>JAESFG010000325.1_pt1 | contig 79517 bp, 62 predicted proteins | sample 9269371 | NCBI WGS metagenome assembly JAESFG01 (sample SAMN14506227, study PRJNA617093) | algae metagenome | isolation source: Aetokthonos hydrillicola CCALA 1050 (B3-Florida) and co-occurring... | place: USA: South Carolina | collected 2013-01-01
TGCAAATAATCTGGTTTCATTTGCAGCTAATGTGGTTTTGAGACCACCCTTATTTGCAGCTAATGTGGTTTCAATTTTGCCTTGTTTGCAGTTTGAAGTGTTTCTGTTTGCAGTTCGCTACAACTATCGAAGATGCTTGGAGATTTTTGACTGAGTTTGGTGGACAACTGAAAACTGGAGATCAAAAGCTTTCCATTAAGCAAAGTAATCGTGGCGATTGGTTTTTAATGGAAACCCCAAAACCCAAAGACGAAGGTGGAAAATATTTCTTGGATGAAAGAATTCTCGAAATTATCGAAGATGATTTTTATTCAGTTAGCGATCGCATGGCTTGCCAACTTAACAAAGACAAGTTGGAGCCACTGCTTGAATACTTGATAGGAGAAAGAGGCTACTCGCTCGCAGCCCCTGAAATGACTGGGGCAGCTAGGGCTATGCTGGGTGTTGAACTGCCATCCTTTAACGATGCTTCCCCTATTCCCGAACAGTCTTCTTCAGGGGAACTCAATGCTGGAGATGCATCAGGAGATATTTTAAGTGAAGAGAAATATAATCAGCCTCCAGTTAATGATAATTTTTCATCCGCCGATCCAGTGATCAAAGCTGTTGTGTCGCCTCAGCAAAGGGGAACACCAGAAAAAAACGTTGCTAAGTTGCTTGAGCGAGGAGGCTTATTCCAGACAGTAATGGAGAGTGAGGACTTCCATCTCAAGATCGAAAACGAGCCCTTTATACCCCTGGTAATAGAACGTCATGGCAATCAGTTATATTTGACACACTATCTGAATGACTATGGAGATGTGTATCTCGATAGCGAGATGGTTTTTATGATCATCAAGGATGGTAGTCTACGACTAAAAGAAACGGCCACAAGTGCTCTGGGAAGGGAGTGGCGAGGGTGCGATCGCTCTTATGCAACAATGTTCTCCCGCAATCTTTTAGATCAAGGGTTTACTGAAGCTATTCAAGAGCGGTTAGCTGTAAATGACACTACCCGCGATCAAGAGATGGAAGATAAGCTAGTACCCGAAACAGGTACGCCCCTAGAGCTTGTGCCTGAAACAACAGCCAATCGTGTTGACGTTGGGGAGAGCGTTGCTGCTTTTCTGGACGATAGCAAAGTTCTCAATGAAATTATAAGCTCCGACAGTTTAAGCTGGAGAGTGAAAGGCAGTTTTCCAGATCAAAGTATCTGCTTAGAACGAGCAGCAGACTTGTTTATACTTACGGCTAATTCGGGGTTTTCAGCTAAAAGAATTACCTTCAAAATCACTGATGACAATATATTTCAGTACCAGAATACCCAGACTACAGCCGATGATGAACTGTCATCGGAGTACTTCGACGAACATGAAGCGGACAAGTTTATAGCATGTCTTCGGGAGGAAGATTACACCACCAAAATAGCTGTTCAAATAAATAACTTAGTTTCTCTTTCTAAAGAAGGTGTTGCAGAACCTCCAAATAATATTGTTCCAGAAGCGCCAATTTCAACGAATTTGGCATCAGCGCCTATTTTTATTCCGGTCGAGGCAATTAAAGCAACCCAGAGACAGCCGGAGCTAGAATCAACCCTTACGAAGCAGACTTCTCGAAGAAGTCCAGAAAGGATATTCGTTTCCCCACAAGGAGATCAGCTTTCTTTATTTGATATTGCGGCGGGTATTGCTGAAGATATTGTTGCAAATCAGCGATCGCCTGACTCAAATCCAGATATAGAGCAAGAATCATACTTCACTCTACAGCAAATCCCATCAAGCCTGTTACCGAGTGTAAACGAAAGTGAGTTGAATGGAGTAGTGCGATCGCCTGATGATACAGGCAACATAAACACGGCAAAGTTAATTACCCTTAGGTTTGAGGACTTAGCTGACTGGGCGATGGCTGCAAGGGATTTATCTCTGTCTGGTGCGAAGCAGAAATACATTCAGTCGTTGGTGTCGGGAATGCGAAAGGGGCAAGCCATATCCATCCCTGAGGAAACCTTTGACGAGATGAGGCAGGATGTAGAAAAATATCAACCTTACTTAGAACGTGGAATACAGGTTTTAGAAGCAGCCAACAACATCCTAGAATTAACAGGAGAGACAAATTCTCAAAACGAAAAGATTTTTAAAGGTCGAACTTATGAAATTATTGAGTTTAGGGACAATTTAAGTATAAAAAAATTCAGTAATGGTAAATGTGACACTATTTTTCAGTCAAACAGAGATATACCTTCCAGAACCACCGTCGAACCGGAAGATGTAGCAATGTTTTTGAAGTTTATTCAACGTTTGCACCAAGCAAATGCTAGTACACGATAGAAAGATTTTTTTCTTAATTCATGACACGTCACTCATGCAGAAAAAATGGCATAACTGAATTAAGGTAAATCACTGAGAGCCTAGAACGGGGGAAGCCCAGTTAGACTAGGGCAAACGCATTAAAATATGTAAACAATAGTCTTGACAAAAGGAACTAGACGTGGACGTTCAGCCTTAGTTATTTTTCATGAGGAACTTAAATGGGGAGAGGATCTGGATTTGATGGCACTTCCTCCATGTAATACATGGAGGAAGTCAGGTAGTTCTCTCCGTGTAAAACACCGAAAAACAGGTATTGATTGTATCGAATTAATATTGTTTAGACGTGATTTAAAAGTGATTAATCACCATTTCTTTGCTATATCTGTTGCCTTTTGGGAACCTACTCTATAAAGTTCAACATTTGCCCTAAACCATTTTTTATCTTCATCATTCAAATAAAACATAGTACCATTTAATTGCCCTGGTGGCTTAATACTATTAGGTTCATTAATTATACTGAGATACATATAACCGAGTCTAGGAATTTTATCATCAGTATGAAACCAAACCGTTAAATGTTTTCTCTGTACAAGTATCGTAGCGCTATCGCTCACCCATCGAATATTTTTAGGTTCAACTTTAGGGTAAACAACTTTTTTAGTTGTACAGTCTTCATTGGCTTTTCTTACACCACTTAAATTTACTTCATTACTCCCAGTATGATTTATATCCACTGAACCAAATCTTTTTTTACAAAAATCTTCAGAAAAAATATTTTCTTTCTGATTGGTTTCAGCTAAATACACCCATTCTCCTGTAATATCTAATTCATTCGGTAACTTTGCATCAGTACGTAAATCAAAAGATATCTCTTTATCATTTTTTATCAAAGTAAAACCACTATAAACACGACCAACAAAAACACTGACAAATAAAACCGCTACAAAAAATAATGGATACTTTATCCATGGCATTTTAATTAATTCTTCTATTTTAGTCCACATATATTTGGTTATTTATTTCCATATTATTTGTTTTCTGTGTGTAGATTTACTAAGGCTCTTCAAGAAAATAAAATGCCCAGCAGTCTAATTTATTGGTTAACCGATACCTTGTCGGTGTGGCTGTCCCCGCCCAAAGGACTGGGACACGACTGGGCATTATATTTATTGGATCTCCCTTAAGACCGCCCAGAATTCATCTGTGTTGTATTTATGATGCTGGTACGTGGATATATGTAACATACCAATATTTAGTATTAAAAACCGATAAAGCTGTATGAAGATATGAAAGTTAATGATATTGTCAAACGCCACAGACAATCAGCCAAGATACCAGAATTGGATTCGTAAATTTAAAAAGCTTGTCCAGTACCGTTTTAGCCTTAGCATAACTTTCAGTACAGTTGCTAATTTCACTCCGGCATTGAAAAAGCTAACTTAGCATCATCTGCTTTAGTCGCGATTACCCCATGTTGGTAAAACCAAAAAAACTCTTTAAATGAGCCGTACACGTCAAGGGGCATCCTACCCTCAATTCTTGCGTTAAGGCAATGATTTTGCGTAGTGTAAGGTAAGGTTAACCGATGCCGGACATGCCCTCGTAAGTAGCTATGTATATAGAGTTCGTGATGTTATTTACAACTTCTGGGAAATTGTATTTGGGGGAGCGGCTCAAGCTCATAAAGCTTTATGGGATACGTATCAGCTAGAATTTATTCATCTGCGTGAAACCGATCGCAATGGAACAAGGGTATTATCGCTTAGAAGCCAAAGTAATCAGTCGATCTAAGGGACACTCAGCGACGGCAGCAGCTGCATACCGTGCAGCAGAGGTAATCAGAGATGACTATACTGGGCAGCTTCACGATTTCAGTCAAAAAACAGGGGTATATTTTAGCGAGATCCATGCACCAGAAGGATCGCCAGAATGGGTTCGCAATAGAAAACTTTTATGGAATGCCGTAGAAGGAATTGAATGGACAGATAACCGCAAGAAAGCAACTGCTCGACTTGCAAGGGATATTACTATCTGCTTCCCGGCAGTTATGACGGATGAGCACAAGCTAGAAGCTGCTCGTAGCTTTATGAAGGATTTTACCCGATTAGGAATGGTAGCAGATATCTCCTATCATGATTTTACTGGTAAGAATAAACACAATCCCCATGCTCATGTCTTAGTAACTCTTAGGGAATTGGATGGCGATCGCTTCGGTAAGAAGAATCGAGACTGGAACAAAAACGAATTGCTGGAAGAGTGGCGATCGCGCTGGTGTCATCATCAGAATATCGTCCTTGAAAAATATGGGTACGACATCAGGGTAGACCATCGTAGCTACAAAGCCCAAGGGATTGAAAAGGTTCCTACCCTCCATGAAGGGCGAGAAGTTGCTGCTTTGCGTAAAAAAGGCAAAGAAACAAGTAAATCTAAGCGCAATGATGAAATCAAGCAACTCAACCAGGAACTAGAAGCTGCAAAAGAGCATTTGAGACGGCAGCAGATTAAAGAGGCTTGGCGATCGAAAGAACGAGCAGAGCGAATTGCTGAGCGGGAGCGCTTGGCCGAAGAATTAGCCCTAGAGAATAAAGCAAACACTCATAGCGGAGAAGTTGGCGATTTAGCAAGAATTGCACAACAGGCCATCGCCCCAACGATTGCACATAATATAGTTAGTCCCTCTCCATCACGAGAAATGGAAGAAAGGAAAAGACCTGAACCACAGCCCCCTAAGACACGCCAATACTATACCTGGCACGTTATTAAACAGCAGCTAGATGCTATGGGTGGTGACGGTAAATTTGAAATTGGAATTTACGATCGCCAACTGAAGCTGAACGAAGAAACGGGCGAGCTGCAAGAGCCTAAGCATCCTATGCAGACGAGGACTTTTACCAAAGAGACCATTCTCCGCTATGATCCGCAGACGGGTAAGACTCCCATTCTTTCCTGGTTACGCCACCAAAATACCCAAGGAAAGGATGTATTCATTCGGTTAGCTCCGACTATTGGCGGCAAATCTCAAGGTCTCATATTCGTTGATGATATAGATGGCATCAAGGTTGAAGAGCTAAAAGCAAAAGGTTTAGAGTTTGCTGTTCTGATGGAGTCATCTCCGAAGAACTTTCAAGGCTTTGTACGAGTATCAAATGAGCCAATAGATCGGGATACTGCAAGTCAGTTGGGTAAAATGCTAGCAGAAGCAGTAGGTGGTGATAGGGGGAGTGCCGGTTTTAATCATTATGGTCGGCTCAGCGGACTTACCAACCGGAAGCACGAACACCTGGGTATTTATTCTGGTAAACACGGCTTCCCTTATGTGAAGTTGGTTGAAGCTTCTGGGAAGTCAATGCGTAATGGGGTGCAGTGGGTTGAAAAAGCGAAAGAACGTGCGGCGATCGCCCTGCAAAAAGAGCAAGAAGCTGCCAAGCTGGTTGCTGGACTTGATCAAAAACCAGCGACAGAAGCTCAAAAAGCAAGAGCACTGCAACTCTTTGAGCAGCTGAGTGAAAAAGCAAGGACAAAATATTCTGGTCGTGACCCCAGTTCTGTCGATTGGGTGGCTCTTAAGCAGATGGCTAAACAGGGGGTGGGTAGTGATGCTTTACGCTATGCTTTGGAGTATGGAAGTCCAGATTTAGAGAAGCGCAAACCTGGGCATGTGACTGATTACGTTAATCGGACTGTTGCTAATATTTTCAAAAATAAGGAAGTTATTGAAGCCATTGCTCGCAGACAAGAACGCGCTGCTGCCAAGTCCCAGCCGTCCACAAAGCAGGAAGCAGATCCCAGACAGCTTATAAGTGAAGCTGACCAGAGGCATACCATAGGTCAATGGCAAGAGTATAAAGAGCGGGAACGAAGTAAGCTCGCCGCGACTCACGATAAGTCAGCGCGGCAATCAGAGAGAGGGGACACTCCCTCCTCTGATAAGAGCCAAGATAAGAACACACGAAAAACCAGCTTTCGCAGAAATTCTCGTCCAAGAGATTCCTACAAATTAAATGCAGAACAAATAACTAAGACTGAACCGGCAAATAACAATACAAATATTGTGATTGAGGCTGTAGGGGAATTGGATGCCCAAACAGTGGCAGCAATAATTGAGCAAGCCCAAAATTCCCCTAAGTCTGCTGAGCAAATTCGTAAAGCTGAATGGGCTTTGGGGCAGGATACTTCTAAGTGGCGATCGCAAGCGAAGGCCGAGTATCTTAGGGAACTTGGCAGAATGATCAGTGCGCATGGCAAAGAAGCTGCACTAAACCCCAGAACAGATGCACAGATAGCAGTTAAAATGCGAATTGCTGGATATTCGTATAACCAGATTTATTCTACTATTCGAGAGCAAAGTCCAATTTCGGTTTCGCTGCCGGATGCAAATTATCAAATAGAGTACCTTACAAAAGCTATCAAACCTAATCTCCAATCTTCTAAGGTGAGAACCGCAGCAGTTAACTTGCAATTCCAAAGGCGGCAGGAGGAAGCACCAAAGCCTGAGCATAGACTTGAACAGCTTGGATTGGCTACGCCCGTAGAATCTGCTCCTTCACCACCTCCCAGGGAGGAAGGGCGATCAGGAAACCACACACACAATCGACAAGAACCAAAGCGTTCGGCTGAGGGCGATCGAGAACGCTGATCACAATTAATTCCAGCGATTAAAATATATAACTTTAAGGCTTTTCAACTATTTGAGAAAGACACGCTGGAATTAGGGAGGTGATGAGAGTGTAATTTTACGATTACTAAGGATAAAGCTGACGAATCTCTTCTTAAACCTGAAGATATTCAAGGAGATGTGTCCAAACCCGAGCAGCAGAAGTTTGCGTCTCGTCCCCCTGTATGCCGTAAGGTTGAAAGTCTTGGAAAGAGGTTTACCTTAAAAGAAGCGGAATTAATATTTTCGTTATGTGAACAATTAAACGTTTAAATAGTTATTATCAACCACGATGCCAGTGCATCACCAGAACAAGAGCTAGTAAAGGATATTTTGGAAATCATTACAGTATTTTCAGAAAGATTGTACGGGATGAGAAGTCATCAAAACAAATTCCCAATAGAGGAATTGGATAAAAGTGCTAAAGATTTTCGTAAAATTACGAAATTTACTTAGAAAATTAGATATAATATTAATATACATAAAAACATTTAAGGAGGTGAAAGTAGCTTGTCAATAGTAACAATCCAAACAGTAGTAAAAAGTTCTCCAGAAAATGAAATAGGGTTAGATTACTTGGAAGAGTATGGAAAGGTTTTCGGACAAGCTACAAGAACCGCTTTTTCAATCCGTAATCGAATCGGAAAAACCGATAAAAAAGCATTTGAATTAGAAAAACTTATTTGCAAGGAACTAGAAACACGATACGGATTATCCAATACAGAAGCTAAAAACGCATACAATAAGGCGTCTGCTGTTTACGATTCCCAATTAGAATTAGTTGATTTGTACATAGAAGAGAATATAGACCGGATAAAGGGAATCCGCAAAACAATTAAAAAATTAGAATTTAAGCTAAACAAAGCGAATAAATCTGGCCAACAGACAGTAGTCAAAAACTTAAAAAGAAAAATTCATTTTAAAACCCAAAAGATTAACAAGCTAGAAGCCAAAATAAAACGGTTAAGAGAATCAAAGGCGGCTGGCACGCTTAGCGTAGTCCTTGGGACATCAAAACTATTTGAAAAGCAGTATAGATTAGAGCAGAACGGCTATAAATCCCATGAAGAATGGCTAGAAGATTGGAGAGATGCGCGTTCTAACCGTTCATTCTTCATTGGTTCTAAAAACTTTGCATCTGGCAACCAACTAGTAAGGTACGATGCTCAAACCAAAACCCTAACAATTACCGTCTCCCCTTGTCTCAGGGAGAAGTACGGAGATAGCGCAACCCTGCATAATATCAGCTTTCCTCGCGGTCAAGAGTGGTTGTTAGAGGCAAGCCAGATAGTAAGACATGTTTCCACCCGTAACGGAAAGAATGGGGAGAAGAAACAAGCTTCTAGGAATGGCAGTAAGCTACCCGTTACTTACGAGATGGTTAACCGAACGGGAAAGGTTTATATTAATGCGACTATAGAAACCTTAGATCCTCAAATTAAATCCTCTTTGGGGAATGGGGCACTAGGAATAGATTTTAATCCAAGTAGTATTGATTGGACATTGATTGACAGACACGGGAATCTGAAACGGCACGGTTCAATAAAAATCAATGTTCAGGATAAGCGTTCAGTGCAAACCAAAGATATTATCGGCAAAGCAGTAGCACAACTGGTCAGGATTGCTGCTGAACATACTGTTCCGATAGTGATTGAAGATTTAGACTTTGCCAAAAAGAAAGCGTCCATGAAGGAAAAGGGAGCTAAATATGCTCGAATGCTTTCTGGTATGGCTTATTCCCAGTTCCTCCAGATGATGGAATCGAGATGCTTGAAATCTGGAGTAGAACTGATAAATATTAGCGCTGCATATACTTCAGTCATTGGTCTGACAAAGTATATGGCAATGTATGGTTTAAGCTCTGGATGCGCGGCAGCGTTGGTAATAGCACGGCGCGGTCAGGGTAGAATCGAAAGATTACCTAATGGTCTTGACTCTTACTTCAAGAAGCCAGAGGACAAATTGAAGTCGGGGGCTTGGTCGAAGGTAGCTAAGAAAATTAATATTTGTGGTGGTTTTAACCGCCACAAATATTATTCTCTTGGTATCAAACAGGTACGAACTAACTGTTCGTTGCACGGCACGCCACGGCAAACGAAGATCTCTCGTAGATTTGATACTGTGCAAGTCTTATTGACTCCTCATATCCATCAAAAACCCCGCGCTATTGGTTCTCCTATCCTTAAGGGCGTAAATCCTTAAGTTTGCCTAGGTTTTTTGTAGCGCAAGCAAAAGCCGAGTATCTTAGGGAACTTGGTAGATTCATCAGTGCGCATGGTAAAGAGGCTGCATTAAATCCTAATACCGATGCTCAGATAGCAGTAAAAATGCGCATTGCTGGATATTCGTATAATCAGATTTACTCAACAATTAGGGAACAAAGCCCTGTTTCAGTTTCTATCCCCGATCCCGAATATCAGCTTGCCTATCTTCAAAAAGGTATAAGGCCTAATCTCCAATCTCCCCAAGTACGAAGTGCTGCATCCCAGGTGAGGTTTCAACGTCTCCAAAACGAAACAACAATCACTGAGCATAGACTTGATAAGCTAGGACTGGCCACTCCGGTAGAGGCTGACCCCGCCCCTCTCCCTAAGCAACAAACGCAACCGAGAAGTTTTCCTCAAAATCGTCAGGAAGCAAAGCGATCGGCTGAGGATGAGCGAGGAAGGTGATGAATTCATTTCAGTGAACATATTTAACCGCAACGGTTAATAATTTTAACTCAACGGCTTTTGATAGAAAATTATTTTTCAAGTTAAAATTCAGTAGATAGCGATTAAAAATTTTAGTAATGGCTGAAAATAAACAACAACCGCTAACTGATGAGAAATTGCAAGAGCTTAAAGACTTATATCAACCTGATGATTATGATGTTCTCCGTCCCGGAGAACCACATCGACCCTCCTTCAGTGCCAAAGTTTTAAAAGCTACGTATAGTCGAGTTAGAAGTCTGGTTTTCAAAGAAGCGGCAGGCGCTGCTGAGATCCCAGGTCTGAATTTCGGGTTGGCTTTATATGATACGTATGAATGGGGAATGGAAATCTACCATTTATATCGTGAAGAAAAAAAGATTCTTGCTGCTCTTAAGGAAAAAGAAAAGATCGAGGCATTGTTCAAAAAAAGTGATAAAATAGCCTTTTATAAGAAAATGGAGTCTGAACGCGCTACCGCATCTCGCCGATTGGAGAAAAACATAAAGTCTATTAATGATGAAGAGGAACAAATTCAACGTCTAGGCGCGCGTCTTTCATTAAAAAAAGATAAATACTCCATTGATCACCCCCATGAGCGAAATTTTGTTCAAACTAGTTTTGCTGCTGAAAAAGACATGATCAAAAGTAAGCTTGAACGGGTCAAGAACCGCTCGTTTGAGGAAAGAATTTCAAAAACTCATGACAATCCGTTAGCACAGAGAACTTTACAAAAAAATTTAAACGTAGCTGAGCAGAGAGCAATAAATTTTGAGAAAAACAAATTTGTAGGCAGTGCTGAGGACAAGCATCATTACTTATTGACTTATGCTGTTAAGAAACTTGGCAAGGAACATTTTGATCCTGTTATGCACCCGGAACGGATAACGAGGTTACATCAGTATTCCGCTCTAAGGCTTTATAGTGATGGTTATGCAAAACATGAGATTAAGTCAGCTCTTTCAAATGATGTTTTTATTAAAAATATGGAAGGTGCCAGCCAACATATTGAGGAGCTAACAAGCGACAGCCGTATACCTTACAAATCTTTGAATAACATACAAGATTGGAGAATAAAGAATGGAGTATCGTTGCTGGATAGAAGAACGCCTGCCGAGTACAACCTCGCTCAGGAGATGGTAAAGCGAGAAGAACAGTTACTTTCCTTTCACCGAGGTGAAATTAAATTTGCCGAAGCGAAAGCTGCTAAAGATAAGTATATCGAAGATTTCAAAAAAGGTATAGATCAAAAACTCAGCACCACTGATGAATATAGGGTTGAACTTGGTAGGAATCATGATTTGGGGATTTTCAATAATGTTGATGATAATATTTCTATAAAGCTCAAATTAGCTGGACATCGTGAAGATGAAATTATAAAGGCTTTAAATGAAGCAAGTCCTCATGCTTCAACCAAGGATTACGGGCAACTTAAATTTATTGAGGCTCGAAGATTTCTCATTACTCCCCAAGGGCGAGAGATGACTGAAACTATTAACCAACTAAAAGCTAAACATCCCCATCTAGAAAACGAGACTCGTCTAAACAGATTAAACCTTCATACTCAAGAAAATCCCAACATTTCTTATTATCGAGAAAATAATGTTCGTCATTTCGATAAGACAGTTGACTACTTGCATCCAGAGGAACGTGGTCGTTGACCATTTTTTTGTATTGGATTGACAGCAAATGATTTTAACCTTAACTTTAAATCAAGGTAGCTAAAAAGCTCGAAAGGCTGTGCTATGTATTATAGAATACATACTGACAACGTTTTCAACCCGATTGGTGTATGGCTATTTTCGGTGATAAGTCACCCTAAAGCAATTGTTATCAAAGAAGATTCACTCCTCTGGCAGCAGGTGGTCGCTCATAAAATTGAATTAGCAAAAGCTGTACTTGATTACGAAGGAGAGACCGCAGCAACGAGCTATGTAAAACTTACTAATAAAATTAGATTATTGCTTGTAGAAGCTGAAAGAACACTTTCAAATCTTAGTGACGATGAATATCATAGGAGACGCGATAATGCGATCGCTCATGGTCAATGGCGATTAGAACTTGCTGAGACCGGAAAGACTGTTGAGGATATCCAGAGGCTTGAGCGAGAAATTGAACTCCAGTACGTTGCTCAGGATAATAATGATGATAAAATTAAGATTTCTGCCTCAGACGTTGTTACAACAAATAATGTAGCTACGAAAGTTGAGTCAATTCCTGTCCATCAGACAGAATATGATTTTGGGAGTTATCTCAAGGAGCTTGAAGATCAAGACCACAAAGAATTCGAGAGAATTTTAAATTCGCCTTTAGAGAGAAAAACAATTCCAGAGCATGGTATTTTCTCATGGCTGTTTTTTGAATTCAGTATTTTTTTTCATCTTATTTTTATAAAAGTTAAATATGCCCAATTAAAGGGAAAATCATAGCTGTTTGCTACGGACTATCTTGTTATGAGTGTTGAAACGCTTCAAAACACTCTAATACTGCGACACTTCGTCTCATGAAAACTTTCACAATAATTAGAAGATGTAGCAAGCAATTGTATGTTGCTAAATAGTCACAATTATTACTAAATTGTTTTTTCTTTTAGAAAAAGTTAAAGCCCCTTCTTGGCAGAGCAAAAAAGAGGCTTTAACCGTATTTTTGAGAAAAAATGAAAGTAGTTAATATATGGAAACAAAGTCTCGCGTAGTCAAGCGAATTCAACAGGCGTCTGAAATTATTGTTGCGGGACCACCCCAGTCGGGCCAGCTAGTGTTCAGCCCCAGAGAGTTAATACAAACTACCCTCCCTCACTCAGATCCTGGTGAAGTTCCAATATGGCAGCGGCGCAATGGAAACTTCTCACTTGTCATTCAACCAGGTTATAGTTCTGCAAAACAGAGAATTATAGGCTACCCTTATGGCAGCATCCCAAGACTTCTCGTTCTTTGGATGACCGCAGAAGCACTTAAAACCAAACAACGCCGAATTTATCTGTGCGATAATCTGGCTGAGTTCATGCGTGAAATTGGACTCAATGACAAAAATGGTAATAGTGCTAGGAGTGACAGGTTTCGCTTATCAGATCAGGCAGAACGACTGTTCAACGCTCGAATCTCTTTCCAAAAGTGGGGTGAGCAAGATGGGAAGAAATACGAGTCGCGTGTAGATATGCTGGTTGCACCAAAAACTCATCTTTGGTGGAGCGATCGCCATGCCTCACACCCGTTTGAGCAAGGAAGTTGGGTAGAATTAGGCGAAGAATTCTTCAACGCGATTACAGATAACCCAATCCCGTTAGATTATCGCAGTATACAGGCCTTAAAAAATTCTCCTTTGGCGATCGACACTTACTGCTGGGCAACTCTACGGGCGTATGCGGCACAACAAAAGGATCAACCACAATTTGTTGCATGGGAATCGCTGCATTCCCAAATGGGGGGTGATTACAGTAACATTTGGAATTTTCAGCAGAAATTGAAAAAGGCACTTGAAAAAGTTAAGTTAGTTTATCCATGGTTCGTATTTGAGTATACCAAGGGCGGAATTACAATAATGCCTTGTGTTCCATCAGTGGCCCGCAAACCTAAATTAGAATCTGTGAAAGCGAGTTCTATAAATATAGTACAAAAGGAAAAAATTCACATTTCGGCAGACGCATTTTCTGAAGCTACCCTTATAATTGCAAATGCCGGTACAGGATGGTGTAAATACGCACTACAACAACAATTTATTGAATACGCTAATAAGCGCGGGAAACCCCGAGATATTGACAAAGCCTTCTTAGGGTTTGTTTCCAAAAAAGTTAAGAAAAAACCTTAATCGTTAACAATTCTTTTATCTTTATCTCAGAAGGTGGGGTCTCCCACCTTTTTTGTATTGAATAAACGAAACATGAGGGCGATCGCTGATGAAATGGTAGAGTCAGCACAAACCAGATGGTGGACTGCTACTGATGAAACGGTAGAGACCTCGCTGATGAAATGGTAAAGTATTCTCTGATGAAACGGTAGAGACCTCGCTGATGAAATGGTAAAGTATTCTCTGATGAAACGGTAGAGACCTCGCTGATGAAATGGTAGAGGATTTCATCTTCAAATCAGCCTAGCACCTAGCTTTTACACTTCTATACACAACACATATACGTTGATATAGTTAACATATTTTGTTATATGACACACCACTATTATAAAAAATCAATTTATTAAAACACTATAACTTGAAATAAGGCTAACAATAAGAAGATAGTATTCGGTCAAATGAGATTACTCTCCCTTCTTCACTAAAAAATTCTAGCCGGTATAATCAAACCAAATTTATCCATAAAAAATAAAACGACAAATTAGCGTAAATTAAGCCCTCTCAAGAGGGTAAACAAGGATAGGCTACTACCCTACCTGAGCGTCTCCACTACCCCCTCTCCTGACCCTCTAGCGGGCTAAATAAGGCTATTCAAAACTTGGGGGTGGGCAGTACATTCTCCTATATCTTGATACTTCCACTTTAATGTATCAATAATAAAACAAGACAATTGTTAAACAACTTATAGTTATTTAATGCTTTAGGAGGGGAGGTAATACCAAAGGGAGGCTCACCCCTACGAGTACAGAAGCTCCATCCGTCTTATCGGTGGGGTAGTTTACTCCGCCCTAAAATTTTTGTTCCCCAATAGGCAACCAATCGAGATTGAGACGTGTGCGATCGCTCTCATTCCAGGGCTGCAAAATTTCTTGAGATTGGGTTCGTGTTCTTATAGTACCCTGACTTGATTTATTGTGTTCTTTCAACTTTTGAATTTTTTTGTATGAATAGACATTTCTATAAACTTCACGACCGCGATAAATCCCCCGAATAGGCTTGTCTTCCATGAATTGAAACTCATTTGCCATCTGCAAAATTTCTTTCTTATACTGGTAATCATTTAACAATTTACCAGCTATCCATTCAGCGAATCCATCATACGCTGCTCCCAAAACAGCTAGATAATAACTGTTAGCTATAATCCTCTGTGCATGAGTTTTTGATAGGTTATTCCAATCCAGTATGTTTTGTTCCACTCCTGTAATGACGCTTGTTCTGTATTGTCTAGCTGTAACAATGAAATCTGCAAGTATGTCCGTGTTGATTGATAAAAGGTCTTGCACTATGACAAAGTTTGTTTTTGCACTTTCTGAAGCTTGGGCAAGAATTGAGTTTAATGCTGCTTCCCATATCACACAATCTAGAACAGAGTAAGAGGAACAATATTCAACAAAGTTACTGCATAAGGTTATGATTCCCCCATCTTTAAGCCAGCCTTTCAAGCTCAGCTTATGTTCTGCAGTTTCCCATTGGCTAGCTACGCTGGTAAATTTATTTAGATCAGCTTCAAGTAGGTATTGAATTGTTTTTAGGTCATACCCATTTAAAAAGGAGAATGGATTTATTTTTTCACTTAAGCCCGGAAGTTTATCAAGAAACTTCTGAAAAGTATGAGCAGCGTGAAAAACTAAAAGCAGATCCCTCAACGTCCAGAAATTTCCCGAACAATCAATGAATAAGTTAATTACTTCAGTAAGGATCTTAATTTTTAAGTCATTCCATAAAATATTTATACCCCCAGGCTTGAAATCAATTAACCGTCTCGCCAACCATTCCGAATCCTTGTAGCTAACAATGTCCTTGCTAAGGTCCCAAGCCGTTAATTCTCCTTTCCAATTACTTTGAGCATGTGAAGGGTTAAAGTTGTAAACAGTCTGGTCGAAAAAATTTTCGTGTGATTCGACGTAAGTGTAATTTATCAAAAGACCGTTCACTAGTTTCTGCTTAGCAAGTTTTGATAATTGGTTAATCATGTCGTTGACTAAAATATGTTTCTTTAGTCCACAACCTGATCCAATAATTGAAAAATGCTTTTGAGCCTCTTCAAATGAAATATTTTTTCTGCCAAACTCGACGAAGTTGCTTCTTGAAGATTTGTTAAAAATTTTGGAATAAATTTGATGCCACATATTTTTGACAACCAATTATTTAAACGAAAAAACATTAAGACTAGAATTGTTTACATTCCGGACTATATTTAGGCTTTCTACCTGAAGCACACTCAGCTTTGATTACACGCTGAAGAATCCAACTAACCCGCTTGTTGGTGTCCATAGATTGCTCGGTTAGACGCCAATTGCAGAAAACTAACCCTACCCCGATAATTAGAGTGAAGAACATTCCCCAACCAGTGCCGGTAGTATTACCGTTCGATTTTGGGTTCATGCTGCTGAGTTTTTGGCTGATGCGATCGCTCTGCTGTTGAATTTGATCGCTCAGATTTTTGTAAGAGTTGTTCGCTTCCAAGGAGGATCTGTGATATTCCCGAGCTAATTGATTTAATTCGCTCGTGAGTTGTTGTGAGTATTGCGTTAAATTGCTTAACGCCACTACTAATTGCTGCAAGCTTTTCGCTAAGGCGTCCTCGTTCTGAGCTTTGAGGACTAAACCGTTGATTATTTGAAGATTTTGGTCTCCCCACTCGCAAAGATCTCCCTGAAAACTAAAAAATAATTCTTGCCACTGGTCCGGGGCTTCGGAAACCAGTTTCTGCAAATCAAAAATTAATGCTTGAAGACCACCAACTGCAATGAATATAAGCCAGAACTCGTCATCAGGTTTTATGCCCAGCTTCATAGCAAATTCAAGAGCCCTTTTTTGCTGATCAGGGCTAAAGTCTTTCATGGCCAAAGAAAGAATATCATTACTCTTACCGTTATTAGCCATACTATTGATACACTCCTGCTTCATCAAAAGCTGCCCAACTTTTTTGTAGATAAGTTTGAATGCGGCGCTTATTAATGGGGTCATTCTTGTAATGTTCCAGCGCCTCACCAAAGGTCCAGCACATAGCATCCATTTGTTGACGAATGCGATCGCCGAAAAATTCAGGTAATTCAATGACAGGGACAGAGTACTTCTGAATTAACTTATTAAGTTCCGGGTTATTGTCGAACTCATCCCAATTTTTGGTCTTACCCAGGTTTTTAACGACGACATATTTAAGGTTATCGCGGAAAATCTGCATGGTCTTGATTGTCAATTCTTGGGAATTGAGCGTCCCGTCACTAACCAGCCATATATATATAGTTACCCCAAACTCCTGGCAGAGTTCTATGATGTTGTTATTTGCTATCCACCCCTTTAAGGGTATCAAGCTATTAGCTGGCAGATTGGCTATAACTCTGGATGTGAGAGCGGCATTAAATAGCTCATTACTGGCATCTTGCATGTCAGGTGATTCGGAAAGAATAGCCAAGTTACAACCTGAAGATGATTTCCCGTAGGATTGGTGTACGTCTGGTTTGGTGCGATCGCACTCCCAGAGACTGAAGGGAATCCCTCGTTGAATATGCATCTCAGCTAAGGTCTTGGTTATTTTGGACTTCCCTACACCCCCAGCCTCTCCCCCTATGAAAATGATTTCTGATAATTGGGTTGGTGACATTTCTGGTATTTTAGACAAATTTCATGCAGACTTTAGTCCGCTACAATGATTATAGCCTTACTCAGAGGTTTTAACTTTAAACCAAAAGGCTTTTTTAAATTGAATTTTACTTGAATATAAACGCGTAAAAATTAAATATTAATCGAATCGGCTAAATAAAGAAATTTGACAAACTAAAAATAGTTAGTCTACAATCTAATACATAAGCGCTGACTTGCTGAACCAATACTAGACCTGCCCGAATCTAACCAAACATTTGTGGCAAGGAGATAGTTTACCTTTGCGCGCAAATCATTCTCGATAAAGCGATGCTCAACTGGGCTTAAGAATGAATTTGCATATTACAAGTCTTTGATAAGTACAAAAAAATTAGGAGAAACTAATGTCTTATACACAACCATTATCAGTTTTTCATCCAGGGCTTTTAGTGTTTATATTGGATAGGTCGTTTTCAATGGAAGAGGGTAACAAATCACATCAATGTGCAAACGCAGTTAATGAATGTCTTAGAGAATTGATTTTAAGGTGTTCTACTACTGACGCTGATGGCGAACCTATTATCCGTAATCGATGTGAAGTTGTTTTATTGGGATACGGTCAAGACGTGGTAAATGTTTGCGAAGAATTAGTTCCAGGGAAAACTATTTTTTCAATTGAGGACCTAACTACCAGCTACAAAGAAATCCAAAAACGTAAAGCTGTAGTATCCCTTGGGGAGGGAGAGACTGTAGAAGTCGAGGACGAATTTCCAATTTGGCTTCAGGCTATGGCTTCAGGGGGGACGCCAATGGGTGAAGCGTTCGCTAAAGCATATGAAATAGCATCCCGCTGGGTAAAAGATCACCCAGAAAGTTTTCCTCCAATACTCATTAACATCACAGATGGAGAACCTAATAATCAAACTTTAGCAAGAGAAAACGCTCTGAAATTTTCAAGTGTAAACACGTCTGATGGAGCGGCTTTGATATTCAATGTCCATATCACAACCTCACATGCAGCCCCAGCAATTTTACCAAGCAGTAACACCGAGCTCCCACCCTCAGATAGAAACGCACATTTTTTATTTGAAATATCCAGTCCCCTACCTGAGCTGATGTTGAGTGCGGCACAAAATCTAGGGTGTAAAGTGAAAGGTGGTTCAAGAGCTTTAGCGTATAATGCCGATTCTGACACATTGGTTAAGCTGCTAAACATTGGTTCTGCTCCAACCAGTGCCAAAAAAGTCTTAGCCGAATAGCTGTAATTCCATTGAAGAGGGCAGAAGGTTCCTTTCGGTTGGGGATTCGACCCCGACCGAAAGGCTGCAACGTAAAAGTTGTTGGGGTCTTAAACCCTTCTTCGTCGGTCACGGGCGGAGAGCAGGAGTCAGAATTCCCTTCTGCTTTCTGCCTCCTGCCCTCTGCCTTTCCCGATAAATAGCTCGTTGGAAAAGAAAAATGTTAAGCGAGGATCATTAACTGATCTTCGCTTAACGGGTGCCCGCGTTCTTTGAAATGTAAATAAAAATCATTCAGCGAAAAATCAAAAAATGAACCAAGCTAAAAACAATCCTCAAGTATTTTCTATCCCTAAGCACGGCGAGTCAACGAGAACAAACGAGGATTCTTGTGCTATTGATCCTTACGGCATACGCATAGCGATCGCTGACGGTATGGGAACTACCCTAAATCCGAAATATTGGTCTGATGCAATAACTCAACATTTTATCCAGTACCAGCGATCTTACAAAATTTGCAAGTTTATACACGATCGCTATGATATATGGCTCAAAGAACCTCAAAAGATGTGGAGAGAATGGTTCATACAAAATGCGAGCACTCACACTGCACGCCACATTAACTTTAGTAACGGGTCGAATGGAAGACGTGATTCTAGAGCTACTTTTTTGGGAATTGAGTTCTCTCCAGTGAATTTTTCAACAGAAGTTGGCAGATGGGCAGCAGTTGCATTAGGTGATAGCTGTTTATTCCATATCAGGAAAGATAGTAGTTCTGATTACCATCTGGTAGAATCTTTTCCTGTAAAAAGTTCAAAAGAATTTTCGCCGCATACGCCAGGATTTTCTTCTAATTCTGATAATAATGGAGACAAACCTTCTTACTGTGAGGGTCAATACTCATTAGGAGATATATTTATTTTGGGAACAGACGCCCTAAGCGAGTGGATATTAAAGAGTATTGAAACAAATAATGATGAATGGAAAGAATTGCTATCTGTTTCCACAGATGACGAGTTTGAAAGTTTAATTGAAAGACTAAGGCAGGAGAAAAAAATAAACGATGACGACACTACTTTTTGCATATTAAGCGCCAACAAGGATGTACAGCAATATCCGGAATGGAAAGATGATTATATTGCTGATAACAATCAGGTTTTGAATAAACTTCTTTCTCCCACCGTTGCCTCGCCGCTATTCGATACTGAAGAAGTATCCCAAATACTTCTGATAAAGCCTGCACTTAAGTCTTCAATTGCGAAAATTCTTCGGATCGATTTTAATTTATTTTTTAAACTGACAAGATCCATTCCTTACACAATTTGGAGTTTTATTAAGATAGGTATTGTATTGATTTTCATCATTGAACTTTTTCCGCAATGTCTATTCTATTGGATTACTTTCGTCTCTAAGGTAACTGTCACCCGAAGTTACCCCTACTTCCACTCAATCGAGATGGAATACCAACATAAAAAATCTCAATAATAGCCCCTGTAGCATCCTTCGTACAAGCTAGAAGGAGAGCATACAATGTAGTACCGTGTACGAGAAGCACCGTACATTTTTAGACACTAATCATTTTCCTCAACTACTTTGATTGTATGTCTGACTTCGCTAATGCGATCGCTAAACCTGAATTTGCTTTCAAAGGTTTGTGTCCCGACCTTGTAGCAGGCGAAGCTGCTCGCCGTAAAGATGGTAAGTTATGGTGTATGCCAGGAGGTTATGCTTATGTGTTTAAGTACAAAACATTCCTTCCTGACAAATTTTGGGCGATTAAGTGTTTTAGTAAATTACCGCCAAATTTAGCTATTCATTATCAAACCGTATCAACTTATCTCACTCAATCGGCTGTTGCTCATTACTTTGTATTTTTCAAATTTATTGAGAAGGGTATACGTACCACTGATGGCAAGCAACATCCCATTTTGAAAATGGAGTGGGTTAATGGAGCTAATCTTAAAACATACATTCGCAAAAATATTTCAGATTCAACAAAGCTCAAAAAAGTTGCCGAATTATTTTTCAAAATGTGTCAAGAACTAGCTACACACAAAGTAGGACATGGAGACTATCATCACGAAAATATTTTTGTGGTAGAAGAAAAAGGTAAGATTTCGCTTAAATTAATTGATTATGATAGCTTTTATGTTGCTGATTGGAAAAAAGATTTAGATGAAGTTACTCAAGGGTACGATGGCTTCCAGCATCCTTTGAGAGCCATTCAAGTGACAAAGCGGTGCTTACAGGTTGATTACTTTTCCCAGCTTGTTATTTATCTGTCAATTTTAGCATTTGCCGAGGATAAGAGTCTTTGGCACAAACAAAGAATTGATGATCGCGACGGGCTATTATTTACCGTCAATGATTTTCGAGAGCCTGATAAATCTGCAATTATTACAGCACTTTCAGGATATATTGGGGAAATTTCGAGGGTTACAGATATCCTAAAATCTGTCTGTACTATTCAGGATATTTATCAAATATCACCCCTAGAAAATATGTTGGTATCTAGTGGAGCCAAAAAAAGTGGCTGGATATCAAATAAAGTTAAACTGATTTCTAAAGAAAAACCAGTAGCACCGCAGCCTGTAATTACAATTCAACCTATCAATTTAGCACCTCAAATAAAAAGCAATTTAAGTCAACCTATTCAACTTCCCTCCTTTCCTACAGTAACTAAATCACCATCTTCTCCATCCATTACCTTGCCACCGATCCAACTTCCCTCCCTTCCTAAAACTACTTCACCACCCTCTTCTCCGCCTAATACACCAACACCGATTCAACTTCCGTCCTTTTCAACAACTACTACAACAAGTCCTGCGTCAAAGCCCAAATGGGTTCCAAAACGCGATAATTTACCAGATCAAACAGAAAAGGAATCCAAACCACCCGCAAACCTTAATTTAACTGACATTCCTACAGACAAGGTACAATGGGTGCCTAAATTTTCGGAATCCACAAATAATCAAAACAAGCCCGATGATGGGAACATCGCGGATGGAAGTAATTTCTCTGACAAAAGTAGATCTTGCAGTTTGCCAATATGGCTATACTTGTTTGCAGTTACAATTGTTTCTATATTTTTATGGAGCTTCTTACATGCAGTTAATACAAAAAACCTGCGATCGCCTGCAGAAGAGTGTAGAGTACAACACCCTGCTCAACGAAACCTTTGCTTTGAATAAGAAATTAAATCAAAGCTATCATGGTTCTTAAATAACCCTTCAAACATTTTCTGCGTCTGCTTAATCGTCTTATTAATAAAGACAGACGTGTCTTGTTGTAACTTTTCAGGATCAGAAACGTAATTTTGAACCAATTGCTCGATAGACAGTTGTGCTTGTTTAGCTTGCTCAGGTAAGTTCTGTGACAGTTTTATGATCGAGTTTACTGTTTGCTTCGTCCTATCTAACTTACTGGTCACATGATCCTTAAAATCGGAAGGTAGTCCACGAGCGACTTCTTTCATAACTGGGAGAATATCAGACGAGAAGTTTTGTACTATTGCTTGGCGAGTTAGATCTTCTTGGCGATCGCAATAAAGTTTCTTGTACTCCTCCCCTACCCTTCTGGATACATGAGAACCAGCGGCATAAGCTAATAATGCGCACGAGACAGCCGCCCCTCCCATAGACCCCATGCTGGCCGTAGCGATGTGCCGGACAGCCATGTTTGCACCGATGCGGGAAACGGCTTTCGCAGCTATCGCAAATTTAGTGGGAGATGTTGGATTCAAGCTTTCATGCATGGTGGAGCTTGAATGCTGTCCCTGACTTTGCTCCAAATGCTCAATAGCCTTTTGATAGTGAGCAGAAGCCCTATCATATAATTGCTGTGGCGCATGGTCATGAGCTGCTATACCAGTTAGCTCCTGATATGTGCTGCCATATTTGGCATGTTTCAAACTGTCGAAATGCTGATAGTAACCTTGAGTATCCTGCCCAATTTGATCGCTAAGAATTTTCAGCTGCTGTTCCAGGTCTACATCGTTATGAGTTGCCAAAACCTTATCAACGTAATCGTTCCCCAGCGTATTTTTAAAAAAGTGCATGGCTGCTTCTGGATCGCTGAAATGGGCTTGCCATGCGCGAGATTGTCCCCCTGCATCCATTAGATTACGGACAAAACCTGTATCAAAGTTACTTTTTATCTCAGTTAGTCCCTTAATCTGTTCCTGGTGGGTAAACAGATCTTGAGGTGAAGCTACAGATGAGGTCGGGCTTTGCATCCAATCCAGCAGCTTATACACGCTAATAGCCGCTACCGCCCCCGCAGCGGCCAAGCCAGCAATAAAAACTGCCCGTTTTGACTTAGAATTACCCGAAATCGTTCCGGTCGTTACAGGTTGGGACGGAGCAGAAGTAGCAAATGATGGGACAGGTGTAGGGGGATTAGGAGATGGTTTGGGTATCCAAGCTGGCTTACCAGTCGAGGGTGCGGGCGAAACGATCGGTGGTGCAAAGGGGAAGAAAGTGGAATTAGGGAGACTGGAAATTACAGAAGAATTTTGAGATAAATTGTAGGACTCAAGTTGAGATATTAAAGTTTGAATGGGACTATTCTCAACAGAAGATTTAACAATCGTCGTGTTATGGGTATTATTTACAGAGCGATCAAATACTGATTTTGCGGGGATATTGATGAAACTGTCATCATCATCACTCAAATCCTTTCCAGTATTTTTAATAAAGGTTTGGAATTCAATAGAGGATTTAAGGTTTAAAAGTTGCTCCCAATCTGTTTTACCTGAGGGAATTTGGTTTAAAAAAATATATCGACTCACTTCATCGGTTGCCAGGATGAATAGGTCATCTTCCTCGTACTCTCCTTCATTTCGGGAGAGGTTATAGCGAATATCAGTCTTGCTGGTTGCAATACATTCGGTAGTCGAGCTGCTTAGAGCTGTACGTTCGCTCATTTTGAAAGAGTGAAAGGAATTAATGCCTGACAGGGTAAGGTTTCGATGGGATTGTGGATCGCCTAAAACCTAAACCGTGTATTACATGGAATAAAGGAATTCAGGTATTTCCGTGTAATACATGGAAGTGATTTGCCATTAACGTCTCCTTCATATAATACGCAAGTTACATTTTATTCTTCATCAATAAGGACGTTAAACTTACGGTGTAATACACGGAATCACGGTAATGTTAAAGCGAGACATTCAAGGGAAGTTTGCCCTCAAGGACGATGATTATCGTCAAGTGCGCTCAGTGAGATTAACTGATGAAACCTGGAAGGCTCTAGGGATTGCGGCGGAATGCTTAGGTATGACAAGATCTGACTACTTGGAACAGGTGATTAGGGGTAATGCTAATCCAAGTATTACACGGGAAAAAGAGCCGGTAGATCAAGCCAAAACTACTGCGGTGGAACTTGCTACTACCCCACCAACAGTGGTAACACTGGAGGCTTTACGTGACCAAGTTTTACTACAATTAAAATTAGGTAAGCAAGCTCCAGGCTACAAAGCAGCACTTAAAGCCCTCAATCATTTTATTGCCGCACTCTCAAGCTAATACCCACACCAGTAGAAATTAGATGATGTGTATCAGTTCAAAGGAAAAACAGTGGAAATAAGTTCTGAGAGAATTGACGATATTCCATTAATAGTGGAATGGCTTAAACGGATGGAGATTGCCAAAATTATTGACCAAAAACTGAACAAACCACACGGAAACCACGAAGGCATGAGTTACGGTCAATTGAGTGTATTATTATTAACATACATTATCACCCAGTCAGACCATCGGTTGTCTGCCGTGGAACCTTGGGTGGAAGCACACCGAAGGATTTTAGAGTTAACTACGGGGTGGTCGATAGGAGAAAAAGATGCTACTGATGACCGATTAGCAAGGGTAGTCGAAGAGCTAGGGAAGCAAACACAGGCAACACACGAAATTGAAGTAAAATTAGGACAGCATCTAATTCGTGCCTACGAATTACCTACTGCTGTGGTACGAGTGGATACAACTAGCTTTAGCGTGAATCATACTCCAGGAGATTCAACAGAAGAAAACCTGCTGCGTTATGGCTATTCCAAGGACAAGCGTCCAGATTTATTACAATACCGTCAATTACTGGCAACTGTCGACCCAATGGGAATGCCATTAGTTAGTGCCACTCTCGCTGGGAATGGAGCCGATGACCCATTATATTTTCCTACTTGGGAAAAAATGGTAAAAGTAATTGGACACAAAAACTTCGTGTTCATCGCTGATTGTAAAGCAGGTGCAATTGCAACTCGCGCGGCCATTGCAGCAAATGAGGGTATTTACTGCGTTCCTGTACCTATGAGTGGACAACACCCCCAATACCTAAAGCAGTGGGTATTAGATCCACCCGCCGAACTCCAGTCCATTCAGTTCCCTGAGCAGGATGAAGATGAACCTGCAGTGGGCAAAGGTTTTGAAGTGGAGTTAGGTAAGTTTTGGTTCAACGAACAGACCAATAAACACGTACGTTGGCATGAACGTTACTTGGTAGTTTATTCCCCTAGCCTTGCCGCATCTACTATCCGTGGTCAACAGCAGCGTATCAATAGTGCACAAACGGCTCTCAATAAATTAGCAGCCAAACCAGGTACTGATCCACAAGCATTAGCTGAGCAAGTAGAAAATATACTTAAGCGCTATCGTGTCAAAGATTTCTTCAACACAACGATTACTGAACAAATCATTCAACAGACTCGTTATATTGGACGGGGACGACCATCAAAAAATTCTCCGACTGAACAAGTAACCAGTATTTGTCTTCAACTTCATATCCAGCTTATTGATGTTGCAATCAAGGAAGCAGAAACTTTGGCTGGGTGGCGATTATATGTCACTAATGCGTCCATTGCTCAGCTGAGTCTATCACTTGCTGTCATATATTACCGGGGTGAATGGCTGTTGGAGCGCGGATTTCACCGTTTTAAAAGGGGTTGTTTGCCAGCCCTACCCATTTACTTCACTGACCAAAACCGAATCATTGGCTTAATGTTCCTGCTGAACATCGCTTTGCGGGTATTTACCTTAATGGAGTTCGTTGTACGACAGGCACTTATGGACACTCAACAATCGTTGGCTGGTCTTTACGATGGCAATCCAAAGCGAAAAACTTCGCGCCCATCAGCAGAGAAAATGCTTAAAGCTTTTTGTAATTTAACTCTCTATTTTTTACCTAATTCTACCATTTTCATTACGCCTCTGTCTGAGCTACAAAAACAAATTATTTGCTTAATGAAAATGCCCGAGTCTCTTTATCAAGTAGATTCGGTGCTGTACTCGACATAATTTTACCACTTACAGATAATACACGCAATTGAAATCCCATTTTAATATTAGCTCTTACCGTGTAATACACCGTGAGATAAACTTTCAATAGTGCTGCTCTACCGTGTAATACACGGTAGAGCCTGTTTTCATGTAACACACTTTTCCTGATTCATTTTAACCGTGTATTACACGGTATCTTTGTTGTTCTTTTACCATGTATTACACCGCTATTCTCCTTTAGTCTTTCCCACGTATTACACGGTCTCGGCACAATCTGATCCTTGATCTGGTTTTTCCTTGCCCCGTCAAGCATTAATCCCTTTCACCCTTTCAATCCGGAGCGAACGTACAGTTAGAGGATGGCTTTGTATGGGATATGTCGCTTTAAGATGTAGAGTCTCGTTCCCGTTACTGTCTAAGGTTTTACCAAAATGAAACAGTAAGCTATCGCCTACTCCTACACAACTCCATTTCTTCTTTCCGTTTTGGTCTTCAGGCAAAAGTGACAAGCCCACGAAGGTAGAAGCCATGAATTCGTGACGGCTTTTTTTAATGAAAACGTTTTTGGACGGATCATATTGGGTTTTGGTTGAAGATGATGGACCAGCGAGAACCGCCTTAAAAAGATTGCCGTAATATGACTCTGCATTATCCCTTATTGATCTTAACCATTGTTCGGGAGCACTGTGAATGTTCTCGGTGATGTCTAGACCGGTTGCCCCAGTATCGCAAAAAGATTTGACTAGATGGTGGGATAAAATTTCCCCTCCTCGTGAGTTAGTGACACCATCAGCGATCGCAAACAAGGCTTGGTCATCTTGTAGACGATAAGCACAAGCATCAGAGCCTTGCCAAAAAGAGGTTACGGGGTTTTTAGTAGAATTAATATTCTTTCCGGTAACGTTATAGTAGAAATTATCTATTTGAGTTGTTAGGCTAACAGTCTGGGGATGACTGAAATAATCTAAGCTTTCATGGAGCAAAATAACTTCATCTAAACCATGCTGAGCAGGGCGATCGCAAAATGTAATGATCTGACCGAGCAGTTTCTGCTTATTAACCGTCAATGTGTCCAAGCTATGCTTTGGCTGGTAATCTGGGATGAGCGATCGCGAGAAACTTTGAACCTGCCCACAAATATTTTGCCAAGCGGTTTCTTGTTGTTGTGTCCAGCTAATATTTTGGTTAGCGCCAGATCTCAACCGAATACCCTCTAGTTACCAATTTCCCTAGTAATCAGCATATTAATTTCACAATATAGATCAACATAAATAATTTAAGTTTCTAAATTAAATGTATAAGCTATTCGACGTTGAACAGGAAAATTGCTATAATCTTTGTAATTATTGAAGTTGAGCGTTGAGGTTTCATTATCTCCGCTGCCCTTCACCCAAAAGGGATTCTAGTACCATTTTTTCAAAATCGCATGAATAAACAAATAAGGGGCGATCGCGTAAGGCGTCGCCCTAAACGTCGTGGCATCTTTTGCTTAAATCATCCTGAAACCTATTTGGAGAGCCGAAGCAGAAAGTTGAGGCTGTTTGCCATTGAAGAGGGACAACTTAGCGCAAAGTCCAGACGCAAGGGTAGTATACAAAAAGTACTTGCCAGTAATGGCGCTCAAGTCCTTCCTGGGGAATGGTTAGAGCAGTTCTGGTGTCCACAGTGTCAAGTAACAGCATGGTATCACGTCACCCAAAAAGAGCAGAATTTTGCGGTCTCCCCTGCCCTATCGTCTTTTTGGAAGCAAGTTTCGGGAGTTAGCTGGCCGGGACAGAACCCTACTGTAAGCCAGTATTCTCAAAATCAGGCTCACGGCAATCGTCTTTAATTGGGCTCTCCCTGAGAGTCTTTTTTGTTTTTTGCATAAGGGCAGAGGAACATGAAAAATATACTCGCACCGTTTGTGTCTTTGATATCGTCGATCAGGATTTGGAATAAACGTAGACAGACGTTCGCTGGGGATCTCGAAGCGCTGTACGAAAGTTATAAAGTTAATGTGCTAACCATATTTGCAATCCTTGCGCTGTGGAGTGTGATCACAACCTTCAAGGTTAGTTTGCAACCCCTACTCCACCCGGAACTGATATGGACGCCACTTGTTAGCAGCATATGGTTATTTCTTGCCGCGCTCTATACGGTCAACACTGTATTTCGTCAACAGCGCGTCAAGCTGCTGCAGTTTTGGTATTGGTTCTTGGCGAATATGATCATTATCTCGATATGCTACTCCCTCGACGCGATCATAGGGATTCTTGTTTCAATATTCCTCCCTTGTTACCGTCTGAAGTGGTTGAATGCAGTCTCAGACGATAAGGATAAATTTGTTCGTGGACGCAAACTATTAAAGCCTGCACGAGCAGGATATGAGTACCGTAAAAAAATTAATCATAGTACCGAAACTTTTCACCTTGGTGGACACGATGTGCCGCTAACTAAAGCGCTTACCCATTGTGTTACTGTCGGGACTACGGGAAGTGGTAAAAGCGTGACTCAAAATCGAATAATGGCAGATGTTTTGCCATTAGTAAAAGTTGGTACAAACCGTCGTGCAGTTGTTTACGATGCCAAACTAGATGTTATTTCCACCCTCTACGGGATTTGTGGAGATTCAGGTGATACCAACATCGTAATTTTGAATCCTAAAGATAGGAGAGCGGTGGCGATCGATATTGCAGCAGATATTAACTGCCCTTCTGATATCGAGACATTTTCAAATATCATGATGCCACCACCTGCTCACAATGAAAAAGTGGACAAGTTCTTCCGAGACAACCCTCTCCAATTACTTCGGGCGGCAGTGGAGTATTTTTACTATAATGCCCCTGGAGTATGGGAATTGAGAGATATCGTCAACCTTTTTGAAAGCGAAGAGGTTTTCAAAGCTATCTTAGGAAGTGACCCAAGGACCCGATACGCATTAGGGTTGCTTGCGACCGATGGTACAAATGCCAACATATTTAGTTCAGTGAGGACTGAGGTTTATAAGTACAGAATACTAGCTGCAAGATGGTCGCACGCACCCAAAAAGATCAGTCTTAAGCAGTGGATCAAAGAGGGCGGTACTATTATGGTTCTGGGAAGAGATACTATTCAGACTGATACTGTAGGAACCTCAATTGCCGTCCTGAATCGGTTTATAACCACCAGTCTTGCCCAGCTAATATTAAGTCAGCCTGACACTAAGGAGCCTTCCACCTTCCTGTTCTTTGACGAGATGCACACTATAAAACTTGAACTGGTGGATTTAGCAACCCAAGCACGTTCAAAAGGTTGTTGTATATTTGCAGCGTTTCAATCCATACAAAGCTTGAATCAGTTTTATGGTAGCGATGGGGTAGAAACAATCATGGGGCAGTTCAACTTAAAAAACATCCTTAAGTTGGGCGATACAGCGACAGCCGAATGGTGTTCCAAATTAATTGGAGAGGCTGAAATAATCCATGCAGACCCTAACTATGAAGTAGTGAACGATATTGGCGAAAAAAAAGGTTTCAATCCTAAACTTCAAACTCAAAGAGTTGTTTTGGCCTCGGAACTAACAAGTATTCCAGAAATCGACTCCAAGGAAAGAGTTGGTTTAACTGGCTACTATTTAGGGACTAACGTTTATCGTCACACTTACAAGTGGCAAGAATTGAACAAAATTTTCGTCAACAAAGATTTAGGGTATGAGGATTTTGAGCCAATACCAAAGCAATGGGAGGAGCTTCTACCTTGGACACCTTCTGACTGGAATAGGCTAGGAATTTCTCAAGTCATGCAGCATCTTCAATTCAAGATGCAAGCTGAGCAGTTGGAAAATCAACTGAAATCTGGCTCATACGCTGCAAGAAGCGCTGGAGGATTTGAGAACACGTTCACGACAGAAGATGACGATGATGACGAATTTGAGAATCTTGAAAGCCAAGAAAATCAAGGGTCAAATCTAGTTAACAAATTTGTTAATCCTAAATTAAAGTCACTGGTGAACAAGCGATCGCCGAAAAAGCCCCCTGCCCGCTCCAACATCTTCAAAAAGCGTCAGCCACCACCTGGACCTAGCCGCAATTAGGCGATGCCAAAGGCAGCGGCTTAAGCCCTATCGCCTCCACACAACACAGAGGGTTTAGCTATAGCTAGGCTCTCTTTGATGTTCCTCACTAAATCCTTACCAACTACTATGTTCAACAAAATTGAAACGGAAGAGATCGCGTCTCTTGAAGAGAAAATTCAAAATACCTTAGCTGACAATTTGACAGCATCTAGTCATTATTTGGATGACCATTTAAATGGTACTGATAAAGAACGGCTCATTTATCTTAAAGCAGCGCTTGTAACGCAAGCCGTGAAAAATGGCGCAATTCAGGATGTTGCCACCGCTATAACAGTCCTTCAAAGCGGTACTGAGCAATCTAGCTATGAAGTGAACTGCCACCCTAACAAACACTTGAAAAAACTTAGAGCGTTACTTGCTCTCAGAGTGCAACATGGTCTGCCTATCGATGATGTTGTCAAAGCTATGGACGCGATCGCCCGTTCCAGAAAAGGGCTTATAGAGGAGTTTCAGTGGAATATCTTTGGCGACCCGAGTAAACTTCTTACAACTAAATCCAGCAAACCTTTTTCGGTAAAAGTGGAAAATAGCTCTCGAAGCGCCATTTCGTTTTACACATCGTTGTTCCTTATAGCGTGTTTTGGCCTGTTTGGTTTCTTTTGCTTTAAGTCCGGATACCAAATTGGTGAAACCCCTGCTGAATATCGCACTTTTGAGAAAATGTTACCTAACTGATTTTATTAAAGGGAGGCATAATATATTCCCCCTCCCCTACTCTCGGAAAGCCTGAATTGTTGCCTTTAGCAACTAAACTTAACCACATTCGGGTAATCAATATCGAGCAACATTTTTTCTTAACCAATCATGGTTTTTGTATTCGAGACTTGCAATATTAGAATTATTGATGAAGTGTTATCGCAGAACAAGCTCACGCTTGTGTTAACCTCATCAATTAATACAGATCTAATAATATGGCAGCTAAAATAATCGCTACATTTAACCAGTGTGGTGGCGCGGGGAAAACAACTCTTACGCAGAATCTCGGATACCACTTGTCACAATTAAATCGTAAAGTACTTGTAGTGGACAGCGATCCACAAGGAACTCTTACTGCATTTATGGGTTTGAAACCTACAGAGCTTCAGATTACTCTATATGATGCAGTTGCAAAAGAAGAGCCTCTTGAGATTATTCCACAAATTCACGGTATGGATCTTGTTCCGGCTAACCTTAAGTTAAGCTTAGCAGAGGCAGACTTAGTTGCAGCTACACTGGGAGAACTGCGGCTAAAGAATTCCCTTGAGGAGGTAGCAAACAAATACGAATTTATTCTTATTGATTGTCCGCCAAGTTTGGGAATTTTAAGCACTATGAGTTTAATTGCTGCAACCCATATGCTAATTCCCATTCCCACAGAGTACAAAGGGTTATTGAGTACAGAATTACTGCTGCCAACAATCGTTAAATTAAAAAAAGTTAACAAGAAACTGGCTGTAGCGGGATTCGTCCCAACAATGTTTGATTCACGTACAAACCAATCGAGTAAAAGCCTTAAAGGAATAGAACCATTACAACAGATTGGTCAAATCTTTCCTTCAATCCCTAAATCAACAGATTTTATCAACGCCTCGCAAGAAAATAAACCTCTTGCTCTATACAATCCTAGACATCCTGCTGTACAAATATTAGAGGATATTGCTCAACGATTGGATGGATTAAATGGCTAATTTAGACTTAAGTGCTGGCGTAGGGAGTTTTTTAGACAGTATCAACTCACTGGCTGAATCAGAAAGAAAGGGAGCAGTCGTTCCTTTCGAGTCTATTTCTCTGCCAAAAAAGCAACCACGCCGCTACTTTGACGCTGAACGATTGAATGATTTAAAAGCTTCGATTCAACAGTATGGATTATTAGAACCTCTCGTGGTTCGTATACTTGAAGAAGGTAAGTACGAGCTTGTAGCTGGAGAAAGGCGCTATCGAGCAATAAAGGAGTTAGGTTGGACTGAGGTTCCTGCCAATATTCTAAAGCTTGATGATAATGAAGCTTTACAAGTTGCTCTTATTGAAAATTTACAAAGAGAGGATCTTAACCCCGTTGAAGAAACACTAGGCATATTAAGATTACTTTCTATTCAATTAAGTATCAACGAAGATGAGGTAAAATCCCTTCTATACCGAATCGATAACACAAAAAAAGACCTTACTCACAACGTTGTGAGTAGAGAAGTTGAAATCGCAAAAGACTTGTTTGCAAGGATAGGAAAGATAAGTTTGGGGGGGTTTGTCAAACATAGACTAACACTCCTTACCTTGCCATCAGAACTGCTGGATGCTTTGGAGAATGGTCAGATTGAATACACTAAAGCAATAGAAATATCAAAGCTAAAAGACCCTGATTTAAGAACAGCGCTCTTAGATGAGGCGATCGCTAACAGCTATCCAATCTCAGTTATTCGAGAAAAAGTTAAACAAATCAAAGAAGCACAATCAAACTCCACAAAGGAGAGAACTGTAGCCGACTCATGTCAAGCACGATTAAAAGAAATTCAGAACAGGATGAAAAAATCGAAAAACTCAATTGACTCAAGTAAAATGCGCAAAATTGAGCAGTTTCTCAATAAAATTGAAGAGTTATTGTAAAATTTGAATTAATTTATTCAAATTTTCTATTTGATGATGAATGCGATCAAATTTTAATTTAGAAATTAGTGGGGATTAACTTTAAACCAATAACTGGTGTTATTGGTTAGGTTAAGAGGATAGGGAAGGGGGCTAAGGCACTTACTAGTATGGACTATGTGGATTGCCTTAAAGGGAAGTGAAGCAGAATAAATTAGCATAGGTCAAAGCCTCATGCTGGAGAGCCTACTCCCAGTATACTTTGCCTAAAAGAAGACATTCTCAGCAAACTTAAACATTTAAAAATCCTTGAGTGAGACATTTGTCTAGTTATGTTTGAATATCTAGATTGCGATAGGTGACAGCTTCCCTGGCATTACGCCAAGATACAAGCGAGAACCAACTAACTTAACACAATCTCATTCCCAAGATACAAGCGAGAACCAACTAACTTAACACCAATCTCATTCCTTAGTTAGAGGTTTGGTTTAGTCGAAAGCTTTAAGGTTCAGGTGTTGATTTGTAGTAGTTAATTTTTATAGTAGTCTATAAGACTGATACGAAGGGTAAATTTTTTCAACAGACTTCTACGTGTCTTTCCTTTATAAGCTGCTATCCTACACTGTTCTCCGCTCATAGTATTAAAGTTTAGACAAATTTGTTTGTCCAAACTGCGATAAACAAAGCACCATACAGCAAGCATGGGAGACAATAGATATGAGCCAACCAATTAAAGTTGAAAAGACGGTAACGATTAACAAACCAGCAGAGGAACTCTACCGCTTTTGGCATAACTTTGAGAACCTGCCGCGCTTTATGAAGTATCTCCAAGACGTAAAAGTACACAATAATAAGCGAGAGTCCTCCGGACACGCTACGCGAACGCACTGGACGACCAGTGGGGCGTTAGGTGTACGTGTTGAATGGGATGCAGACATCATTGAAGATCGGGAAAACGAATTGATTGCTTGGGCTTCGGTTGAAGGTGCAGACGTGGATAACTCTGGTTTTGTCCGCTTCCGGCCAGCACCCGGCGATCGCGGTACTGAGGTAAAAGTTGTCACGAAATATAACCCGCCTGGTGGAGCGATTGGAGCTACCATTGCCAAAATCTTCGGCAAAGAACCAGAACAGCAAATCGGAGATGATTTACGCCGCTTCAAAATGATGATGGAAGCAGGCGAGATTGCCACCACAGAGGGACAACCAACAGGGAAATAGTCACTTGTCCTTTGTTTATTAGCTGACAAAAAATGACTCCGGACAAATGTACGGTCAGAAGTATATTCCCCTGTTGGTGGAGCATGTTTTGAAGGGCGAAGTCGAACTATCGGCTGTGTTCTCGCATCACTTACCTCTAGCAGAAGCGCCGCAAGGCTTTAAACTGTTTAAGCACAAAAAAGATAACTGCTTAAGAAGGCAGAAGTACTAAGGCAGCTATGCTGCTATGTATACCCATAAATAAATTCAGGGTATTTAGTAATGACGCAGTATTTCTTGTTCTACGCCGGAGCAACATACATATTTCCTTCTTTTTTCATAAATAAATTTAGCGGCTTGTGACAAGCATGGCATCGGGCAGATCTTTAAATCTTTTACATAGCAGCATAGCTGCCTTTATTTGGTCAAGGTCTTACTCAAACCCTGACAAGTGAGCGAACTTTAACATACGCCAAGATGTTAAGAAAGCTTGTTATCTCTTAACCTTTACATCTTGGTGCCAGATAAAAAAAGGAGAATAACTCAATGAAAGCTGTTTGCTGGCAAGGTACCAACGACGTACAGGTCGAAACCGTACCCGATCCAAAAATCATTAATCCCCGTGATGCTGTCGTCAAAATCACGACAACGGCGATTTGCGGTTCTGATTTACATCTTTATGACGGCTACATTCCCACAATGGAAAAGGGAGACATCCTTGGTCATGAATTTATGGGTGAAGTCGTTGAATTGGGCAGTGCCGTCAAAAATATCAAGATAGGCGATCGCGTAGTTGTTCCATTTCCCATTGCCTGTGGCAACTGCTTCTTCTGCCAACGCCAGTTAACATCACTGTGCGATAACTCTAACCCGAATGCTTGGATAGCTGAAAAACTCATGGGTCATTCCCCGTCTGGTCTTTTTGGCTACTCCCACATGATGGGTGGCTACGCTGGAGGGCAAGCAGAATACGCCCGCGTTCCCTTTGCTGATGTCGGCCTTCTCAAGATTCCTGATGGACTAGCAGACGAACAAGTCGTGTTTCTAACAGATATCTTCCCCACTGGATACATGGCAGCGGAAAACGCCAATATTCAGCCCGGTGATATTGTCGCTATCTGGGGCTGTGGACCGGTGGGTCAATTCACCATTCGCAGTGCTTACATGTTAGGTGCTGAGCGTGTCATTGCGATTGATCGAGTTCCCGAACGCCTGCAAATGGCGAAAGATGGCAAAGCTGAAGTCCTTAATTACGAGGAAGTCGATGTGGGCGAAGCCTTGAAGGAAATGACAGGAGGGCGTGGTCCTGACGCTTGCATTGACGCTGTGGGAATGGAAGCACATGGTATGGGTCTAGAGGGACTTTATGACAAAGCAAAACAGGCAGTGCGGTTAGAAACTGATCGCCCCCCTGTGCTACGGCAAGCGATCGTGGCTTGTCGCAAAGGTGGCACTGTGTCGATTCCCGGCGTATATGGTGGCTTCGTAGACAAGATACCAATGGGTGCTGCCATGAACAAAGCTTTGACGTTTAAAACGGGACAAACGCACGTTCATCGGTACTTGCGTCCTTTACTTGAGCGTGTCCAAAATGGCGATATCGACCCATCTTTTGTCATCACCCATCGTCTGCCGCTAGAACAAGCACCGCACGGCTACGAAATTTTCAAGCACAAGAAGGACAACTGTATCAAGATCGTGCTCAAGCCAGGTCAGACTGCCTAAAACCCCACAAGAACACGAAAAAACCAAGTCTAGCCAACACTTTAGGAGATAGAGATGACACAAGAGCTCACAGATAAGAAAGTTGCCATTCTGGTTACGGATGGCTTTGAGCAAGTTGAAATGGCTCAACCCAAGCAAGCCCTTGAGTCAGCAGGTGCTCAGACCCACATCATTTCACCTAAGAGCGATCGCGTTCAGGGCTGGAACCATTATGACAAAGGGGATTTTTTCCCGGTAGATGTCCCCCTCGATCAAGTAAATCCAGCCGACTATGATGCCCTCCTGCTTCCCGGTGGTGTTGCCAATCCAGATCAACTTCGGACTAATGCTAAGGCGATCAAGTTTATAAAGTCCTTCTTCGATACTGACAAGCCAGTAGCGGTGATCTGCCACGGACCTTGGACTCTGATCGAGGCAGATGTGGTGCGCGCAAGAAGGCTCACCTCGTGGCCGTCGCTCAAGACCGATCTCCAGAACGCAGGTGCCCAGTGGGTAGATCAGGAAGTTGTAGTTGATAACAATCTTGTGTCGAGCCGCAAACCAGACGATATCCCAGTCTTCAACCGGGAAATGATCGAGCTGTTCAGCCATGCAGGGCAGGTACAGCAGATAGTGTGAGGACTCGGAGCGTTAATCAGGAGGACAGGTATGGAACAGCATCAATTTGGTTCTACGCAGCGCGAGGTGGCAGCGATCGGTCAAGGAACCTGGTACATCGACAACGGTGACCGCGCCTCTGCGATCGCCGCTTTGCGCCAAGGACTCGATCTCGGTATGACCCATATCGACACGGCACAGATGTATGGCAGCGCCGAGGAAGTGGTCGCCGAGGCGATCGCTGGACGACGCGATCAGGTTTTTCTGGTTTCCAAGGTTCTTCCTGGAAATGCTTCTCGCAGAGGGACGATCGTAGCCTGCGAGAAATCGCTCGCTCGACTTCATACCGATAGGCTGGACTCTTATCTGTTGCACTGGCGTGGTCAACACCCACTGGAGGAAACGATCGCTGCCTTCGAGCAGCTTCAGCACGAGGGGAAAATTCTCTGCTGGGGTGTGAGCAACTTCGATGTGCCTGACCTTGAAGCAGTCCAGAAGATCGCCGCAGAGGGTTCGATCGCCTGCAATCAAGTCCTTTACCATTTGAGAGAGAGAGCGATCGAACACGCTGTGATCCCCTGGTGTGAGAAGCATGGGGTCGCCGTAGTCGCATATAGCCCGTTCGGTCATGGGGATTTTCCCAGCTCGCGCACAACCGCAGGTCGCGTACTACAGGAAATCGCCGCCGCCCATAACGCCACCCCTCGCCAAGTTGCGCTCCGATTTCTGGTGCGGCATTCCTCGCTCTTCACAATCCCCAAAGCATCCAACCCCGAACACGCTGCTGAAAACGCGGGAGCCGGGGAACTCAATCTGACCCAAACCGAACTTGATCAAATCGACGCAGCCTTCCCGACCGGATCTCGTCCCCGCGTGCTTCCCATGCTGTAAGCCTGATTGGCTCACCTCTAGGCTGCTTGCTCATGAATTGAAGGCACCGCGCTGATGGAAAAGACTTGCTAGCATTTTTGCCTAGCCGCCCACCATTTAGGAGGTTGGCATCGTTAGCTAGTCAAGCTTCCTTGATGGGGGAAAGTAGCTTTGCTACTTTCCCCAGCCGCCACGCAATGGCTGAAACCGTTTCTCTAACAACTTCAAAGAATTTTTTAGGACTATACCCCGTTAATGAAACCTCATTTTACGTTATGTGCAAATGCTAAAGGCCGACTCAGATGTACTGAATCGGCCTTCGCTCAAGAGTCGAAGGAAAGTTAAGCAGCTAAAGCAGCACCCTTATCAGCAGAGTTCATTACTCGGAGCAAATAATTTGTCAAATAATCCCTGTTACCACTGCGAGAGAGCATTTTTCCTTTTTCATCAACAACTTGGTTTTTCCAATCTGGATTCGCCTTAGACCAGTCCATCTCTTTAAGAGGCATGAGCAAGTCTCTGACCTTGAGCGGCTCATCCTTACAGTTGCCAGCTAAGACCTTTCCAACGTCTCCTAAAGCATCAATAAACACCCCATGAGAGCAAATAAAGCCTTTCCTGACATCTGTGGGGGTCATGCTTCCATTGTAGACCGCTTGCCATTGCGGAATAATGTCGAAGAGGGTATGCCAGAAAGTTTTACAGTACTGAGTGTCAAATTCTTCGTTAATACCAGGCATCATTCTTTTAGAAGCATTGTATAGCCATCTATAGACAAGCAGTTTTGGGCTTTTCTTGGTAATGTTGGTCTTCTCTTTCTCTACGAATTGATCTGAGAATAGGGGAACATCGTTGATAATATCGTGGATCGCCTGACTAAGAGGGTCGGCTCCATAGAACAGCGTTAGGTTTTTCGAGACTGGCTTTGCTGTGTTATTCAGAACTTTGAATAATGTTTGGGCTTTGGGAAGATCAATATTCAATAGAAAGTCTACAGTGATCGCTTCATCTTCAAACTTAGCTGCAAGCTCTTCGTTCTCTATGATTTCTCGTATAGCTTGCGAGCGGTGTTGACCGTCCAAGACGCTATACTTTGACCGCAAATGGATTTTAAGTAGCCCGTTTGAAGCATCATCCTTAAAGGGGGTAAACTTCACATCACCTTTGATGGAAACAACCAGCGGGGGGAGGTAGTAATCCTCATTGTTTTCAATGTACTTGCGGATGTCAGCCGCGTGTTTCGGGTCGAGCAGACGCTGCGATCGCTTTTCCGGGGGAACGTCGCCTTCTACAGGTGTAAAACGTTGGGCTACAAACGAAAATGGAACAGATGCGCTGTAGATTTCAAGTCCTTGTTTATTTCTTTTTATCGCTGATATTTGATATAGATTATTTGAACTCATTCCAATTTTCCTTATGATAAATTCTTAATTTAAGCGGTACATTTTTTGGAATGTAGCGTCAAGAAAATTGATATTTCGTAAAAGATTTTTTGTATTTTTGCTTTGACATTAAAGTCTATTCAGAAGCCAGATACTCTCGTTTAAGTAACTTATATCAACTTCTTTTTGTAAAAATTCTATTAGTTCTGCTGTTTTCTTGCCTCTGGCTTTATTTCCTAATTGCACAAATCAATTCGTTGATTTGTTCATTTCCATGTATCCAGGCTCAAAACAAAGGAGTTAGTATGGATTTTTTGACATTAATTAATAATGCTAAAGAAGCATTAAACGCGATCGCAGCACATGACGAGTTTGTTCGCCTTTTAGAATTAGAACTGTGGGACGACCCCGCAATTTCTTTATCAGATGCAAGACAAGCTCTTGACGACCTAGAAAAAATTTACGAATCTGAGGTGCAAAATCCTTCAGGCTAATGAGTAGCTTCTTTGATACACCAAAATCTCTTGAAATTGGTGTATCACCTTTCCATTTTACAGACAACAAAACTGGAGAACCCTTCTAGGCTAAAAGTCGTGAAGGTAACATGATCTTGCCCAATGCTACCTACCAGATTTTGAGTGAGCCTTTTTCTCGGATTTAGAAAACATTTGAAGCAGAAACTTTAATTCATCGTAATCAAGCTGCAATTTGTGGAATTGTTTATAGCTTTCTCCCTGACCAGGCTGTGCGTTGAACCCAAATCTATGTGAAGGATTGTTCCTGGAAGGGAAGAACGAGAACACTTCAACTGCCTGATCCTTGGGAATGTATTTTCCTTCATTGATAAGCCAAATTCTCAAAGCTTCCCTTAACAGCAGTGATAGATATGTAATTTGTAAGCTGGCTGTGTTTCGCAGGCTCCAGTTTAAGTGAACCCCTGCGGTATACCAAAAGCTTGTGCCTTGAAGCCTTCTCAATTCTTGTGCTGAGCAAATTTCTAGCTTGCTCTCAGTAAATTCTCCCTCGTTAACCTGCTCTTGAAGCGTAAGGGCAGCGTCTTCAGTGAGCGGCCAATGCATTACAGCTCCAGCAATTATCTGTTTTTGGAAGAAGAGAGCCTTGATCCCATTCGGGTATGCTGCCCACCATTTCTTTAGCGTGGCAAGATCCAGGGTAGGGGAGGGGGATTTATAGGAGATTAACTCATGAACATGCTGAAGCTCATTGGTGCTGGATATATTGCGTACTGAAAATTCGTCAAGGTCTGCTCCTGCAAGATCTAAAGCACTGGTGTCAGTATCTGATAAATCTACGCCAGTCCAATCGACTAAGGCTCCTTTAGCGCCTTCTAGATTGGCATTACCAAACTTTGCACCGTTGACATTGGCATTGCTGAAGTCTGTCTTCACACAGATCGCACCAGATAAATCAGCGCCTTGCAAGTTAGCTTTTTGCAGGTTGCTTTTAGTTAGGTTTGCATCCATCAGCCATGCTTGACTTAGGTCAGCTTTTCCCATGCGGCAGTGACTCAGGTTAGCGCTAATAAATTCAGCACCAGCGGCGTTGATTTTTGAAAGATTAGATTTTTCCAAATCTAAGCCGACCAGGGTCTCATCCTGCATATCGTAGCCAGTGAAATTTCTCTTACCTTCCAGGGTGTGTTCGTACCAGAGCTTCAAAGCTACTGAAGCATCATATCTAATGTCACAGGGTTTCACGATATTAATGCTTGCGCCCTTGAAAGCAGTCGGATCGTGCGTCACAATCCCATCAAGCTCCCAGGCTTCTAGACAAATAAGTTCAATTTTATTCTCAAACAGCAAATCGTAATATCCAGGTGCCAATCTCGTATCGGTCAAGTGGTGGTCTTCTAAGAAGCAGATTTTATTATCACTTTTCATTTTCGTGATAAACTTGTTCGCCCAGTCACTACCACCTTGTAAGCGACAACAGAAATGGGCTTTTTGAATTGCGAGGTCTGTAATATAAAATTTTAAGTTTTCGCTTTCTATGATCTTCCAGATGATTTCATAGTCATGTTCTTCGATATATTTGTGCTGACCTCCGTCCATCAAGCACTTTAGAAGGGTGTCATGGTTAAGTAGTAGATTTTTCATTTTGCTTTATGGTGAGGGGCGATCGCAAATCTTCCCAGACCGCGACTCGTGTTTTAGTGGCTCTGGCTCTCAGTGCTCTGGTATTTTTACCCTGGGCTGATTTGTCTTTTTTCGTTCTTCTGGAGTTAGAGGGTTGGGGGGAAGGTGTTTCCTCAAGTTCTGTATCAGCTATGTCTTCGTCATCTGGTACGTATTCCAGTAAATCTCCAGGCTGACAGTCAAGTGCTGCGCATAATAGATCCAGAGTGGTATCTTCTAGGCGGCTAGGCATACGTAAGCTGCGGAGCTTAGAAATCGTAACTTCATGGAAATTTATTAAGTCAGCAAGTTCTTTATTTGACAAACCCTTTGCTGCCATGAGAGTTCGCAAGTGGAATTTTATCATGGTCTGTAATAGAGGCGATCTTTTCCTCTATTATAGACCATTTTAAATGTATCGGCTTATCTGTGGTGAAAATTAACTGGTAGGGCTAAAGTGGGGAGGGGAGGGCGATCGCTATTCTTCTCATACCACGACTAGTGTTTACTGGTTGTGACTCTCCTCGCTCTGGAATCTTTGCTTAGCTTAGGCTGATACGTTGTTGTTTTTCAAGTATAATCTCAAATTTATCCAGAATTGAAAATTCGGTTTTCTATATCTGGCGAAAACTCTGGCTTAATGACAGATACTTTTTTCTTATCGAAGATTTTCTATTAAGTTCAAAATGCCAAACCACCGTCCCATACGGGTTTCAGATCTAGTGATCGCATCGCAAAAATAAATAAAGTTGAGATGAGTGTGATGGGTTGAAGGTGATGCCTCAGCTTCTGCCTCAGAACGATAACAACCGATGTAATGATTTATTTTCAACGTCGAGAACAGTTCTTTTATATCCAGTTGTTTAAACCGCTACAGCTAGAAGTTTCCAACAGCATTTCTCTTTGTATTCTTCTAGAGAACTTTAACGGGGAAAATCAGGGTCACGGTAAAGCCTTGTTAAGTTATTATAACTGTTAACAAATTCAGGGTGCTTTTTTCCTACCAGGGTTTGGAAAATTCTTAATGCCTTCATAAACCAAGTTTCGGCTTCGATATATTGCTTTTGAGAGTGACATATACTTCCCAGATTATTATAGCTAATTGCACTGCTAAAATGTTCTTCTCCGAACAACTTTAGTCTAAGTTTCAACCCTATTAAATAATAGTTTTCGGCATCGTTGTAGCGCCCTTGATTTTGGTACAGTACTGCCAAATTATCGTAACTGTTGGCAGTTTCAGTGTGTTCTTCTCCCAATAGTTTTAGTCTAAGCTTCAGCACCATAAAATAATAGTTTTCCGCTTCGTTGTAGCGACCATTGTCACGGTACATTATAGCCATATTGTTGTATGTGATGACCACATAAGAGTGTTCTTCTCCTAGCAGTTCTTGCGTGAGTTCTAAAGCCTTAAGATACAAGCTTTCAGCTTCATTGTAGCGCTCCTGAGCATGGATCACTTCTGCGAGATTGTTATAAGCGGCAGCGGTATCAAGGTGTTTCTCTCCCAGAAATTTTTGGCTAAGTTCCAGCGACTTTGAAAACCATTTTTCAGCTTCACGGCAACGTCCTTGGTCTCTATACAGTCCTGCCAGATCGCTGTAATTTTTGGCAATATTAGGATGTTCTTCTCCTAGCAGTTCTTGCGTGAGTTCTAAAGCCTTAAGATACAAGCTTTCAGCTTCATTGTAGCGCTCCTGAGCATGGATCACTCCTGCGAGATTGCTATAAGCGGCAGCGATATCAACGTGTTTCTCTCCAAGCAGTTTTTGCCTGAGTTCAAGTACCCTCAGATACCAGGTTTCAGCTTCGCTGTAGCGTTCTTGTTCATAGTATATTCTCGCCAGATTATTGTAAAAGGTAACAGTGTTGGGATGGTATTGTCCCGGTGGTTCTTGCCTGAATTCAAGTGATTTAAGACACCAAGTTTCAGCTTCGTTGTATCGTCTCTTGTAACGGTACAGTACCGCCAGATTGTTGTAACTGGTGGCGATATCAATGTGGTTCTCTCCAAGTAGTTTTTGCCTGAGTTCAAGTACCCTCAGATACCAGATTTCAGCTTCGCTGTAGCGTCCTTGGTCACAGTACAAATTTGCCAGATTGTTGTAAATGGTTGCGGTAGCAGGATGTTCTTCTCCTAGCAGTTTTTGCGCGAGATCTAATGCTCTCAGATACTTGGTTTCAGCTTCGCTATAACGTCCTTGGACACGGTACAATCCTGCTAAATTGTTGTAACTGTGGGCAAGATCAGGATGTTCTTCTCCCCACAGTTGTTTCCTAATTTCTAATACTCTTAGATAGTTAGTTTCAGCTTCGCTGTAGCGTCTTTGGTCACAGTACAGTCCAGCAAGATTGTTGTAAACGGTGGCTGTGGCGGGATGTTCTTCTCCCAATATTTGTTGCGAAAGTTCTAATGCTTTGAGATAATTGGTTTCAGCTTCGCTATAGTGTCCTTGGTCATAATACAGTCCAGCAAGATTGTTGTAAACGGTGGCTGTGGCGGGATGTTCTTCTCCTAACAGTTGTTTCCTAATTTTTAATGCTTTCAGAAAGTTGGTTTCAGCTTCGCTGTAGCGTCCTTGGTCATGGTACAGTGAAGCCAGAGTGTTGTAACTAGTGGCTGTGTCGGGATGTTCTTCTCCTAACAGTTGTTTCTTTATTTCTAAGGCTTTCAAAAAGGTGGTTTCAGCTTCGCTGTAGCGTCCTTGATCACGGTAAAGTTTTGCCAGATTGTTATAACTAGCGGCGACAAGAGGATGTTTTTCTCCGAGCAGTTTTTTCAAAAGCTTTAATACTTTCAGATACTTGGTTTCAGCTTCACTGTAGCGTCCTTGATCACAGTGCAGCCCTGCAAGATTGTTGTAACAGGTGGCTGTGTCGGGATGTTCTTCTCCTAACAGTTGTTTCCTGATTTCTAAGGCTTTCAAAAAGGTGGTTTCAGCTTCGTTGTAGCGTCCTTGGTCACGGTACAATGAAGCTAGATTGGTGTAACTGTTGGCTGTGTCAGGATGTTCTCCTAACAGTTGTTGCGAAAGTTCTAATGCTTTCAGACAATTGGTCTCAGCTTCGCTGTAGCGTCCTTGATCATGGTAAAGTTTTGCCAGATTGTGGTAACTGGCGGCTGTGTCGGGATGTTCTTCTCCTAACAGTTGTTGCGAAAGTTCTAATGCTTTCAGACAATTGGTCTCAGCTTCGCTGTAGCGTCCTTGGTCACAGTACAGTACAGCCAAATTGTGGTAACTAGTGGCTGTGATGGGATGTTCTTCTCCTAACAGTTGTTGCGAAAGTTCTAATGCTTTGAGATAATTAGTTTCAGCTTCGCTGTAGCGTCCTTGATTCAGGTATAGTGTAGCCAGATTGTTATGACTGATGGCTATATCAGGATGTTCTGCTCCCAAACGTGATCGCACTATATTTAAACATTGCTCATACAAAGGTTCTGCTAATACGTACAAACCTTGCTCTTGATAGAACCTAGCCGGTCCATTAAAGAAATTAATTAAATTATCATCTTTGATTCTAGCTGTGTGTTTTAGTGCAACCTCGGCTAAGTGTGGTATAATACTTTTTACAGAGTTTATTATTTCTTGGGTAATTAAATTGGGAATTACCTTAGCGATCTCCACAAAAGTTTCTACGAAAGCCTCTTTTATTTTGTCGGCTTGTTCTGGTACTTCAAGTAGTTTTAAGTGGAAAAACTCTCTTATTAATGTATGAATAATAATATAATCTTGTGGATCTTCTAACCATTTTATCAAATGGCGATCATAAAGCTGCTGATTTGCATCATCCAACTTTTCCCAATTTAATTTTTTCGCTGTTGTTTCTACCCATTCCCAAGCAAAAATATCTGGCGCGAACAGACTTAGTAACGTACCCACATTTCTTGCAGGGGGCTCAAGTTGTTCCCAACTCAACTCAAACGCAGCTTTCACTCCTTTCTGTGCCGTACTAAACGATTTTTGTAATGTTTTATCCTCTGGGTTGATAGATTCTTCTTTTAATCGCTGGTCTTCCAATCGCCGTAACATTTCCTCCAATTTAAAACTAGGACGTTGTTTCACAATATACCGTCCAACCAGTTCTATCCCTAAAGGGAGGTATCCCAACCACTCACATAATTTTCGAGCGGTTTCTGGCTCTTTTTTAACTCGATTATCTCCGATCAATGCTGTCAAAAGCTTTAAGGCTTGTTCGGGTAATAAAACATCTAAAGGAATGTCTATAATGTTTGGTTCATAAAGTCGTAGTCTTGTTGTCATCAATACCCGAAAGCGGTTTATTTTGGGGAAAAAGGGACTACAGCTATCAAAATCTGTAACATCGTCCAAAACTATAAGTACTAATCCCTCTGGTGGATGCCAATTTTGCCAACACCACTCCACCTTTTCTTCAACACTCATTAACCTTCCACTTTTGTCTTTTTTAGGAACGTTCAGGTGCTTGGCGGCCTGAATAATATTAGAAGCTAAATTTGATCCACTTGCATTCAACCAGAAGATGCCGCCTGGGTAATCAGCCTCATGCTCGCGAGCAAATTGAATTGCTAATTCAGTTTTTCCAACTCCTCCCATGCCAGCTACCGCAGAGATCACTACTTTAGATGATTCCTGGAATGCCTCGTCTATCGTGTTTAATTCTTGCTCTCTTCCAACGAAATTAGCAGAACCATGATGAGCTAAGTTTTGTATGGGGTTTATAGAGCGATCGCTCTGGGGTACATCACCAGCTTGCTCTTCTTCTGGAATAGGCAGTCCGGCTATTTCCCACCATTTAAGACCCAATTTAATGCAAATAGCTTTAAAATTCCTAGTGTCTATAGGTACCCCTTGAAAAAACTTGTTAATCGTACCTTCGCTTAAGGGGATTTGTTCAGCTAGTTCCTTTTTTTGAATGCCTTTTGATTTAAGAGTTTCTATAGCTTTATCTATTCCAGCGTTACATGCATTGATGCTTCGTGTACTCGCCATATATTGATAAAAGAAATTGAAATGTAAAGTTCACCCACAGTACTTTGATTGTTGATGGGTTTTTAAATTATACAACTTAAAAACATTTTTATTGAAATCCGGTTTTGGTATGTTGTAGTAATTATAGAGAAAATATTACATTTCAGCGAAAACATTAAAATGTTTGTCTGTATTATTATTAATATTTGTGTTTTTTAATTAAAATATATTAATTATAGGGTTCGTTCTCTATCGCTCTTCAAGGAATCCCAGAAATAGAAAGCTTATGATATGTCAGGTAGTCTTGCTTCAGTTCTAGAAAAAATCTAAGAAACTCACAAAATAGATAGCTCTACTTTCAAAACTGTCCAATATATCTATGATCGCAAAGGGACAGCTTTGAATGTTGTAGCTCAACAATGTCTAGACAATAAAAATCGCTCTCTTTGACTGATCACTAGCTCAATGTTCACTCTCCTGGCATAATTACCCAGCGATTCTAAGCAGCTGTCCTCAATGAGGATCGATACGTCGTTCTCCACTTATCGAGTATTAGAATTGATTGCCGCTACAAGGGGAAAAATATACTTTAAAATTAGATTTTTGCGAGCTCATCTTTACACTTAAGTGTTTCAGGATGGTATTCTCCTAGCTTATTTTCATAAATTTTCAACGCTTGTAGGTAGTAATGTTTCGCCTGATCACGTTGATCTTGAGATGCATAAACGCTTGCTATACCTTCTAAACTTTGACCTACGTGAGGATGGTCATTCCCCAACAACGACTCTCGCATTTCTAATGATCTCTCAAATAGGGTCAGGGCCTCTTCGTATTTTTTTTGACAAGCGCAAACATTTGCTAAATTGTAAATACTACCTGCGATCGAAGGGTGAGCTTTGTCGAAAAATTTTTCTTTAATATTTAAAGCTTCTTTATGCAATTCTTCTGATTCTCCATATTTCTCCTTATACTTATAGATTATCGCTAAGTTTGAAAGAGTTATTGCATATTCTAAATGTTTATCCCTAGCTAGAAACTTTTGTATTTCTAAAACTTGATTGAAAAGAGCTTGTGCAGCATCATATTTGCTTTGGTATAGAAGAACAGATGCCAAATTATTCAAGCTAGCTGCAACCTCTGGATGCTTATCGCCTAATATGGCCTTTCTTTGTTCTAAGGCTTGTTCATAAAGTTTCTGAGCCTCACTGTACTGCCCTAAACGTATATACACGCCTGCTAGATTATTTAGAGTGTTTGATGTATCGATATCTTGCTTGTCAACAAAAGATTCTTCAATTTTTAGTGCTTGTTCATAACGTACTCGGGCTTCTGCATATTTTCCTTGAGCAGTAAAGTCTAAAGCGAGATTGCCGAGGATCGTTGCGTATTCAAGGTGTTGATTACCTAGCTTTTGTTCTTGTATTTCTAAGGCTTCTTGGTGAATTAATTGTGCTTTTTTATATTGTCCTTGCGCATAGTAAACATTTCCTAAACTGCCTAATATATCTGCAACCTTGGCGTCTATATGTCCAACATCAAGCCTTAATTTTGATAATATGTATTCTAAAATATTTACAGAGCGAGAATACTGTCCTTGCAATTGATGAATTTTCGCCAAATAATGGCGACTGTCTGTCACAACAGGGTGATCGTCGCCCAAGCGTGATCCCATCACTGATAAACTTTGTTCAAGTAAAGGTTGGGCTAACGCATATAAACCCTGTCCCTCATAAAATCGTGCTAACCCTATAAAAACGTGGGTTAAATCTTCATCGTTAACTGCGCCAATAAGTCTTTCTTTTAATTCAGTCAAATGCGGCATGTCATCTTTTACCGACTGAATTAACTTTAAAGTTGGCGCGCGCGGAATTATTTTAGCGATCGCCACAAAATACTCTACAAAAGCACCTTTAATATCATCGGCTTGTCCAGAACGTTCTAACTCCATACCCATGAAGTCTCGAACTAAGGGATGAATGTTATAATAAGCGCCGTCTTTCTTCAACTTTTTAATAAAATGTAATCTATTAAGCTGTTTTTTTGCATTTTTGATATCGGTTACGGTCCAGCCGAGTGATTCACTTATGGATTCAACTGTATCCCAAGAAATTTCAACTGGGTCAAACAAACTCAGTAGCTGACCTATAAGCCTTGTTGCGGAATCAAATTTCTCCCAGCTCAACTTGAAGGCATCTTTTACATCTAACTGAGCGGGACTATCAGCGCCAGGGTCTTGGTTTCGCTCAAGAGCTTCATCATCAAGTCTATTCGCCTTTAGTTGTTCCAAGACTTCTGACAAAGAAATATCTTTTTCATATACTAAATAGTATCCTACTAATTCCAAGGCTAACGGGAGGTAACCCAAATTTTTGCACAATTCCTGCGCAGCTTGTGGTTCATCTTTTATGCGGTCATCTTTCTCAGTTAGAGTGTTAGACAAAAGTTCCAGCGCATCGTCTGGCGACAAAACATCTAGATTTATCTCTTCAATGGTACGAGGATCTAAATCTTGCAATCGTGTAGTTATTAAGACTCTGAAGCGTTTTTCTGTTGGCTTTGCTTCTTTATAAGTTTCCCAGCTTTCTTCGGTAAGATCATCTAATATCACTAGTGCCAGACCTTCTGGCGGTTTCCAGTTTCTCCAGAAATACTCAGCTTGTTGTTTGACAGTGAGGCGCTGCCCGCCAAACTCATCTGGTATTGTAATCCCTCTTCCTGGCGCATAAGCCTTTATTTTTGATATCATTGGCGCATCTCCAAGGGTTAACCAGCAGTATCCTCCTGGATAGTCAGCTTCATGTTCATTTGCATACTGTATTGCCACTTCTGTTTTACCAACGCCTGCAAGTCCACAAACCGCAGATATAGCAACACAGTTTTTTTTATCTAGCGCTTGATGGATTGCTGCTAACGTGTCTCGACGACCTGTAAAATTTTTAGAACCCACATAGTCGGTGGCATATGAGGGGCGATCGCTTTGGAGTGCTTCACTAACTAGCTCTTCTTGTGGTATGGGCAGTCCGGCTATCTCCTGCCAAATAAGACCCAATTTACTGCAAATAGCTTTAAAATTCCTAATGTCTATAGTACCCCCTTGAAAAAATTTGTTAATTGTACCTTCGCTTAGGGGTATATTTTCAGCTAGCTGCTTTTTTTGAATGCCTTGTAATTTAAGAGTTTCTTTGGCTTTGTCTATTCCAGGGTGACATGCCTTGATACTTCGAGTACTAGCCATAGGTTAATAAAGGAAATGAGAACGACAAGTTCACCCACAGCATTTTTAATTCTTGATGGGTTTTTAAATTATACAACTTAAAATTATTTTCTAAAAACCTTGTCGTGGGAGCCGTTTAGGGATTCAAGGTAAAAACTTATATTTGTGCAAATAACTGTAATATTTTTCTTTACTATTATTAATATTTGTGTAATTTAATTAAAGTAGGTTAATTCTAAGACTAATCCTTTATTGCGCTTCAAGGAATCTCAGAATAAGAAAGCTTATGATATGTCGGGTAGTATTAGTTCAATCCAAGAAAGAATCTTGGAAAAGCATAAAGTAGATAGCGCTACCTTCAAAACGGTGCAATACGTATATGATCGCAAAGGAGCAAATCTGGATGCTGTAGCTCAGCAATGTCTAGACGATAATATTACTTTATCAAATATTACGAGAGTTGTTAACGCCACCCAAAGCTCAATATTTTCTTTGATAAAAGAAGAAGATGTTGAAGATCTCTCCGCGAGGAGTAAGCAAGAACTAGTAAAAATTTCTGATGAAAGAAATATACCTTTAACTACCAGAGAAAAACGAGATACTCGGTATTCAGGGTTGGACAGTTTTTCCAATTCCTCATTGAAACTAGATGGGCTTGATGAATACAACAAGATTAGAGAAAGTCTTCGTTGGATTAACTGCTTATGCGAATTCTACACGGGAGAATCTCTTCTCAATGAGAGCGGCTCTACAATACCACATACCCAAGAACAGCCCAGTCATATAATGCCTGAATCAGATCCTTTATATGAGTCATGGCTTGCAGGTTATCTTCAGTGCGATCTGAGTAGATAGCCCTCAGGCAGCCACTTCCAGTATCTTGCAGTTAAGTTATACCTATCTTGAATTAAGTTGAAATTGGGCAAAGCTAATTTTGTGGTTAGCTTGAAATAGATGAAATTCAGGATACAAACCTGAATAAATAATTATACGAAGCCAGCCTTACTTCCATTCGTGGGGGTAGTTATTACAAATCCCCCACCTCCCCTTGCAAACGCGATCGCTCATCTACACGATCGCCTGAAAATCCAACAATAAATTAGGAGAGCTATATGCTACACGCAGCGTCAATTTCCTTTGAAGCAATAACTAAATCAGAGCAAAAAAAATCTGCTAACAAGTATATAGATGCCCATAATGAGGCTTTGAACACTGCTGTTATATACAAAATTAAATCTGCTAGCAGATTATTTTCAGAACAAAAAGAAAATTTTCCATTCATTAATGTCGATACCGATTTTAATCCAATAAGGAGCAAAGATCTTTCTCATTACTATGGGTATTATTTATCTCAAATCACCACGAAAAAGAAGTCATTATTTTCAACCACAGTCGATGGAGATGATAGTCAACATGTGATCGACTTGATTCTCGAAAACCTTCAGGACAATTTTTACTTGACTCCGGATAAGCCAATTTCTCCAAACGTCACAATTCATAGTTTAACTGTCACTATGTGTATCAAGATTTTGGATATTCCATTTGCGCAAACTGTGCAGCCAGCTTCATTTATAAGTGATATTAAACCCAAACTAACCCACCGTACATGTAATCACACTTCAGATCAATCATTGGAGTCTTGGCGCAATGCGGTCAGCAAAGCCTATAATTTATCACCAGTGGAATCTGCATACGTATTTTTTAAGCCGTATTGCAACCCGCAAGATACTACGTCAAAAAGGATAGCTGAAGCTATAGCGATGAGGAGTACTCGTAAATAAAGCGGGGAGAGTGATCACATCCGCAAGCGCGATCGCTCACCTTTACAAAATACTGGCAATGTCAATCCTTTGTACATTTTAACATACCTTAGCTTCGGTGCTAACAAAACTTCAAACGCACGTATAGTCCACGTGCTGGGGGAATTCATCATGAATACCCTCAGCCGCTGCCTGGAAACGCGACCGCCTTTACAAGCGATCGCACTACAATCTATCCCCAATAAATAGTCATGAGTATTTTTCTGATTGTTGAAAATGTTGAATATCAGCAAATATACACTGATGCAGCGTATAGTGGTTATGAAATCGACAAACTATGGGAAACCGACTTACTTAATCATCTAAGCTTCATCTGTATTGACCCTCGAATAAACCTAGAGCCTAATTTAGATATAGAAAACGAGATTGTTTCGATCACCAAGGATAGATCTCGTTCCCGAAACAGAATCTTTGATGTCATGTGGAAAATCCGAGTCACAACCAAGGCGCGATTATTAATAGATGCACCATCTATGGAACAAGCGGAGAGTACCGCAGAATCGTGGCTTGGTCAAACCATTGCAATTGTTCCTTCAGACGAAAAGCTTATTTTCAGATTTAACCCTGATGACCTGAAGCTCAATTTTCATCTTTCTGACATTGAGCAGCTACCAAGTAAGGCTGACTCATTTAGGTTGGAAGAAGAGGAAATATTATGTCCCCTTCTATGCCCATTTTGTAGTCACAAAAGTAGATGTAGCTGTGACTTTGATAATCAGATGGAGAAAAATCGAGAGTACATTGAAAAAAGTTATGGCTTAAATCATGAAGAGGCGTTTTTTACCTTTCATAGTCCTGCTGGCACTTTGCACAACCGTCTCGGCAATATAGTCAAATACTTGTAACCCCATCATGACTACAGTGGTTCAAACAAAGCTATTTTGCAAGGGCATCAAAAGAATGAGCAAGCGTCCTTACAAATTGGACAAATTGGATCAAGTCCTTGACAAGCTAAAAAAGGGAGTTCAGTTGCCAAGGTCTAACTGCAACCATCCTCTACTGGGATACAAAAACCTTTTTGATGTCCATATATATGGAGACTGGATTCTTTTGTACCAAAAAGAACTCGGCGTGCTGCGTCTTGTCGCAACCGGAACTCACGCTGATATTTTTGGGTGAATTGAGTGCGATCGCTCATCCTTGAAAGGGGGCGATCGCTCTTCATCAGTCGAAAATTTAGCTTAACCAGTTGTTGCTCTGCAAACGGCGACTAAGCTCAGCATATTGCCTGTACATTAGACAGCAAACTCAACAAATACTACATATTTGTTAACTCCCTCCCCTATCATGGACAAAGCCGTAACGCCATCAGATTGGAAGTCATATTCAAGAAATGTGTCCTGTAATATATCAAAACGTTCCAAGTCTTTTCCGAACGTTCTTTCCATAAAACCAGCAAAAATTCTTATATTCCACCAATCATCCTGGGTCATTTCTGCTCCACACCTAAACTTTTCCATAGCTTGGATAGCTTTCTCAGTAAAGACTTTATCCATTTGAAAATTTTGTTTACAGTAATCGTTAAGTTTACTGATCGAGTTCAATTCGGATATGTCTTTAATCCCATTTTCGTCATGTACATAGTGCTCATCCTCAGACACGCAACCTATAACAGTGAAATATTCGTATCCAAAATTATCAGTGTTCTTTTGAAGAAAACAATCAACATCATTGCAAGCTTGTTGTGGACTCTCAGCGTTGATTACAATGAAATGTAAAACGTGCATAAAATCACCTCTTTTTACAACAATCGGCAAATTAGCAATAACTTTCAGCATTCCAAAATGATGTTTATCGGAATGTAAGGGACGAGTTTAATTCGCAAATATCGAAAAACTCTCCAAACAAGGCAGCAGCGCACAAGTTATTGAAATGAAGCCCAATATCAGAGATTCGAAAAATAAATATGTGATATTACTTACGTTTTTGATAACTTAAGGTTAGACTGAAGTACTTGTTAATATTGTGTTGGTTACTGTCTATAGGCTACAAATTAATTCACAACATTTCTGGATGCGATCGCTAACCAAAAAACTATCTACGTATTTCGACTTTTTATGCAAACGGTCTAAAATTCAAATTTATGCGTACTTACGAGGTTTTTGATTTTGGAAGCTGATGCAAGAACTGCTCTTGAAATCCTGGCTTCTCGCATTTTTGGGGAAGCAGTAACATTTCTAGTAATATTCTTGCTCAATTTGTAAACTTTATGTCTGTGGATCGCCTAACTGTGGTGGGTAAGCTCTACATGTCAATAACATTGACCCACAATCAAGCACCAAAGACGCTCTAATTCTAACCATAACATTAACAATATTCGCGCAATGCTGACTAATTTTCTGGATCGTTGACTCCATCTCACGTACTGTGATTTCACCACTTACTGGGCATTTCAGGCCACCTACGAAACTGTTTATATACCTTTCAAGATTGTACACTTCCAAATGCTTATCTTTAGGTTTATATCTAATCTCTATATAACTTCCTGGCTGAGGATTCTTGGAAACAGGGCAACAAGCGGGGAGATCGAGTTTGTGGGTCTGAAAAACAGGCACAGAAGAGAACTGGTTGGGCATGAACAAAGGTAGTGGCATTTGTTTAATCTCATTTGAGTAAAAATTTTGCAATTTCAGTCTTTTAAAAAGCTTTATCTAACCCCATTCCCAAGTCTTCTTGAAAATTTGAGTCACAATATGATGAGAGCCTTTTTTTGAATTAATAGCGCTTTCAACAAGTGGTAATTGGTCTGGGGAAACATGATACGAAATCGTCTTCCACTTGCCGCTTACTTTCACCTTAAATCGATATTGTGTTGTTTGAACTTTACGTTCTTTATCTCTATAAAAATTGTATAGTGTGCCGCTAGGTTCCTTAAAGTCTTGATAGTTATTGCCTCGTTTTTTGATTCGAGTGATTGATGCATTGATACGAGCGATCGCCTGATAACAAGCCTGCTCTTGCTCTTGTGTATTGCTCGTTCGCAGATACGATTCGTAAATTAGCTTCTCATACTCCAGATTTGTAATCGGATCGTTGCTTCCCTTGTATTTTTCACTGCTCCTCCCCTTGGATAAACCAGCGGCAGCACTATCGGCGCTGAAAAGTAGTTCTTGAATTTCAGGAACACCCAGCGCTTCTTTCTTCAGTCCAAAACCATGTAGCTGAAGATCAGGCCGCTCACCTTTAATCGCCTGCAATACTTCCAAGATGGCGCGAGGGTTGCCATTGCGCTTGCACACGCTGCCCACGCCCACCCACATACCAGGTAGGAGGCGATCACCATATAATTTGATGCACTGTACGTATTCTTCTGGCTCGTAGCCTTGAAGAACAGGCATCAAGTATATGCCAGAGTCTTCGAGAAGAAGGAGCAGTTCATCGTAGCGGGCGATCGTCTTTTGTTGTTGCTGGGCTACAGTGGTATTGTTCAGTTCAAGAACAGCCTTCTCACACATATAGTCTTGGGTAACTCCTGCAAGCAGGTTAGTTAATCCAGCCCACTTCCTAAGATGTGCAGCGTATTCTTCGGCGGGTAAGTGTCCATCGAATTGAGGGAAAAATCCTGATTCACGAGCAAATGCCGCTGAATCGATAACAAGGCGTTTATGCTCGAAGCTAGACAATCTATTACGCTTACCCGTAAGGCGATTGATACTGACGAGACAAAATTCAAATTCGCCACAACCAGACCTGCCATTTGTGGGCTGATGAAAACCATTGATAAAGATGGGTTTTCCTAGTACTAAAGGTATGATTTCTGGGATGCGAGCGCCTGTGTAAGGCTGAACATATTGAGTAAGTAAAGGTTTTGGTTCTGATACACCAAGTTCATTTTGGTTTGGTGTATCAGAAAAAAAGCGTGTTTCTAACCTGGATGCTGTTAAATTAAGTTGCATTGTTTTGGGAGTAAAAAATACGACGATTAACGCATGAAACGATTAAATATGCGTTTCTGTTGCAGCGTTTACTTAAGAAAGATTATTTGCACTTAAACAAAATTTGGAATTGAAAATTGAGGCAAGTAAAACCCCTGGCGGAGAGCGGGGCGGGGATTTGGGAAGCGCTTCGCTTTCAGCCGCTTGATAACCCCTGCCCTGGAGAGTGCATTCTAGGAATTCCCGATCAGCGATCGCCAGGGCAGAGGTTGTCGCGTCTAAATTCCCAAATCCCCTTGAGTCTAAAAAAAACTAAGCTTTCTTTGTTATCGCGCGATATCCTAATAGTTATCGTCAATGACTTTATTAAGCTTAAGTTTAAGCACTGACTTACACATAAGTTAACTGATCTTAAAGGGGAGATATTCTCACCAAATAATTGGAAGTTGAGTATTTCCAGCAAAATAAATCCGTCCTGGAAAAGCCGATAAAATGCTCAAGGCTATTTGCAGGTCATGGGTAATCTCAGGGGGACAATTGTTTATCTTATGTATTAAATCCTCAAAATCCTTGCTAGATAATTTAGTGGCTGTATCATCACGATGTTGTCTCAGTACTTTAGAGAAACATTCTGCTCTCCAGTCTTCTTTGTTATTCACCTCAATTAAAAAGTTTAACTGAGTTTCTGAGAATGGGCAGTAATTCATAATAAGCTTTCTTCTTATTGAATCAGTGAACAGTGCATCTTATGCAATGATTTGCATTTTTGAAGGGCGATCGCTTTTAGTTTGTAGTAGAAATTTTGCCGCTTCAGTGAACAGTGCTGTCCTAACTGATAGTGAAATCAGGACAGTTTTCATCTTGCCAGCCGTAAGGATGAATTGCACACACTAACGTATTTCCTCCATAAGCCTGCCCGTGAAAATTCTGGCAATTCTGACAATGAGAGTAGAGACTCTTTGATTTTATGTTTGACGCAGTTGATAATTGTGTAATTGGTTGGCGATCGCTCTTTTTATCAAAGTAATCCATAAAAACTGCACAAGCACAAAAGGCAACAGATCCTCCAATCAGTAAACAAAAGCTCTCTCTTTGAACATGGGTGATATCGGACTGAATTGATTCAAGTTTTTTACCCGCAAAAATTATGGTATTTGCAACAAGTGTTACGGTTATACCTATAAAGGCTATGCTCATTAAGAAAACGCAAACGACTCCAATAGCTGTTAACAATGACCTTAATTTTGTATTCATGATGCAAAACCCAAACTCACTTCAAATGATAATGACCTTCTGCTAGAAAAGTCGATGCTTTAAATTTCACTTGGATTAATGCACCATAGAATGGATTTAGTTTACATAATGGCGGAATGTGGATCGCTTTATTCCCTACGATAAATGTCTGTTCAAAAGGACAGGAGTCAGGGATAACTCGACAAATAATTTGAGCTATTTGTATTTTGAAAGACAGCCTGAAACTTGTGATTAGTGTGACAGATATTGATGGTTTCATAATGTTTGAAGTTTGTTTATGATAATTAAGCGATCGCCTTGGTTTGACGGTCTACATTTCTCTGCCAAAATTTATTAGAACCAGGGCTTTGAAGATTTCCGCAGCGCATTGTGGTACAACTGCGTTTCCCAAGGCTTTTAACTGTTCTTTGTTTTCCCTACGGATGCTCTGGTATTCTGCGTAGAGTTGGCGATATTCTGCCTGCTCTTCTGGCGCAAGGCTTCTAATTTCTTCACGACTAAGGCGAGGGAAGCTGGGGATTGTTGCGAATTCAAGCTGCTCTTCAAGCTGTTGGTGTCGCAGCAAGTATTTGTCCAGTTCGTTGGAAAGCCCATCATGGCTTCCACAAAGCGTGGATTCAGGGAACATTGTGGAGACACCCCTATCGTGTACCCTAGAGACGCTCCGCTCTTTGCTGGTGTGCGCCAATTGTCTTTGGCATCGATCGCAGCTGGTGTCGGCAATCGCTTTTTGGCAAGAGCAGTTGCAAGATGTAACGTTTGACCTTTTTTGTGGGCGATCATCCCTGGGTGTTCCCCATCTATCGCTTTCGGAGTAGGCAATAATCCAGATTCGTTTGCGCAAGTGGACGGCTCCCACTGCGGCAGCGGAATAAATTCCCCAGAGACACACATACCCCATCTCGGTAAAGCGCCGGATGATTTTACGGAAGAATTCTCCTTTTTCAGCACTGAGAAGTCCTGGCACATTTTCCAGTACTGCCCACCGAGGATGTACATCTTCCAAGATTCTGAAAAATTCATCAAAAAGGTTTCTTGGATCTTGGGATGCTTTTCGCTTCCCAGCCAAGCTAAAGGGAGGGCAGGGGAGTCCGGCAACGATGCCGTCAATAGTTGATATTCCGAGGTGTCGAAGGGTGTTGGCTGATACATCTTTAATATCGGGGATAATCGGCACATTTCTAAAACGTTCAGCGAGTATCTGTTGGCAGAAGGGGTTTATTTCAGAAAAGGCAACTGTTTCAAACCCTCCTGCGATTTGCATCCCTAGAGTCATCCCCCCAACGCCAGCGCATAGTTCCAGGACTTTTTGTGGGTAGGTGACGGCGGGTTTACGCTGTCAGAAGGTCAATACTTTAATATCTGACCGGCTTGTAGCAACAATCGTCTGATTTTCGGGTGTTACAAACTTCCAAATTTCATCTTCCTGACTACCAAATTCCCTAACGGACTGATATTTACAGCCCCGAATCGGCTGTGCCATTAGACCTTGTGAAATATCCTTCACTTCAAAAGCTAACAGTTCAAAGGTGCTTTCCAGTAGATTGAATGGAACCCAGTCAACGGCATGGGTTTTGAGAGCTTCTTCGTTCTGCTCAATATATTGGATGAGGAACTCTTGAACCTTTTTGCTCTCTTCGGGCGAACACTTTTCAAGCAGTTCAGTTAGTGACTGGCGATCGCCCTTGACTTCCCTTTCAATATCACTCCAACTCGTAGCCGCTTCGAGAATAACTTGCGGGGATTTCACTTCCTGAGTTTTTTCAAATTCACTATATGGTTTCCAGATATATCCCGATTCCCCATCATCGATATACGCCCCTAATCTTGTAAGGCGAACAATGTTGCTGGGGAAGGTTATTTCATCGACTTTGTATTGAACAGAATCACCCACACTAAGCCCATATTCTGTGAAAATATCTTCAGCAAGTTTGGCTTGTAGCGTTGTTCCTTCTTCATTGGAAATTGGATGCAGGTGGATGGCATAAATGTCCGTCCATGCGGTCTTATCTAATCGAGAGACTCTGTGAACAGTAGTCCCTTCATCCAGTAGTTCTACTATCTCGCCTTCCCATCCATCTCCTGTGTTTCCAACTTCTAATAATTTTATTTGCTCTGTTTCCGTGATTTGAGAAGGAGTTAGTGAGGCATCAGATTCTTGATAAGTGGTGGGGCTTACTTCTTCAACTACATCGGCTTGGTCTGGTGTTTCCGGCAGCACTTGCTCTGCTGTGTCTTCCAGTGGTTTTTGCTCATCGTCGTTTAGTGGACGGGGGCAGAAACAACCGTATAAATCAGGTAAAGTGTGTTTTTTGACTTTCTTTTCGCCTGAATACTTGAGATTTATAATTCCGGCTTTTGTAACCTTGCTAACTGTTGCTGAGGGTTTGTCATTCCAATGCAATGTGTCGTTTACATTGGGGTAGGCGATCGCGCTTTGCGGGCAGCGCTTCGCTATCGCCTCATGTTCTATGGAGTAGGGGAGGGGAATTACTGCCTGATTCTCTGTAGATTCATTGCGATCGCCTGATAGGTTAGGGGAGGGGCGATCGCTAAGATCTTCTGGAGCTATACTCTGTGCTTGAGTCTCAACGTGATTGTCTAATTCTGCCTGGGCTATATCTTGCTCACATGGTTCTTGGGTTTCATCTGTGAGTTCATTCCCTAAATCCTTCTGTTGAACTTCATCCACATTTGTTAAATCAAGGAATGAAGTTTCTGTTTCAGGATTGATGCCAAATGATGATGCCAAACTTAAACGTGCTTGGATGGACTCCATCAGCCACTGTGTAGGATGGGTTCCATGACCTTCAAAGTCCTGCTCAATTTGATTTGCTTGTTCTCCACTGGGTATCTCAATACATAGATCGCCACCACCAGCCTTGCGGCGACCAATGCGTCGCACAGGTTTTTTCTCTTTTGGCACTGGAGGGATGCGAAGATCCTTCATTTTTTGGGCAACGGATTGCTGAGTGTCTTCATAAGTAATCGCGTCTAATGCAGGCTCTAAATTTTTTGCTCGCAACTGGATCAGCATATGAATGCTAAGTCTTTCGGCTGCCTGTGAAGGGATCTCGTCTGCTACCTCTGCCATTTGAATAAGCTTATTCGCCTGCTTAATGTCTATATCAGCAGCTTCGAGCATTTCCTTATAACGCTTTGGGCTGGTTCCTTTTACATCCCCAAATGTTCTACCAATGTCTATCAGAATATTGGTTGCTGTTGGCCAAGAGGCGATCGCTCTATGAATTCTCTCTACATCGCTTAATCCGGTTTCTTGGGTTTGGTAGGGAGGGGCAGTTGCTGTGGTTGGGCGATCTTGTAGGGTGGTGGACATGTTATGATCTCTCCTGAGTTTTAATGCGTCGCTCTAAATTGACAGTTAGAGCGTTTTTTTGATTAACTACAATTAGGCTTTGCATTTAATTTCTTATTGTATCGCAATTATCTAAAAGTTGCGCGAAACAATGTAAACTTTCACGCCGCTTCTGCGGTTTCTTTGTTGATTTGGTGTATGACCGCGATTTTGAGGGCATAAGCTAGAGCAAGCTTGTGATGATGCGGTATACCGGAAAAATTAATGTCGGCTCCCCATTTCCTCACGCTCGAAGCACACACACCTAAAACCTGGGCTAGAAGTTTGACGCACTTGCGTCTATAGGATGCATGGACTTCATGATTATTTATTTCGGTGGCACTTAGGTGGTTAATGCCGAACCAGATTCGGCAGAATTTTCGGGGCTCAATTCCTTCGTCGGGCAAGAATGATGTTTCAAGCATGGTTCTTTCCTTGCGAAAATTGCGCATATTTTTATATTAGATTCTATTAGATGTTTTTAGAATCTAATAGAGATTTCGTAATGTTTGTTTACAAAAAGAGCTGAAATAGCTAATCAGTCGTTAAACTGAGAGGAAAACATCCATTAGAGTAAGTGTGAATCTATGTGATGGCTGGAAAGCAATCAGATTATAAAAGACCGCGTGTAATTTTCATGTGTTCAACAGGGACCAAGGAGGCATTACTAAAGTTGGCGAAGCGGGAAAAGCGAACCCTCAGTAACTTAATTGAGCGCATTGTTGACGATGCCTTAGCTAATGACCAAGTAAGCCTTGAAGGAAAGGCAACAAAAAATATCTCAGGCGACCCTGGTGGACTTGCACTTACTTTTTTAAATAAAATTTTTAGTGGTAAACCCCCTACAGATATTGAGCGAGAATCTTTGGCAAACAGTTTAGGAATAGATCTAAGTAAGGTAGACGCCTTAGTGGATCGAGTACTGACAGAAAGTAAATGACTTGGGTTAACAAATTAATTTGTGATCGCGTTGAGGACCTCGTTAATGTCCCCAGCGCTTTTTCATTTGCTTAATCCCAGCAGCATGATCTGAGAAATAATCCCCACAAGCGAAAGTTTCTTTCATCATCATAGTTACTATTCATTGCAGTGTTCAACACAGCACTGCCACATTTAACAATAGTTAACGAAAATTGCAGCTAATTAGCGTTCAAGATACACTAAGAGCTGTTTCCAGTAGAAAGCAATGGCAGCACGTAGATACAGAAGGCCACGATTAATGTTTGGCCTTGATGAACAAATTAAAGAGGAAATCGAGCAATGGGCGGAACGTGACGGGAGAACACTATCGAATTTGGTTGAGCAGATGGTTCTTGATTCCTACCACAGACGAAAGGCATCAGGGGCAACGTTCAGAAAACCATATCAAACAGAAACACCTGAAGACTTATCATCAAGTAAATTTTTGTTAATGCTCGCTTCTGGGGCAATCCCTAGCGATGAAGAGGTGATTGAAGCAGCCCGTGAAGCCAAGCTGGATGCTCACGCACTTTTGGCGCTGCGCGATCGCTGTTTCCCCCAACAACCCAACATTAAAACACCCCATGAACCTTGAAGAGCTATCAAAATTGAATATCGGATTTTCTAGGGACGCTTTGGTGCTGAACGTGCAAACCAAGGAAGAAGCTAAACAACTTCTTTACACGAAAGCTAAAGTTTTAGCAGTCTGGGCAAATAAGTTTGGGCGCAGAGAATTTCTGATAAATTTCCCTGGCTCCGGTAATTCGCCCTACCAAATTCCCGCGTCAATCGCAAAAAAATATATTAATAATGATATGAATAACTTGATCGTAATGCCTGGAATTCAGATCGCTGAGATGAAGCTATCATTGCCAATCCTACGGGTTTTTGGAGAGTTTCTCGAATACCCTGAGCGAAAATCTGGTTTAATTAGATTAAGCGATGAGAGGCAAATTGCTGTTTCAGAATCAAGCAGGGCATTATTTTGGGACTGGACTTTAGAAGATGCTGTCATGCAAAGGCGATCAAACTACTGGTACTTGCCAGATTTGGCCGAAGTAAAAAGACTTACTCAAATTAATTTGGAACCAGACAATCCTAACAGTAGGGTAGAATTTTCTTGGCGATGCCCAGGAGAAACTTGGCGAAGATATACAAACGAATATAGGCTTGTAACCGATGCCTACGGTACGGTGTATCAGGTTAGTACAAGTTTTGGTTATGAGGAAATATCGGCACCAGTAGTTTGAAAATCAACAACTGTAGAAGGATAGCCCTTGGCGGGCGGATGAATATAAAATGCCAACTTATGACCCATTGTTGGTAAAACCCCCAAGGTGGTGATGCTGCTCACAGCACCAAACCCAACTCGACATGCTAAATAGTGAAACTTATTCCCATCCCTATTACTGGGCTGCCTTCATCTCATCCGGTGATAGGACTGGACTTTAGTTGGGACAACAAGCTTTTAGCACACTTACATGCTTTCAGGATTGCTTTGTAACCCGAAGGCTGCCGTCCCAAACTCCATTTAAATAAAACCCAATTGCACGTATCGCCTCAAAATCTACAACGTCATGCACATAGGTAATAGCTGACCATTCCTTAAGCTCTAAATTTTCTTTCTGAACTACAGTTTCTTAGTGAACTTAGCCAAAAATATTATCTATTTACGTAAAAGACCTGCGGAATGTGAGTTTATACTAATAAGGGGTCAAATTTTACTGAAAACTGATTTATTGGCGTGTTTCCTTACTTATTCAGCATCAGCATTTACCATTCGCGCTCTCGCTAGGAGAAAATGAATACTCAACTAGCCGCAACTATTGAGCATTATGAAGCAGCGATTAAGCGTCTAAAAGAGGCAGGCTCTTCTATTAATGCTGAAACAATTCTACGAGTTTTGAATGCGCGAGACGCAGTACAGGCAGCTTTAAAGCAGCAAACTTTTATTCCTGCCAGTAATTTAATCAAATTAATCGAGTTAGATGGTGCTTTCAGGGATAGTGCAAAAGTAATTACCAAAGCCATCAATGATAAAACAGCCGAGCAATTAGCTTATTGGCGTGAGAGCGTCCAACCAAATGCAGAAGCTTGGTGGTGGAGATTGGACGCAGTAGCGCCTCACCCTTGGGATGTTTGGGATTGGTTGTGGAAAGCTCTAACCATTGCTGGTTGGACTGCCAACATCAGCTTATTGGTTAATATTGCTACTCGCTTTTTGGGAGGGGGAGTTGGGTTAATAGGAGCAGCAGCAGTTGTTTTACCCAGTATTTTAGCTTTACTACAGGTAAGTAGCGAACTTACCAAAACAGGTCAAGAAGGTTTAAAAAAATTACTGGATAACAGGATTCCCCAGCAATATCACCAAGAAGTAAAGCTTGCTTATACTCTGCTGATGTCTGGAGTGCTGGCCGTTTTTTGGTTGTCTTTACCTGCAATTTCTAACATCTACAACCACAATGGGCTAAAAAATTATGACAACAAGAGTTTAGGAAAAGCCGAACAAGATTACCAAAGGGCCATTTCCCTGAATGCCGATAATACCGAGGCTCATTATAATCTCGGTAATCTCTACGAAGATTGGCAAAATTGGGAAAAAGCCAAAAAAGAATACCAAATCGCAGTTGCAGGGGAATTACCAGAAGCTTACAACAACCTAGCTCGCTTGTACATTCGAGAGAAAAAATATCCCCAGGCTGCTTTTCTACTGACGAAAGGTCTTGAATTAACTAATACGCCAGATTTTAAAAAGCTGGAAGTTAGATACAGCTTGTTTAAAAACCTGGGATGGGCAAGGTTGGAACAAGGCAGGTATGAAGAAGCACAACGAAACCTGCAAGCAGCAATAGGTATTACTAACAACCCTGAAGCAATAGTGCAGAAGCATATCGATAACCTTGGTGCAGCACATTGCTTGTTAGCACAAGTTTTGCAAAAGCAAAAACAACCAACAGCACTCTCACATTGGCAAAAATGTTCTGATTTGGGTTCAAGCCGAAATCCCGATGAAGATACATGGTTACATCTAGGCAAGGTACAATTACGCAAAGGAGGGAAATGATGCGAATATTCCACAATACTAACTGGGTAGCTGTAATATCGCTCAGTCTAGTTTTAGTTCCTGTGGCAACACCTGGATTTAGTCAGCAACGTCAACAACATGGGCTTAATTTTATTTCTGAGATTAAAGGAAGTGTGGAAATGAAGAAACCCGAGTGGAAAAGCTACCAGCGAGCATACGGAGGTGAAACACTAAGCCCCTCAGATAAGTTGCGTTTGGCACAAGGCGCATCAGCGAAAGTTATTTGCGATAACTTGATGAGTTGGGATCTAAATTCTAAAGGTGAATTTGAGGTGTCAAAGGGTTGTCCATCAACAACAAGACAAGTTCTTAGACGACCAAATGCTAAAACCAGTCCGACTCGTGCTGGTAATGACCCCACAATTCCCTACCTTATCAGTCCGCGAAATTCCGCAATTTTGACTCGCCAGCCTACCTTCCGGTGGAATCCTGTAGAAACTGCAACCAGCTATCAAGTAAAAGTATTGGGACCTGATGTCAATTGGTCAACCCAAGTTAACCAGCCCCAAGTTGTTTATTCTAGCAAACAACCTCTTAAACCGGGGTCTCGTTATTGGGTAAACATTACAGCTAGTAATGGTGTCTCCAATGAGAAAGAAGAGGGACGTTTTCGAGGATTTTCTGTGCTGAATGATGCAGACACTAAACAGGTAAACGCTGAGATTGCACAGTTGCAGCAAGAGGCATTAAGCAATGAATCAAAAATGTTGGCTTTGGCACATTTGTATAGAAGCAATGACTTGAATGCTGACGCAATTGATTTATTAGAAGGATTAGTTAAAAAAGGCAGTCGCAGCACTGCTGTTTTCCAACTTTTAGGAAGCACTTACGAACAAGTAGGTTTAAATCAGTTGGCGAGAGAACGTTACTTAACGGCACTCCAACGAGCAAAGGCAGAAAGGAATCTGGCAGGACAAGCAATTATTCGAGCTAGCTTAGGAGAAGTAGATGTCAGCCTAGACCAATTAAAGCAAGCATTCCAGTGGTTCCAAGATGCTCAGGATAACTACCAGTTATTAGGCGATCAAAGACAGGTAGAGGAACTAAAGCAGAAAATGGATGACTTGAAGCGGAGGATTTCCTAATGAGAAAGTTGAGAGTTAAACAGGCGTTAATTTTGCTAAGTGTGTTGCTTATAGCTGGGCTATGGGTTTTGCAACCAGAGTTGATTGTTGGACAACAAACTCCTCCTGCATCAACTGCCCAGTCTGAAGAGTTAGCAGAAGCAGAACGGCTCTATCAGCAGGTAGAGCAACTATACAGCAAGGGTAGATATATTGAGGCGATTCCATTAGCAAATCGTGTAATAGATATTCTTAAGAAAGAACGAGAATCTAAAATTACTGATGTATCATCTGTTATTAGTACTTTAGCACTTCTGTATAAGAGTATCGGGCGCTACAGTGATGCAGAACCTCTTTATCTACAAGCTCTAGAAATGATGAAACGTTCGCAGGGAGATGAGCACCCATATGTAGTAATTGCTAAGAGTAATTTGGCTGCTTTGTACCAAGAGCAGGGACGCTACAGTGATGCAGAACCTCTTTATCTACAAGCTCTAGATATAATAAAACGCTTGCAAATAAAAGGTCATCCCGATTTACTAATTACCGATGTAATAAATACTTTTAGTAATCTAGCAACTTTATACAAAATTCAAGGACGTTATAAAGACGCTGAATCACGCTATTTGGATGCTGTAGAAATGACAAAACCTCTAATGACTAATAAAAAATATACGGATGATATATCAGTACTTTTCAACAATTTGGCAGATTTGTACCAAGATCGCGAATGTTACAAAGATGCTGAATCTCTCTATCTGCAAGCTTTAAATATGCAGAAAAAACTGTGGGGCGAATATCATCCTTTAGTGGCAACTATCATAGAGAATTTAGCCTCTTTGTACGAGAGTCAAGGACTAAATCAAGATACGGAAGCACGCTACTTGGAAGCTTTAAAAATAAGAAAAACCTTTTTACCGAAGAATCATATCGCTATTGCCACAACCCTCAATAATTTAGCTGGGTTTTATCAAAGCCAGAAGCGTTATGATGAAGCCGAAGCTTTATACTCTCAATCCTTAGAAATGATGAATTTTATACTAGGAAAAACCCATCCACATCTAGGAACAATTCTGATTAATTTTGCTAATTTTTATTGGGAAAAAGGTAATATAAATAAAGCAATCTCTCTCAGGCAAGAAGGACTACAAATACAAGAAGATAACCTTGTTTATAATCTCGCCACAGGTTTCGAGCGCCAAAAACGTGATTACATTGGCACAAACATTTTCGGAACTACCAACGCTAGCATCTCTCTACACCTAAATTCCGCACATCATAACCCAGATGCCGCACGTTTAGCCCTGACTACCATTTTTCAACGCAAAGGACGCATTTTAGATGTTCTCACCAATAGTCTACAAATCCTCCGCCAGCATGTTCAAGATTCAAAAACTCAGGAATTATTAACTGAACTTTCCGACACGTATAGTCAACTTGCAGCCTATGTTTACCAACAACTTGAAAAGCCTCCTCTTGAAGAAGATCGCAAACAATTAAATGATAAAGCAAAACAACTGGAAGATAAATTGAGTCGTCGTAGCTCAGAATTCCGTCAGCTATCCCAATCTTTCACATTGAGCTTAGAATCTATACAAAAATTAATTCCCCTTGATGCAGTTTTAATTGAACTGGTGCGATATGAACCTTTCAACCCGAAAGCAGCAGAAAAAAAACGTTTTGGCAAACCCCATTATGCTGCTTACGTCCTCGCTTCGAGTGGTGAACCTCAAGCTATAGACTTAGGAGAAGCTAAAGAAATAGCACAAACTTTAGAAATATTCCGTGAATCTCTGCGCGACTCTAGCACTTCTATTGAACAAGTTAAACACTCGGCACGCGATCTAGATAAACTTATCATGCAACCCGTCCGCAAGCTTTTAGGGAACAAGCGCCAAATCCTAGTTTGTCCCGATGGCGCACTTAACCTAATTCCCTTTGATGCCTTGGTCGATGAAAATAATCACTACCTAGTAGAAAACTATTCCTTCACTTACCTTACCTCGGGACGGGACTTGCTCAGATTGCAAAAACAATTCCCCAGCCAACAGCCTCCAGTTATCATTGCTGACCCTAAATTTGCTGGTAAACCAGCAAATATTCGCTCTATTGATCTATCTCAAAGAAATTTTCCTCCTTTACCAGGTACAGCAAAAGAAGCAGAAGCAATCGCTCCACTTTTTGGAGGAATAAAACCGTTAACGGGTGATCTGGCTACAGTGGAGGCGATTAAACAGGTTAGAAGGCCAAGGATTCTCCATATAGCTACTCATGGTTTTTTTGAAACTGCTCCAAAGGCAGAACAAAATCAAAACACGTTCGATGACAATCCCATGCTACTGTCAGGATTAGTTTTAACTGGAGTTAAGCAAAAGCTAAACCAAAAAGATGGGATTCTTACTGCTTTAGAAACAAGTATATTAAATTTAATGGGTACAAAACTGGTGGTACTTTCAGCCTGTGACACTGGTTTAGGACGCATTTCTGCTGGCGAAGGAATTTATGGTCTACGTCGCGCTTTGGTTATTGCTGGTTCTGAAAGTCAAGTAATCAGTCTGTGGAAAGTAAATGATGTTGCCACTAAAAGATTAATGGTATCTTACTACCAGCGCGTTTTAGGTAAGGAAGGACGCAGCAAGGCACTACAGCAAATTCAACTGGAGATGCTGCGTAGCAAACAGTATCAGCATCCTTATTACTGGGCAGCATTTATACCTTCTGGTGATTGGAGACCTATGGAGCGTTAAGTTGTTTAAAAGTTTTTAGGATGGTAGCTATAAAGGCGATAGCGCTGCGCCCCTTGGGGGATCGCCCAACAATTTACAGTAAAAATATACTAATTTGGGCATTTAGGTGGAATATACGCATAGAGCGGGTTATTTTCGACAAACACGCTATGCGCGTACCGTCGAAAATAACCCGCCACCATAAAAGCAATTAAAATAGACGCCCTTAAAAATATTTTGTAAATCCCAACAAATAACCGAAAGCTGGTAATGTGAAAAAAATCTAGCCGTAATTGCAGTAACGCTATCCTTCCTCCAATCAAGCTTAAGTCAAATTAACCGTAGACGCAGGACGATCGCCAGATCGCATCTCACCAAGTGGAATACGATCGCCCAAATAAACTTTCCCAGCAGAGAAATCAGAATACACGATCGCCAACCACTAAACGTTTTTTAATCGCACTCCCTAAGCCATTGCCCTATTTTTACGCCAAATCGACTTTGTGTGAATTTTCAATTTCACTGATAAAAGGCGAGTTACCAGAGGCACTGATCGCTAGAAAATCTCCTGGGCGATTCATAGCAACATACATTAACCGCCGCTCTGACTCTTCTAAATTATCCCCAAACTGCTTTGGTAAATGGTCAGCCCACATAAAAATAACAGCACGGTACTGCAATCCTTTAGCAGAGTGAATAGTTTGGATCTTGATCCCATAAAATACTAGATGGAAAAAGCCTATTTTAAGGTTTTCCACAACCAAATATTCCTCTTATAGAATCTAGAAACCCGTTTTTTGGATATAAATGTGATTACTGAATCGGTGTTCTAGCAGAGAAGTTAGGCTTGATTCCGTAGTATCGATTTTTTGTCAATGCGTAAGGGGAGCAATACCCTTGCTTCATAGCAAGTAGCCTACTTAAGGCTTGTTTGGAAGTGTCCAAATCATTTTGTGCAGACATTTTCTGAGATGTCTGAAAATCTTCTGCTGCTTTTGTACAGTTTTCTTGTAAATTTTCATTACTACCTAGTACTATATCATAACGAGCGATACCTCGTTGTAAATAAGCTTTTGCCATCTTAGAATTAATAGAGATTGCGTGGTTAAAGTCCTCAATTGCTTGCTGATACTCGTGGTTATATTCGGTAACGTATGAGGCCATTTGAGTGTGAGCAATACCACGTTCAAAGTAAGCTTCTGCGCTCAAAGGATCTAATTTTAGTGCCAAGTTAAAATCCTTGATTGCTTTTTGATATTCTTCTTTAGGGAAACCACTTCTTGGAGCAATCTGCGAGTAGGCCTTACCCCGCCATACATAAGCTTCAGCCTCATTGCTATTCAGTAGCAAAGCTCTATTGAAATCTGCAATTGCTAGATTGTATTCTTTATTACTGTCACTTTTAGATTCGGCTAGTAAGAACAGGACCTTCCCCCGATTTTTATAGGCTTTGAATTCATTAGAATTCAAGCGGATTGCTTGATTATAATCTGCTAGTGCGATTTCATATTCTTTTAAGTTATAGTGAGCATCACCACGGTCTATATAAGCTTTAGCGTTCTTATGATTTTTTTGTAGTGCGTTGGTAAAGCTTTCCACTGCTTGCGGGTATTTTCCCTCCTTATAAAAAGCTTGTCCTTGTTGATAATACTCTGTAAAAGTAAGATTTTTGTAGTTGCCTTGATTATTTGATACTTGTCCCAGGGAAGAGTATTGGACAATAAAGTAATTGAATAAATTTATAAATAAATATAAAAACAAACAAAACAAAGTGAATAAACTACAACCAAAATAAATGCTTTTATTTCTTGATTGAACACCTGGATAATATTTATAAAGTAGCCTAAATAAAGAAGTTGAGAAAGATAATATTTTTGGTAACTGCCATATAAATGACTGTGTATTTTGCTTAAGTTCTGTTTGATTTACATGAACAGTATTGGGTATTAACAAAGATTGTAGTGGTACAAAATTATTAGATTCTGTTGTCCATTCTAGTAACTCTTGATTGATCCAGTTTTGATTAAAAATAAACTTATATAATTGGTTATGAACTCTTAACTTTCCTTGCTGCTTGATCACTAAGCCTGATAGGCGTAAGTCCATCTGTTCTAAAGTATCATCAGATCCAACTTCTTTCTGCTGTAAAATTTGCTCATATAGTTTTAGCCGCTGTATTGTATCACCTCTTTGGCTGAAAATACGTTCCCTTATTGTCTTAAAATGCTGTTGTTTATCCTGCACTTGCCAGTTTTCAATCATCCGCGAATGCACAATTTTCTCTACACAATGTGCTTCACTACCAGCAGAAATAAATTCTTCTTCAACAACGAGGTGACACAACCATTGAGTTAGAAACGGTTGCCCACCTGTCCATACCAAAACCTCTTTGAGTAATGCTTCAGGATCGTCAACTTGTCCTTGCAATCCCTTTTGTAAAGGCTTCGTTTGGTCAAGTTGAAATCCGCTCAGTTCAATTGCTTTACCGATATTAAAAGTGGATTTAATTTTATCTTTAATCAAATCAGCAGGGGCTGCTACACCCAGTAGTGCAAAAATAAGACGATTATATTTCGGATTCTCGGCACGCTTATTATAGCAGGAACGGATAAATGCAAAAAAATCGTCTTTGAAATCTAAACTCAAGACGCTATCGATTTCATCGACGAATATAACTATATTCTGACTAATCTTGTCCAAAAGTTCTTCTTCGAGGAATTTACTTAAACGCATAACTGGAGAAATATAATTAAGCTTGTCCCACCAGCTTCCAAGGTCAATTTCTAAACTAAAGCCACTTATCAAAAGACTAGCAAACCCTCCATAAAATTGACTATCCGTTACTTTGTGGCTACAGATATCCCTCATTTCAATTGCAACACAAGCAAATCCTTCACTTTTGAGGGCTTTCATAGTTTGTATGCGCAAGCTAGATTTTCCCATTTGTCGACAGTTCAACACATAACAGAAATCCCCAGCTTTTAACCCCTCATAGAAATCTGTATCTGCTTGCCTCTTTACATAGGTGGTGGAAGACTCAGGTAGACTGCCTCCAACTTGATATTGGTGTCCAGAGTTGGGCGATGTATTCATAAGATATTCTTAAGTAAGGCGATCACGAAAATATAGACGGTATAATTCATAGCGCGGCATTACAGTATTACTTTGCAGCTTGACTAAACCTAAGTCATCCAACTTAACAGCTATATTGGGGCTTAGCCCAGAGTTGTATGCTACTGGCTTATCTGCTAAGACTACTTTTTTAAATCCTACAACCACGTGTGTATTTTGGTGCAAATTCTTCCATTGCTGTTCTAAGTGGTTGCGATAAATTCCCAGCATTGTAGAAGATATTTGCAACAATTGTTCAAATGTTGTATTCTTCTGCGCCACCTGTTCAAGGGCTCTACTAACCAAATAGGGATGCCCTCCTACCATATGCATAAGCTGGTCAATTTGTTCGCTGTGCCAGACTAATCCATACTGTCTTGACAAATCTTGTATTTGCTCGTGGCTCAAATCTGTTAGTTTTATCTCGGTTCCTGCATTAAATGGTGATTGATTGATATCCAACTGGGTGTATACTTCGGTATGCAATACGAGCAGCCTGAGTTGTTTCCAAAGGTCACGAGTTTTAGAGTCCTCATGCCAAGTTCGCAACATACCCAAAAACTCTCCAGCAATTTCTTGATAAGCGAAAAGCCGGTCTACCTCGTCTAATGCTAAAGCCAGGGGAGGCTCCCCAGACAACAAGTACTTTTCAAAGTAAGTTCTACACTTAATCTTACTATTACCAACACTCCTACTCCAATGTTCATCAACTGGTTGAATTAAATCCAACATTACAGCTGCACTGGTACAGAACCACTGCAAGAAATGATCTAGGTCGCTAAAATCTGTGGTTGTCGCATCCCGCAAGTTTAATACCACTTTTCGATAGCCATGTTTAACCGCTTGCTCCAAAATTCTTGACATTAGAGACGTTTTACCCATCTGCAAGGGGGCTTTTATACGGATAAGTGCGCCTGGCTGTAAAATCTCCTTATAACAACGATTTTCATCAGGAACTCGCTCTACATAGAAAGTTGATGCAAGATGAGATTTCTCTTCTAATTCCTGCCTATGTATCGGGTAAATTGTCAAACTAATTGGCTTCGATCTAGAAACTTGCTGTTCTCTACGTGCCATGTAATGAGCCAGCGCCAGTTTTGCTGCTTCTGCTCCCCGTCGTACTAATTCCTTTTTTTGGTCTAGTGCTAGGGCAAATTTTAGAAAGTCAAAGTTTGATACATCAATCTCAATGTCTATATAGTTAGGGTCTTGAGCGATATACGTAGGAGGTAGGCTGCCTCTTCTCATCATCAGATCAATTGCAGCCCTTGCAATACTCCCTACCTTTGGTGATTCAAGGTACTTTGTCTGTTGTTTGAACCTTACGCCAATTAATACACAATTTTCCTGTTGGGCTCGTGAATGTAAAAGTTCAACTGGGAAATTTAGTAACAGTCCCCCATCTACTAGTTCTTGACCACGATCAAGGCGTGACATCGGTCTGAACAGACCAGGAATAGAAATCGAAGCGCGTACAGCAAATGAGACAGTTGTACCCGGCTCTTTATCTTTATCGAATACTATGGGGCATCCTGATTGACTGTTCAGATCGCAAGCAACGATCGCTAAATATATATTTTTAGAATCATATAAGTCTGCGAAGATGATATCTTGAGGTTGTCCCAGAACATATGTTCCCAAATTACCCCTTAACCACTTATGGAAACGCTTTCCATCGCAGAAAGCATCTCGCTTTAAAACTAGCTTCCAGAACCACTGACGATTGACGAGCTTAGACCAGTTAAGCTGATGAAAGATGTCGATAGTATGCCACGGAGTGTATCCGGCAGCACAGAAAGCTGCGACAATAGAACCAGCAGATGTTCCAGCTGCACCAGCAATACTAAACTTTTGCGATACCTCTTGCCACGCACCAAGGTGAGCCATCCCAAGTGCACCACCACCTTGGAAAGCAATATATGCTGGCATTTTTTGGGTTTTACCTGTCACGCTGCTGATTTTTGAGTATTCCTCATCTGAAATCATTGCCCTTCCTCTCTTTTTCTACTGCAATCGTTTTTTATGGCTAGAATACTCAGCGGAGATCTTTTTGTACTTACTTTAACAAAATTCAGCAGACTGAAAAGTTTTGTGCTTAGGGAGATTGTGCTTAGGGAGAGTGCACTACTGTTTAAGCTATAGTAGTCTATGACCGTTGCACTTGTTAAGGATGGTGATCGCCCATGAAGAACACTGCTTTTAACATACATATATGATGCGTAACCTTGACAGGTTAAGATCATAAACAGATTACCAATCAGCAGTCTTTGCTTCAAAGTTTTTTCAAAATCGTTGTTCAAAAAACAATTTTCGGGTTAGCGATCGCTTCATCAAAAAAATTATCACTCATTTTAACCCGAAAATCACCGTACAATATTTAGTTCGATACTCCCATTTCGTGTTCATTGTCAGCGTAACTACTAATCGAACCCTCAATCCACCCAAACGGTTGTCCAATGAGCTACCTATAAGCTGGATTGTGTAACCGATTGGAACACTTTTTTTGCTCCTTCACGCTCACTTAGATTCTTTGTTGTGACTAAGTACACCTTAATAACTATTATGCGAATTTCGCCACTAGCCGAGATGACTTTGTGGTACGATCGCCTGGGTAAACTTTCGCAGCGTGGAAATGAATCGCCAGCCACTAAACGCTTTTCTGCTCGCACACCCAGAAGACGTATTTTTGTTGAAAACCGCACCTCTCTTCGGGATTAAGGTAACAGCGATCGCACCCCCTGAACACCAGACAACCCCACCAGCAAGTTGGAATTTTCTTGGAGACGTCCAGGAGAAACTTGGCGAAGATATACAAACGAATACAGGCTTGTAACCGATGCCTAGGGTACGGTGTATCAGGTTAGTTATGGTTATGAGGCGATCTCACCACCAGTAGTTTGAAAATCAACAATTGTACAAGGATAGTCTTTGGCGGATAAGTATAAAATGCCAACTTATGACCCAAAGCTGGTAAAATACCCAAGGTTTACGAAGCTTATATTGAGCCCAATTTGTTATCAAAACATTTCACTTATTATCAGTAAATTCCGAGCGAATGGGCACATAACCCGCTTGCTCTACTAATCTTTGACCTTCATCACTCAAGAGTAAGTTGGCATAGGCTATGCCTACTTGTTCATCTAAGCCGCCATCCTGTTTAATGACTACAAAGAGTTGGCGAGTCAAGGGATATGAGTTTTCAATCAACGCCTTTTTATTGATAGTTGTACAGTATTCATTTCCACAGGGGGATACGAAAGGCTGAGAAGATTGGCTGGCTATAGGTAAAAGTCTTACGCTGTTCTGACCAATAGCGTCTGTTATTCCAGCAAAGCTTATACTACCTGGGGTTGTGATAACACGCATGAGGGATGCTGTGGTGTTTTCCACTGCTATGAAGTTAGGACTGAAGGTTTCTTCTTGCAGTACTTTTGATTGAAAGAATTGTGAGATACCACTATCAATTGAAGGACGACCGAAGATAGTAATTTTTAAATCGGGACCGCCAATTTGTTTCCAGTTAGTAATTTTCCCTGTAAAAATATCCTTTATCTGAGATAAGGTTAAACCAGAGATAGGCAATTGAGGATTGACATATATGGCAATGCCATCAAGCGTAATAGGAATTTGTTTCAGGTTAAAGCCTCGACTTTTAGCTTCTTCTAACTCCTCGGATTTTAATGGTCTAGAAGATTGTGCAAAACTCAGCTGACCATCCAAAAGCATATTGATTCCAGACCCAGACCCAGCTGCTCCCGATTGTTGCTCGGTATAGCGCAGCTGAAAATTGGGATGACTTTTCGTTATCTGGGCTTGTACAAACGACGATCGCAGCGGTACAAAGCTTGTAGAGCCTCCATAGTTGTAAAAACCAGCAGGGACGTTGGGCACATCAGCAAGCTTAGCGCACAAGGTATTACCAGGAAAGGATTTATCTGAAGTACACGCAGTAGCCATCTTCGCAGTAAGAGGAATCATCTTCAACGAGGAAAGACTGTTGCTCACAGAAAAGAGCAAAAAGCCAATGCTAATGATAGCTAGAATCGTCCCTCCTCCTACAAGGAGTTTTTTTCTTGAGTTATGTTTCTCTAATTGATAACTATCTAATAAAAAATCATAATCTTGGTTGCTCAATCTTTTCCCTTTTACCCATTCACGCGCTCTTAGTAAAACCTGTCCTTGCAAAAGATATTTATCCTGATAATTGGAAGCAACCCAGAGTGTAATCGCCTTAGCATAAGGTCGTAAATCTGCTAAAGCCTGCTCAACCCATTTTTGATGAAAAATCAGTTCGTAAATCCGGTTGTAAACTCTTAAATAACCTTCTTTCTCTACCACCAAACCTGATAACCGCAGTTCAATCTGTTCGGGAGTACCATCTGCTATAATTTCTTTTTGTTGCAGAATCTCTTGATACATTCCTAATAGCCTTACAGCAGATTCTTCATCTCTTAAAATTCGCTTTCGTATAGTCTTTAAATGTTCTGGCTCATCTTGAGATTCCCAGTTTTTTATGATGTAACATTGCACTAAATTATCAATTAACGATAGGGAATAGGGAACAGCAAAGAGCGAGTTACTAGTTTGTTTAACGATTCCACATTTACCGTTCACTAATAACTTACATACTTTTTGGGTGAGAAAGGGTTGTCCCCCTGTCCACTGCAAAATCTCTTCTAACACTGCTTGAGGATTCTCAACCTGTCCCAACAATCCCGATGCTAAAAGTGTTGCTTCTTCTAACTTAAACCCGCACAGTTGAATGGCTCTACCAATGTTAAAAGGTGTACGATTTCTATCACCGATCAAATCTGAGGGGGTTGCCACACCCAACAGTGCAAAAGTCAAACGTTGGTATTCTCGCTTTTCCGTGCGGTTGTTATAAAAAGCGCGGATAGCAGCAAAGAAATCATCTTTAAAACTAAATCCTAGTAGACTATCAATTTCATCAATAAAAATAACTATATTTTCAGAAATTTGTTGCAGCAGCACTTGTTCGATAAATTCGGCCCAACATTGTACAGGTGAAAGAAATTCTCGCTCTTTCCACCATGTTCGCAAATTAAAATCTTCTGAAAGTTCAAAGCGGTTGACAAGATGTCTTACTAAACCACCATACCATTGCTGTGGCGTGACTTGTTGGGAACCAATGACGGTAATATCTATCGTCGCACAGCGAATCCCATCTTGTTCCAACCTTTGCATGGTTCGCACTCGTAAGCTAGACTTGCCCATCTGTCGGCAGTTTAAGACATAACAATACTCGCCTGCTTTTAGTGCTTGATAAAATTCTTCGTCTGCTTGACGGTAAACGTAACTGAGGGCGTCAACAGGTAAGCTACCCCCTACTTGATAGGTTAATGTTGATTTGTTGTTCATATTAAATCAAGTTAAATTGAACATTGTAGGGTGCGCCTTTGGGAGCTTAATATACTATCGTTAGTTGTTGTCATTGTATATATTGCGTTACGGCTGCGCCTAACTCGTCTTAAAAAATCACAAACAAAATTCAGGGAATCAATCCAAAGCGATCACTCAAATATTTCCGATACAAATTACACCCAATTGTCACTTCATTGCCCGTAAGATTCACTAGTCCCATACTGTGTAATTTATATACCAGCATTGGTGGTAGACGTACCCCATCTGTTGACATCACTAATTTTTTCAGTGCTTCTGCCAATTCAGGATACTGTTCAATTAAGCACCAATATCGACGCAGATGATTGCTGTAAATACCTGCTTCGGTGGCAGCAAATTGTAGCAATTTTTCCAGTGTCAAATGGCGATTTACCTTAAGGGAAGAAAACGCCTCCCCTACTAAATAAGGATGTCCTCCTACCACTGTCATTAACTGATTTACCAGTTGGAAATCCCAATCAAGTCCATGCTGCCGTGCTAAATGATGGACTTGTTCGCTATTAAAATCAGGTAAATCTATTGGTACACCTACATTAAATGGGGACTCATTCACATTGAGAGGAACATAAACTTCTGTAGAGTGAACAATGATCAACCGCAATTTTTTCCAGATATTAAAAATTCTCGCCTCTTCGTGCCAAGCTCGCAATAGGCCTAAAAAATCAGAAGCTACTTCTTGATAAGGGAAAATCCGCTCTACTTCATCCAAACATAAAACTAAGGGACTTGCTGATTTTGTTAAAAGATACTTTTCAAAGTATTCTTTACAGTTCATTTTGGGGCTTGAAAATTCCTCATCCCAGTAATCACTCAATCGGTTTGGCATCCCCAAACTTTTACCCACACTGATACAAAACCATTGCAACAGTTTCTCTAGGTTAGTAAACAAACTTGTCTCTGCATAATGCAAATTTAAACATACAGTGCGATATCCCTTTCGCATCAACAAGGGAAGAATTTTCGCCATGAGTGATGTTTTCCCCCGCAAACCGGGGGCTTTGATCCGCAACAGAGAACCAGGTTGCAAAAGCGTCTGATAACAAGTTTCTTCAATGGGAGGACGTTCAACATAAATAAAGCCCACCTCCTCTGAATCATTTTCTATCTGAACCAAATCTTCACACAAAAAGGCGTCTTCGCTCTCATTGGTATTAGTATCCTGTATGATTTTCCAATCTTGTCCCAATCTGTCACAAAGTTCTAGAAAATTTAGATAATCCACAGGTCTGCCATTTAGAAAATTGCTAACAGTGGAGAGAGAAATACTTGCATCTTCCGCCAAATCCTTACAGCGTGCATATCCTTGATGCTTAACGGCATTTTTAACTTTAGTAATAAATTGTTTAGCAACTCTTACTGAGCGTCCCATCGCTGGATTCCTATAAGGAGAATGCCCTTATCATACAGTTCTCTAAATGCACCGTAAAGAACTCAGTTATAAGTCAATCGTAAGTCATATAAGGGGGAGGTAAATTAATTATATTCTTTCATAAGAAGAAAATTTACCTCAGTTCGGTTTTGAACTGAGGTAAATTTTCGTTGATTAAATAAATTTACGCAGCTAGAGCATTTATTCTCTAGAGGAGGTAGGTGCCAAAAGTCCCGCCAAACCACCTAACGCTCCTGTTCCCAGTCCAATGAAAATTTCAGGAATTTCTTTATCCTGGGATTGCAACCAAACCGCACTACCGATGCATGATAGTATAATTAATGCCAATGCGCTAACTACAATCCGATAAATCCAGCAGTCATTTTGCAGAGGCGTTCCCACATTCGTGACAGGCTCATGGGGATTGTTCCTACTTAAAAGTGCCAGTTCCGCATCTTGAGAAACTGGCTTTGATAGTATAGTCACTGATGAATCTGCTGTTAGAAGTAAATTTTGGTTTGTGTCTACATTGCTGTCAGCTTCAATAATGTTATGTTTCATCACTTGGCTCTCTTTGATGTTTGATGAACAGGTAAGTGGAATTAAAACTATCGATGCTCAGACTTAAATCCGGCTACTCGTCTTGCGCCTCGGTTCATTTAATTCTGCTTAATTTCATTAAACAGTAGCGATAATTTAGAACAGACTGGGGATACTTCCGACTTAATTATTACTTGTGACGAGTTATTGATTTATTACTTACTTTCAACGCACTTCCAATGATGGGGTAAGCTTACCGAAGCTGACGTTTGCCACCACATACCGAATAAAAACCTTACTAACTTTTAAGCGAAAGTTGGTAATGTGAAAAAATTCTAGCGGCACTTGCAGTAACTCTATCCCTTGTCCAATCAAGCTTCAGAAAAAATTAACCTTAGATGCAGGACGATCGCCAGTTCGCACCTCACTAAGTAGAGTGCGATCGCCCGGATAAAGTTTCCCAGCAAGGAAATCAGAATACACGATCGCCAACCACTAAACGCTTTTCTGCTCGCACACCCAGAAGACTTATTTTCATCGGAAACCGCACCTCTCCTCGGGATCAAGGTAACAGCGATCGCACCCCCTGAACACCAGACAACTCCAGCAGCAGGTTGGAATTTTCTTGGAGATGTCTTATAGATTTAACTTCTGGAATCTGTTCCTGCTCCTTGGCGGATATTTGCCTAATCGGGTTGGCTCCACGCGTTTATTGCCCAAGAGAGATCTAGTGATTTTCGGCAAGCGTGGGCTAATCTCAAAGATAATTGCTGCAACTGCTTCTGGGGTGCGGAATCCATTATGGCTTTGCCCAGCGCCACCATTGCAGCCTCTACATCTTTGTTCTCCACTAAAGCTAATTCACCCCAGTAAAGTTCCCAAAAACGCTTATTAGCATCAGCAACCTCATTTACATCCGTTGATGTGGCGATTTTCGCTGCAACCTGAGAAGCCTCTGTGTATAGCTTCAACTGGCGTTCGAGAAACGATTTTGTTGCTTCAATACGACGACTTTCAGCTGACCTTTCCGCGTCAATCTTTGCCTGGAAAAGTTCCTTGTGCGATTTGTCGCGCCAAATCCAAACTCCCCAAAAAAAACTTACTACTGTTCCGAAAGCAGTCAGCAGTTTTAGTGTTTGTTCAAATGAAGACGGAAGTAAACTCAAGGTTAACCTCTAACGATTTATTCAAATATACTTTGGTGGTTTAACTCAAACCTTGCACCTGTCCGTACAAACCCGGATAACATCGAAAGATGTACGATAAAGCTACCTAAATTTTATGGTCTTTTATCGGCAAATCAAGGGTTGTATTTTAATACTGAGTAATCAAATTACATCACATTTTTCAGGTGCAAGATGTGAATTTAATCTTTATTTAAGTGTGATTTTAACCAACGCGTGACCAAATTTTGCACCATATCGTGACCCCAGGTTTGCGCAATTGCAAGGATTTTGAGGCAATCAATCTCCCCGTGCTATGAATCAAACTATGACCGTGTGTTTTAAATGTGAACGATAGTCTAACCAAAAATTAGGAATGTGCATTTTGTAAAAAACCCAGGCCAAAACACATGAATGTGACCTAAAATTTTCAACTTGCGGTCAAAATATGGTTCAATATCCCCACGCGGAGGGTTCAAAAATAGTCTTAGCCAAAAATTAAGTGATAAGCGCGATCGCCCGAAACTTCAATTTTTATTTCTCGCGCATCGCAGTAGGTACAAATGAACTACAAAAACCCTGTTGCTTGCCGTGATTAAGTTTTGAGGTTTTTCAACTCAGTTTATAGTTTTGAACTATACCTTGTCCTATAAGATTTTGAACTATATTGTCACCGTTTGGTCGCGCGTTGGTTCAAATCACAATAAGTATAAAATGCCAACTTGTGACCCAATGCTGGTAAAAATAACTTAACTCTTAAACACGATAGTAGCGCTACTGGTTCTCCAATACAGTTGCCAATATAACTCAGAGCCACTGTTACATGACGATAATTGAAGTCTATCGGGTTATTAAATTGTGTCAGTATTCGTTTCAGACTGCTTAAGCTGTTGCTGGTGTATCAAGATCGGTAAGCAACAAAGTCTCAATGTAAACCACCACATATATGACATTAAAGGACTTAAAAACTCACTGTCACTGATTAAACCATGAGCCATACGATTTCTCAGGTTACTGCCAGCGTGTTCTACCAACAAACATTTTAAATCAAATAGTGTGTTTTCATCGAAGATAGAAGCTATCTCTGGACGATAAAGAGTAGAGTTTAAATTGTGTTCGTTCTGAACACCGCTATAGTTTAGTCCAGAAGTAATTATGCCTCGTCGCCACATTAGGTATCGGATAGAATTTTCAATTTGAGGAATCAGGATATGAGTAGATGTGAAAAAGTCTCCAGTTAGTCCTGCAAACAATCCCTTTGCAAACAGATACTCACGTTTTGGTGGAATAAATGGACTATGCGAAATTACAGAAAGAACATCGTCGATTCTTACGCTGTGTTCTAGAATAATTTGATACTGGAGTTTGGACTAAAAGCTCAGGCAGAAGCAAAGCACGGATAGAATAACAGATAAAAAATAGACATTAGTACTGAAGCACAGATTGATTGTTAGAGAGGAAAGCAGTCAGAAGTTACACTGACT
>JAESFG010000326.1_pt1 | contig 78998 bp, 73 predicted proteins | sample 9269371 | NCBI WGS metagenome assembly JAESFG01 (sample SAMN14506227, study PRJNA617093) | algae metagenome | isolation source: Aetokthonos hydrillicola CCALA 1050 (B3-Florida) and co-occurring... | place: USA: South Carolina | collected 2013-01-01
ATTCCCCACTGCTGCCTCCCGTAGGAGTTTGGGCCGTGTCTCAGTCCCAATGTGGCTGATCATCCTCTCAGACCAGCTATGGATCGTCGCCTTGGTAGGCCTTTACCCCACCAACTAGCTAATCCAACGCGGGCTCATCAAACCCCGATAAATCTTTCCCCCAAAGGGCGTATAAGGTATTAATTCCAGTTTCCCGGAGCTATTCCTTAGGGCTCGGTAGATTCCCACGCGTTACTCACCCGTCTGCCGCTCCCCTTGCGGGGCGCTCGACTTGCATGTGTTAAGCCTGCCGCCAGCGTTCGTTCTGAGCCAGGATCAAACTCTCAAGTTGAGAATTAGATCATTTGGCTTACTGTCTCGCTCGAAATTGACGAGAGTTATGTACACCAGACAACCTTGCGATCGTCCGATTATAATTCTCGTTTTCCAAAACGTAGACACACCAAAGTATCAATGTGGCATCATCCAGATCCCCGAAGGAACCCTTCTCGATACCGCAGACACCCGCCGTCCACGTTTCTCTTTCTTCTTAACCAACAATGTCAAAAAACAGACGAAGAACTCCCCGTCTCCCAGACCCAACATCCCTGTCAAACCCGGGCTCAGCATTCCCACAAAACTGCGAGAGAAACCGATATGTATGTGTCTCTAACGAGCCGTTCAAGACCCAGACACATGAACGAGCGCCTCAGCCGCCAGAAGCAACCGCGCCGCCCCGTTCGATGAGCGGCGTTATAGGCCCATCATTTCTAAGTGTCAACGAGAAAAAAACGGCTTTGTGAAGTTTTTTTGAACCCCCGAGATTTTCAGCGGATTGCGGCGCCGAACCTGGCCACCGCTTCTGGAATCGCAGCATTTTTTCGCTTTCCGGCAGTCAGCTCCACACTTTTTCCCCGAACACGGCCCAACCAAAGGCAGCTGCGTCGCGCCTCTCCGCCCCTCTCCGGGTCCATTTGACTTGGCGCAGCGTTTGTTGCACTCATTTGACCCGCCGGGAGGCCCGTCTGGGAGATGTCCGTCCTATATGACCGATGAGAAGATCATACGCTCGATCGGCTCCGAGGCGCCGATCCTCGCCGAAGGCCGGCGTACGCCCGACCGCCGCGAGGTGTCGCTCCGCTGGCTCTCTGGGACCTTCCTGACCGGCCTCACCGCGTCCATCCTTATGGGCGTGGCGCTGTTCGCCGCCGTCGAGGGCCGCCAGGTGCTCACGACCCCCGCCGAAGCGTCCGTAGCTGTTCGTAGATCCGCGGACGACCGCGCCGACACGGGCAGCGTCGTCAAGGGCAAGCGCCTCATCGCATCATCGATAGCCGCCAAGCCCGCCGATAAGTCGATCATGGAAGTCCCGACCGTGGTAATCGAGGGCGAGAGCCAGGTTATCCGCAAGCGCCCCTTCGCACATGTGAAGATGGCGCTCGCGGCGAACTATGCCACGGACCAGAGCTATCCGCGCTTCGATCCCCTCAATATCGTCGCCGAGGGCGAGCAGGACGTCGCGGCGGTCCCGTCGCCGGTCTTCTACGGTTCGGACGTCGAATCCGAGGTCGCGCTCAAGACCGACGACTTTCCCACCGATCGCGCGCCCTTCCCGCTCGCGCCTTCCATGTCGCTCGACGAGGTGGAGGAGAATGTACGGACCAATGGTTCAGTCCTGACCGAGGGCACGGCCCAGGTGGCCACCCTCTATTACGTCGATCCGCAGCGCTTCTCCGCTGACAGCGACTCGCTCGACCTTCTCTCTCGCGTGACCGCGCGGGTCGTCGAGGAGAACACCAGCGTGGCGGTGCCGAGCAGCATCACGCCGCAGACGCCCGAATATGCCGACGACATCCTGCCCGTCCGAAAGGCGGCCAAGGTGAGCAGCGTCATGCTCGCCTCGGGATACGCCAAGGACGATTCCATGGCAATCGAGGACTATTTCGGCAACGCCCTCGGCCGGAAGGAACTGGCGGAAGGCGAGGTTCTCCGCCTCGGAATCATCCAGAAGGGCGAGAAGGCCCGCATCGTCCGCGCCAGCCTCTATGCCAACAGCGTCCACCAGATGACGGTGGCGATCGACGACAAGGGTCACCTCATCCCCGGGGCCGAACCGCCACCGCTCAGCGCCATCGCCACGGCCTTCGAGGACGATGGCGTGCAAATCGCCGATTCCGGCGACCTGCCGCGCGTCTATGACGGCATCTATCGTGCCGCCCTGTCCTATGGTCTGAGCAAGGAGATGACCGGTCGGCTGGTCCGGCTACTTGCTCCCAGCGTGGATTTCCAGGCCCGTCTCAAGCCTTCGGATACGCTCGAAGTGTTCTATTCGGTCGAAGACGAGACCGGCGAAACGTCCGAAGATTCGGAACTGCTCTTCGTCCGCGCCAAGTTCGGCGACAGCGAGACCCGGCTCTATCGCTTCCAGAATCCCGACGACATGTCGGTCGATTATTTCGATCCCGAGGGCAAGAACCCGAAGCGCTTCCTGATCCGCAATCCGCTGCCGGGAGGCACCTTCCGGTCCGGTTTCGGCATGCGCCGCCATCCGATTCTCGGCTACATGCGGATGCATACCGGGGTCGACTGGGCCGCGCCGCGCGGCACGCCGATCATCGCGGCCGGCGACGGCGTGGTGATCAAGGCCGGCTGGGACAAGGGCGGTTACGGCAACCAGACGCTGATCCAGCATCCGAACGGCTATGTCACCTCCTACAACCACCAGAGCGCCATCGCCAAGGGCGTGAAGGAGGGAGCGCGGGTGCGACAGGGCCAGGTCATCGGCTGGGTCGGCACGACCGGGCAGTCGACCGGGCCGCATCTCCACTACGAGGTGATCGTCAACGGCAACAAGGTCGACCCGCAGCGCATCCGTCTACCCGCGGGCAAGACCCTGAAAGGCGACCTGCTCGTGCGCTTCGAGGAGGAGCGCAAGCGCATCGACGCGCTGCTCGGCAACGGCGCGAGCGTCAAGGTCGCCGAAAGCCAGTAACCGAACGATTTCTCCGTCCCTGAAACGCCGCACGAGCTCTGCCCGTCGGGCCGGTACGATAAAGGCCGGCGACATTGCTGCCGCCGGCCATCATCTCTCAAGGCAACACGATCAGGCGGCCTCTTGCGTCGCTTCGCTGGTATTGGCGGCGAAAACCAGCCGGTCCGATCCGGCCGAGACCAGGATCTTCGAACCATCCGGGAAGTCACCCGACAGTATGCGCTCGGACAGCGGATCCTGCACGAAGCGCTGGATCGCCCGCTTGAGCGGCCGTGCGCCGTAGACCGGATCGTAGCCCTTGTCGGCAAGCCAGGCGCGCGCGTCGCCGCCGAGCTCCAGCGTGATCTTCCGTTCGGCGAGCAGCTTTTCGAGCCGCGTGAGCTGGATGTCGACGATCGCCCCCATCTCCCGGCGATGCAGCCGGTGGAACAGGATGATCTCGTCGACGCGATTCAGGAATTCCGGGCGGAACGCCTGGCGCACCACGCCGAGCACCATCTCGCGGACGCTCTCGACCTCATCGTTCTCTCCGAGCTGGGTCAGGAATTCCGCACCCAGATTGGAGGTCATGATGATGATCGTGTTCTTGAAGTCGACCGTGCGGCCCTGGCCGTCAGTCAGGCGACCGTCGTCGAGCACCTGCAGCAGCACGTTGAACACATCCGGATGCGCCTTCTCGATCTCGTCGAACAGCACGACCTGATAGGGCCGGCGCCGTATCGTCTCGGTCAGCGCACCGCCCTCCTCGTAGCCGACATAGCCGGGAGGTGCACCGATGAGCCGCGCCACCGAATGCTTCTCCATATATTCCGACATGTCCATCCGGGTGATGGCGCTCTCGTCGTCGAACAGGAACCGGGCGAGCGCCTTGGTCAGCTCGGTCTTGCCAACGCCAGTCGGCCCGAGAAAGATGAACGAGCCGATCGGACGGTTCGGATCCTGAAGCCCCGCCCGGGCACGGCGCACCGCACGCGACACGGCCTGCACGGCCTCACCCTGGCCGACGACGGACTTCGCAAGCTCGTCTTCCATCCGGAGCAGCTTGTCGCGCTCGCCTTCCAGCATCTTGTCGACGGGGATGCCCGTCCAGCGCGACACGACATGCGCCACCTGGTCGGGGGTCACGACTTCCTGCACGAGGTCGCCGGTCGCCTTGTCGCCATCGCCCTCAGCCGCCTTCAGTTCCTTTTCAAGACCCGGGATCAGGCCGTAGGCAAGTTCGCCGGCCCTCTGGAACTCGCCCTTGCGCTGTGCGATCGCCAGCTCGTTGCGGGCGTCGTCGAGCTTCTTCTTGAGGTCTGCGGCCAGACCCAGCTTCTGCTTCTCGGACTGCCAGCGGGCGGTCAGCGCACCGGCGTCCTCCTCGATCTTGGCAAGGTCGAGCTCGAGCTTCTCCAGCCGGTCGCGCGATGCCTGGTCGGTTTCCTTCTTCAGCGCCTCGCGCTCGATCTTCAGCTGCATGATGCGCCGATCGAGCTCGTCGAGCTCCTCGGGCTTGGAATCGACCTGCATCCGGAGCCGCGAAGCGGCCTCGTCCATCAGGTCGATCGCCTTGTCCGGCAGGAAGCGGTCGGTGATGTAGCGGTTCGACAGCGTCGCGGCCGCCACCAGCGCCGAATCGGAGATCCGCACCTTGTGGTGCTGCTCGTATTTCTCCTTGAGGCCGCGCAAGATCGAGATCGTGTCGACCACGTTCGGCTCGTCCACGAAGACCGGCTGGAAGCGGCGGGCAAGCGCGGCGTCCTTCTCGACATGCTTGCGGTACTCGTCGAGCGTGGTCGCGCCGACGCAGTGCAGCTCACCGCGGGCGAGCGCTGGCTTCAACAGGTTGGACGCATCCATCGCGCCTTCTGCCTTGCCGGCGCCGACCAGGGTGTGCATCTCGTCGATGAACAGGATGATCTCGCCGTTTTCCGACTGCACCTCGTTGAGGACGGCCTTCAACCGCTCTTCAAATTCGCCGCGGAACTTTGCGCCCGCGATCAGCGCCCCCATGTCGAGCGCCATGAGCTTCTTGTCCTTGAGGCTCTCGGGCACGTCGCCATTGACGATGCGCAGCGCGAGGCCCTCGGCGATCGCGGTCTTGCCGACGCCGGGTTCGCCGATCAGCACCGGATTGTTCTTGGTGCGGCGGGAGAGGACCTGGATCGTCCGGCGAATCTCGTCGTCGCGGCCGATGACCGGGTCGAGCTTGCCTTCGCGCGCATCGCTCGTCAGGTCGCGGGCATATTTCTTCAGCGAATCGAAGCCCTGCTCCGCATTCGCCGTGTCGGCGGTGCGGCCCTTGCGGATCTCGTTGATCACCTGGTTGAGCGCGACCGCGCTCACGCCGGCCCGCTTGAGGGATTCGGCGGTTGATGCGGTGGTTTCGATGGCCAGAGCCACGAGCAGCCGTTCGACGGTGACGAAGGAATCGCCTGCCTTCTTGGCCGCTTCCTCAGCTGCATTGAAGACGCGGGCTAGCGGCTGGGCGAGCGACAGTTGGCTGTTGCCGCCCGATGACTTCGGCAATTTCCTGAGCGCTTCATCATTGGCGCTCTTGGCGATGCGCGGATCGCCGCCGGCACGCGCGATCAGCGACGATGCCATGCCCTCCTCGTCGTCGAGAAGCGCCTTCAGGACATGTTCGGCGGTGAATTGCGGATGCCCTTCACCCAGGGCGTAGGTCTGCGCATTCTGCAGGAAGCCGCGGACGCGCTCGGAATACTTCTGTATATTCATCTGTCTCTCCGTTTCCCCGCTCCCGCCCTCTCGGAGGCGCGACAGCGTTCGTTAAGATGAGCCCCCGAAAGGCGGGCTACAGGAACGTTCCCGTCCCTTTGCGGCAGATATGGGATGATCCCCCAACGAAATAAAGGGGAGCGGCGGCAGAAATTCGCCGAGTTTCAGGCACTTGCCTTTCGTCATATTCTTGATCTGAAACGGCGCCCAAGCGATCGCCGCGGCCCCTTTCGGAGCCGCGGCGCCAGATGACGGTCTTGAAGACGCATAGAGCGACTTAGAACTCTTCCCAGTTGCCGCCGCTCGATGCCGGCGCACCGCCGGATGCCGCGCGACGCATCGGCGCCGCCTGTCGGCTCGCAGGCTCGGCGCTCGGACGCGCCATGGTGCGGGCGACCTGGCGTAGCGCCTCCGCGGGCTGCGTGGCGGCGGCACGCTGGTCGAGCCGGAACTGGCTGACCATCGCCTTGAGCTTCTGCGCCTCGCTCGCGAGCGTCGCCGAGGCCGCGTTGGACTCCTCGACCATGGCCGCGTTCTGCTGGGTGGTCTGGTCCATAGAGTTGACCGCCTGGTTGACCTCGCTCAGGCCCGTCGACTGTTCGCGCGCCGATACCGCAATCGCATCCATGTGCATGTTCATGTCGGCAATGAAGCCGCCGATCGTGCGCAGGGCCTCGCTGGCCTTGCGAACCAGATCGACGCCGCTCGCGACCTGCGACGTGGAGTTCTGGATCAGCTGCTTGATTTCCTTGGCGGCGTTCGCAGACCGCTGGGCGAGTTCGCGCACTTCCTGGGCGACGACCGCGAAACCCTTGCCGGCTTCGCCGGCGCGGGCCGCTTCGACGCCGGCATTCAGCGCCAGGAGGTTGGTCTGGAAGGCGATCTCGTCGATCACGCCGATGATGTTTGAGATCTGCTCGGAGCTGCCTTCTATCTTCCGCATGGCCTCTTCGGCATGCGAGACGACTTCGGACGACTGGTTGGCCGCCTGGTTCGCACGGGAGGCGACGCCGCGCGCTTCCTCAGTACGCTTGGTCGAATTGGCGACGTTAGCGGTGATCTCCTCGACGGCGGCGGCGGTCTCTTCGAGTGCTGCGGCCTGCTGCTCGGTCCGCCGAGACAGGTCGTTAGCACCCGAGGCGATCTCCTGTGAGCCGTTCTCGATGTTGGAGATGCCGTTGATGACGTTGGAGAGCGTGCTGTTGAGCTGGGCGACCGAGCGGTTGAAGTCTGCGCGCAATGCCTCGAAGTCCGGCGCGAAGGGCTCGGTCAGCTGGAAGGAAAGGTCGCCGTCGGCGAGCCTCTGCAGGCCGCTCGCGAGGCCTGACGTGGCGATCCGCAACCGCTCGGCAGCCTCCTGCTCCGCCCGTTCCTGCGCCGCGATCCGATCTGCCTCGGCGCGGCGGCGGTTCTCCTCCGCCTCGCTCTCGAGACGCTTGTTGGCGATCGCGGCCTCGCGGAAAACCTTGACGGTGTCGGCCATGCGACCGAGCTCGTTCCGGCCGAGATCGAGGTTCGGCACGTTGAGGTCGCCGGCGGCGAGCCTCGACATGACGGCGGAGATCCGGCCGAGCGGCCGCGAAACCATGCTGAAATTGAGGATGCCCATCAGTCCGGCCGCAAGCGCGGTGACGATTGCCGTGACAAGGCTGATGGTTTCGGCGCTCTTGAGCGCCGCCGTCTGCTCGATGGCAGCCGCGCTGGCATGGCTCTTGAGGGCAGTGCTGACTTCGCCCAGCTTTGCAGCGAAGATATCCAGCTTCTGCTTGCCTTCGCCGGTAAGCTCCAGCGTGCGGGCAAGTTCAACGGTCGATGGGTCGCGCATCGCCGTGAACTGGCGCTTGATCACGCCGCCGCGCCAGTCGTCGAAAGCCTGCTTGGCCTCACCGAACGCGGCAGCCTGATCGTTCGCATTGCTGGCAATAGTCGCGCCCAACTTTTCGGCATCAGCGTCGAATCGTGCCGAGAGTTCGTCATAGGCCTTCACATAGTCGCGGTTGCCAGTCAGCAGGAAGTTCTTGGCTGCCAGGTTAGCGTCCGTCACGACGCCCGAAAGTTCACCGGTCTTCGCGACGATGTCCATCATGGCAAGATTGTTTTCGACGGATTGCTCAGCGTCGACCGATTTCATGTAGATCAGCGAATTGGAGCCGATTGCCAGCACGGCGAGGATACCGAAGGCCGCAAAACCCTTCACGCTGACGGAGATGTTCTTCAACATGGGAATGTCCAAGTTTCAGTTCGAGTGAAACAAAAGGCGCCGTCCAGTCAGGACGAGGCGCGTCGTGCGAGTTCGGTGATGTTGAGTTCGACGGTGGCGGCGCCGATCGCCGTATTGCCCGTGCCGTCGGTCAGCGTCATGTTGACCTGCGCGCGCCACACCTTCAACTCGTCGTCCCATTCGGGTTCGTCGATGAATATCGCGTCCTTGCTGACCTGGAAGGTCTTCTGGAACTTGTCCTCGTCACCCTGCCAGAAGTCCTTTGTGATGGAACTCTGGCCGACATTCAGCCCATTCTGATCCATGATGAAGATTTCGGCATAGAGCCCGAGCGAGCGACCCTGGATCCGGTTCAAATAGACCGAGAGCGGATTGGAGAGCGTGGCGGCGATCAGCGGCTTGTCGTCGGCCTCGCGTTCCTTGACCCATTGCTGGTCGGCGGCGTCGATTTCGGCCTGAGAGAGCTTGGAGAGACGCTTGTTCTGCGCCTCGATGGCGACCGTCACGATATCGTTCTTAAGGAAAGCCTGGATGTCCTTGATTACCGCATCGGTCACCAGTGCCTTGACATCGGGCTTCGGCGGTTCAGCGAGAGCCAGGCTCGGAAAAACGAGGGACAGAGCGAAGACGGCGGCGCGGAAAGCAGAGCGGTTCATGAGTATCTCCTTCTTAAGTCAAATTCACATCAACCCCCAAATTATTGGTTAACACTCCCTCGGATTGGCGGAAAAAGTACGATTTAACCGGCTGGATTCGTAAGAAAACCAGAAAAGCCACTAAAGTACTGCAATTTTGGATTGCCGACGCGGGTTGCACTCGGATGTTTTGATCGTAGCCGACGCCCCAGACATGCAGGCACTATCCCGCATCTACGGCTGCGTGCAGTCCCACGCGGCATCGTTACCGCCGAGGACTGTCTTCAATGGGCACGCAAGGGGGCGAAGGGCGTATAGGGCAGGGCTTTCGCCAAACTGGATCCCGTGACTCTCGACTGGCAAATGTTAACCGCCCCGTCTTGAAAGTTTTAAGGTTTGGTGACTATCTTTGAGCATCGGGCGATCCTGCCCGATGCATGACTGTCTGGAAAGAAAGGACAATTCTCTGACAACAGTGCACGCGAAAGGAGTGGCGCCCCTGGGCTACTCCCGGAGCATGGAACGCGGCGAACCCGCTGCGGCCAAGGCTCTCAAGCTGGTCCTCGAAAGCCTCGATGACTCGAAAGCTGAAAACGTCACCTCTATCGACATTTCCGGCAAATCCGCGCTCGGCGACTACATGGTGGTCGTGTCGGGACGCTCGAACCGTCACGTGACGGCGATTGCCGAACACCTGATCGACGATCTCAAGGCCGAAGGCTTCGGCAGCCCCCGTATCGAGGGATTGGAGACCGGTGACTGGGTGCTGATCGACACCGGTGACATCATCGTTCACGTCTTCCGCCCGGAAATCCGCGAGTTCTACAATCTCGAAAAGATGTGGGCCGCGCCGGACACGGACGAGGGAACGCTGCATTGATCGTGTAACGCCGCCTTCACCTCACGGCGACCGCACGATGGAACAACCGCGAAAGGACGCTTCCTTTCGTGAGAGAAGATTTGGTCTGGAATTCGGGCGCCTGGCATGCGGATTTCTCTGTTCGCCGTGGGCAGGCTGAAGTCGGGCCCGGAAAAGGAACTTGTCGAGCGGTACTTCGACCGTTTCGCCAAGACGGGGCCCGCTGTCGGTCTCGAACTCGCCAGGATCACCGAAATCACCGAAAGCCGCTCGGGCAATGCCGAGACCCGCAAGCGCGAGGAAGCGCAGGCGCTCGAGAAGATGCTCGGTGACGGCGCGGTGCTCCTGCTGCTTGACGAGCGCGGCAAGGCGCTGGACAGCCCGCAATTCGCTGATCTGCTCGGCACAATCCGCGATCAGGGAAAGCGCGAACTCGTGATCGCCATCGGCGGCCCTGACGGGCTGGACCCGGACCTGACGGCCAAGGCATCCCACCAGCTCTGTTTCGGCAAGATGACCTGGCCCCACCAGATGGTGCGGGTCATGCTGGGCGAGCAGCTCTACAGGGCCGTGACCATCTTGTCGGGACACCCCTATCACCGGGTCTGACGGAAGCCTTTCCCCCAGCCTCAAATCAGCTTAGCCTTGTAGGGACCTGCTCTCAAGGCGGTATCGAATGGCGAAGACACGGATGGGATCGGAGGGAAGACGGGCAGTCGCGGCGATCGCGGCCGCGCTTCTGCTCGCCCTTCCCTCGTCCGGCCGCCCGCAGGACGTCGATCCGATCCCGACGGAGACCGGCCAGCTTGGCGCGCTCACCATGAAGCGCAATGTCACGGAAAGCGAACTGCGGGAGCTCGCCAAGACCATCGCCGAAGCCAACCAGCGCACCCAGTCCCTCGAAGCATCGATTGCAGGCATCGAGCGAACCACGGCGGGCCTGCGCGATGCGCTCGTCGCCTCGGCGGAGAAACGCAAGGATCTCGAACGTCAGGTGATCGCCAACGAGACCCGTCTGAAGGATCTCGCCGGCAGGGAAGCCGCCGTCAAGACATCACTCAAGGCGCGCCGCGGCCTACTCGCCGAGGTACTCGCGGCACTGCAGCGCATGGGCCGTAATCCGCCGCCGGCCTTGCTGGTGACGCCCGACGACGCCCTGTCCTCGGTGCGAAGCGCCATTCTCCTCGGCGCGGTGGTGCCCGGCATTCGCGGGGAGACCGAGAAGCTCGCGGCCGACCTCGACGCGCTGGCAAATCTCCGTCGCGACATCGCCGCCGAGCGCGAGACCTATGTCAGGACCATGGCCTCGGCGATCGAGGAGGAGCAGAAGATGACCCTGCTCGCCGCCGAGAACGACAAGCTCAACGCGAAGAACCGCGCCGCCCTCGACAGCGAGCGGAAGCGCGCCGCAGAATTGGCCGCACGTTCTACAAATCTCGAGGGGTTGATCGCCTCGCTGGAAGGCGAGATCGCCTCCGCGAAGGCGGCCGCCGAGGCCGCCAAGGCGGAGGAGGCGCGCCGGGCGAGCCTGTCGCCGGAGGAACGCGCCAAGCTCGACGCCGGCGACGGCCTGCCCGACAAAAACCGCATTGCGCCCGCATATGCGTTCTCGACGCTGAAGGCCAGACTCGACCTTCCGGTCGCGGGAGAAGTGCTCCGTCTGTTCGGTGACGACGACGGAACAGGCCACTCCGCCCAGGGGCTGACGGTTGCCGCAAAGGCGGGTATGGTCGTAACGGCGCCTGCCGACGGCTGGATCATGTTTGCGGGGCCGTTCAGGAGCTACGGCCAGATGGTGATCATGAATGCCGGCGACGGTTATCATATCGTAATGGCTGGCATGGATCAGGTCACCGCCCGCCAGGGCCAGTTCGCAGTGGCCGGCGAGCCGCTCGGCCAGATGGGCGAAAAGAGAATCGCCAGCGCGGCGGGGCTGCATCTGGAAACCGATCGCCCCACGCTGTACATAGAATTTCGCAAGGATGGAAAACCGGTCGATTCGAAACCGTGGTGGTCCGTCAAAGATCTCGGAAAGGCACGCAATGCTACGTAAGACTTCCCTTGTGCTTCTCGGCGCTCTTCTGGGCTCGACGGCGATGGTCGGCGTTTATGCCGCCGGCATCCCGGCCAATGCGGCGGGGTCCTCGACCTACAAGGAGCTCTCGATCTTCGGCGAAGTGTTCGAGCGGGTGCGCGCCCAGTACGTGACGCCGCCGGACGAAGAGAAGCTGGTCGAGGCCGCCATTTCCGGCATGCTCTCTTCGCTCGATCCGCATTCGAGCTACATGAACGCCAAGGACGCCGACGACATGCGCACCCAGACCAAGGGTGAGTTCGGCGGTCTCGGCATCGAGGTGACGATGGAGAACGACCTCGTCAAGGTCATCACCCCGATCGACGACACGCCCGCCTCCAAGGCCGGCGTTCTGGCCGGCGACCTCATCTCGAAGATCGATGGGCAGGACGTGCGCGGCCTGAAGCTCGAGGAAGCGGTCGACAAGATGCGCGGCGAGGTCGGCGCGCCGATCACGCTCACCATCCTGCGCAAGGGCGCCGACAAGCCGATGGACATCACGCTGAAGCGCGACGTCATCGCCGTCCAGGCAGTCAAGACGCGCGTCGAGGGCGATGTCGGCTATCTGCGTGTGATCTCCTTCACCGAGAAGACCTATGACGACCTCAAGAAGGGCATCGAGAAGATCCAGGCCCAGGTGCCGAACGACAAGCTCAAGGGCTATGTCCTCGACCTCCGCCTCAATCCCGGCGGTCTCCTCGATCAGGCGATCAACGTGTCGGACGCCTTCCTCGACAAGGGCGAGATCGTCTCGACCCGTGGCCGCATTGAAAGCGAGACCCGTCGCTTCTCCGCGACCGAAGGAGACCTTTCGAACGGCAAGCCGGTGATCGTTCTCGTCAACGGCGGATCGGCATCGGCCTCCGAAATCGTCTCGGGCGCGCTTCAAGATCTCAAGCGGGCGACTGTCGTGGGCACGCGGTCCTTCGGCAAGGGCTCGGTCCAGACCATCATCCCGCTCGGCGATAACGGTGCGCTCCGTCTGACGACAGCGCTCTATTACACGCCCTCGGGCAAATCGATCCAGGGCATCGGCATCACGCCCGACATCACCGTCGAGCAGCCGATCCCCGCCGAGCTCCAGGGCAAGATCGAGAAGGCGGCCGAATCCTCGCTCAAGGGGCATATCAAGGGCGCCGAGGAGAACGACGAGGGCTCGGGCTCCCAGGCCTATGTTCCACCGGATCCGAAGGATGACGTGCAGCTCGCCTATGCACTCGACCTGCTGCGCGGCAAAAAGATCGACGCGCATTTTCCGCCCGATCAGGCCAAGGCGGTCGAGGTCGAACAGAAGAAGCCGTGACCATCGCGCGGCGGGCCAGGCCCGCCGCGTTTTCATGAAGGCGCGGGCGATTGAGCGGCATCAACACGCCACTGGGACAGAACCGGAAGCCGGCGAAACCATCGCGCGGCTTCTTTTCGCTGGGTCGGGTTGCCGGCATCCTCGCGGCGCTGCTCCTGGGCGGCGCCTCCCTCTACGCCGCGATGGGGCCAGAAAACATCGAGCGCCCGCAGGTGGCCGCAGCCGACCCGGCAAAGACGGTGGCTGACGATGCAGAACCGACGGATCTCTCCCCCGTTAGGGATCCGGCACAGGCCGACAAGCTGGTGCGGGCCCGGCCACACGAAGGCGCAAATGTCGAGCGTCAGGTGATGGACGACGGTTCCGTCGTAACCAAGTTCACCCCGAAGAACCGCGACAAGGATGGCCCTGTCGTCATCGATGCTACCGCGCAATCGCCCCAGGATCCGCGAACTGCGGACCTGCCGGATCCCGCTCTGATCGAGGAGACCCCCGAGGGAAAGCTGCCTATCGTCGCGGCCGACGGTACCCGTCCGGTCGATCGTTATGCGCGACCCTGGTCGGGAACCCGCGGCACCCGAATCGCCATCGTTGTCGGCGGCCTCGGGCTGAGCCAGTCCGGGACCCAGCGGGCGCTTGACACGCTGCCGGAGGATATCACGCTCGCCTTCGCCGCGAGCGGCAACTCGCTGTTCCGCTGGATGCCGATTGCCCGTCGCGGCGGACACGAAATCCTCCTCCAGCTGCCGCTCGAGCCCTTCGACTATCCCGAGAACGATCCCGGCCGGCTGACCCTCGTGACGGCGGACTCCGCCGCCGCCAATCTCAAGCGCCTGCATGAGGCCATGGGCCGGATGACCAACTATACCGGCGTCATGAATTATCTCGGCGGACGGTTCCTCGCCGATGCCGATGCGCTGGAGCCTGTCATGAAGGACATTTCCGCACGCGGCCTGCTCTTCCTCGACGACGGCTCCTCGGCCCAGTCGCTCTCCGCCGACTATGCCAAGGCCTATGGCTCGCCGCATGCCTTCGCCGACGTCGTCCTCGACGAGGAGGTCGGGAAGGCCGCGATCCTCGGCAAACTCGACGAGCTGGAGCGCGTGGCGCTGCGCAAGGGCCAGGCGATCGGCGTCGCCTCGGCCTTCGATGAAAGCGTCGACGCCATCACGCAATGGGCGCGAGAGGCACAGGGACGCGGGATCGAGATCGTCGGCGTCTCGGCTCTCGCCGACGTGCCGAATTAGAGCAAGAGCAGCTTCTCCCTCTTGAAGAAACGGTGCGCTGGGATCTATTGGACCGCAGAGATTTCGAGGATTACGCGATGAACAAGAAGACCGTCCGCGCCGATGACCTGCCCTACCGTCCCTGTGTCGGCATCATGGTACTGAACGGTGCGGGCCTGGTCTGGGCAGGCAAGCGCACGCCGGTCGGCAATTCCGAATATGACGGGTCGCCGCAACTCTGGCAGATGCCGCAAGGCGGCATCGACAAGGGAGAGGACCCGGAAGCGGCTGCCTATCGCGAACTTTACGAGGAGACGGGGATGAAAAGCGTGACGCTGCTCGCCCGTTCCAGCGGCTGGATCAACTACGATCTGCCCGAACACCTGATCGGCATCGGTCTCAAGGGCAAGTATCGCGGCCAGACGCAGGCTTGGTTCGCGTTCCGGTTCACAGGCGCGGAGACTGAAATCCAGATCGCTCCGCCGCCCGGCGGTCACGAACAGGAATTCGACGACTGGGCCTGGAAACCGATGCAGGATCTTCCGGCACTGATCGTGCCCTTCAAGCGTGCGGTCTACGAGCAGGTGGTCGCCGAGTTCGGCCATCTCGCGGGCCGATAGGTTTGCTTGGCACAGTGAACACTGCGTCACCCTGGCACTCACGCAAATCTCATCGGATGTGATCGGTGATGCCGATGACAGCTCTGCCGCGCGCTTCTATCAGGGCGGAGCAAATGCTTGCCATTACAGGAGTTTTCATGGCGATCGGCCCCGCGCTCAGCGCAAACGCACCCCGTATGCTCTCCGTCGTCCGCATCATGGCGGGCCTGATCTTCCTCGCCCATGGCACCCAGAAGCTGCTCGGGTTTCCCGCCAGCGACATGAACCCGCCGGTCTTTTCGATCTTCTGGTTCGCCGGCCTGATCGAACTCGTGGCCGGCACGCTGATCACCATCGGTCTCTTCACCCGCCCGGCGGCTTTCCTCGCATCCGGCACGATGGCCTTCGCCTATTTCATCGCCCATGCGCCGCAGAACTTCTTCCCGTCGCTGAACGGCGGCGATGCCGCTATCCTCTATTGCTTCTTCTTCCTCTACCTGGTCTTCGCCGGTCCGGGCAGCTGGAGCCTGGATGCCCGGCGCGGCGCGGCCTGACCGATCCCGAGATGAGGTCGGAAGCGCCGGCTCTGGAGGCGGCGCTTCCTCATACGCCCGTCAGGCCTTGAAGAAAGCCAGGAGATCGGCGTTGATCGTGTCGGCATGCGACGTCGCCATGCCGTGCGGCAGGCCCGGATAGACCTTCAGCGTGCCTTGCTTCAGGAGCTTGATCGCGAGCAGCGCCGAATCGGCGATCGGCACAATCTGGTCGTCATCGCCATGCATGACGAGAACCGGCACCTCGATCGTTTTCAGGTCCTCGGTGAAATCGGTTTCCGAGAAGGCCTTGATGCAATCGTAGTGGGCCTTTGTGCCGCCCATCATTCCCTGCCGCCACCAATTCTGGATCGTGCCCTGCGAGACGTTGGCGCCGGGACGGTTGAAGCCGTAGAACGGCCCGGCCGGAATGTCCCAGAAGAACTGCGCGCGATTGGCCACCAGGGCCGAGCGGAATCCGTCGAAGACCTCCATCGGCAGGCCGCCCGGATTGTTCTCGGTCTTCAACATGATCGGCGGCACTGCGCCAATGAGCACCGCCTTGGCGACCCGGCCGTTGCCGCCATGCTTGGCCACATAGCGCGCGACTTCTCCGCCGCCCGTGGAATGGCCGACATGGATCGCATTCTTGAGATCGAGCGCCGCTGCGAGCGCCGCGACGTCGGCAGCGTAGGTGTTCATTTCGTTGCCGGTATCGGTCTGGGTCGAGCGGCCATGGCCGCGACGGTCGTGAGCGATGACGCGGTAGCCTTGGGCGAGGAAGAACAGCATCTGGTTGTCCCAGTCGTCGCTCGAAAGCGGCCAGCCATGGTGGAACACCACCGGCTGTGCATCCTTCGGACCCCAGTCCTTGTAGAAGATCTTCGTGCCGTCTTCGGTCGTGATGAAATCGCTGCTCATTATCATTTTCTCCGTGTTGTCGGTTTGGGAGGATGCACGTGCGGCGGCCGTGAAGGCCGGTAGAGAGGCGGTGGCGACAAGGCCCAGTCCGGCCTGCATGACACGCCTTCGTGTCGCTTTGATCACAGTCATCGTTGCCTCTTTCTATCGCAATATTAATTATCGCGATAAATATATCGATAAATATGAAAACTGCTCATGTCCAGCATTTTCTTATCGCGATAACGGAATTTGTGCTAGGCTGCGCAAATGTCGCAAAAAGCGGCAACTGCAATGACGATACCCAAGCCATGACCCCGCCAAGCCCCCGCAATCTCGACGAACAGATCTGCTTCACCCTCTATGCAGCCAGCATGGCAGTGACCCGTCTCTATAAGCCCATGCTCGACAGGATGGGGATCACCTATCCGCAATATCTCGTTCTGACCGCCCTTGGAGAAACGGACGGGCTGACGATCGGCGCGATCGCCGAGCGGTTGACGCTGGAATCCAGCACCATTACACCGCCGGTCAAACGAATGGAACTTGCGGGACTCGTCGACCGCCGACGCAATCGCGAGGACGAACGACAGGTCCAGGTCTTTTTGACCGACCGCGGTCGCGCGCTCCTCGGTGACAGTCGCTGTCTCGGCGATGAACTTGTACGGCGATCCGGCATGACCGGAGACGCTGTCCAAAAGCTAAACCGCAGGATTCAGTCCTTCCTCGGCGCAATCAACGCCGAAGCCGCGCGTGAGGAAGTGGACGAGTGATGACCACCCGCCCATATAGGAAAGCCCGGCCGCAGAGCCGGGCTTGAAGGCCAAAGAGGGACCGGAAAGTCTTATTCCGACTCGTTGGCCGATTCGGCGTTGAGCAGACCGTATTTCTCGACGCCCAGCTTCTCGAGCAGATCGATCTGGGTCTCGAGGAAGTCGATATGCCCTTCCTCGTCGGCCAGCAGGTCCTCGAACAGGTTCATCGACACGTAATCGCCGGCCGCGTGACAGATGTCGCGCGACTGTTTGTAGGCGGTGCGTGCGTCATATTCGCCTGCAAGGTCGGCTTCCAGCACTTCCTTGATGTTTTGCCCGATGCGGAGCGGCGCGAGCGTCTGCAGGTTCGGATGTCCTTCGAGGAAGATGATTCGCGCGACCAGCCGGTCGGCGTGGTGCATTTCCTCGATCGATTCGGCCCGCTCCTTCTTGGCGAGCTTCTGGTAGCCCCAATCTTCCAGCAAACGGTAATGGACCCAATACTGGTTGACGGCCCCAAGCTCCAGGAACAAGGCCTGGTTCAAGCGCTCGATGACCTTCGGATCGCCCTTCATAGTGGTACTCCCTTCACGGCGTGACGCTGGTGATCAAATCAGGATTTCGCCGCGCTGTCGAGCGACCAAGCGCTGTCTCAATCGTCGCGGGCTCGCGGAAGGGAAAAGAAGAACGGCGGAACAGCAAGTGGGCCGGTCAGGCGACCTGCGACATGCGCTGGCGGCGTTCGATGATCGCCGCCTTCTGCTCGCGGTGGAAAGCACGCAGCCGTTCCATGAATACTACCACGTCCTCGCCCTCCGATCGGCGGGCAGCGTGATAATCCTCGGTCGTCCGGACGATCAGGTCGACCACGTTCGGGAAGCAGCCGCAGCAACGCCCGCGCTTGTTCATGGCATGATAGACCTTGCCCGGCACGATCAGCTGCCAACAGTCTTCGTCCAGCAGGGAAACGATGGTTTCCTTGATGTCCTTGTCGGTGATCAGATTGCAGGAGCAGACCATCATGGCAGGCAGTCCGGATTTTTATTCTCTCAGTACCCTTAATGCAAAAGCCTACTCCCGTTGTCAAGATATCGATTGTCGCAGGCCGACGATGCCGGCCCGGGACCGCGGTTGACACGCAAGTCCCCATCTCGCACATCCCGTCCGATAGAAGGAGAGCAACCGATGACCCTGACCATCCGCGAAGCCCGGCCCGACGACGCCCCGACGATCCTCCGCTTCGTCCGCGAGCTCGCCGACTACGAACGAGCGCTGCACGAGGTCTCGGCGACCGAGGACATGGTCAGGGCGTCGATCTTCGGCCAGGACTCCGTGACTCGAGCCCTGATTGCAGAACAGGATGCTGCACCGATCGGCATGGCCGTCTGGTTCTTCAGCTATTCCACATGGCAGGCGAGAAACGGGCTCTATCTCGAGGATCTCTATGTCACTCCGGCCGCCCGCGGTTCGGGCGCCGGCAAGGCCCTCCTCCGCCGCCTGGCAGAGATCGCGCTCGAGAGCGGCTGCGGCCGGTTCGAATGGAGCGTGCTGGACTGGAACGAGCCGGCAATCCGCGTCTATGAAGCGGTTGGCGCCGAGCCGCAGACGGAATGGATACGCTACCGACTCGCCGGAGCGGCGCTGGAAGCCTTCGCACGCGGGTGAAGGGCGAGGGACCCGATTAGGCGCTAGGGGGCAATAGTCGGGGAGAACCAGGGCAAAGCGGGCATGCCGTCCCCCAGGCGCCCGGACTGAGCCCTACACCTTGACCGTCTGTCGGACAAAATCCTCGGTGCCGAAGAACTTCTTGTAGCGCTCTACCTCGGAAGCGATCCCCGTCGCCTTGTTGGGATTGTCCGACAGCTTCACCGCCGGGCGTCCGTTCACCTCCGTCACCTTGCACACGACCGAGATCGGGTTGAGGCCAGTCACCTCGTTGGGCGCACAGCCCTCGAAATCGTTGGTCAGGTTGGTGCCCCAGCCGAAGCTCATGCGGACGCGGCCATGGAAGTGTTTGTAGGTGTCGATGATCGTATCGACATCGAGTCCGTCCGAGAAGATCAGCAGCTTCTCGCGCGGATCGCGGCCATGCTCTTTCCACCAGGCGATGATCTTCTCGCCGCCCTCTACCGGCGGCGCGCTGTCCGGGCGGAAGCCGGTCCAGTCGGCGACCCAGTCCGGCGCGTGGCGAAGAAAGGCGGCGGTGCCGAAAGCGTCCGGCAGAACGATCAGCAGGTTGCCGCCATAGAGCCGCTCCCAGTCCTTGAGGATCTTGTAGGGCGCCTCGGCAAGCTCCGCATCGGTCTCGGCGAGTGCGGCGCTGACCATCGGCAGTTCATGCGCGTTGGTACCGACCGCCTCGAGATCGCTGTCCATGGCGAGCAACACGTTCGAGGAGCCGGTAAAGGCGGGGCCGATGCCTTCCTTCAGCGCCTGCACGCACCAGCGATGCCAGAGGAAGGAATGCCGCCGGCGCGTCCCGAAATCCGAGATGCGGAGGCCGGGATACTGCTTGAGCCGTTCGACCTTCTCCCACATCTTTGACTTCGCCCGGGCATAGAGCACGTCGAGCGCGAACTGCCCCATGCCTTTCATCGCCGCCCGCGACCGGAGCTCGTTGATGATCGCGAGCGCCGGGATTTCCCACATCGTCGTTTCGCACCAGCGTCCCGCGAAGGTAAGCTCGTACTGGCCGTCCTTCTTCTCCAGTTCGTATTCGGGAAGCCGGAACTCGGCGAGCCAGGCGAGGAATTCCGGCTCGAAGATCTGCTTTCGGCCATAGAAGGTGTTACCAGCCAGCCAGATCATCTCCTTCTTCGAGAAGGTCAGTTCGCGTGCATGGTCGAGCTGGTCGCGGAGCTCCTGCTCGTCGATGTCGTCTCCCAGGCGCACGGACTTCGTCCGGTTGATCACCGAAAACGTCGTGTTGACGTTCGGATGCATCTTCCAGATCATCTGCAGCATCAGAAGCTTGTAGAAATCCGTATCGAGCAGCGAGCGCACGATCGGGTCGAGCTTCCAGGCATGGCTCCAGACGCGGCGGGCAATATCGGTCTTTGCGGCCATCGGGGCCTCCTCAAATCATGCGGCGAGCGGCGTCAGGCCAGCACGACGCCTTCGCGCCGCATGGCCTCGGTCATCGCGGCCATGGAGCCGCCGAGGTCGATGCCGCGGCAGGCGTCGAGGCGGACGGAGGTCGCTAGCCCCTGACGGGCGGCATCGATGGCGGAAAAGGCGACGCAGAAGTCGGTCGCGAGGCCGCAGAGAACGACGTCGGAAATGCCGCGTTCGCGCAGATACCCACCGAGGCCGGTGGGTGTCTTGTGGTCGTTTTCGAAGAAGGCGGAATAGGAATCGATGTCAGGCCGGAAGCCCTTGCGGATCACGAGTTCCGCCTTGGTCCATTCGAGCGCGTCGTGGAAGCTCGCTCCGCGGCTGCCCTGAACGCAGTGGTCGGGCCACAGAGTCTGCGGCCCGTAGGCCATGTCGACCGTCTCGAAAGGCGCGCGTCCCGGATGGCTGGAGGCAAAGCTCGAATGGCCGGAAGGATGCCAGTCCTGGGTCAGCACGACATGCGCGTGGTCGGCGATCAGCCGGTTGATCACGGGAATGATCGCATCGCCGCCCTCGACCGCCAGCGCGCCGCCCGGGCAGAAATCATACTGCATGTCGATCACGATCAGCGCTTGCCCGGCCATACCAACCCCCTCGGAACCTCAGCGCCAAAGGTCAATCATGTTTGCGGCCGTCGCACAAGGGCGCCGGCCGGCCATGCTGGAGATACGGCTCTCAATGTCCCTTGATGCCGTCGGCGTAGCGCATCAGGTTGGTGAGCAGCAGCACCACGATCAGCAGCATCGGCGTGCCGATGAAGATCGCCGCAAAGCCGGTATGTTCGGCCACAAAACCGAAAACGGTCGGCAGGAACAGTGATCCCGAATAGCCCATGATCGTGGCGACCGAGAGGCCAACGCCCTTGGCCATGCCCGGCAGGTTTCCGGCGGCGGAGAAGGCGATCGGCACCATGTTGGACACGCCCATGCCGCTGAGCGCATAGCCGCCGATGGCGACCCAGGCATTGGGCGCGAAGCCGGCAATCATCAGCCCGGCAAAGGCGACGACGCCGGATACCTGCATGGTCCTGACGGCGCCGAACCGGTCGCGGATACCGTCGCCGACGAAGCGCATCAGCGTCATCATGCCGTGCATCGCGCCGGCGCCGAAGGCCGAGACCGTCAGCGTCGCGCCCAGTTCGCGGTCGAGATAGAGCGCCGACCAGTCGATCACCACGCCTTCCTGCACCATGCAGAAGAGGGCGATCACGCCGATGATCCAGGGCAGCGGGCTCTGGAAGATGCCGGTGCGCGGCGACGCATCCGTGGCGTGATCGTCGATATGCGGCCCGTCATGCATGACCATCGGGAAGGTCACCATGAGCACGCCGGCATTGACGGCGGTGATGATTGCCGAATGCCAGACCGGTCCGAATGTTTCGATCATGTAGCCCGACACCGACGAGCCGATGAGCGCTCCTAGGCTCCAGAAGGCATGACAGGACGACATGATCGCCTTGCGCATCGATTTCTCCACCTCGACCGCATTGGCATTCATCGATACGTCCATCGCGCCGGCAAATCCGCCAAACAGGAATACCGCCATGCCGGCCGTCCAGACATTGGGCGCCAGCGAGATCAGAAGCATCGCGAACAGAAACACCACCGCCGTGATCTTGACCACCACGCTCGAGCCATGACGCGCGATCTGCGAGCCGGCGATGGGCATGATGATGATCGAGCCGAGCCCGTAGCAGACGACGAGCAGGCTCACATAGAAAGGGGAGAGAACGAGGCGTTCTGCGAGTTCCGGCACCTTGAGCGACCAGGCGCCGGCATAGAGACCGTTGGCCAGGAAGAGAAGCTTCACGGCGACCCGCTCCTTCGGGTAGCGGCCGCCAAGCGTCGGTGCGGTGGATGTGTTGCTGGTCATCGATCTGTCCGGATGGATTGCGCGCCTCGGGGCGCGACGGGGTGAAAACGAAAATCGGTCACGGTGAGACCGGAGCGGCGAGCGCCACGCGGGTGCCGCGCCGGCGGATGGCCTGGGCCTGGGCAGGGTCGGCATCGTGCTCCAGAACGATCTGATCCCTCTCGCCCACCGGCCAGACCTCGAAGGGAGCGGCGGCGCCGAGCTTGGCGTTGGTGATCGCCGCCAATACCCCGCGCGAACGACGCGCGATGGCGCGCTTGAATTCGGCCTCGTCGAAATCCTCGGCACTGATGCCGGCATCGACGTGGAAACCGCAACTTCCGAGGACACAGAGATCCGGACGGAAGGTCTCGGCATCGGCCACGGCCCGCGCCCCGATGACGGCGCCGGTGCGATGATCGAGCTTGCCGCCGAGCAGGATGACATCGATCTCGCGCCGGTCGACCAGAGCCGCGGCAACGCCGGGCGCGTTGGTGATGACGGTCAACCGGAGCCCGACCGGCAGAGCGCGCGCGATCGCGAGATTGGTGGAGCCGGAATCAATGAAGACGGTCGTCCCGGCCTCGATCAGTTTGACCGCCGCCTGCGCCAGTGCCGCCTTGCGCTCCGGTTCGAGCGTCAACCGCTCGCTCAGTCGTGACGGTTCCGCGTCGGGAGGCAGCGCCCCGCCATAGACCCGCCGGCAGAGGCCCGCAGCCGCCATTTCGCGAAGGTCACGCCGGATCGTGTCCTCGGAGATCGACAGTTCCTGCGCCAGGGTCGCCGCCAGGACGCGCCCTTCCGCATTGAGGCGTCTGAGGATGAAGGTCTGCCGCTCATGCAGCAGGAGATCGAGTGCGCTCATGGACGAATCCGGTTTGATCGTGCATGAACATGCATGAACGTGTATAATTCGTCAATGCCGAGGTGCGCGGCGACTATCGCTATCAGCGACCGTCGTCAGCTTTCGGCGTGGCGTGTCCTCTTCCGCGGATCTCCGCGCCAGCGCGCTTCCCGGGCGGAGGGCAGTTGATCCGGCGGCCTGGCTACCGCATCACGAAGGGGTTGGGGACGTCCTTGTTGAAGGCGAGCCAGACGCTCTTGGTTTCCAGGAAATCGTAGATCGCCTCCTGCCCGCTTTCGCGGCCCATGCCGGAATTCTTGATGCCGCCGAAGGGCATCATGTAGGACACGGCGCGGTAGGTGTTGGTCCAGATCATCCCGGCACGCAGCTGCTTGGCGGCGGTGAAGGCGCGGCCCATGTCCGAGGTCCAGACGCCGGCGGCAAGGCCGTAAGGCGTATCGTTGGCGAGGTGATAGGCCTCGTCGTCGTCGGAGAACCTGATGACCGACAGGACCGGCCCGAAGACCTCCTCCTGCGCGATCCGCATGTCGTTCCGGACCCCTGACAGGACGGTCGGCTCGACGAACCAGCCGTCGCCACATTCGGGGCGGTCGGCGGGCTTGCCCCCCATCGCGACCGAAGCGCCTTCGGCCTTCGCCATGTCGATCATCGACAGCACGCGCTTGTATTGCGGCTGGGTGGTGACCGGTCCGACCTGCGTCGTCATCTCCATCGGGTCGCCCATCCGCGCGGTGCCGGCCAGCGCGAGGAACTTTTCCAGGAACTGGTCATGGATGCTCTCATGCACCAGGAGCCGCGAGCCCGCGATGCAGGTCTGGCCCGTCGCGGCGAAGATGCCCGACACGACGCCCTTCACGGCATTGTCGATATTGGCATCCGGGAAGACCAGCTGCGCCGACTTGCCGCCGAGCTCCAGCGTCAGCCGCTTGAAATTCGACGCCGACTGCTGGGCGATACGCCGGCCCGAGACCTCGCCGCCGGTAAAGGCGATCTTGTCGATGCCGGGATGGGTCGAGATCGCCTCGCCGACATCCTGGCCGAAGCCCGTGACAACGTTGACCACACCCTTCGGAAAGCCAGCCTCTTCGACCAGCCGCATCAACTCCAGCGTCGAGGCCGAGGTGAACTCGGAGGGCTTGATGACCATGGTGCAGCCGGCCGCGAGCGCCGGCGCCATCTTCCAGACCAGCAGCAGCAGCGGCGAATTCCACGGCGTGATCGCCGCGACGACCCCGATCGGCTCGTGGCGGGTGTAGGTGAACATGTCGGGCTTGTCGATCGGCGGCACGGCGCCCTCGACCTTGTCGGCCATGCCGGCGAAATAATAGAACCATTGCGGGATATAGGCGACCTGTCCGCGCATCTCGGCAATCAGCTTGCCATTGTCCTGGACCTCTGTGGCCGCAAGGTGGTCGACATCGCGGGCGATGAGGTCGCCGAGCCGGCGCAGCAGGTGTCCGCGCTGGGTGGCGTTGAGCGCCGGCCAGTCGCCAGTCTCGAAGGCGCGCCGGGCGGCATCGACGGCGCGGTCGACATCACGCGCATCGCATTTCGGGATATGGGCCCAGGCCTTGGCGGTGAACGGATCGACGGTCTCGAATGTCTCGCCCGACTGGGCGGCGACCCATTCGCCGTCGATGAAGCAGCGATAATCCTTGATGCCCTGAAATCTGGTCATGTCCACTCCAATTCTGTCGCGCATGGCGCGCGGGAGGGTGGCCAGGAAGATGCCGCCCGGAATAAGTCAGTCGAATTCGACGATCTGGCGCACGGCCGAGCCGTCGGCCAGCCGGTCGAAGCCCTCGTTGATCTCGTCGAGCTTGAGCCGATGGGTCAGCAACCTGTCGACCGGCAGCTTGCCGCGCCTGTAGAGGCCGAGGAAGCGCGGAATGTCGCGCGAGGGCACGCCGGAGCCGATATAGCTGCCCTTCAGCGTCCGCTCCTCGGCCACGAGCGAGACGGCCGGCAGCGACAGCATCGCCTTGGGATGCGGCAGGCCGGCCGTGATCGTCGTGCCGCCGCGCCGGGTGATGGCATAGGAAAATTCCAGCGCCTTGACCGAGCCGGCAAATTCCAATGCCGCCTCGACGCCGCCCTTCGTCGCTTCGCGCACCTTGGCGACGACATCCGGATCGTCGGAATTGAACGTATGGGTTGCGCCGAGCTCGCGGGCGAATGCGAGCTTGGACTCCAGCCGGTCGACGGCGACGATGGTTTCAGCACCCGCCGCCACAGCACCGATCAGAGCAGCAAGACCGACGCCGCCCAGACCGACCACGGCCGTCGAGCCGCCGGGCTTGACGTCACCCGTATTGAACACCGCACCCGCACCGGTCAGCACCGCGCAGCCGATCAGGCCAGCTATGTCGAGCGGTACCTCCCTGTCGACCTTGACGAGCGAGCGCCGGGACACCGTTGCATAGTCGGCAAAGGAGGAGACGCCGACATGGTGGTGCGCCTTCTGGCCCTTGTATGTCAGCCTGTTGACGCCGCCGAGCAGTTCGCCGGCACCGTTTGACACCGCACCGGGCTCGCACAGCGCCGGACGGCCCTCGGAGCAGGGGGCGCAATGGCCGCAGCTCGGCATGAAGACGAAGACGACATGATCGCCCGGCTCGAGGTCATGGACATGCGGGCCGACCTCCTGCACCACGCCGGAGGCCTCGTGCCCCAGAACCATCGGCACGGGACGCGGCCGGTTGCCGTCGATGACGGAGAGGTCGGAATGGCAGAGGCCGGCCACAGCGATCTTGACCAGAACTTCGCCCGGCCCGGGTCCTTCGAGATCGACCTCCCGGATCTTCAGCGGCTCCGTCTTCGCATAGGGACGCTCGACGCCGATCTCCTCGAGAACTGCCGCGCGGATTTTCATTGTCGTATTCCTTCATTCTTCCGGCCGGGCCGGTATTCAGTGTTGCTTGCCCCTCATCCCCGGTGAAACGAGAGTTTCACCTGACCTGCCGGCACCTTCTCCTCGCCTGCAGGGAGAAGGGATTCGTGGCGAGGGCGCCGACCCCATCTACCCCTCCCCCCGCCTGCGGGAAGAGGGCAGGGTGAGGGGCAAACATTTAAGGCAGCCGACGAGCCCGGCCATGATGCACCTCAATGCACCGCCGCATACATGATCTTCTCTTCCGTCGCCTCCTCGGTCGAGAATTCCTCGACCACCCTGCCCTGCCGCGATACGAGGATGCGGTCGGCGAGATTGAGGATTTCGGGCAGGTAGGACGAGATCACCACCACGGCGAGCCCGGCATCGGCAAGCTCGTTTATCACCTGATGCAGTTCGGCAATGGCGCCGACATCGACGCCGCGTGTCGGCTCGTCGAAAATGACGAGCTTGGGCTCCTGTACCAGCGCCTTGGCGATCACCACCTTCTGCTGGTTTCCGCCCGAAAGTTCGATCACCCGCGCATTGGCGTCGATTGCCTTGACGTTGAGACGCTTGGTCCAGGATTTCGCCAGATCCATCATCTCCGAATGCGAGACGACGACGCCGCGGTTCCGGTCCGAGGACAAAAGGTTGATGTAGATGTTCTCGGCGATCGACTTGGTCTCGAAGAAACCTTCGATCTTTCGATCCTCGGTGACATAGACGATGCCATCCTTGACCGCCGGGCGCGGCACACGATAGCGCACCGACTTGCCTTCCAGACGGACTTCACCGCCATGGAAGAAGTCGCGCTTGACGACGCCCGAAATGATCTTTGCCGTTTCGGTCCTGCCCGAACCGATCAGCCCGAAGATGCCGGTGATCTGCCCGGCATAGATCGAGAAGGATGTGTTGCGGACCATCTTGCCCATCGAGAGATTCTGCACCGAGAGCACCTTCGCGCCATAGGGCCTGGCCTTGCGCGTGGTGTCGCGGCTATAGAGCTCCGCCGACAGCGATCGGCCCACCATCGACGCGATGATCTTGTCGCGGTCGAAGTTCCGTGCATCGTCGGTAATGACATGCTGGCCGTCGCGCAGGATGGTGATGCGGTCGGAAATGGCGAGCGCCTCTTCCAGCGCGTGGCTGATGAAGACGATGGACACGCCCTCCCGCTTCAGCCGGTTCACGAGGGCGAAGAAATGGTGCTTCTCCTCGGGCGTCAGCGTCGCCGTCGGCTCGTCGAAGATGATGACCTTGGCCTTGTGGTGCACAGCGCGGGCGATCTCGACCATCTGCTTCTGCGCGGCTCCCAATTGGGAGACATACATGGTCGGATCGACGCCGAAGCTCAGCGACTGCAGGAACTGCTGGGCGGCGATGTAGATGCCGCGCAAGCGGTTCAGGAATTTTTCATTACCCAGATAAATATTCTGCGCAACGGTCAGGGACGGCACCAGGCTTGTCTCCTGGAAGACCATTGCGATGCCCTTGTGCAGGGCATCGGCAGGCCTGCCGAAGGTCATCGGCTCGCCATTCAACAGGACTTCGCCCTCGGTCGGCTCGTAGACACCGGCCATGATCTTGGTCAGGGTCGATTTGCCGGCGCCGTTTTCACCCAGCAACGAATGAACCTCGCCCGGCATCAGGGTGAAGCTGACATTGCGGATCGCGGCCACGCCGTGAAACGCCTTGGTGACATTTTTGAGTTCGACGATCGGCGTCATGTCACGCACCCTCCGGTTCGAGGTCGATGGCGACCAGTTCGTCGCCGCCCCTGGCCGTGGCCCAGAGCTTTCCGCTCGCCTCGACCGCCGAGGTCACGCCATGCCTCCGCCCGCCGGCGCGGCTGTGGAAACTCCGGAGCGGCGTGAAATCCGCCGCCAGCTCGACCACCAGCCCGTACGACCGGGTCGGCGCCCAGGGCTTCAATATGCCCATCTGCTTGAGCGCCCCCCCCTGCATGGGCTCCCGAAACGACCGGCCACTCCTGAGCGCGGGCGCGATCCAGTATTCGGGATCGACCTCGGCCATCATGGCCTTGCGATAGGCGGGTTCGCGCAGCACGAATTCGATCAGCGGGCTGCGCGGCGCGAAAACCGACAACCAGTAGCCGCCGCTCGCCGATCGGCTGAGCCGCGCCGGGTAGCCGGGCAGGTCCTCCATCACCTGGCCAAGCAGACGCCCGTCGGCCGAGAGCCGGATCAACCGCTTCCGCCAGGCTTCAGTGACGATGATGGTGCCATCGGCATCCACCACGACACCGGCCGGATAGGCGAGTTTCGAGGCGATCTGCCGCGCCATGCCGGATCTCGGATCGAGCCGCCAGACCGAACCGGTGTTTTCGCCGTCGAGCAGATCGCGCTGCCAGTCCTCGGGGCCGTTCTTGGCCGAGCCGACGGTCACGATCAGCGCTCCGTCGGGCGCGAAGCCCATTGCCGTAACGCCGGACCAGTTCTCGCTGCCGCCGGACAGGCCGGAGACGAGGTCGGCATCCGCGTTGCGAAAGGTGATCTTGCCGCCCGACGCCACGGCCAGGACGCCACCCGCGTCCCAGGCCAAGGCCGAGACCACCCCGTCTGACTTGCCGAAGGCGCTGCCGACCGAACCGTCGAAAGGTTGGCGCAGAAGCCTGTCGCCACTGGAAAAGATCAGCGCCTCTCCGGTCGAGACCAGATTGTCCGGGAGAGAAATGCTCAGCCCGATCCGGGCCTCTTCGAGAAGATTGTTCGGTTTCAGGGCACCGTCGAGCGGCGGCACGGTTACGGCAGCCTCGCCGCGGCCGAGGAAGCGATCAAGAAGAGCGCGCAAGGGGTTCGCCATCATGCCCTCCCCCAGTAGTTCTGGTAGCCGGACCACGTCTCGTCGCGCCCTTCGAGCTTGATGCGGCCGATCCGGTTGTTGGTGATGCCGCCGAGATAGAGATAGCCCTTGTGCTCACGCATCGAGGTGATCATCGGATGGTTTTCGGCTCCCTGGTCCCAGAGCGATTCCAGCACCTCGCCGCGATCGTTGAAGCGAATGACGCAGCCGATATTGAGATTGGGGTAGAGCCACTGGTCGGGCGCGATGCGCCGCGCCATGCGCTTGCGGAAGCCGGGCATCCTGAGCGCCACGTCGAGCGCCGGCGAGCGCATCCCCATGATCGCCGCCCAGTAGGTCCCGTCGGAGGCGCGATTGATATTGTCGGGGTAGCCCGGCAGGCGGTCGAGCACGCGCTCGACGGTACCGGCCTTCGGGCCGCTGATGTAGAAGCGGCTGATACGGCAGGCCCAGCTTTCGGCGAACAGCACCGACTGCCCGTCCTGCGCGGTGCAGATGCCATTGGGGAAGATCAGGTTGCGGAGCGCCGTATGCGTCTTGCCGGTCCTGGGATCGTAGCACACGATACGGCCGTTGCCGCGGCTCTCGAGCGCATCGACCGGCCAGTCGTGCATCTCGTAGCGGATCGTCGCCTCCGAGAAGAAGATGCGGCCATCCGGTGCGATGTCGAGGTCGTCGGCGAGCCGCAGGCGGGAATCGTCGACCACGGAAAGGGTCGAGCGGTTGGTCTCGTCCGTCACCTTGATGACGTTGCGATCGCGGTCGATCTTGTAGAGGCCCATGCCCCCGACGCAGACGAGCAGGTTGCGATCCCGGTCCCAGCTCATGCCGAGCGGCGCACCGCCGATATGGGCATAGACCTCGTGATTCTTGTAGTCGGGCGGCGAAAACCGGACGATGTCGCCATGCCGCGTGCCGCAATAGAGGAAGTCCTCGTCGTCGAGGATGACGTCCTCGGGGGATTCGACGGCGGCGAGACCGATGATCTCGACATCTTTCAGCCGGTCATTCAGCGCGAATGCATTGCCCGCCCCTGCGGAGGTCGATACCGGTTCCGGCAGCTCGATATAGGTGGGCGAGACATAGACCTTGTTAAGCAGCTTGTCCCGGTTCTTGAGCCAGCGCACGTCGATGAAGACCGCGGCAATCAGTGTCAGTCCGAGGACCATCGGTCCGGAGCCGGAATTGAGGCCGAGACGCAGCACGCCATTGGTCATGACCAGCACGATGACTGCGCCGATCAGCGCCTTGACGATCGACCCTCGGCCACCACCGAGGCTATTGCCCCCGAGCACGGCGGCCGTGAGCGCCGCGATTTCCAGTCCCATGCCGGTGTCGGTGCCGGCGCCCGAAAGGCGGGCGGCATAGAGCACCCCGGCGAGGCCGCAGAGCATGCCTGAAATCGTATAGGCGGCGCAGACGGTCCCCCGCACCGAAAGGCCGATATTGTGGGCCGAGCGTCGCGAACCGCCGATCGCCATCAGTCGCCAGCCGGGCCTGGAGCGCGTCAGCAGGACATGTCCGACGAGCGCGACCAGTACGAGAACGCAGAAGGAGAAGGGGATGCCGAAAAAGCCGCCCAGGCCCATGAGATCCCAGACATCGGACTGGTAGAAGCTCATCGACATGGCCTGCGCATATTGCAGGAGCAGCATGTCGACCACGGCGCGCACGATGATCAGGGTGACCAGCGTGGTCAGGAAGGCCCTCAGCCGGAGATAGCCGATGAGAACGCCGTTGAGCAGTCCGACGGAACCGCAGATCAGCACGACGGCCGGCACCGCGACCCAGACCGACCAGCCGGCGAGATTGAGCAGAGCCAGCGTCATGAAATTGCCGAGCGCGAAATTCGAACCGACCGAGAGATCGATACCGCCGACGACGATGACCAGCATCATCGCGATGCAGACCAGTGCGAATTCGCCCAGCTGCCGGGAAGTGATCGAAAGATTGCTGGCGGTGAAGAAATTCGGGATGAGCGAACCGAAGACGACGATCACGCAGATCAGCACCAGGAAGGGGATCGCATTGTCGATCCACTTCTTGGACAGGATTTCACCGATCACATGATCGGGAATGAAGCGGTATCTCAGCTTCGTGAATGGACTTGACGATGCCAAGACTCGTCTCCTGATGCAATCACTTCCAATGCAACGAATTTACCGGGCATGGCCGGCGGGTGTGCCGGCCATGCCCGTCAAGGGCTCAGCGGAGGATCTTCGCGTATTGCTGGGGATCCCAGCAGGTGCCTGCCTGCACATCGTCCTTGGTCATGACGCGGGTCGGCGAATAGATCTGGGTCTTGATGGCCCCGGCGCCCTGGCCGTTCTGCAGCGCGATCATGATCGCCGTCCAGGCGTCACGGCCCATGCCGGGCGCGTTGTAGTTGATGACCGCCGAATAGGTGCCGTCGGCGAGGCCGTCGCACATGCTCTGCGCGCCGCCGCCCGACGTGATGAAATAGACCTGGCCCTGCTTGCCGGCCTGCTTGATGGCGGCACCCGTGCCGATGCCCTGGCCGTCCCAGACGTCGATCACGCCGCAGAGGTCGGGATGCTGCTGAAGCGCGGTCTCGGTGATGGCGCGGGCCTTCGAGGCATCCCAGTCGGCGGCCTGGCTGGAGACGATCTGGATCTCAGGATGTTCGTTGAACACCTTCATCATGCCCTGGACCTGGTAGTAGCTCACGCCGCCGGTCAGCACGCCCTGGACGATCGCCACCTTGTGCGAGGTCTGGGTATCGGCGCCGCACTTCTTGAGCATCATGTTGGCGGCCTGCTCGCCCATGGCGATGAAGTCGGGGCCGACGAAGGCGTCGGTCTGCACCGCGCCCTGCATGTTGAGCTGCACGACGATGATGCCTTCGGCATTGGCCTGTTTCAGCAGGCGGGCCAGCGACTGCATGTCGGGATTCTGGGTCACGATGACGTCGGGATGCTCGGCGATCAGCGCGGTCATGCCCTGCGCCATCGCATCGGTGTTCCAGTTGGGATCCTGGGAGGTAAAGGTCATGCCGTAGCGCTCGGCTTCGGTCTTGACGACGCCTCCCCAGGCCTGGGCCAGGTCGAAGCCGATCGAGATCGGCAGATAGGCGATCTTCTTGCCCGCCAGCGCGTTGAGCGCCGGATCGCGATAGGGGTCGTTCATGTCATCGGCATGGGCCGTCGCAGCGCCGAGCGTCAGCGCGGCAAACGCGGTGGCCGCCAGCTTCATCAAACCAATTCTTCCCATGAGTTTCTCCTCCTCCTAAGATCCTGTTTCTGAAACAGATTGTTAAATGTCACCCTGCTGGCCGGTCTGCTCGTCGCGTGGATTGACGATCGAGTCGACCACGATGGCGAGCAGCAAGATCAGGCTCTTGACCACGTTCTGGACGGTGTACTGGATATCCATGATGGTCATTCCGTTCATCAGCACGCCGATCAGCAGCGTGCCGACGATGACGTTGCGCACGCTGCCCCGGCCGCCCGACAGACCGACGCCGCCGAGCACCACGACCAGGATCACGTCGTAGATCATGTTGGAATTGACGATGCGGGTGTTCATCGCCTCGACCGAGGTCGCCGTGATGATGCCGGCGACGAAGGCGATGGCGCCCGACAGCACGTATTGCAGCACGAGCATCGGCCGGACCGCGATGCCGCCGATGCGGGCGGCCGCGAGATTGTCGCCGATCGCATAGATGAAATTGCCGAGCTTTGTGTATCGAAGGAACAGAAAGACAGCCAGCGCCATGCCTGCCATCACCACGATCGGCATCGGGATGCCGAACAGCTTGCCCTGCCCCAGCGTGACGATCCAGCCCATGGTCTTGGGCATGTAGACCACGTCCGTGCCGGTGATCAGATGCGCCCGTCCGAAGCCGTAGACGAATGTCGACATGGCGAGCGTCGCAAAGAGCGGAGGTATCTCGGCATAGGCCACCAGTATCCCTGTGAAAAGCGCGATGCCGATCGCGAAGAGCAGACCCACCGTCAGCCCGGCATAGACCGGAACGCCTTGATGGATGAGTTGCATGGACCAGGCCACGGAGATCGCCATGACCGCGACCAGGGACAGGTCGATGCCGCGGCCGAGCACCACGATCAACATGCCGAGACCGAGAATGCCGAGTACGGCGACGCTGCGGATGAGCGACAGGAGATTGGCGCCGGACAGGAAATTGTTGAGCGTCAGCGAGAAGGCGATGAACAGCAGCACCGTCAGCAGGAAGACGATCTTCTCCTGATTGAGGTAGCGGAACAATTTGTCAGCATTCACCGGCTAGCCCTCCCTCCCCTGCCGCACCCCACGCAACGCGACACGGCTCCCCCGCGGGACGCGCCATGTCCGACGTAGCGGAAATGGTGTAAATCTCGGCAGTTGCTGGCGACTATAGCCAGCCGGACGTATAAGTTAAATTATCAAATTGCGTTATGCGCCATATAGGAATGTTATCGGTTTACTACTCTGTTCGGCTTGCTTGAGCCCAACGCCGTCGCCCCGCTCCACTGGCCCGTGGCCGCCAGGCCGAGAAGGGTTTCCCGGCAAAGGGCCTCGATGGCGGAGACGGCATTGGTCATCGGCCGGTCGGTGGCGTGAACAAGATGAACGTCGCGCTTGAGTTCTGGCTTGGCGATGCGCCAGGACCGCAGCCGTCCCTCGCGCACCTCGCGCGAGATCGCATTGAACGGCAGGATCGAATAGCCGAGCCCCTTCTCGACCAGTTCCTTGATATTGCCATAGGAGTCGACGTCGATGACGGTGTTGAGCGGAAGCCGGTTGGCAGCTGCTTCCCGCTCGAGCAACTTGCGCAGGCCGTGGCTCGAGCTCGGCAGGATCAGCGGCAGGGGAGCGACCTGCTTCAGCGTCAGCGGACCGAAACCCGGCGGCTTCACATCGGCCATCGGCGTCGCCGGCCCCAGAAGGCAGAGCTCCTCGGTCAGCACAGGATAGGATGTCAGGACCTTGTCCTCGACGGGAATATAGAGGACCGCGATATCGACGCGACTTTCGCGGATCCATTCGGTGATGAAGCCGCTCATCGCCTCGGCGATGCGCAGCTTGATCTTGGGATAGCGCTCGCGTGCCGCGATGATCAGCGGGACCGACAATATCTGGCTGATCGTACCGGGTAGGCCGAGCCTGACCTCGCCCGAAGGTTCGGCCTCGTGGCCGCGGATCTCCTCCTGCACGATGGCGAACTGGTCGATGATGATGCGGGCGTTGCGCAGCAGGATCTCGCCGGCCTCGGTGGCCACCACCCCTTGCGGGCTGCGAAACAGGAGCGGCGTGCCGAGATCCGCCTCCATGTTGCGGACATGCAGGCTGAGCGCCGGCTGGGCGACATTGAGCGTGGCCGCCGCCTTGGAAAACGAGCCCTGCTCGACGATCGCCACGAAGTAGCGAAGCTGGCGCAGATCCAACCGGTGTCCTCCCACTTATTCTTATGGCACCGGGGCGCCACTTCGCTTTTTATTATAGCGCCTGTGGGGAGAACACTGTCAAGCGAGGCCGCTCGCCTATTCGACGGCAGGCGGTAAGGCAAATTCCGCGCGGAGCCGCGCGGTATCCGAGCCAAGTGCGGGAATCGGCCCGAAATCCGGCATGCGGCCGTCGATAAGCGCCCCCGGGGCCATCATGCGTACCGGCCCGGTCGGCGTCTCCACCGTCACGAAACGGTTTTGCGGATGGCTTGCCACATCCTCCAGAGTGCTGACTCGCCCATAGGCGATCTTGGCGGCCCGCAATCGCTCCGCCATGTCGTCGCGCCCGACAGAGGCGAAGATCGGTTTGATCTCGGCATCCAGCGCCTCGCGGTTCTGCACCCGCTGGCTGTTGGAGGCGAAACGCATGTCTTCGGCCAGATCCGGCCGGCCGAGGGCATCGCTGCACAGCATCGCCCATTCACGCTCGTTCTGGATCGAAAACAGCACCGCCTTGCCGTCGGCACAAACATAGGCGCCGTAGGGGGCGATGGTCGGGTGGTTGAGGCCGCTGCGGGCCGGCACCTTGCCGCCATAGACAAATTGCAGATAGGGCACATTCATCCAGTCCGACAGGGCGTGATAGAGCGACACGGCAATATGGCGACCCTCGCCGGTGGCGCAGCGCGCATAAAGCGCCTGCAGAACCGCTTGTGTCGCGGTCATGCCCGCGGCGATATCGCAGACCGAGACACCGACGCGGGCAGAGCCATGCTCGTTTCCCGTGATGGCAGACAGGCCGCTCTCGGCCTGGACCAGCAGGTCATAGGCTTTGAGATCGCGCAACGGTCCTTCGTCGCCATATCCCGATATCGAGCACGTGATGAGGCGCGGAAAGCGCTTGCGCAGCGCCTCCGCCCCGAAGCCCAGCCGCTCGACCGCGCCCGGGGCGAGGTTCTGGATGAACACATCGGCCCGGCTGACCATCGACATAAGCATCTGCCGGTCCTCGTCGCGTTTGAGATCGAGGCAGATCGACTCCTTGCCGCGGTTGAGCCAGACGAAATAGGCGCTCTCGCCATGCACGAGATGGTCGTATTCGCGGGCGAAATCCCCCTCGGGCCGTTCGACCTTGATGACCCGGGCGCCGAATTCGGCCAGTTTGCCCGAGAGATAAGGCGCTGCCACGGCCTGTTCGACGGAGACGACGAGCACGCCTTCGAGATCTGATGTCATGACTTCCGCCGGATCAGTGGGGTTTCCTCCGGGTCGTTCTGCGCCGACCCCGGGGAAAACATTGCCGATTTTCGTCATCACTTCAAATAACAGTGTAATGGGGCGGACATAGGGAAAAGTTCTAGCAGGCCCAGCTCACCCATAAAGGCGGGCTATGGTTACGTCAGCAAAAAACTATTGGCGCGTGCGGGCATGGCTCCGGATAATGCCGGCACATCAAGCAGGATTCACTCGCATGCCCACCCCGCTGGAGCTCGCCTCGCTCTTTCTTTTCGTACCGGCCGATCGGCCAGACCGTTTCGCGAAAGCGCGCGCGGCGGGTGCGGATGCGATCATTGTCGATCTCGAGGATGCGGTGGCGCCGGCAGCCAAGGACAACGCCCGTTCGGGTCTGCGATCGGCCCTGACGAGTCTCGCACCCGGAGCGCCGGTCTTCATACGCATCAACGCGACGATGACGCGCTGGCATGCGGACGATCTCTCGGAAATCTCGACGCTTCCGGTCGCAGGGATCGTCCTACCCAAGACGGAAAGCGGCGGGGAGCTCGCCAGCCTGCGTCGGTCCTGCGCGGACAAGGCGCTGATCGCGCTGGTCGAGACCGCGCGCGGGCTCGTGGCAGCCGAGGAGATCGCCGCCGCCGCCGATCGCGTCGCCTTCGGCTCGGTGGACTTTGCCGCCGATCTCGGCTGCGCGCATGTCCGCGAGGCGCTTCTTCTGGCGCGAAGCCGGCTGGTCCTGGCTTCACGGCTGTCAGGCGCGCCGCAGCCGATCGACGGCGTGACGGTTGCGGTCAAAGAGGAAGCCGTGATCGAGGACGACGCGCGCCATGCGGCGGCGCTCGGCTTCGGTGGCAAACTGCTGATCCACCCTGCACAGATCGCACCGGCCCGCCGCGGCCTGGCGCCATCGCAGCAGGATATCGAATGGGCGGAGAAGATCTTGGCCGGAGGCGCCGACGGCGCCGCCCGGGCCGTGGACGGGGTGATGGTCGATGCGCCCGTCCTTGCCCGGGCCCGGCAGATTCTCGACCGCCGACTGCGTCAGGGAGAACGGATAGGACAATGACCGGCATCACCGATACGCTCGCCCGCTACGTCGCCGAACTCGACCATTCCGAACTTCCGCCCGGCGTGGCAGAACGCGCGCGCCATCTCGTCATCGACCTGATCGGCAGCATCGTGCGGGCCGGCAGGGAGGCGGATTCCACGCCATCGCTCCTCGGGATGCTCAGGAGGCTGGGCATGGATGCGCCGGGCCAGTCGGTGGTGTTCGGCCTGTCGCGCGGCTATGCGCCGGCCACGGCCGCACTCCTGAACGGCGCCCTCGGCCATTCGCTCGACTTTGACGACACCCATGCCGACAGTTCCTTGCATCCGAGTGCGCCCGTCGTGCCCGCGGCCTTTGCCGCCGCCGAGATCGCCGGCGCGTCCGGGCGGGAACTGATAACGGCCATCGTGGCCGGCTACGAGGTCTGCTGCCGACTCGGCAATGCGCTCGACCCGACGGCGCATTACGCCCGTGGCTTCCACCCCACGGCCACCGCAGGCACCTTTGGCGCAGCCGCGGCAGCGGGCAAGCTTCTCGGCCTCGATGCTGCCCGCATCGCATCCGCCTTCGGCGTCGCGGCGAGCCAGGCCGCCGGTTCGCTGCAGTTCCTCGTCAACGGCGCCTGGAACAAACGCTACCAGGTCGGCGCCGCCGCCATGAACGGCCTGATCGCGGCGGCGCTCGCGAAGGAGGATTTCGTCGGCGCCGCAGAGGCGATCGAGGGCAGGCACGGGCTCCTCGTCGGCTACACGGACGGCGCCAGGCCCGAGCGGGCGACGGCGGGGCTCGGCACGGTCTACGAGACGATGAAGATCGGCATGAAGCCCTATCCGGCCTGCCGCTACACCCATGCGGCCGTCGACGGCCTGCTTGCCCTGCAGCGCGAGAACGGCTGGGCCGCCGGTGACATTCGCGCCGTGACCGTCGGCCTGCATCAGAACGGCATCGTGCTGACGGGCGCGCCGCTTGCGGAGAAACGCCGTCCGCGCAGCGTCGTCGACGGCCAGTTCTCGATGCCCTTCGCTGCCGCCGTGGCGCTCTACAAGGGCAGCTTCGGCTGGGACGACTATGCGCTGCTCGGCAATCCCGATGTCGAGGCGATCGCGGCCCGCATCGACGTCCGGCGCGACGAGCGCCTGGAGGGCCTGCGCCATCCCTTCGGCGCCCATGTCGCGGTAACCACGGCGTCCGGCACCATCGAGCGCACCATCCCGGACCCGTCGGGCGAGCCCGAAACCTTCCCGAACCGCTCGGCGGTCGAGGCCAAGTTCATGACGCTGGCGACCCCGGTGCTTGGCAATATGGCCTCCTCTCTGTTCACCCGCCTCGAGACGCTTGAAACCGTCGAAACCCTCAGGGAATTCGCGGCCTTCCCGGCCTGACATCATCGTTTTTCGATATAGGTATGCTCATCAATCTGTATTTGTGGTTATAGCGTCCAGTCCCTAGATTCCGTGTCGTGCATCGACAGTGAGAGCGAGGGAAGCCGTGGCGAGACAGGATTATGCCGAGATCCGCGAGGAAGTGGCCAAGCTTTGCACCGGGTTTCCCGGCGAATACTGGCAGAGGCTCGAGCGCGATAGCGCTTATCCCGCCGAATTCGTCGACGCACTTACTGCCGCGGGCTACCTTTCGGCCCTGATTCCGGAGGAATATGGTGGGTCGGGCCTGCCGCTTTCGGGTGCTGCCGCGATCCTCGAAGAGATCCAGCGCTCCGGCTGCAATGGCGGCGCCTGCCATGCGCAGATGTACATCATGGGCGCGATCCTGCGCCACGGCAACGAGGATCAGAAGCGCCGCTACCTGCCGCGGATCGCCTCGGGTGAACTGCGCCTGCAGGCCTTCGGCGTTACCGAACCGACCAGCGGCACCGACACGACCTCGCTCAAGACCTTCGCACGCCGCGATGGCGATCACTATGTCGTCAACGGCCAGAAGATCTGGACCTCGCGCGCCGAATATTCCGATCTGATGCTGTTGCTCGCCCGCACCACGCCCAGGGACGACGTCGCCAAGAAGACCGATGGCCTGTCCGTTTTCATCGTCGACATGCAGGAGGCGAAGAAGTCGGGCATGACCATCCGGCCGATCCGCACCATGATGAACCATGCGACGACGGAGGTCTTTTTCGACAATGTCCGCGTACCGGCGGAAAACCTGGTCGGCGAGGAGGGCAAGGGCTTCCGCTACATCCTGTCCGGCATGAATGCCGAACGCATCCTGATCGCGGCCGAATGCATCGGCGATGCCAAGTGGTTCATCCGGAAGGCCAGCGACTATTCAAGGGAGCGTATCGTCTTCGGGCGGCCGATCGGCCAGAACCAGGGCATCCAGTTCCCGATCGCCCGCGCCCATGCCCAGATGCGCGCCGCCGAGCTGATGGTGCATGAAGCGGCGCGGCTTTACGAGGACGGGGAGAATTGCGGCGAAGAGGCCAACACCGCCAAGATGCTGGCCGCGGAAGCGTCATGGGCTGCTGCGGAGGCCTGCGTCCAGACCCATGGCGGCTTCGCGTTCGCCGAGGAATACGACGTCGAACGCAAGTTCCGCGAGACGCGCCTCTATCAGGTCGCGCCGATTTCGACCAATCTCATCCTCAGCTACATCGCCGAGCATGTGCTCGGCATGCCGCGATCCTACTGACCGGACATCCCGATGGGCGACCTCGACATCGATTATCTGAAGACCTGGATCGGGCGCGAACAGGCCGTCGAGGACGTTATCACGCCGCGTCTGGCGCGCAGTCTCGACGCGGTGCTCGATCGCGAACGTCCCGCAATGCCGGGGGAAACGGCACCGCTCGGCATCCACTGGTGCCTCGCACCCGACATCGCACCGATGCGGGGAATAGGGCCGGACGGCCACCCCGCACGCGGCGGCTTCTTGCCGCCGGTTCCCTTTCCGCGCCGGATGTGGGCGGGGGGAGAACTCCGCCTCGTCGACACGCTTGCGGTCGGCGACATCGTCACCAAGCGCTCCGTCATCGAGGACGTGGTGCTCAAGTCTGGACGCAGCGGCGCGCTGATCTTCGTCACGCTCAGACATCGCTACGAGACGGAGCGCGGCCTTGCGATCGCCGAGCGTCAGGACATCGTCTACCGTCAGATCGACGTTGCCCGTGCCGGGGCGGAACCCGCGCCCTCGGATGCGCCTTACGATCACCAGCGCGCCATCGACGCCAGCCCCGTCCTGCTCTTTCGCTATTCGGCCATCACCTTCAATGGCCACCGCATCCACTATGACCAGCCCTATACCATCGCCGAAGAGCACTATCCGGGCCTGGTTTTTCACGGGCCGCTGCAGGCAACGCTGTTGCTCTCCTTGGCCGCGGAACTCTCCGGGGACCTGCAACCCGCAACCTTTTCCTTCCGGTCGGTTCGTCCGCTCTTCGCGGGTGGCACGCCGCATGTCCATGCCCGCCGTGACGCCGATCGACTTGCCCTGTGGATGACGGACGACGCCGGGGTCGTGACCATGGAAGCGGAAGTATCCAGGGGTTCCCCGGAGCGCACCTAATCTCCGGATGGACATGCGCCCTGCCGGCGCCGAGCCGGACCGTGGCCGCTTGCCGCAATCGACGTTCGCTGCAATACTTCTTCGTGAGGCACGCAATGTGTGAGGCGGCAGGTGTTCGAGGTCAGGGAAGCACGGGCAACAGCATTGGGAGATGCCGAGGCCTCTCTCGCGACCTCCTATTGTGACCACCGCCTTGCGCCGGAAGACAAGACGGATGCCGTCGATTTCCGCCATCGCCAGATCGCGTTCGGGCGGTCAGGCTTCAATCTTCTGCAATATGGCAACCGGGTATCCATCAGCTCGCGGTTCGAGGATTTCTACATGCTCGAAATGCCGGTTGTCGGCGGCGTCGATGTCGTCTTCGGGAGAGAAAGGATCCGGTCCGAACCCGGCAAGGCGCTGATCCTCTCGCCCGGTCCCAAGTTCCGATCGCATTGGCGCGAGGCGACGCGGCAATGGATGTTGCAGATCGACCGCCGGCTGGTGGCGGACCGCCTGCGGCAGACCGCGCGCCGCAGCGGCAGCGGCGACCTGGTTTTCAATCCCGTCATAGACTTGGCCACGCCGCATGGCCGTCGGCTGACATCCGTACTGCAGGAATTTTCCGAGATTCTTGCCATCGCGCCGGCGACGGTCGCCCCGGAAACGATCGATGCGGCCCTCGCTTCCGTCGTCGATGAATTGCTGCGCAACGTCGCCTTCACATCGGGCCCGTCGATCGTGCCGGAACGGCTTCACGCCTCGCCGCGCCATGTGAAGCAGGCGCTGGACATGCTGAAGACCCGCTTTGGCGAACGCCTGCTGATGCCGGCCATCGCCGAGGAACTCGGCGTGTCCGAACGCGCCCTCTACGAAGGCTTCCAGACCTACTACCAGCGAACCCCGCACGACATGCTGACCCGCATCCGGATGGAGGCGGCACGGCGGCTGATCCGTGAGGAAGGGCGTCCTGTCGCCGAGGCGGCCCGCAGCGTCGGCATCCGGCATCTCGGACGATTCTCCGCGACCTACCGAGACCTGTTCGGCCTGCGCCCCTCGGACGACATCCGCCGCGGCCACTGACGCAGCCCTTCGCCGCGCCTCGACTATCCACATCCTGCAGAATTCCAACCCTCGCGGCACGTCTCACGGCCAGTGCATCATGACACGTCGATGACACGCGCCTAAGGTCCCGCCGGATTGCTGGAGAGGGCGGTCGGCGGGAGAAGGGCATGCTCATCGGTTTCGACATCGGTTCGACCTCGGTCAAGGCTGCGCTGTTCGACATGAACGGTGCCGTACTCGACCATCGCAGCCGACCCTATCCCACCGAACGCCCGGCCGCCGGCAGGGTGGAACAGGATCCGCAGCATTGGCTCGACGGCATCCGCGATGCGATCGACGGCCTGCTCTTGGGCCGCAATCCGGCCGAGATCCGCGCTGTCGGACTTTGCAGCCAGGTCAATACGGATGTCTTCGTCGACCGGTCCGGCAAACCGCTGGCTCCGGCGATCACATGGCAGGACATCCGTGCCGGCGAGGAAGCGGCCCGGCTGGATGCGATGATCGACCCGGAGGAGAAGCGGGCCTGGTGGGGCGCGGAACTGCCGATCGGCGCGAGCCACGTTCTGGCGAAGATGATGTGGTTTGCGAGGCATCATCCCGATCTCTGGGCCCGCACGCACCAGGTCCTTTCGGCGCGCGATTTCTGCCTTCTGCATTTGACGGGGCAGGCCGTGTCCGACCCGATTTCGTCCTTCGGTCAGGTCGGCCTCGACCATCGCTATATCGACGCCCTCATCGATCGCGTCCCCGGCGCGGCGGGCAAGCTTCCGCCGCTCAGGCATTTCACCGACATTGCTGGCGAGATGGCGCTCGGCACGTCCGGCCGTCAGGTCCCGGTCGTGACAGGCACGATGGATGCCTGGGGCAATCTCTTCGGCTGCGGCGTCTTCCGGCCCGGCCAGGGCATGTATGTCAGCGGCACGTCCGAAATCCTCGCACTTGCCGGCTCGGAACGCATCGGCGCGCCCGGGATCGTTACATTCGCCTCGATCGAGGGCCTCGTGGTCAATGCCGGCCCGACTCAGAGCGGCGCGGATTCGCTGCGCTGGTGGGCGGCCACGGCCGGCGTCGAGCCGGGCGACGTCCCCACGCTTGCCGCGCGCGCCAGCCGCGACGATCGGCCCATCTTGTTTCTGCCGCATCTTGAGGGCGAGCGCGCGCCGCTCTGGGATTCCGAGATTCGCGGCGCCTTCATCGGCCTCGACAGCCGCGCGGCAGGTCCCGAATTTGCGCTGGCGCTGTTGGAAGGCGTGGCGCTCGCCGCGCGCCACTCCCTGGGGTCGCTGGTCGATGCGGCTGGATTCAGGCCGGAGCACATGCTCTATGGCGGCGGCGGCGCGCGCTCCGATCTCTGGAGCCAGATCCGGGCGGATTGCCTGGGTATCCCGCTGCATCGCTTCGCCTTCACCGATGTCGGCTGCCTGGGGGCTGCGATCCTCGCCGCCGTCGGCATCGGCGCTTTCAAATCCATTGCCGATGCGGTGCCGGCCATGACCAGCGTTGAACGGGTCTTCGAACCCGATCCGCTGAGGGCGCCCCGTTATGACGCGATGTTCGACGCCTATCGGCGCGCAATCGATGCGCTTCGTCCCATCGGCCTGATCCGGACCGTGTGATCCACACCGGCAGGCCGCAACAACAAGAGAAACCATCACGTCCAGAAGAGGAGCAGGAACATGAGAAGATTTGCCATCGGAGCGGCGATTGCGGCCCTCCTGTCATCGGCGTCGGCAGCCTTTGCCACTGACGTCACCATCCTGACGCCCTATATTAGCTCGGTGCCAACAAACGAGATGGCGCAGAGTTTCAAGGCGGAAGGCGAAAAACGCGGCTGGACCGTCACCATCATCGACACCCGCAACGATTTCGGCCAGCTGGCGTCGCGCATCGAGGACACGGTCAATGCCAAGGCTTCGGCGATCGTGCTGATCTCGACCGACCCGGCCCAGGTCGCCGATCAGGTCGAGCTCGCGGCAAAGGCGGGCATACCGGTGATTTCGCTCGACGGCTCCAAGAACGCCAATGTTGCCGTCAACGTCACCTCGAACAACTTCGACCTCGGGGCCCAACTGTCGGACGCGCTCTTTAAGGCGCTCGGCGGCAAGGGCAATATCGTGAAGTTCTTCCACTCCGCCCATCCGGGCGTCCACCAGCGCGAGCTGGCGCTCGACGAGGCGCTGAAGAAGAACCCCGACGTCAAGGTGATCGCCGACCACTTCGTCAAGGTACCCGGTCCGATCGACGACGGCCGCGTCGCCATGGAAAACATCCTTCGCCAGCATGGCGACGAGATCGACGGCGTCTGGGCCGCCTGGGACGATCCCGGTGTTGGCGCCGAGCTCGCGACCGAATCCGAGAAGCCGGATGCCAAGTTCATCATCATGGGCATCGACGGCAGCGAACAGGCGATCGAGATGATCAAGGCCTGCTCGCGCTACAAGGCCACCTTCCGCCAGGACTTCCCGAAGATGGCGGCAGTGGGCGCCGAAGAGCTGGAAAAGATCCTCGCCGGCGGCAAGGCCGACAAGGACGAGATCTTTGTCCCGGCCGTGAAGATCACGCCGGAGACCCTCGGCGTGAAATGCCCGTAAGCAGAAGATGACGGCCATGCTGCTCGAAATCACGGGGCTCGAAAAGCGCTTCAGCGGTGCCCGCGCCCTTGCCGGTGCGGATCTTTCCGTCGCCGCCGGCTCGGTGCATGGCCTGCTCGGGGAAAACGGTGCCGGCAAATCGACATTGATCAAGACGCTGTCAGGCCTGGTCCGGCCGGATGCGGGCGAGATCCATGTCGATGGACGACCGACCCTGATCGGAAACGTGCGGCAGGCGGAAGCCCTGGGCTTCCGCTTCATCCATCAGGAACTCAGTCTGGTGCCGCAATTCGACGCGGTCGAGAATGCCTTCGTCGGACGGTCCTATCCGCGGAAGGGGCCGTTCATCGACCGCACCGCCATGCGCCGGGCCGTTGCCGCGACGGCCGCGGCCATCGCGCCCGACCTGCCGCTCGATATCCCGGCCGGGCGGCTGACGACAGGCCAGAAGCAACTGGTCGAGATCATCCGCGCGCTTATGAACGAGCCGGCGCGGCTGGTGGTGATGGACGAGCCGACGGCATCGCTGTCGGAGGGCGAAGCGCGGCGCCTTCATCAGGCGGTGCGCACGCTCGCATCCCGCGGCGTCGCCGTCATCTACATCTCCCATCGGCTCGACGAGGTCGCCGAGATCTGTGACCGTTTCACCGTCCTGCGCAACGGCGCGACCGCGGGAAGCGGCGCGATGCGGGGCACGACACGTGCCGATCTCGTGCGGATGATGTCCGGCCATGACGACGTGACCGGCGGACATCCGGCCCTGCCGGCGACGGGCACGACGGTTCTCATGGTCCGGAACATGCCCTTCGGAAGGGCCGGCAACAGCATTTCGCTCGAGGTGGCGGAAGGCGAGATCCTCGGCCTCTACGGCCTCGTCGGTGCTGGCCGCTCTTCTTTCATGAAGATGATCTGGGGTGCACGGGCGAGCGAGGGCGGCTCCATTGCCATCGACGGCCAGGCCCTTTCGCCGGGCGACATCCGTGCCCGCATCCGCCTCGGGGGCGCCTATGTTCCGGAGGACCGCCGCCACGAAGGCCTGATGACCGGACGGTCCATTGCCGAGAACCTGGCGATCAGCGACCTCTCTCGTGTCCGGGCGGGTTCCGGGCTGCCGCTCACCAGCACGACCCGCCTGGCGGCGCGCGCCGAGGATGTCCGCAAGCAGCTCTCGGTGAAGATGGGATCGCCCTGGGCAATGCCCTTGACGCTCTCCGGCGGCAACCAGCAGAAACTGCTGTTCGGTCGCTGGTTCGGAGGTCGCATTCGCCTGCTGATCCTGGACGAGCCGACGCGTGGCGTCGATGTCGGCGCCAAGGCCGAGATCCACGCTATCGTCCGCCGCATCGCAGCCGAAGGCGCTGCCGTCCTCATGACGACCAGCGACATGGACGAACTGCTCGCACTGGCCCACCGCGTCGCCGTCTTCGCCGATGGCGAGGTCACCGCGCGTTTCGAGGGCGCGGACGTCACGCCGCCCCGCATCGTCGACGCAGCCTTCCAACAGAGCAGCAGGAAAGATTCCGCCGCATGACCGGCACAGACCCTCTGGCATCAAAGTCGATCCGGTTCTGCGGGGGCAGCTCTTCGCCAGTGCCAAAGCGATCGGCAAAGAGCATGTTCGGGATAGGTGCGAGACGATCGACCTTGTCCTGGCGGAAAGATGCCCCGCCCTGCGGGTTGACCGACATGGGCCCTCTCTTCGATCGGCTGGCTTGGCCGTAGAGCCGGGCCACGACACGCACCAGCCGATCGAACACTCGACTCCATTTGAGCCAACAGAACCGGATCAACATCAATGCAAAAGGGTCTAAGGCAATACGGGACGCTCCTCGCCCTCATTGCGATCCTCATCGTCTTTTCCATCGCATCGCCGGGTGCCTTCGGCTCGATGTCCAACCTGATCAACATCACCCAGCAGATGACCCTGTTGGCAATCGTCGCCATCGGCGCCACCGTGGTGATGGCGGTGGGCGAGTTCGACCTGTCGACAGCCGCCATCGTGTCCTTCGGCGGCATCTTCGTGGTCTATCTCTTCAAGCTCGGGATACCGGCGCCGCTGGCCTGCCTGCTGGTGCTCGGCGCAGCCGCGCTGTTCGGCGCGGTCTCGGGCTTCATCGTCTCCCGCTTTCAGGTCCTTTCCTTCATCGCCACCCTGGCGTCGGGCACGATCATCGGCGGCATCACCTTCTGGATTTCCGACGGGGCAACCCTGATCGGCGGCATCCCCGCGGGCTTCCGCGACATCGCCCGGGGCCATCTGCTCGGCCTCCCGACGCTGACATGGTGGCTCGTCGCTACGGCACTGGCCGTCTGGCTGCTACTCGACAAGCTCGAGATCGGCCGCAGGCTTTATGCCATCGGCGGCAACCGGGAGGCTGCACGCCTCGCCGGCGTGCCGATCGTCTCGAACACGGTGACGGCCTTTGTCGTCTCGGCCATGCTTGCGTCACTTGTCGGCATCCTGCTCACCGCCCGCATCGGCAGCGCCAATCCGACCGGTGGCGGCGGCTATCTGCTCAGCGCCTACGCCGCCGTGTTTCTCGGCATGACGGCGTTCCGCGAGGGCGAGGCGAACTTGGCCGGCACCGTCGTGGGTGCGGCCATCATCGCCGTCATCGGCAATGGCCTGACCATTCTCGGGGTCTCCACCTTCCTGCAGGACATCATCACCGGCGCGATCATCCTCGCCGCCGTGCTGGTACGCCGCATCGGCAAACAGGCAGGCTGATCATGCTCGATACACCGGCTCCGCGCCGCGGCCGCTACGGCAGTTTCGGCGGACAGTTCGTTGCCCCCGTCCTGTTGCCCGTGCTGGACCGCCTGGAGAAAGCCTTCGACGAGGCCTTGGCCGACCCGAGCTTCCACCGCCGCTTCGAGGATCTGCTCGCCCGCTTCGTCGGTCGGCCGACGCCGATCTTCGAAACAACGACCCTTTCGTCGGTCCATGGCAGCGCGCGGATCATTCTCAAGCGCGACGATCTGACCTTCAACGGCGGCAACTATGCCAATTCCGCCCTGGGCCAGTGCCTGCTCGCGGCGCGCATGGGCCTGCCGTCGGTCGTGACAGACACGGGCTCCGGCCAGAACGGTGTCGCCGCAGCCGCCGTGGCCGCGCGGCTCGGTCTCGGCTGCACGATCTACATGGGCAGTCGCGACGCCGTGCGCCACGCTGCGACGATCCGCAAGATGCGTGCCTTCGGCGCCGCTGTCACGGTTGTCGAGGATGCCGACCGCACGCTGAGTGCGGCGACTTCGGCCGCGATCCGCCACTGGATGGGCCACAGCGCCACTACCGCCTATCTCGCCGGTGCGCCGATTGGCGCCCATCCCTACCCGGCCATGGTCGGCGCCTTCCAGGCGGTGATCGGCCGCGAGACCCGGCTCCAGTTGATCGAGGCCGGCGTCCTGCCCAGGGCGATCGTCTCCGCGGTTGGCGGCGGCTCGTCCACCATCGGCATTTTTTCGGCCTTCGTCGGAGACCCGCAGATTCGGCTCATCGCCGTCGAGGGGGACGGCAAGGGCGATGGCGCCCCGCATTCCGCCCGGCTTGGCAGGGGCAGGCGCGGCATCCTCCATGGCGCGGAGACCCTGGTTCTGGCGGACGACGATGGGCAGATCCTGCCCGCGGCGTCGCTGGCGCCCGGCCTCGCCTATCCCGGATCGGCACCCGAAATCGCCGATCTCGTCACGAAGGGCCGCGTCGAGACGATCGCCGTCCCGGATGAGGAGGCGCGGCGGGCGGTGCTCGACCTGGCCTCCCGCGAAGGCATCCTCGTCTCGCTCGAGGCCGGCCATGCGATCGCTGCCGCCGCGCGCATCGCCACAAGCTATGATCCCACCGACGCCGTCGTCGTCATGGTCTCCTCGTCCGGGGATAAGGATCTCGACATCATCTGGCCGGGAGAATGACGATGGACGAGCGCGAGAATCGCATCGATCGGATGTTCCGGCGCCTGCGATCCGAAGGTCGCAAGGCTTTCGCCACCTTCACCCTGTCGAGCGACCCCTCCTTCGAGGAAAGCCTGGAGCGGTTGCGGCTCCTTGTAAGCAACGGCATCGATCTGCTCGAGATCGGCCATCCGTTCTCGGATCCGGTTCTGGATGGCGCCACCATACAGTCCGCAAACCGGCGCGCGCTGGCGGCCGGGGGCAACCTGTCCCGCACCTTCGAGATCTGCGCCGCCTTCCGTACGGTCGACGATGTGACGCCCATCGTGCTCATGGGCTATGCCAATCCGATTGTCAGCATGGGATACGAGTCATTTGCGACCCGGGCCGCCTCTGCCGGCATCGATGGGCTGATCGTCGCGGACATGCCGCTTCGGGAGGCGGGGCCGCTGCTCGATGCCCTGTCCCGCGAAGGGCTCTTCTTCATTCCGCTTGCGGCGCCGACGGTCGCGGCAGAGGATTTCACCTCGCGCCATCCCGGCGTCGGCGGATTCCTCTACTGCATCCCGGTCGTCGGACCGACCGGAGGCCCCTCCGCGTCGCAGCAGGCCATCACCGAGGCGGTCTCCCGCTGCCGCATGGCGAGCGACCTCCCGGTCATGGTCGGCTTCGGCGTGAAGACGCCCGCGATGGCGGCCGACGTCGCCGGGGTTGCGGACGGCGTCGTGGTGGCGTCGGTGCTTATCGAGGAATTCGACCGGTTGCGATGCACGAAAACCCGCCGGGCCTTCGACAGGGCAGCAGGATCGCGCGTCCGGGAATTTCGCCGCGCCGTCGGATGAGGAAAACGATGGCAGTTCAGGCCCCGGTTCGATCAGATCGAGGTCGAACGCAGCAGCGTGTCGCGCGCCGAATGCAGGTGGATGCGACAGGCCGCGTCGACGGCGGCGATGTCACGACTGAACAGCGCGTCGATATAGGCGAGATGCTCCTGCGCGGCGACCTCGTTGCGCTGGCGTTCGTCGTGCTTGCGCCACTGATAGTGGTAGTGGAACACCATGGTGATGATGTCGTAGAAACTGTCGATAAAGCGGTTCGGCGCCGCCGAAGCGACGAGCCGGTGGAAGCGGCTGTCGAGCGGCGAGAAGTCGTGGTAGCGGCGGTCGATGTCGGCGAGGATGTCGACATGGCGATCCCTGATGACCGCGAGCTCGTGCCACAAGGGAGCGCTTCTCGGCAGGGTCGCGAAGGCGCGGGCCGAGCGTAGCTCGTAGAGCTCGCGCACCTCGAACAGCTCGAGCGCGAATTCCGCAGTTATGCCGCGGAAGACCCAGCCGGAACTGCGCCGCCGCTCGATCACGCCGAAACTCTGGAAACGGTTGAGGAACTCACGCAGGATCGTCGTCGCGATCCCGAAGCGGCGGGCCAGTTCGCGTTCGTTGATCACGGTTCCGGGCTTGGGGTCGTCGATCAGCACCCAGGACATGAAGGCCTTCTCGACCTGCTGCGAGATCGGGATCGTCTCGGCTTCCGGGAAGCGCTCGACCGCGCCGGCCGAGAGCTTGACCCGCGGCAGGCCGGGAGACACAAGTCCCCGCACCACGAACCCGTCAAGCACCTTCCGGACCGTTGTGCGGCTGACCTCGAGCGTCGCCGCCAGGTCGCTCTCGGTGGGCAGCTGTTCCCCGATGTCGAGCCGCGCTAGGTGCTCCAGGGCATCGTTGAAAGCGCGCTTGTAGATGGTGTCCGGCTTCATGTCGCTGAATCCCCGAGAGTATTTTGATACATAAAAAACAACTTGTCTGAAGAATGCAAGCGTGTCTCTTATCCATAAAAATCCAGGAGGAACACGTGCCAGCCGCAGCCCCCAGTCCCGGGAACAAAGGAAAGCTTCTCGAGCAGCCGGAAGGCCTGCTCTCAAGACGTGCACCAAACACCATAAGACTGGCGCTGACTGCGCTCAGCCTTGGTCCAGTCCTCATTCTCATTCTATTGGTCGTCATCGTCGGAGCTGTGACGCCCAACTTCCTGAAGCCGATCAATCTTGGAAATATTCTGGCGCAAGTTGCCGTTATTGCCATCGTCGCGATGGGGCAGCAGCTCGTTATACTGACGCGCGGCATCGACCTATCGGTCGGTTCGAACCTTGCTCTGGCCACCGTCTTCGGAGGTCTGGTCTTTCAGAGCAGCCAGTCGACGGCGCTCGTCGTGCTGACAATGATTGCCGCCGGCGCCGCGGTCGGCGCAGTGAACGGCGTCGTCTATGTCTACGGCCGGCTGCCGCATCCCTTTATCATCACGCTCGCCACCCTGAGCATCTGCCGGGGCCTCGCCCTCGAACTCGCGCCCGGCCACACGACCATGCGCGGCATGCCGGACGCGGTCTCCGCCCTCGGTTCCGGCACGACCTTCGGCCTTCCCGACAGTTTCTTCGTGGTTCTGGCGGTCGCTGCCGGCATGTTCGTGCTGACCCGGCTGATGGTCGCGGGTCGCTGGATCTATGCCGTAGGCGGCTCGCCGGACGCCGCCCGCAGCATGGGCATCCCGGTGCGTCCGGTCCTGGTCGCCACCTATATCCTGTCAGGCACCTGTGCGGGCATCGGAGCCGTCGTGCTGGCCGGCCGCACCGCCGCCGCCTCGCCGCTCTACGGCAACCTGCTCGAACTCGACACGATCGCCGCTGTCATCATCGGCGGGGCGAGCTTTCTCGGCGGGCGCGGCCATATCGGCCACGCGCTGATCGGCGCGGTTCTGATCGGGGTGATCCGCAACGCGCTCAACCTCCTCGGCGTCGACGTCTTCTGGCAGATGATCGCCATCGGCCTCGTCATCGTCGCGGCGGTCGAGGCCGACGTCCTGCGCAATCACGTCGAGGCGCGCGCCCGGGTCGTCCAGGCCGGGAGGGCGCAATGACCGCCGCAGCAAGCCCCGTTCTCAGCGTCCGCCATGCCCACAAGCGCTTCGGCGCGGTCCATGCCCTCAAGGGTGTCAGCCTGGACGCCTGGTGCGGCGAGGTTCTCGCCCTGCTCGGCGACAATGGCGCCGGCAAATCCACCCTCATCCGCTGCATCAGCGGCATTCATGCGCTGGACGAGGGCGAGATTCTCCTCGACGGCGTCGTCGCCCGGCTCGGCTCGCCCGCCGCCGCCCGCAAGGCCGGTATCGAGACCGTTTACCAGGACCTCGCGCTCTTCGACAATCTCACGCCGGCGCAGAACTTCTATTGCGGTCGCGAGCTCGATTTCCCGGCCTGGCTGCCCAAGCCGCTGCGCTTCGTCAATTCGCGCGCCATGAATGCCGAGGCGGCCCGCGTCATCGACCGGCTCAAGGTCAAGCTGCCGAAATTCGACGCGCCCGTCGCGCTGATGTCGGGCGGCCAGCGCCAGGCCATCGCCGTCGCCCGCGCCACCGTCTTCGCCCGCAAGCTGGTTATTCTCGACGAGCCCACCGCGGCGCTCGGCCTGCGTGAGTCGCGCAAGGTCCTGGACCTGATCGCGCAGCTTCGCGCCGAGGGCAACGCGGTCATTCTGATCACTCACAACATGGAACACGTGGTCGAGCTCGCCGACCGGGCCGTCGTGCTGCGCCAAGGCCGGAAGGTGGGTGAAGTCAAGCCGAACGAGACCAACAAGCACGAACTGGTGGCGATGATCGTCGGCGCCGACGGCTGAGGGGATTCCGCCGCGGGAGGCGGCGGATTGCACATCGCCTCGTCGAGGCGATCAAAACTGGGAGAGAAGACATGAAACTGAAACTGATGCTGGGCGCGCTCGCGCTCCTGGCGGTGACGGCGGGGCCGGGATCGGCCCAGGACAAGGTGAAGCTCGGCTTCATCACCAAGTTCCCCGTACCATTCTTCGCCACGATGGAAAATGCCGCCAAGGCCTATGCCGCCGCCAATCCGGGCGTCGAGATCACCTTCGGCCAGGGAACCTCCGCCACCGACATCGAAGGCCAGATCGCGCTGATCGAATCCATGGTGGCAAACGGCGTGCAGGGCATTGCGCTGACGCCGGTCGATCCCACGGTCGCCCCGGCGCTCGACAAGGCGATCGCTGCCGGCGTCAAGATCGTCCTGATGGACAACAACATCCCGGACTGGAACGGCAAGACGGCGCTCGCAACCACCAACAACTACAATGCCGGCAAGATCGCCGGCGAATATCTCAAGACCGTGCTCAAGGACGGCGACACGCTGGGCATCCTCGAAGGCGTGCCCGGCGTGCCGGCGCTCGACGACCGTGTCAACGGTATGCTGGAGGGCCTGAAGGGCGTCAATGTCACCATCGTCGGCAAGGGCGGCACCAACTGCACAGAGGAACTCGGCATCAGCGTCGCCGAAGACCTCCTGACCAAGAATCCGGACCTGAAGGCCATCTATGCCGCCTGCGGCCCGCCGGCGGCCGGCGCATCGCGCGCCATCAAGAATGCCGGCATCTCGCCCGACAAAATCGTGCTGGTCGGCTTCGACTTCTGTTGCGGCGAGGAGGAAGCACTCAAGGACGGCATCGAGGACGCCAGCGTCGCCCAGTTCCCGGCCAAGATGGCGGAGCTCGGCGTCGATGCGCTCGTCAAGTCGATCCGGGGTGAAAAGGTGGAATCGCTGATCGACTCCGGCGCCGCCCTGGTCACCAAGGACAACATGGACACGTTCAAGTAGCCCAATCGGGGAGCCGCGCGCCGGCTCCCCTTCCCAGTTCCGTCGCAGCCGCACTGCGCCGTCCACGCCGCCAAGGGCGCCAACGCCCGTTCCCGAGGAAGCATGCCATGCGCGCACTGGTCATCGACGCCATCGGTCATTCCGAGATGCGGGACATCCCGCCACCGGCTCTGGCAGACGGCGAGGTTCTCGTATCGGTACGGCATGTCGGGCTTTGCGGCAGCGACCTCTCGACCTTCAACGGCGCCAATCCGCTCGTCAGCCTGCCCCGCATACCCGGCCACGAGATCGGCGGGGAAATCGTCCGCGCCGGCAGCGGCGTGCCCGAGGGCTACACGCCCGGCCGGCGGGTGACGGTGTTGCCTTACACATCCTGCGGCACCTGCACATCCTGCCGCCGCGGCAGGGTCAACGCCTGCCGCTACAACCGCACCCTCGGCGTCCAGCAGGACGGCGCGCTGACCGAATTCGTGGCACTTCCCGCCGACAAGGTCATCCCCAACGACAGCCTTGCGCCCCGGCATCTGCCGCTGGTCGAACCGCTCTCCGTCGGCTTCCATGCCGTCCGCCGCGGTCGTGTCGCCGCCGGTGAGCGCGTGGCGGTGATCGGCTGCGGCATGATCGGCATGGGGGTGGTGATCGCCGCCGCGGAAACTGGTGCCCATGTGACCGCCATCGATGTCAGCCCGGCTAAGCTCGAAGTCGCGCGCCGCTTCGGTGCCGATGCGACGGTCGATCCCGCGGCGCGACCGCTCGCCGAGACCGTCGAGCAGATGACCGGCGGTGACGGTTACGACGTGGTGATCGAGGCAGTCGGCTCGCCCGCCACCTTCCTCGCCGCCGTCGATATCGCCTGCTTCTCCGGCCGCGTCGTCTATATTGGCTACAGCAAGGCCCCGGTGTCCTACGACACCAAATACTTCAATCTCAAGGAGCTTGAGATCTACGGCTCGCGCAACGCGACGCTCGCCGACTTCGAGACGGTCATCGCCTGCCTCGAACGCCTCGGTGATCGCGCCGACGCCCTGATCTCGAAGAGCTTTTCCTTTCCCGACGCTGCGGAAGCTTTGCCCTACTGGGTCGCCAACCGCAGCGAGACACTGAAAATCGTCATCACTGTGCCGGAGTGAGTGAGCCATGCTGGACGCCCCTCGACGATTGAATGCCGCCCTTCTCGACCGCCCGCTGCGGCCGACGCCCCGCATCCTGCAATTCGGCGGCGGAAACTTCATGCGTGCCTTTTTCGACAGCGCCGTCGACCGCATGAACGAGGATCTCGGCACCGATTGGGGCATCGTCATCATCCGCTCGGTCTCCGAACCCGGCGAGGGTTCCCTGAACGACCAGGACGGGCTCTATACGATGATCGAGCGCGGCCTCGACGAGGAGGGTCGCGAGCGCGAGGCGGTGCGTGTCGTTCGCTCGGTGGTCGGCGAACTCTTCGCTGGCATCGACTGGTGGCGGATCCTGGCCCTGGCCCGCAATCCCGATATCAGGCTTGTCACCTCGAACACGACCGATGCGGGCCTGGCGCTCGACCGGTGGGACCTCTATGCCGATACGCCACCCCGCTCCTTCCCCGCCAAACTGACGCGTCTGCTGCACGAGCGATGGAAGTTTCTCGGCGGCCGCCGCGGCAGCGGCTGGCAGGTCCTGCCCTGTGAGCTGTCAGACCGCAACGGCGAAACCCTGGCGATGCTGGTGCGCCGTCAGGCGGAATGTTGGGCGCTGGAAGAAGACTTCCTCGACTGGCTTGCCGGCGCCAACAGCTTCTACAACACGCTCGTCGACCGCATCGTCCCCGGCTTCCCGCACCGGGACGCCGCCCGGCTTCGCCGCGACCTCGGCTACGACGATCGCTACATGGTGGTGGCAGAACCGTTCCGCCTGCTCGCCGTCGAGCGGAGGAAGGGCCAGCCGGACCTCCTGCCGCCGCTCGCCGCTCATGATCCGGCGACCGTGATCACCGACGATCTCGCGCCGTTGCGCGCGCGCAAGGTGTCCATCCTGAACGGATCGCATACCGCGCTCTGCCCAATCGCGCTTCTCGCCGGATTCGATACCGTCCGCGAAGCGGTCGCGGCACCGGCCGGGGCGCGCTTTCTCTCGGTGCTTCTCGACACTGAAATTCTTCCCGGCCTGGACGGCCCGCCGGAGGCGTTGCGCCGCTATGGACAGGCTGTGCTGCGGCGTTTCGCAAATCCCTTCGTCGAGCACCGCTGGCACGACATCGCCCTCAACGCGCTGGCGAAATTCCGCGTCAGGCTGCTGCCGCATCTTCTGGCGCGCACGGCGGCGACGCCGGCCGCCCCATCGCCCCTTATCGAGCTGTCGCTGGCCGGATGGCTGGCCTTCTATCGCGGCGACTTCGCCGCTGCCAAACGCTACCCGCCCCGCGACGGCAGCAACGTGCTGGAAAGAATGGCAGCGATCACGGCCCTTGATGACGGCTCCGCTTCGGGACCGGAAGCCATGGTATCGGCCTTTCTCTCCGAACTGCTCTTCTGGGAGGTCGACATCGACAATCCCGCCCGCCGGCAATCCGTGACCGCCCTCTACCGGCGGATCACCGGCGCCGCGCTCACGCCGGATCGCCTGCTTGACATCATCGACAGCCTGGCCGCACCGCCCTGACAGCCGACGAAAATCCCGGTTTCAGCAAATGCGTGCGCCCATCGTTGCGGTATAGACGGCATAGAGCGACTTCGTCGCCGTGATGAACAGCCGGTTCCGCCGCGGGCCGCCGAAGGTGACATTGGCCACCGTCTGCGGCACCAGGATCTTGCCGAGCAGCGTGCCCTCGGGCGAATAGCAATGCACGCCGTCGCCGGCGCTGGTCCAGATGTTGCCTGCCACATCGACCCGAAAGCCGTCGGGAAGCCCCTTGTCGATCACGCAGAGCGGCGCGCCGCCGGTCAGTCTCCCGTCGGCGCCGACATCGAAGGCGCGGATGTGCGACGGCCAGGACGGATCATGGCTGGAGGCCGAGTCGGCGATATAGAGCTTGGATTCGTCCGGCGAAAAGGCGAGGCCATTCGGCTGGCCGAAATCGCTGCAGACCACCGTCAGCGCGCCGTTTGCCGGATCGAGCCGGTAGACGTTGCGGGTTGCCTGCTCTGGCTCCGCCTTGAACCCCTCGTAGTTCGAAAGGATGCCGTAGGAGGGGTCGGTGAACCAGATCGTGCCGTCCGACTTCACAACCACGTCGTTGGGAGAATTCAGCCGCTTGCCGTCATAGCGGTCAGCGAGCACCGTGATCGTACCGTCGATCTCGGTCCGCACGACCCGGCGCGTGCCGTGCTGGCAGGAGACGAGCCGTCCCTCGCGGTCGCGCGTATTGCCGTTGGTGAAGTCCGACCGCGCCCGGAACACCGAAACCTCGCCGTCCTGCGAGTAGCGCAGCATCCGCTCGTTCGGGATGTCGCTGAAGAGAAGGCAGTTGAGATCGGCGAACCAGACCGGACCCTCGGCCCAGCGGCAACCGGAATAGAGTTCGTCCAGCGCCGCACTCCCCACCACCAGGTGCCGGAAGCGCGGGTCGTGAATTTCATAGATCGACGACGTAGCCATCGTCCCCTCCTTGCCTTCGTTCAGCGACCCGGCCGGAACTTGCCGCTCGCCACCAGAATGACCGCGATGATGATGAGACCGGTCAGGATCAGCCGCACGCCGGCCCCGAAGCCGTAGGTGTTGAGCATCGATACGACCAGGAACAGGAAGAGCGAAGCGCCCCAGATACCCGGCACGTTGGAATTGCCCCCTGCGACCGCCGACCCGCCGATGACGACGACCGCAATCGAGGTGAGGAGATATTCCGCCCCCATGTTGAGCGCAGCCCCGCCCGAAAAGCTCGCGAACAGGAAGCCGCACACGGCCGCCAGCACCGCGCAGAGCACGTAGGTGGTGAAGCGTGCACCGTCGACAGGTATGCCGGCCATACGGGCAGCGAATTGCGACTGGCCGATCGCCGAAATCCAGCGTCCGTAGATGCTTCGCTCGAGCAGCAGCCAGGCCGCGACCGCGAGCAGCAGCGAGACGATGGCGATGTTGGGCACGCCAGCGATATCGGCCGTCGTGAAAGTGGCGAGGCTTTCAGGCGGCTTGACGCGCAGCCCGCGATTGGACCAGATCGCCGTCGACTGCACCACGAAACTCATCGAAAGCGTGGCGATGATCGGCGGAATCCGCAGGAGCTTGATCAGCCCGTAGTTGACGAGCCCGACCACGAGCCCGACCAGGATTGCAATGGCGAGGCCCGCCATCACCAGCCCCTCTCCGCCGTCCATGTATTTCAGCGACAGCGTTCCGGCGAGGGTCATCGTGGCAGGCACCGACAGGTCGACATTGCCCGGCCCAAGCGTGATCACGAACATCTGGCCGATGCCGACCATCACCGAGAAGGCGGCGAAGGTGAGGGCCGCCTGGGCGAGCCCGCCGGCACTGCTGCCGCCCGTGAACAGCACGGTGATGACGAAGACCACGAGGGTGGCCGCATAGGACCAGATCCAGGGCTTGCGCGCGAGGAGGCTCATGCCCGCTTCTCCCGCTTGTCCGACGTGTTGAGCAGCAGACGCAATCCGAGGACGATGACCAGGATCGCGCCCTGCGCGCCGATCTGCCAGTCGGGCGATATCCTGAGGAAGGAGAGGAAGGAGCCGGCGAGCGCCAGCGTCAGCGCGCCGATGACTGCGCCGACCGGCGACACGCGTCCGCCGACGAACTCGCCGCCGCCGAGGATGACGCCGGCGATCGACAGCAGCGTGTAACGCAAGGCGATATTGGCGTCCGCCGACGTTGTGAGTCCGACAAGCAGCATGCCCGAGAGCACCGCGAGCAGGCCCGCCGCTGCATAGGCGCCGGCCCGGATCGTCAGCACGGACCAGCCGGACCGCTCGACGGAGCGTGCATTGCCGCCGACGCCGCGCACCAGCACCCCGAAGGTCGAGCGCATCACGACGAAATGGGCGACGAGCGCAATGATCACGGAGGCGACGATCGCCATCGGCACGAAGGGCGGCTTGGAGGTCATCAGCCAGCGGATCCAGTCCGGCGCCGAGCCGCCGGGCGCGGGAAGGATAAGGACCGCAAGCCCACCCCACACGAAGCTCATGCCGAGGGTGACGACGATCGAGGGCAGGTCGCGGAGATGGATGACGACTCCGAGCAGCGCATAGGCGGCGACCGAGCCGGCAAGGATCAAGATCCCGATCAGCGGATCCGATTGCAGGAAGGTTGCGGTCACGCAGGCCGCGAAGCTGACGAAGGTGCCCATCGACAGGTCGAGGTCGTTGACCGCCATGATCATCATCTGTGCGACCGTGGCGAGCGCGATCGGCACCGCGAGGTTGAACAGCAGGTTGAGGCCGGTATAGCTCATGGCCCGCGGCTGGATGTAGAACACCGCGGCCAGCAATACGGCGAGCGACAGCGCAGGCACGATCTGGCGAATGGTGGCGGCCGACAGACCCTTCATGCAGCCTCTCCCTCGAAGGACGCTTCGAGCACTCTGTCCTCGGTGATGTCGTCTCCCACCAGTTCTGCGCTGATCGCGCCGTCGCGGAAGACATAGACGCGGTCGCAGAGCCGGATCTCGTCCATCTCGGTCGAGTACCAAAGGAAGGTGCGTCCGGCGGCGGCCTCGGCCCGGATCATCGCATAGACCTCCTGCTTGGTGCCGATGTCGACGCCGCGCATCGGGTCGTCCATCAGCACCATGGCGGCGGGCGTGGCGAGCGCGCGGGCGAACAGCACTTTCTGCTGGTTGCCGCCGGACAGCGACAGAATGCCGTTCCCCATGTCCGGCGTGCGGATTTCGATGCGCGACTTCCACGCCTCACCGAGCGCGGTTTCGCGGCTCCGATCGATGAAGCCGGCCCGGGCAAAGCCTCCGAGCGAGGATATCGAGAGGTTGTTGAGGATGCTCCACAGCGGAAATGTGCCGTTGAGGCTGCGGTCGCCGGCGACGAAGGCCACCGCGCGGCTACGGCCGATCAGCCAGTCGCTGCTCAGCGACCGGTAGAGCGAGAGCAGCATCTCGGTCTGGCCGTGGCCGGCAAGGCCTGCCAGGCCGATGATCTCGCCGCGACGTGCACGGAAAGCCTCGCCCCGTCCGCCGATCGGCGGCAGCATCACGAGCGGAGCCCCCTCCGCCGCACCCGCCGTTGCGACCTTGCGGCCCTGTTCCTTGACGACATTGCCCATCGCCTGCACGAGGCCGGCAATGTCGAATGCGCCAGCGGGGCGGTTCGCCACCACCTTGCCGTCCTTCATCACAACGACGCGGGTCGCCGTCGACAGGATTTCACCGAGAATATGAGAGATGAGCAGCACGGCGCCGCCGCCCGCCACGAAGCGCCGGACATAGTCCATCAACTGGGCGGCGAGGCCGGAATCGAGCGACGAGGTCGGTTCGTCGAGAATGACGAGCTTTGCAGGATCGCGGACGGTGGCGAAGGTGATGGCGATCTCGACCATCTGCCGTTCGGCGATCGTCAGATCGCCGACGGTCGCGGTGCAGTCGATCGTGTGGCCGGGAAAGATCTCCCCCAGCTTGGCGCCGACCAGCGCCAGCGCCCGGCCTCTCCAGCCCCAGCCGGTCAGGTCCGGATGCATGACCCGCATGTTCTCCGCGATCGTCAGGTTCGGGCAGAGCGAGAGCTCCTGGAAAACGCACCGCACGCCGCTCGCCCGGGCCGCGGCGATGCCGCTGCCGGCGTCCCGTCCGCCATAGCGAAGCCGGCCGTCATGCGGAGAAAGCCCACCATTGATGACGTTGACGATCGTGGACTTGCCTGCGCCGTTATGGCCGACAAGGCCGACGCATTCGCCCGATGACAACGAGAGATCCACACCGTCGAGCGCCCTGACCGCTCCGAAATGCACCTTCACGCCTTCGGCGGCCACCACGGGGATGTCTGTGGCGGCGATGTTGGGGGCGGTGTCGGTCATGAAGCCGGACTGCACTCTGGACTCGGACGTGGAAATCGATGGCGGCGGTTCGATCGCCGCTATCGGATCATGGACAGGAGGCCGGCGCAATCGCGCTGCGCCGACCTCCCCAAGTGTGCCTTCGGGCAGTGCCGGTCACTTGGCGGCTTCGATCACCTTCTGGGCGTCTTCCAGCGAGTATTCGACATTCGCCACGCCGCCCTTCTGGGTGTTGGCGAGGTTCTGCTCGAGATTGTCCTGGTCGATGCGCAGGAAGGGAACGACGAGATCCTTCTTCACTTCCTTGCCATCCAGCACCTGCTGGGCAACCCAGAAGGCCAGCGTCGAGACACCCGGCGCGATCGACACCGACATGGTCTCGTAGCCGTTGGCGTCCTTCTGCTGTTTCCACCACTGCAGTTCGTCTTCGCGGTTGCCCATGATGATGAGCGGCGTCGGACGCTTGGCCGCGGCGAAGGCCTGGGCGGCGCCATAGCCGTCGCCGCCCTGGGTCACCACGGCCGCGATGTCGGGCAGGCTTGGGAGGATGCCCGCGACATTCTTCTGCGCCACGTCCTGCGCCCAGTCACCATGGACCGAACCGACGATCTTGAACTGCGGGTATTTCTTCACGCCCTCGTGGATGCCGGCGGAGATCTCGTCGTCGACGAAGACACCCGCGAGGCCGCGGATCTCGAGCAGGTTGCCGCCCTGCGGCATCTTCTTGGCGAGATATTCGACCTCGCTCATGCCCATCGCCTTGAAGTCGACGGCGATGCGGTAGGCGCAGGGCTCGGTGACGATGCCGTCGAAGGACACGACCACGATGCCGGCGTCGCAGGCTTCCTTGACGGCGCCGTTCAGCGCGGTCGGGGAGGCAGCGTTGATGACGATGGCGTCATAGCCCTCGAGGATCATGTTCTGGATCTGGGCCGCCTGCTCGGTGGCCTGGTTTTCGGCCGTCGTGAACGGGTCCGCGGCGGCGACCACGCCCGCCTTAACCGCTTCCTTGGTCACCTTGTCCCAGCTGGTCAGCATCGCCTGCCGCCAGGAGTTGCCGGCATAGTTGTTGGAAAGCGCGATCTTCTTGCCCGACGTGTCGGCATGAGCGGACAGCGGCAGTGCGGCGGCCAGCATGGCGGCTGACGCCAGGAGTGTCATCCTGATGTTCATAATCTCTCTCCCTGATGGTCGGCCTCACGGGCCGCAATTCCGGTCCGTCTCCTCACGGGGCCGAAATTGTTGTTGCACCGAGGTCCGTGTCCTCGATAAGAGCATGATGGCCGAGAACGGCGCCGCTGCCTAGGCGGTTCGAGGCATCCGGCATGCGGGAACCCGCAGGCAGTATGCGGGAACCCGCAAGACCGGGACCGCGCCTCTGCCGCACAATCCATGGTCGACGGGCGACGGGGAGATCGCCCGGCGAGGAGACCCGACATGCTCAACTCGGCACCGCAGACACTGCTCGACCAGTATGTCACCATTTCGCGGCTGCTTGCCGGCCAGCTCGACTTCCATTCCGTGATCCGCGCGGTGGCCGACGAAGTCAGCCATATCGTGCCGCACGACCACATGGACGTCTGCATCATCATGCTGGACGGCAAGTATCACACGGCGCATGAGAGTCCGTTCGAAACCGGGTGGGGCCGCAATCCGCCCGCCGAAGTGTCGCGCAGCCCGATCCGCAGCCTGCTCTATGGCGAGGTCGACGCGATCCTCACCGACGATGCCCAGACGGATCCGCGCTTCCACTATGACGGCGCCTTCTCGTCGCCGATCTTCGAGGGGGATCTCCGGAGCCGGCTGCATGTACCGCTCAAGGTCCATGGCAAGGTCATCGGCGCGCTGTCCTGCTCGAGCCACCGCGCCGGCCTTTATACCGACGCGGATGTCGGCAAGACCCGTGCCATCGCCGATCTCCTTGCCCCCTATTTCTACGCCCTGCGCGCCGCCGAGCAGGCGCGCGCCTCGGCGATCGTCGAGGCCGAGGCCCGGGCCCGCGAGGAGGGCCTCCGGCTCGGCGCGCTCCGCCTCACCGAGGCGCTGGAGGCCGAGCGCCAGCGCATCGGCATGGACCTGCACGACCAGACGCTCGCAGACCTGACCCGGCTTTCGCGTCGGCTGGAGAGGCTCGCCAAGGCCGACCATCTCACTGGCGAGCAGCTCGACCCGGTCATCCGCAGCGTCCAGAACTGCATGCACGACGTCCGCCAGATTATCGAGGAGGCACGGCCGACCGTGCTGCAGCTCTTCGGCTTCGCCCAGGCGGTGGAGAACCATCTTGAGCGCTCCGTCCGCGACAGCGGCGCCACGCTCGACTGGAGCGTCGAGGACCGCACCGGCGGCATCATTGACGCCCTTCCGAAGAATGTCGCAACCGCCCTCTTCCGCATCGTCCAGGAGGCGATCAACAACGCCATCCGCCACGCCAATGCGCGCCGCATCGACATCGATCTCTCCGACAGCCCGACCCGGCTTTCGATCCGTGTGCGCGACGACGGAACCGGCATCCCGCCCGACCAGAAGCGCCAGGGCGCCGGCATCGACAACATGCGGACGCGCGCGCGGCTGATCTCGGCGCGCTTCGACATCAGCCGCAATGCGGACGACTGCGGCACCACGGTGGAGGTCAGCCTGCCGATCGCGCTGACGGCGCCGCTCGGAGGACACTGACATGCAGGTGCTGATCGTCGAGGACGACCCCCTCCACCGCGCCTATCTCAACGAGGCGGTGCGCGCGGCGCTTCCCGAATGCGACCGGGTGATCGAGGCCGAGAACGGCAGCGCCGGCGAGAAGCTCGCCCGCGAGAACCGCGCTGCCCATATCGTCATGGACCTGCAGATGAGCGCCCGCAACGGCATCGAGGCGGCGCGCACCATCTGGAAGGAGCGGCCGCAGACCTGCATTCTGTTCTGGTCCAACTATGCCGACGAAGCCTATGTCCGCGGCGTCTCCCGCATCGTGCCCGAAGGCGCGGCCTATGGCTATGTCCTCAAATCCGCCTCGGACGAGCGGCTGAAGCTGGCCTTGCGTTCGATCTTCATCGAAAGCCAATGCGTCATCGACCGCGAGGTCCGCGGCCTGCAGCAGCGCAGCCAGCGCCCGGCGGGCGGCCTGACGGAAAGCGAATACGAAGTCCTGATCGACGTCGCGCTGGGCCTGACCGACAGCGCCATCGCCGAGCGCCGCAACCTATCGCTCCGCAGCGTGCAGAACCGGCTGCAGCAGCTCTATGCCAAGCTCGACGTCTATGGCGTCAGGGGCGAGGACGGCGAGGCGAGCCCCGTCAATCTCCGCACCCGCGCAGTCGGCCTCGCGGTGATGCGCAAGCTTCTCAACGCCTCCTCCCTGGAGCGTGAGGAACAGGACCTCCGCGCCTGGCTCGGCCGGCGGTGAAACGCGACGGCTCATGCCGGCGGGCATGACGATGGAGTGAACGTTTTCCGGGAGGTTCCTGGTGCCCCATGCCGGGGTCGAACCAGCACTCCTTTCGGAACTCGATTTTGAGTCGAGCGCGTCTACCAATTCCGCCAATGGGGCCGGGGAAGGTGATCGGGGCGGACTATACGATTGCCGAAGCGTTGGTCAACCGGTTTTTGTCCCAGGCAAGGCGCTCGCGGCGTCGAGATCCGCGAGGTCCGCGGCATCGAGTTTCAGCCGCGCGGCGCGGCCGAAGCTCTCGACCTGATCCACGGTCGTCGCGCTCGCGATCGGCGCCGTCAGCCCCGGCTGGGCGATCAGCCAGGCGAGGGCGATTTCCGCCGGCCGAGCGCCGTGCCGGGCCGCAACGCGTTCGAGCGCGGCGAGGATCGCCCGGCCGCGTTCGTTGAGGTAGCGCCCCATGCCGCCGCCGCGGGCACTCTGGCCGAAATCCTGCTCGGAACGGTATTTGCCGCTCAGGAATCCCGAGGCCAGCGCATAGTAGCTGACGACACCGAGACCCTCCTGGACGCAAAGATCGGCGAGCGGTCCCTCGAAGCTCGCGCGGGCATAGAGATTGTATTCCGGCTGCAGCACCTGGTAGGCCGGCAGCCCCTCCGCCTTGGCCACGCGGAACGCCTCGGCCAGCTGCCCGGCATCGAGGTTTGAGCAGCCGATCGCCTTGACCTTGCCGGCCGCAATCAGCCGGTCATAGGCGCGGAGCGTCTCGGCATAGGGCGTCTCGGGGTCCGGCCAGTGGGAAAAATAGAGGTCGATCCGCTCGACGCCGAGCCGGCGGAGCGAATTGTCGACCTCCTCCAGGATCCAGGCCTCACTGAGATTTTTGCGCGTCGTCAGGCCCGGCATTTCCGAACCGACCTTGGTGAACACCACGACGCGGTCCTTGAGGGCCGGCCGTGCCTTCAGCCAGCGGCCGATGATCGTCTCGGACTCGCCGCCCTTGTTGCCGGGCGCCCAGGTCGAATAGGCATCGGCCGTATCGATCGCGTTGAATCCCTGGTCGACGAAGGCATCGAGCACCTGGAAGCTCGCCTTCTCGTCAAGCGTCCAGCCGAAGACATTGCCACCGAAGACGATCGGGGCGATGTCCAGTCCCGTCCTGCCGAGCGCTCTCTTGTCCATGCCTGTTCTCCTCTCTGCGGCCGGCAGGTTAGCAGCCCGCCCTGCCGAAGCAATGACATTCGTGTGAAACCGGCCGGCCGGGCGACGCGCCCGGTTTACAGCAACCGGGGCAACGACTAGAGACGGGCAACCGTTCCCTGTCCCCGGACCGCCGCATGCTCAAGCGCCTTTACGACTGGACGATGCATCTCGCAGAGCGTCCCTCCGCCGAGATCTGGCTCTTCGTCATCGCTTTCGTCGAAAGCTCCATCTTCCTGGTGCCCGCGGAGGTGCTGTTCCTGCCGATGGCCATCGCCAAACCCAACAAGGTCTGGCGCTACGGCGTGATCGCCTCGCTCGGCTCGATCCTAGGCGGCGTGGCGGGCTGGATGATCGGCTACTACGCCTTCGAGGCCGTCGCGGCGCCGGTCCTCCAGTTCTACGGCAAGCTCGACGAGTTCGAGGCGATGAAGGCGGGCATCGACATCAACCTGGTCCTGCTCTTCCTCATTACCTCGGGGGCCGCGCATCTGCCGCCGCTCAAGGTGGTGACGATCCTGTCGGGCGTGCTGCATATAAACCTGCTGCTGTTCTTCGTCGCAGCCGTCATCGCCCGCGGCGGCAAGTTCATGCTGCTCTCCTGGCTGTTTGCGAAATATGGCGTATCGATCCGCGACTTCATCGAAAAACGCCTCAATCTGCTGGCAGGCGTGGCAGCCGGGCTGCTGATCGCGGCCTATCTCGTCTATCTCTTCGTCAGATCATGAGTGCGTCCCGATGACCTCGCTCGCCGTCCCCGCCCGCCCCGCACTGTGGCCCGCCCTTTTGCTGACGGCCGGGATGGTCGTCGTCATCCTGTCGGCCCTCGGCTTCGAGCATATCGGCCATTACGTGCCCTGCGCGCTCTGCCTCCTGCAGCGGTGGCCCTATTATGTGGCGATCCCGATCGGCATCCTGGCCGTCCTGTCCTCGGCGATGAACGCTCCCCCGGCGATCACCCGCACCCTGCTCCTGCTCGTCGGGCTCTCCATGCTGATCGGCGGCGGCATCGGCGTCTACCATGCCGGCGCGGAATGGAAGTTCTGGCCGGGACCCTCGACCTGCGCCACCTCGGTCGATGCGATCACCCGGAACGCCAACGACCTGCTCAGCGACATCAACACCCAGCACGGCCCCTCTTGTACGGATGCCTCGCTGCGCGTGCTGGGTCTCTCCTTCGCCGGATGGAACGTGATCACCTCCGCCGTTCTGGCGGGAATCGCGGTGTTCGGGGCGGTGCGGAAACCGTACCTGCCCCGCTGATCCTAAAAGACGGCTTCGACAGAAAGCGCCGCCGAACTGCTCGTTCGCACTCTCACAATACCACCGTCTGCACCGGGAAGATGGAGGCCACAGGTGGCGGAGTAACTCGTGACGACATAGATGCAGGTGAGATTGCCACCGGCATCGTCAATGTTCCTGAGCTGAAAGCCGCTGTTGCTCAGGAAGGCGTGGGTTAAAGAGACCGACCGATTGTTGGCCGCGGCGAAGGCTTCTGTGGCTCGCTTGTTTTCAATGTCGCTTCGGGCCTGCTCGCACGTCATCCGTGCCCCTGTTGTAGTGGGGTGATAGAAGACATAGGCGATTGCCGCATTGACCGAGAGCGACAAAAGAAGAAGCAGATTCCGCAGCATCACGGCTGCAGCTCGGTATCCCAGTAGAGATAGTCCACCCAGCTCTCATGCAGGTAGTTCGGCGGGAAATGACGGCCGTTGTTGTGGAGGTCCTGCACCGTCGGCCGGTAGGGCTTCTGGAAGGGGAACATGCCGGCCTGCTTGGGCATCTTCGAGCCCTTGCGCAGGTTGCAAGGCGCGCAGGCCGTCACCACGTTCTCCCAGGTTGTCTGGCCACCGCGAGCGCGTGGCGTGACGTGGTCGAAGGTCAGGTCGTCTTCTGAGCCGCAATATTGGCACTCGAACTTGTCGCGCAGGAAAACGTTGAAGCGCGTGAAGGCCGGGTAGCGCGAGGGCTGGACGTAGGACTTGAGGCAAACCACGCTCGGCAGCTTCATCGAGAAACTCGGCGAGGAGACGGCGTGCTCGTATTCGGCGATGATGTTGACGCGATCGAGGAACACCGCCTTGATCGCATCCTGCCAGGACCAGAGCGACAGCGGGTAATAACTCAGCGGCCTGTAGTCCGCATTGAGGACCAGGGCCGGAAGCGACTGGGGTGATACTGCAATCGTCAAGTGAGGCTCCTGACAGATTCGAATTCCCTGCGCCTTCATACTAGGCGCATTGCAACAAGATTGTGAAGCCCTGAAAAGAAAAGCTTTTTCGTCGCAGTTGCAATTATATGACAGGCACCGCGTCACGGCGCGCGGCGCGCGCATAGTCGGCCCAGAGCAGCCGCGCGGCAATCGCGCGGTGCGGCGCCCAGTCGGCGGCAAGCGCCCGCACGGCGCGGTCGGTCGGCCGCGGCCCGAGGTCGAACACGGTCCCCGCCGCCGTCCGGAGCGCCACGTCACCAGACGGAAAGATGTCGGGATGGCCGGCGGCGAACAGCAGGTACACCTCGGCCGTCCAGAGCCCCACGCCCTTGAGCGCGGTCATGGCGGCGATGGCGTCCGGCGCAGGCATCCCTGCCACCGCATGGAGGTCGAGGCCCGCTTCGCAGGCATCGGCCAGCCCCCGCAATGTCCGCGCCTTGGCGCCGGACAGGCCGAGGCCGCAGAGCGTTTCATGGCTGACCGACAGCACCGCTTCCGGCGCCACGATGCCGAGATGCGCGCGGAGCCTGCCCCAGATCGCGTCGGCGGAGGCGCGTGACACCATCTGCGACACGACGATGCCGGCAAGCCCCTCATAGCCGGTCGGCAGCCGCCGCAGCGGCAGCGGCCCGACGCGCTCTGCCACCGGCCCAAAAGCCGGCGCGACCTCGATCAGGGCCTTCGTCTGCCGGGCGAGGTCCTCGGCGTCGCGAATGGCGCGCAAGGCGCTCAGAATTTATCTTTGCGGGCGCGGATCTCGCCGAAAACCTCCCAGTCTTCCGCCGCCTCCATGCCGAGATGCCGGCGGATGGCGGGATCCTGTGGCCGAAGGAAGGGGTTGGTGCGGCGTTCGACGCCGATCGTCGTCGGCGCGGTGTGCCCGCCGGCGGCGAGCACCGCCTCGATCGCCGCCACCCGCTCGCGGAGCGCCTCGCTGTCAGGGTCGACCGTGACCGCGAACTTCGCGTTGGACAGCGTATATTCGTGGCCGAAATAGACACCCGTATCGTCGGGCAGCGCCAGGAGCTTGGCGAGCGAAGCCCACATGTCTCGCGCATCCCGCTCGAAGAGACGCCCGCAACCGAGCGCGAAGAGCGTGTCGGCCGAGAACAGCAGTTTGTCCTCGGGCAGGTAGAAGCAGATATGGCCTGCCGTATGGCCGGGCGTCTCGATCACCTCGACCGGATGGCCGGCGAAGTCGAACCGGTCGCCATCGCCGACGGTCCGGTCGATGCCGGGGATTTTCGCCGCCTCGTTGACCGGGCCCGTAATCGTGACGCCGAACCGCGTCTTGAGCGCCAGATTGGCCTCGACATGGTCGTGGTGGTGATGGGTGGTGAAGATGTCCGTGAGTGTCCAGCCGCGCCGGGCAAGCGCATCTGATATCGGCTGCTCCTCGGGCGCGTCGATCGAGGCCGTGCGGCCGCTTGCGGGATCGTGGATCAGGACACCGAAATTGTCGCTGCGGGCACGGAAGAGTTCGATTTCGAGGGCAGCCATGCGATTCTCCCAAGCTTGAACAAGTCTCCGTCGACCTTCTACCGGCATCGCCCTTGAAGTCCAACCCGGGCTCGTTACATTCCCGCCATGAGCATCGATATCGTCGACCTGCGGCAATTCTATCATTCGACCTTGGGGCAGATGGCGACGGGGGCGATCGGACGCGCGATCGCCAGCGTCTGGCCCCGCCTGCCAGACGAACGGCTCGTCGGTCTGGGATTCACGCTGCCCTATCTCGAAATGTTCCGGGCGGACGCCGAGCGCACCTTCGCCTTCATGCCGGCCGGCCAGGGCGCGGTCAACTGGCCGCCCGGCGCGCTTTCGGCCACGGCACTGGTCTTCGACGAGGAACTGCCGCTGCCGGACGCCTCGATCGACCGCATCCTCCTCGTGCACACGCTGGAATTCGCTGAGAATCCGCGCGAGACATTGAAGGAACTCTGGCGCGTCCTCGCCCCCGGTGGCCGGCTTGTCGTGGTGGTACCCAACCGCCGGGGCGTCTGGGCCCGTCTCGAGCACACGCCCTTCGGTGCCGGCCGGCCCTATTCGCGCGGCCAGCTGATCAGCATTCTGCGCGAGGCGAACTTCACGCCCGGCGCCTTCGCCGAGGCCCTGTTCTTCCCGCCCTACCGCAAGGGCTGGATGCTCAGGCTTTGCCGCTGGATGGAGCCCTTCGGCCGGCGCACCATGCCGCTCTTCTCCGGTGTCATCGTCGTCGAGGCGCAGAAGCGGCTCTACCAGGGCCTGCCCGTCTTCTCCCGCGCCTCCCGCCGCGTCTTCGTGCCCGTGCTGGCGCCGCAGGGCGTGCCATCGGCGCGGCAGAGGCTGTCGCAGCGCCCCCTCGACAAGTGACGGACCCCGGTCTATGGGCTTGCGGACATTTCTTTCCGGACGCTCCCATGCCTGACGTGCATTTCAACAAGATCGCCCTTGTCGGCATCGGTCTCATCGGCTCCTCGATCGCGCATGCGGTGAAGGCGCGTGGTCTCGCCGACCATGTGGCGATCTCCACCCGCAGCGCCGCGACCCTGAAGCGCGCGGAAGAGCTCGGCCTTGGAACGTCCTACCATGGAAGCGCGGCGGAGGCGGTGCGTGATGCCGACCTCGTCATCGTCTCGGTCCCCGTCGGTGCCTCCGGCGCGGTCGCGGCGGAGATCGCCCCTGCCCTAAAGCCGGGCGCGATCCTGTCCGATGTCGGCTCCACCAAGGCCTCTGTCATCGCCCAGATGGCGCCACACGTTCCCTCGGGCGTGCATCTCATTCCCGGCCACCCGATCGCCGGCACGGAGCATTCGGGCCCAGATGCCGGTTTCGCGACCCTCTTCGAAGGCCGCTGGACGATCTTGACGCCGTTGCCCGACAGCGACCCGTCCGCGATCGCCCGGCTCCGCGCCTTCTGGGAGGCGATCGGCTCGAAGGTCGAGGAGATGGACGCCGCCCATCACGACAAGGTCCTGGCGATCGTCTCGCACCTGCCGCATATCATCGCCTACAACATCGTCGGCACTGCGGAAGACCTCGAGACCGTCACCGAATCCGAAGTCATCAAATATTCGGCCTCGGGTTTCCGCGACTTCACCCGCCTCGCCGCCTCCGATCCCGTCATGTGGCGCGACGTCTGCCTGCACAACAAGGACGCCATCCTAGAAATGCTGGCCCGCTTCTCGGAGGACCTCGCCTATCTGCAGCGGGCGATCCGCTGGGGCGAGGGCGACAAGCTGTTCGACCTCTTCACCCGCACCCGCGCAATCCGCCGCTCGATCATCGAGGCCGGCCAGGACACCGCGGCGCCCGACTTCGGGCGTCATGCGGCGGAGCCGAAATAGCGAGATTGCCGGCGGTTGGGCGGTGGCTTACCCCTCTGCCCTGCCGGACAGGCGGTGCGGCCACGACGGACGACGGGGCCAGAATGTCCGAAGTCCGGCCGTCAGAGCGCGCTTTGCCACGCCAGGATCGCCTTCACCGGCCAGACCAGCATGATCACGTTGAGCGTGAGATTGTCGCGGATCACATAGGCCGTCAGGATCTCGAAGGCGAGCGCGATCGCCACTGTCAGCCATACCGGCAGCCGCGAGGCAACGAGGAAGCCCAGCGCCATCCAAACCGTGTCCATCGCCGAATTGAGGATGGAATCGCCATAATAGTCGAGCGCGATCGTCGCCGTCCGGTAGCGGTCGATGATGATGGGCGAGTTTTCGAGGACCTCCCAGGCCGCCTCGATCGCGGCGGCGATGCCGAGCCGGAAGCCCACCGAGCGGCGTCGGAAAACCAGCCAGGCCAGGCCGTAGAACAGGAAGCCGTGGATGATGTGGCTCGGCGTGTACCAGTCGGACAGGTGCTGGGAATTGCCCAACGTGTTGACGCCGCCTTCCCAGAGTTTGACATAGCCGCAGTCGCAGATCCAGATCCGCCCCATCTGCCGCTCGACGACGACCTGCACCAGAAGGATCGCCGCGAAGGCTATGAGGCCGGTCCGAAAGCCGCTGTCGTTCGAGGGCCGTGGGACAAGAAGCGAGGTCAATCGTCCTTCGCCTCGACCGAGTGCTTCATGATCAGCGGCATCTGAGACAGCGTGAACAGGACGGTGATCGGCATCGTCCCCCAGAGCTTGAACGAAATCCAGATTGACTCCGCCGTCTGTTCGTTCGGCGCGTAGTACCAGACAAGGCCGCGCCAGACGATCTCGTTGAGCAGCGCCAGGAACAGGAAGAACAGGCCCCAGCGGAAGGTGAGCTTCCGCCAGCCTTCTTCATCGAGCTGGAAAGCCGCATTGAACACGTAACCGAGCAGCGACTTGCCGAACAGGAGGCCGCCGAGCAGCACCGCACCGAACAGCGTGTTGATGATCGTCGGCTTCATATAGGCGAAGAGCTTGTTCTGCAGCCAGATCGCCAGCGCCCCGAAGATCAGCACAACCACGCCCGAAATCAGCGGCATCAGCGGCAGCTTGCCCAGAACCAGTTTCGAGACGACGAGCGAAATCACCGTCGCGACCATGAAGAAGCCGGTGGCGATGAACAGCGGCTCGCCCAGGCTCTTCAGCAACGGAAACAGTGTCGCCAGCCGTTCGCCATAGACATTGGCGAGGAAGAACACCACGATCGGCCCCAGCTCCAGCACGAGCTTCAGCCCGGCATGTTCGGTGTTGCCGGCCGGCAGGCCGGTCTTGGTGTCGTCTGCCATGTCTCTGGTCCGTTCGTCTGCCTTCGCTTAGTCCCATCGGGGACGCTTGGAAAGGCCTATTTGTTCTCGCGCCCGGCGATCGCCTCGGCGAAGTCGGTGGCGTTGAAGGGTTCGAGATCGTCGATCCCCTCGCCGACCCCGATGAAGCAGACGGGCAATTTGTGCTTGGCGGAGATCGCGACGAGGATGCCGCCCCGCGCCGTGCCGTCGAGCTTTGTCATGATGAGACCGGAAACGCCCGCGACATTGCGGAAGATCTCCACCTGATTCAAGGCGTTCTGACCGGTCGTTGCATCCAGCGTCTGCAGCACGGTATGCGGCGCGTCCGGATCGAGCCGGCCGAGCACGCGGACGATTTTTTCCAGCTCCGCCATCAGTTCGGTCTTGTTTTGCAGCCGGCCGGCGGTGTCGATGATCAGCACGTCGTGGCCGGACTGCTTTGCCTTCTCGTAGGCTTCGTAGGCGAGGCCCGCCGCATCCGCGCCGAGCTTGGACGACACGATGTCGGCGCCGGTTCGGTTCGCCCAGATATGCAGCTGCTCGATCGCCGCCGCGCGGAAGGTGTCGCCGGCCGCGAGCATGACCCGGAGCCCGCTCCGCGTCAGTTTTGCCGCGAGCTTGCCGATGGTCGTCGTCTTGCCGGTGCCGTTGACGCCGACGACCAGGATGACATGCGGCTTGTGGGCGAGATCGAGTTCGAGCGGCTTCGCCACCGGCGTCAGCACCTTGGCGATCTCGGACGCCATGATCTTGGCGACATCGTCGCCGCTGACGTCCTTGCCGTAACGCTCGGAGGCGAGCGTATCGGTTATCCGCATCGCCGTCTCGACGCCGAGATCGGCCTGGATCAGCAGGTCCTCGAGATCCTGTAGCGTCTCGTCGTCGAGCTTGCGCTTGGTGAAGAGAGAGGCGATCTGCGATGTCAGCTGCGCCGAGGTTCGCGACAGGCCCTGCCTGAGCCGCTCGATCCACGAAAGCTTGCGTTCGGGCACGATGGGAGCGGGCTCGGCGGCCCTGGTCGCCGCAGCGAAGCCCGCCGGCAGGGCTGGCGCGGTGGGCTGGACAGGCGTTGGCGGCAGCTCGGGCATGATAGGCATCACGGGCGCCGTGGGCGCGACGAGCGGCGGCACGGCAGCGACGTCGGGGAGATCAACCGATACGGCGCGCGCCGTGTCGGCAGTCTTCTCATCCGCAGCCACGGAAGCCTGCACCTCGTCGCGTCCTGTCTCCAGCGACGCGCCTTCGAGGGTGGCAGCAGCCGCGACCGCCAGCCCGGTATCTGCAAGCCCCGTGTCTGCAAGCCCGGTCTCCGTCTGCTCGCCGGTTTGCAGCTCCGCGGTCTCCGCCTCCGGCTCATTCGCCGTTGCCTCCTGGAACTCGGCGATCGATTCCGCCTGCTCGCGCAGTTCCTCGGCGAGCACGTCCGTCTGCTCGGCCAGGGCTTCGCGGGTATGGACGAGGTCGTCAGGCACGATGGGCGGCTCGCCGGCATGCTCGACATCGCTGGGTTCCGGGATCGACAGAGCCGGTTCCGCCGATGTCTCCGGCGTGAAGGCGGGCGCGCTGTCGGCCGGAAAATGCTGGGCCGCGCCGGCATGTTCAGGCGCCTGCACCTCCGCCGGCGGCACGGCCGGCTCTGCCGACTTGTCGTCCTTGCCGAAGGAAAAGATCTTCTTGATGAAGCCTAGCGCCATGCGATGTTCTTTCCGGGCAATGCCTGCGAGATAGGGGCCTCCGATATCCGGGGCGCGCCATTTGCCCCTCTGCCAGAGCGTCGCGCTTTCCGGTCGACAGGCGGCGTATTCGAGAATGATTCCGGCCCCTCAGCCCCCCGCCGGGACCTTCGCCCCGCGCGCGGCGAGAAGGGATTGCGGCACTGCCGGTGCTCCAGACACCCTCTCTCCGCCTGCGGGGAAAGCGTGACGGCAGCCGGGTGAGGAGCGAGCGCCTGCAAATGCGATCTCCTGAACCCGTTCGAGGCGACCAGGCGCTGCGCCGGCCTTGAGATGCCCGGTAGGGCAGAAGGGGGTTTTTCCCGTGCAACCGCCATCACGCCGCCTCCCGCAGCAGTTCGGCCGCCAGATGTTTGCCATTGTGCCCGGATATCCTGACATCGGCAAAGCTGCGCGGCGGCAGACCGAGACCATCCACAAGCGTGAAATTCTCGGTATGCGCCAGGCCGCTATTTTCGACCAGGATATGCTGAACACTGCCCACCAGGCTGGCGAGATGCGCCTCGTGCAGGCGTTCGCCGACGGCCCGCAGCCGCGCGGCGCGATCCTTGATCAGCGCGCGGTCGAGCTGCGGCATCCGCGCGGCAGGTGTCCCCTGCCGCGGCGAGAAGGGAAAGACGTGGAGCTTGGCGATGCCGCATTCCTCCGCGAGCCGTACCGAATTGTCGAACATCGCCTCGGTCTCGGTCGGGAAGCCGGCGATGATGTCAGCGCCGAAGCTGATGCCCGGCCGCAGCCTCCGCGCCCTTTCGACGAAGGCCATCGCCTCGGCACGCGAATGGCGGCGCTTCATCCGCTTGAGGATCAGGTCGTCGCCATGCTGCAGGGAAAGATGCAGATGCGGCATGAAACGCGGTTCGTCCGCGATCAGTTCCCAGAGATGCGCGTCGGCCTCGACACTGTCGATCGACGAAAGCCGCAGCCGGCAGATCTCAGGCACATGTCTCAGGATCGCCTTGGCAAGCTCTCCGAGCGAAGGCGTGCCGGGCAGGTCCGCCCCGTAGCTCGTCGCATCGACGCCGGTCAGCACGATCTCGCGATAGCCGGTCCCGGCCAGCGTCCGCGCCTGCTCGACGACGGCCCCCATCGGCACCGACCGGGAATTGCCCCGGCCATAGGGGATGATGCAGAAGGTGCAGCGGTGGTCGCAGCCGTTCTGCACCTGGATGAAGGCCCGCACATGGCCATCGATCAGCTTCACCATCTGCGGCGCGCTGGCCGTCACGCTCATGATGTCGTTGACGCGGACCTTCTCGGTCGCGCCGATGCCGAAATCCGGAATCGCGCGATAGCTCTCGGCCTTCAGCTTTTCCTCGTTGCCCAGCACGAGGTCGACCTCGGGCATGGCGGCAAATCCCGCGCTTTCCGTCTGGGCAGCGCAGCCGGTGACGATGATGCGGCTCCCGGGATTTTCGCGGCGGGCGCGCCGGATCGCCTGGCGGGCCTGCCGAACGGCCTCCGACGTCACGGCGCAGGTGTTGAAGACGACAGCGTTTTCGAGCCCGGCCTTCGCCGCTTCCGCCTTGATCACTTCCGATTCATAGGTGTTCAGGCGGCAGCCGAAGGTGATGACGTCGAGGCCAGTCACTGCGCCGCCGCCTCGCGGGCGTCGCGCCTGTAGGCACCTGTGGACGGATCGAGATGGCCGGACCATTCCCATTCGGCCGGTCCGGTCATGACGACATGATCGTCGTCGCGCCAGTCGATGAACAGCGGCCCGCCGCTCGGCATGTTGACGCGCACCGTCCGCCCGGTGCGGCCTGTCCGCGCGGCGCTCACGGCCGCAGCGCAGGCCGCCGAGCCGCAGGCGAGGGTGAGGCCGGCGCCGCGTTCCCAGGTGCGCAGGTCGAGTTCGTGCCGCGAGCGCGGGTGGGCGATCGATATGTTGGCCCGTTCCGGAAACATCGGATGGTTTTCGAGCAGCGGTCCGAACCGGTCGAGTTCGTAGTCCCAGACGTCCCTGTCGACCCAGAACACGGCATGCGGATTGCCCATCGACATGGCGGAGGGCGAATGCAGCACGGGGTTGTCGATGGGGCCGATCTGCAGCTCGATCTGCCGCGTGTCGGCAAAGGCCTCGGCGAGGGGAATCCTGTCCCAGCGGAACTCCGGCCTGCCCATGTCGACCGAGATCGACCCGTCCGCATGCTCCTCGGCATTCAGGATGCCGGCGACGGTTTGGAAGGTGAAGACCCGCTTGCCCGTATCGGCCGCCAGCGCCTGCACAACGCAGCGTGTGCCGTTGCCGCAGGCCTGGGCAAAGGAGCCGTCGGAGTTCAGGATGTCGATCCAGGCGTCGGTTCCCTCGGCCCTGGGATCGTAGACGGCCATGATCTGGTCGAAATGGGTCTCTCCATGGGCGGCCAGCGCCACCGCTGCCGCCGGCGTCACCGTGTCCGGCCGGCCGCGCATGTCGACGACCAGGATCTTGTTGCCAAGCCCGTTCATCTTCGCAAACTGCGCGTCCATTGCCATGCTTGGGGTCCCTAGAGAATTCCGGCTGTATATGGGCCAAATGCGGTGAAAATGCCAGTGGTGTTTGCCGGGCCGCTAAACCGGCACGTCCATCGCCTCGCCGGGCCTGAGCGGCCGGAAGCGCGCGGGGTCGATCCCCTCGCGGGAGAGCGCCGCGTCCAGCGCCCTGAGCGGATCCTCGACCGCCTCGTCGGTCAGGCGGAAGGTGCCCCAGTGATGGCCGACGGCATGGGCAATCCCGGCGAGCTTCATCCCTTGCACCGCCTCGTCCGGGTTCTGGTGCTGGCCCTTCATGAACCAGCGCGGCTCATAGGCACCGATCGGCAGGATGCCGAGCCGGAACCCGCCATGCTTCTTCGCTGCCGCCCGGTAGTTGATGCCGTCGTGAAAGCCGGTGTCGCCGATATGGTAGATCTTGCCATGCGGCGTCTCGATGACGAAAGCCGCCCAGAGCGCCATCCGGCGGTCGCGGGTGCCGCGCGCCGACCAGTGATGGCAGGGTTCGGTATGGATGGTGACGCCGTTGCGAAAGGGTGTCGCGTCGCCCCAGTCGGTGACGGTGATCTCGGCAGCGGGCGCGGCACGACGGATGATCGTGTCATTGCCGAGCGGCGTGATCACGGGCGCCCGGTGCCGCGCTTCGAGCCGTTTCAGGGTCGCGAGATCGAGATGGTCGTAGTGATTGTGGGTGACCAGCACGAGGTCGATCGGCGGCAGGTTCTCGAAGGCGACCCCGGGCCGGTTCTTCCGCTTCGGTCCCGCAAACGAGACGGGGCTGACACGCTCCGACCAGACCGGATCGGTGAGGATATTAAGCCCCGCCGTCTGGATCAGCAGGCTCGCATGGCCCACCATCGTCACCGTGAGGCCGTGCCCCGCAACCCGTTCGGCCGGCCGCGCGCCGGCGGCAGGGCTGGGATAGGCCTTCGGCCAGGGCCTGGCTCTGTCTTCCCCCGTCCACTTCCAGCGCAGAACGTCCCGCAGCGTTCCCGGCGGTACGCCGTCGGGATTGAAGAAGCGCGTGCCGTTGAAGTGATCGGATCTCGGCCCCTGGTAATAAGGGTTCTTCGGCTTGCTCGACGCCATGGGCTCTTCCGCATTGATGGTCAGAGGGAGATAACGTCTCGCCCGTCCTTTGCAAGAGGCGTGAATTGCGCGGGCCGCCGCAGAGTGCTAGGGCCAGCGGCAGAATTTTCTGATCGGAAAACCGATGATCGAATACAAAAAGTTCATCTATCTCGACGTCTACAAGACCGGTAGCACCCACATCAACTTCCTCCTGAAGAAGATCGTCAAGGAAAAACCGGTCCGGGTAAAGCGGCATGCACCCTTGACCAAGGGCAGGCCTTTCACCTGGAAGGGCGGCAAGCTGGTCTTCGCCACCGTCCGAAATCCCTGGGACTGGTACGTCTCCATGTGGGCCTATGGCCACACGGTCGAGAACCCGCTCTACGAGCACATCAAGCAGGGCTTCGGCCAGGCAAAGCTCGACGAGCTCTACGAGATGGACAATCCCAAGGTCGCCTTCCCCAAATGGCTGAAGTCGATGCACGACCCGGCCTTCCTCGCCCAGGCGCTGAAGGGCCATCGCCTGCCGAGTTCGGGCCTGATGGGCTTCATGGGTTTCTACACCTACCGCTTCATGCGGGTGACCATGCCCTATCCCGAACTCTTCCTGCGCAAGCCCTTCATCACCTCGCTCGACAGCGCCGTCGCCGCCCAGAAGAAATGGGCGATGTATGACGTTCTGATGCGCTCGGAGACGCTCGACCAGGAATTCGCCGACTTCGCCCGCACGCGCGGGCCGGACCTCGGCTTCGCCGAAAACGCCGTCGAGATCATCGAGAAGCAGGCCGAGAAGCACAAGAACGTCTCCAAGCGCACGCTTGAGACCTATCGCGACTATTACACCGACGAGCTTCGCGACCTTGTCGGCACCCGCGACCGCTTCTTCATCGACCTCTTCGGCTACAGCTTCTGAGCTCCCGACAAATTGACCATCGCCGCGCCCGCCGCTAAAGAGCCGCCGGACGCGACACGGAACGAGTGCTCATGATCGAGTATGAGAAGTTCATCTACCTGGACATGTACAAGACCGGGAGCACCTATATCGACTCGCTTCTGAAGAAGCTGGTCGAGGGCGAGCCGGTGCGCCGCACCCGCCATGCACCGATCACCAAGGGGCGTCCCTTCTTCTGGAAGCGCGGCAAGTTCGCCTTTGCAACCGTCCGCAATCCCTGGGACTGGTATGTCTCGATGTGGGCCTATTCGATCAAGCAGCCCAACGTGCTGTTCTTCCGCGACGTCCGCAAGGTGCTGGGCCCCGAGGGTTCCAAGAAGCTCTTCGATGCCGAAAACCCCAAGGAGAGCTTCGCGACCTGGCTCAGGGCGCTGGCCGACCCGAAATTCCTCAACTCGGTGATGATCGGACACCCCTATTCGAAATCCTCGCTGAACCGTTTTCTCGGCTTCTATTCCTACCGCTTCATGCGGGTCACCACGCCGCATCCGGCGCTCGCCATGGGCTGGTGGAACATCCGCAGCATGGACCAGGCGATCGCCCACCAGAAGCGCTGGGCGCTCTACGACAAGGTGTTCAAGTCGGAAACGCTGACCGAGGACTTCTCCGCCTTCGTGCTCGACAACCGCGAAAAGCTCGGCTTCAAGAAGAACGCCCGAAAGATCCTGGAAAAGAATGCGCCGGTGCAGAAGAACACCTCCAAGCGCACGCTCTCGACCTATCGCGACTATTACACCGACGAACTCCGCGACCTCGTCGCCAGCCGCGACCGGCTGGTGATCGAGCTCTTCGGCTACGAGTTCTGAGGTCAGGCGATCCGGAGATCGGTGCGCGCAAAGTCCCGGCCCTTGAACAGGATGGCCGCGTCGTGCTCCCGCGCGCAGGCATAGGACAGGCAGTCGCCGAAATTCAGCTGCGCCGGATGGCCACGGCCTTTTCCGAAGCGGGCGAATGCCTGGACAGCGGTCCGACTAACCTCGTCAGTGATGGCGATGATCTTGATATCCGCTCGCTCTAAGAGACCCTCGTAGAGCGCCTCTGCCTTCTCTGTATCGACCCGGAGAATTCGCGCGATATCAATCACGCTTTCAAGCCGCACATGCGCCCCGGTACATTTGTTGCGCGCCCGCCGAAGTGCGTCGTAGTAGACCGGTGCATCATCCTCGTCGACGAGTATCGCGACAATCGCCGATGTATCGATGAAGATCAACGATCCCACATGTCGTCTCGCGAGTCGACCGTATTCCTGTCAGGCACGATCTTCGCGGATCCCAACACTCGCCGGCGCAGTTCGTCGATTTCCTCCTTTAGCGAAGGTTTTTTCTCTATCCGCGCGAGCTCGTTGACGAGCGGGCGCTTGATAGCCGCCGTCAACGTCGGTTCACCCGTGGTCTTCATCAGGTCCTGGGCCAGCGTCCGGATTTCTTCGTCGCGTTTGCTCAGCATGGCAACCTCCGTCACCGTTGTATATACAAAAACCCGAATCCCATCCATACAACAGAAAGACCCCCGCGGAGGCGGCCGCGGGGGTCTCGTGTCTGGGGCTGCGCGAGGGGATCAGTCGCAGACCCGAACCTTCTTGACGACGAGTTCGCCATAGCGGTTGTAGTGCTTGGTCTTGCTGACATAGCAGGTCGGCTCGTCGTAACCGTAGTCGTCGACCACGTAGCGCGGCGCGTCGATGACGACATTGAAGGCACCGAAATGGTTGTGGTGGCGCCAGCCGGCCTGGGACGTCGAGGCGAAGGAGAGAGTGGCGAGGACGGCGGCGGCGGAAGCGAGGAGGATCTTGGTCATGGTCGTGGTCCTGTCTGGAGCGTGTTGGGTTGGGTTGGGTCTGGTCTCTGTTGTAACGACCGTGTTGTCCCGTTCGTTGATCCTGTTGTCGCATGACGCGGGCGGCAGCGCTGTACCATCGGGAACAGGGCGCCCACCGGCGGCCAAAACGCCCGAAAACCGCGAAATCCGGCGCCGCCCTTGACTTTCCCGCTCTCCTGCGGTTAAAGCCCGCGCATCTGCCAGTCCGAGACGACGACGAGCAGCCGACCGGGGCGAGGGTTCGCCCGTGATCCCGGAGGTCCACACCCGACAGCGCGTTGCGCCCTCGGGTGCTTTTTCGCTTTGTCTCTTGTTTCGCGGCTGGATGGCACCGATCTTCCGGAACATGTTTTCCGGTGAGAAGGATGGATGGAATGTTCGAGAGCCTTCAGGAACGCCTGGGCAGCATATTGAACGGTTTGACCGGGCGCGGCGCGCTGTCGGAGGCGGATGTCTCGGCGGCCCTGCGCGAGGTGCGCCGCGCGCTGCTCGAGGCCGACGTCGCCCTTGAAGTCGTCCGCGCCTTCACCGATCGCGTTCGCGAGAAGGCAGTCGGCGCTGCCGTGCTCAAGTCGATCAAGCCCGGCCAGATGGTCGTCAAGATCGTCCATGACGAGCTGGTCGAGATGCTCGGCACCGAGAGCTCGACCGTCGACCTCAATGCTCCCGCCCCTGTTGTCATCATGATGGTCGGCCTGCAGGGCTCGGGCAAGACCACCACGACGGGCAAGATCGCGCTCCGGCTGACCAACCGGGACCGCAAGAAGGTCCTGATGGCCTCGCTCGACACGCGTCGGCCGGCCGCACAGGAGCAGCTCCGCCAGCTCGGCATCCAGAC
>JAESFG010000327.1_pt1 | contig 78705 bp, 71 predicted proteins | sample 9269371 | NCBI WGS metagenome assembly JAESFG01 (sample SAMN14506227, study PRJNA617093) | algae metagenome | isolation source: Aetokthonos hydrillicola CCALA 1050 (B3-Florida) and co-occurring... | place: USA: South Carolina | collected 2013-01-01
TTGAGAATGTTCTTCGAGGTGGATTCCGGCCGCATGCCGAAATTGATCAGCATTTCGTCCTGCAATGCCGCCATCCTCACCGCCCCCCTGTGGAGATCGTTGGCCAGCTTCTCTGGCGTGTCGACATTCGGGTCGTTGTCGACCTCGTCGACAAACCCTTCGGGCTTGGCCAGATTTTGCTGATTGGCAACGTCCTGCGCAAACTGTGCAACCAGTTTCAAGAGGCCCGCCATGGCCTTGACATCGGGGATGTTGGATGTCTGCACGTCGACGGTCAGCACCGAGTTGATCACCTTCAGGAGAACCTGGTCGACGAACATCTTGCGGACGAAGTCATTCTTTTCCGGGATCGTGAGACCGTTGCCTCTATTCTCCTTCGGCGCATTTTCCTCGACGGTGGGGCGCTTCATGACCTCGCCTGAAAGTTCAGTGAACGTATCGTGGATCGATCGCGGAAATCCGACCATGCCGATTGCCTGAAAGAGCTCCAGACTGAATTTCATGACGGCCCGGGCGACGTCCGGCACGGTTTCGCCCTCGGACCAGTTGTTGACTTTATTCTGGCCAATCAGCTTCTTGAGTTCGTTGGTGTCGACGTCATCCTTCAGATCCTTGCAGATCTGCGCGACAAGGTTATTGACCTCGGTCCGATACGTCTGAATCCCGGCAGCGTTCATGACGTTTACGAGGGCATTAGGGAGTGGCTCACCACTGTTTCGCAGGAAGGTGTTTGGCCCCTCCTCGACTGCAAGCCCGCTGATCGCGATCGGCTTGTAGTGTTCGATCTGCCCCTCTGGCGTTCGGATCCATTCGACGTTGGCGACAATGATGTCGAGCAGACTCGCGCGCTCGATCTGGCCCTGGGCATAAAGCTCGCGCGCGATATTCGCCATCTTGCCAATGTCGAAGTTGTTGAGATCGGCCAACCTCGTCGATGTCACCATTTTCTTCATCTTGTCGGCGACGAAGTCGTCGAATGTCTTGTTGTCGGGATTCTTGGTGGGATCGGCGTGATCGGACTGGAGGTCCCGCAGGATCCTGTTCACAGTGAGACTGACCTGGGTCGGCGTTCCGGAAAACTGTACAAGGGCTATCGAGGACCGGTAGTCGACGCTCGGCTTGTAGTTCGCGGCGATTTCCTCGTCGCGGTCGAGCCGCATCTCCTTGAGCTTTTCCGGCGTCGCGGTGATCTCGCGGTTCTCGAGCTGCTCCATCAGCCGATCGACGAACTCGGCCTTCGACGGATGTCCCTCCTGCCGGAACTTGTCGGCGAGTGCCGCCAGATCCTTCATCGACACTTCGCTGAGATAGAGCTCGCGCGCCTTCGCGACGATCTTGCTCGCATATTCGGTTCTCTTCCCGCTGTGGAACCCGTCGAGGTTCAGCCTGTCGAGCTTCTCGTCGCAGACCCTGAGCTCGTTTCGCCTCACCTGCAGTTTCTCGACAAAACGCTGAATTTCCGGGTCGTTCCCGCGGTCCTTGATATGGGCTTCCAGGCTGCCGATATAGTTGAGAAGCTTGCTTCGCTCCCTCTCCAGCTGTCGGACCGCGCTCTTCAGATCGTTTCCGAATTCCTTCTTGAGTGCCCCCTCCTTGTCCTTGAGCTCGCCCCGAATGTTCTTTTCGAGATGCGTGAGGCGGTTGCTGATCTTGTGGAACATGTCCCGGTCCTTGGACGTGTCTCCGGTCCATTTCACCTTGGTGAAGAACTCGAGCCCGTCATTGGAGCTCAGGCTGATCTCGACATGCGACTTTTCGAGACGGGCGTGCTTCCGGTCGAGCTTTGCCTCCCTCGCATCGGGGGAAACGTCTGGACTCTTCTTGCTGATAAAGTCCAAAACCTTGAACTTGCAGTTGGCAAAGCCCGTCTTCAGTTTCGAAACGAGGGCGGCCAGCATGTCCTTGGCCCGTTCCAGGCGCGGCTTCTTTTCCTCTCGCGACAAGGCGCCACGATCCTCGCCCATGGCGCCCGTCTTCACAAGGTCGCCGGCCCTGACGTTGCCGTCTTCGGAGTGATGCTGCACGATCTGTTCGATCGCCATGTCTTCGATGCGAACCGGCTTCGGCCTGACACCTTCGGACTGATCTCTTTTGACGGAAGGCAGGAAATTCGTGTCGTCTTCGAAATCGGAATCGTCTTCATCGAAGTCGGAATCGGTGCTGGCGTCGTAATCCGTATCCGTCCAGATACCGATATTGTCGCCCTCTCCATTCCCTGCAACAGTCTTCTTCCCGGTCTTCACCAGGCCCTGGTTCTCCTTGTCCTCGGTGTCCAGCGAGGTCTCGTCAGGGGAGTCGGTGTCGAAGCCCTCGTGCTTCTCCGGTTGCGCGAGGTTCTTCGCGAAACCGCCGACAGGTTTCAGGATCTCCTTGTCTTCGGTATCCAGCGAGGTCTCATCCTGAGACTCCGCCTCAAGATCATTGTCCTCCCCCGCCTGCCCGAGAGTACCGCTGCTCCGGGTCAGGGTTCCGCTCCGGCCTTCGCCGAACCTGTCGCCGAAGTCCTCCCCACCCTCGCTCCGCCGCGAACCCGAACCGCCGAGAAGACCGGGAAGCGACGGCGCGTTCTTCAGCATCAGATTGCGCATGATCGGGGTCGTCAAGGTCTGCGTGCGACCTCGCGGGATGGTCTGCGTGTTCGGAATGGCGTTACCGGTAATTTTGCTGGGCATGCTATGGTCCCCTGTATTGAAATTCGACTGGACAGAGATTTTCACAGTGCACGGCTTCCCATTGTGTCGGGCAACACCGTCCGGGACAGAGAGTTGAGAGATGACTTCGGCACAGGTTTCCGCCGCGTCGAACCGCCGCGCTCCATGGCTCGTCTTGCGCGGGCTGTGCTTTCGTGTGAACCTGCCGATGGGCAGTCGGCGCGGAGCGTGAAGGGCCTGAATGTTTTGTCTCAAGAGCATGTCGCGCGGACATGTGCGGGAGTTGCGAGAATGTCAGGCGGGACACGGACGGTCCGAGTGTCGACGCATGAGCGGAAGGGCGGAGGCACGCCTGGAACGGCAGGGCTCACCCGCCTGACGAAGCTTGCGGACCGGACCCTGCCGGGCGGGGTCCCATCAATGTCATCAGGCCTGTCCCGGGCCTCTGTGTTTCGGTTTCCATGATACGAACGGTCGGCAACAACAGCGGCACGCCCATCGATCCAGCCGGACGGCATGTCGGGCAGGACGCTGTGGCGAGCAAGATCGCCAAGGCGGAAACGCTCGGCGCGCTCAAAGTCCGCGCCGGAACCGGCGAAGGAATGCCGACTGCAATGGAGCCGGCCGGCCCTTCCCTGAGCCGCTTTTCCGCCGAGCTCGGTCTGACGGCGGAGATCCTGGAAGGAAACGGCGCCCAGGAAACGGCGGAAACGCTCGGCCGCCTGCGCGCCGAAGCCGGCGGGCACGCGAAGAACGACCCCGAGCGATGACGTCGCCGAGCAGAGAGCGGTCGACCACGGGTCCGGATTCGATCGACCGCGGACGACGCAGCTTTCTCGGCCTCACCCTGGCGTCTCTGCTGCCGCTCGCGGGATGCAGTTCGACCGGCGCGCGACCGGGCTCCACAAAGGCGGGCGACGGCCCGTCGGAGCGGCTCGTCGGCATCGACTATACCGCCCCGCTCTACCATGAACCGCATTTCGTACCGGGCATCCGCCCCGGCACCCTGGCGCAGAAATTCCAGCGTCATCTGGTGGCGAACACGACCGGCTATCCTCCGGGCACGGTCGTGGTCCGTACGGACCTCTATTTCCTCTATCTCGTCCTGCCCGGCGGAACGGCGATCCGCTACGGCATCGGCCTCGGCCGTGACGGCTTCGCCTGGAAGGGCGAGGCGGTCGTCGGTGCCAAGCGGGCATGGCCGAACTGGCGTCCGCCAGACGAAATGGTCGACCGCGATCCCCATCTGAGGGTCTTCGCGCGCGAGGCCGAGGGCCTGCCCGGCGGAACCGACAATCCCATCGGCGCACGCGCCCTCTATCTCCACCGGAACGGCCGCGACACGCTCTATCGCATCCATGGCACGACGGAGGCGGACTCCATCGGCGCGGCCGTAACGTCGGGCTGCGTGCGGATGCTGAATGTCGATGTCATCGATCTCTACAATCGCGTGCCGGTCGGCGCGCGGGTCGTGGTGCTTTAGGCAGGTTCCCGACACGGGAGCCGCGAACCGTCCTGGCCCCGTCCACGCGGGCGGGAGCGCCGCATCGACGGTCCTCCGTCGACATTCGCGCTGCGCAAGGGGGCGACCGGATGGACGGATCCATGGCCGGGTCGCTGAAACAACCGAAATGCATGGCACCCCGATGGGACGACAGGGTGAAACACGGGCGCGTCAAACCGGTCGAAATTGCAGTCAGGTGGTCCCCTCCGATGTTGATGAAGTCCCTCGCCCTTGCCGCCCTGATCGGGGCGGCTTCCGGACCAGCCCTTGCCGGGGCGGTGACCTATACAGGCACGCTCGGCGGCCAGGCCATCGTCCTCGAACTGACCGAGATGGAGGACGGCCCGATGGTCGGCCGGTACAGCTATCTGGCGAAGGGCGCCGACATTCCGCTCCACCCGCTCCGCACGGAGACGGATGGCGCCGTGCTGGCGGAAGAAGTGCCGTGCACGCCGGCAATCTGCGAACGGGCGGACGGCAACCTCGTGCTCGATCCGCCGCTCGGTGCGCACTTCTCGCTGCACCCTTCAGCCGACAGGATGCGTCTGACCGGCACCTGGCGTGCCCCCTCCGGGGCCGCGCTGCCGGTCGACCTCGTCCGTTTCGGCCGGCGGAGCTTCGAGCGCGACGAGAACTTCCTCTATTCCTCGTTCCTCTGGACCCGGTATGACGGATCGCCGATCACGCCGGAGACCTCGCCCTACGACTACGCCAAGATGCAGGTGACGCTGACGGAAGGTCCGATTCGGACCGTGAACGGTGCCACCTATCGTGAGGTGATCGATCCGCGCACCCGCTTCGTCATGCCCCGGATGGTTTCGCTGCCGGGCGGCGGCGACATCGGACCGATCAATGCCATGCTGGACCAGTTGCACTGGGCCATCAACTTCACCGGCTTCGAATGTCTCGACATGGACTATCGCAGCCAGGGCTGGATGCCGGTTCCCTTCGGCAACGCCGCCACCTCGCTGGGCGGCGTCGACAGGACACGGATTTCGATCGACTATCTGAGCGACAGGGTGATGACGATCCGCGCCACCGGCCGCTACGACTGCGGCGGCGGAGACCCCGTCGACTATACCAGCCGCTACACCTACGACGTCCGCGCAGGCCGCGTCCTGGAGCCGAGCGAGATCTTCAGGGACTGGGATTCATCCAGCGACAATCCGAGCCCGAAGCTCACTGCGTGGATCCTCTCGGCCTATCGGAAGGCGTCCGATTTCGATGCCGATTTTGCAGAAGGCTGCCTCACCGACGACAACATCACGGATGGTCTCGGAGTGAGCTACGCCCAGGGTGATGTGGCCCTGTTCTTCCTCGACGATCTCGAGGATACCGGCTGTATCGGACCCGTCCTGTCGGTGCCGCTGGTGAGCATGAAGGGCATGCTCACCGACAAGGCTGCCGATTTCTTCCCTTCGCTGAAGCGATGAATGACGGTCGGGGTCCGGCTGCGATGGAATTGACGAAGCGCAGACACGGGGCGCCCGTCAGATATGGAACTGCTTTCGGCGCCGGGGGCGTTTGGCAGCGTCGGCCAGGTCGGCCAGCCATTCGGGAAGGTCCATCCCGTCCTCGACGATGTCCTTCAGCGACTTCTCGATCACCTTGAGGGCCGAAACCAGGCCGGCCAGCCAGGCCAGCAAGGCGGGACCGCTCTTCTTCTCGACCCGGCCGACAAGCTCCTGCAGCGCCCGGAGCAGGCGAAGGTTCGCCCCGATGGACATGAGATAGGCGAGCATCTGCTCGGGCGTCATCGACGGCTCCGCCTCCGCCGCTTCGGCCGATTGCGGGACCTGCATCAGCGGATCCGCCTGCTTGACGGAGGCGGGATTCTCCACGGGTCTGGGCGGCGGCCATCCCGGGATCATCGCCGCATTGAGGATGACGGACGAAAGCGACTGCCAGTCCTCCGACCCTTCGCCAGCCGACACCGAAAGAGCCACCAACGCGTCGAGGATCTCCACCACCTTGACACTCGGCATGGCGGCAACGGGCATGGGGTGCCTGCCATCCGGCCTCTGTCCCGAAGCCTCGGACCGGCTGTCGACCGGGACGGGTTCTGACCCGTGGCGGTCGGGCCGGTTCGCGACATCCACCGGATGGGCCTGTAAGCCCCTCCCCTCGGGGGTCCGGCTGCGTCGTGCATCCACGACGTCCGGCTCGTGCACTGCCTGTGCGTCCAAGGCCTGCGCCTGGACCTGCGTTGCCGTCCGCGCCCTGGCGGGGAGCCGCTCGGCGCGGTCCGCTTGCGCCGCCGGGTTATCGGCGTCGTCGATGCCTCCCATCACGGCTTCGGTCACCGGCACCGTTTCGACGCCGCCCACGACACCGCCAAGCGAGGACGTCGAAAGCTTGAGCGGGTCCCGCGCCGTCGCGCTGACAGCAAACGCTTCGTCCGCGGCGGCGAGGCGGATCGGTTCGCTCCTGATCGTTCTTCGATCCGCGGCCGCAGCATCGTTGCGATGCGAGGCCTGCTCCTCCGCCATGGATTGCAGCGCATCGGCGATCTGCGCTTCGCCATAGAGCGAGATGTTCGACGCCGACACCGAGGGCGGCTTTTCCGACCCCAAGGCTGCGGGGCGCGGATCGTCGGGCCCTGCGTCGCCGGCCACGGCGCCAGGCTGCGGGTTTCCGAGGGCTGCGAGGGGTGGCTTATCTGTAGGGACAGACTGCAGCACAGGTGTCGTCGCGATCGGCGATGTGACGGCTCCGGACGACGGCCGAGCCGTTTCGGTGCCCGCCGGGTCGACCGGTGCGGCATCCGTGAGGACGGAAACGCTCGCGGCACTCGGCTTGGCGTGCGAGGTTTGAAGACGGGACGATTCGGCCGGACCGGCATCCGGTGCGTTCCCCGGGCCCGATGGGCTGGCCGGGATCTGCCGGCTTTCGGCCATTCCGCCGGGCCGGGCAAGGCCTGCCAGCGACAAAGCCGCGTTCCGCTGACCGCCCTGCCAGCCGACGGCCTCGCGTTCGGCCCCTTCCAGCCCCCTCTCGAGCGCGGCACGCATGGCGTCGTCGAGGTGATCGGGGATATGTTCGGTTGCCGATGATGCGGCATTGCCGGTTACGGAGGCGAGGCCGGCACGGACGACGGGTGCGGACGCTATCGTCTCGCGCAAGCGGGGCCGGTCGTCCGGTGCATCCACCACGCCGTCGTCGGGGCCGGAAGCGCCGACATTCCTGCTGATTTCGACCGCTGCAAAGCTCTTGACCAATCGAAAGAGGGAAAGGTCAAAGTCGATGCTCATGGCTCAGCCCTTCGCCCGGCGCTGCAGCGCCATGCGAAACAGCGCCATATCGTCCCGCATCTGCGGCGTGAGGTCGCCGAGGCGCGCCTCGATACGCGGCAGAAGGTCGAGGGCGGCCTTCGTCTCCGAACGGCGCATATGGATTTCGAACAGGTGGAAATGCGGCACGGCCCAATCGCCGCGCAGGCTCGCCGCCGTCGAGAAAGCCACCATGGCGCTGTCGAGGTCGTCCCGCAGCCGCGCGCAGATGCCGAGGCCCATCCAGTGATCGGCACGCTGACCGTCGAGCACGCAGAGCGCGCGGAATGTCGCCTCCGCCCGATCGACATGACCGGCATCGAAGAAGGCGAAGGCCCGGCCGTAGAGGGCCTCGATCAGCCGGGGCGGCAGGCCCAGAAAGGTTGCGAGCGACGTGCCGGCATCCATCGCTCTCGCCAGCCCCGCTGACCGGCCGGGCAGCAATTCGTCCAGACAGGCCTGAACGAGGTCCAGATCCCCTTCCTTCAGGCCGAAAGCGCGCTGCAAGACCCCGCTCATCGCCAGATTCCCTCTCAGATTGCCCCTGAAGTCGCTTCTGCCGAACCCCGGTCCGTCCACCTCAATTGGCGCGCATGCCCGCGAGCAGCCGTTCCGCCAGGCCACGCGTCTTGGTGTCGCCGGTCTCGGTTGCGATCCGGATCGCGGTCTGCAGGTCCTGCCGCGCCCGGTCGTGATCGCCGAGGCCGAGACTCGCCCGGCCCGACAGATAATAGCCGCGCGGCTCGGACGGATTGATCGAAACGATCAGCGATGCCGCCGTCATGGCAAGCTCGAAGTTGCATTCGGCGATCGACGCGTCGGCGAGACCGACCTGGAAGCCGATCTCTTCCGGTGCCATCACCGCCAGCACGCTGTAGAGCCGCTGCGCGCCTGCGAAATCCGCCGACGCCATCTTGAGATGCGCAACATGCGCCATGGCGCGGAGCTGGCCGATCTCGAGGCCGAACTGGGCGCGCAGCGCTGCGATCATCTCGAGCGTGCGGGGCTGGGACTGAACGATGTCGATCTGGTCCATCTATGCGTACCTCATCTGGGGTCCGGCCCCGTTCTGCATGATGCTTCGGAGAGACCTGGTGTGTGTTGGTGTCGGAACGGACCGGTTCGGCAGGAGCCGTGCGGCATCCCGGAACCGGAACCGGTGGTGTCAAGGTCTCAGGACCAGGAGCTCTTCCTCGTTGGCGACGCGGTTGCTGCTCGCGGCATAGAGCGAGGCCCCGCTCGATGAAGCGCTGCCCAGCGACAGATGGGCGCTCTGCCATTCGAGCATTTCCAGGACGTCCTCCACGGCCGCCTTCATCTCGCTTCCGATCTGGCCGAGCGAATGCGACAGCGCGACCCGGGCGGAGACCGCCAGTGCTGGGGGTTGCTGGAAGTCACGCGATTCCTCGAGGCCCGCACAGGCGCGGCTCGTGGCGGAGAGGCCGAGCGCCGTCAGCAGCACCTGGCGCATCTGGTCTTGCCGCACGGCCCGGTCCTCGGCGAAGCGGGGTGTGTCGCCCGCCTTGACGAGGATCGACCGACCGTTCGGTGCCAGACTGAGCACGATGGCGACAGGCTTGTCGCCGACCTCGAATTCGATGCGGTGGGTTCCCGACGCCAGTTCGGGTCGCAGGGGGGCCGGCATGTCGAGCACGCGGTAGAGCGCGTCGATTGCCTGTGCGAAGGATAGGTCAGCCATGGTCTCGCTCCGAATGTTGGCCGTCGCGTCAAGCGCGGGTGATCGACGCCATGCGTTCGATCTCGGCGTTGCGGATTTCCTTGATGAACTGGATGACCGCCTTGATCGCTTCGGTCAGGTCCTCGGCAAACTTCTTCTCGATGTCCTGCTGGCCCTGCGTATCCTGGGCTACGGCCTGTTTTTCCTGGCCCTGCGCCTGCAGATTGCTGGCATCGGACTGCATGGTGCCGGAAGCCCCCTGTCCCGCGGAACTGGTCATGTCCTTGGCGGCGCCCCCGAAGGAGCCGATGGCCTGCGTATTGTTTTGCAGTTTCGCGGCGGCAGAGTTGATGACCGCCTCGTTGGTCACGCCGTTCATCTTGTTCGAATGCTGCGCCTGGGCGCCCAGGGTCGTGCCGCCGGTGGCAATCTGGGTCGCCCCCGAGATGATGCCCAGTACCAGGCCGGCAATGGCCGCGTCCATCTGCTTGTTTGCCGCCTCCTTGCTCTTGCCGGCGGCGTCGAGCAGTTCGTTCTTGGCGCTTTCACGCGCATTCGCGCGCTGGTCGACGGCGGATTGGCGCTGCTGGTTCATCATTTCGATGAGCGCGGAAAACAGTGCCGTGCGGTCCTTGGCGCCGGAAATGAAGTCTTCCAGGACCTTCTGAAGCTTGGCGAGATCGACGCCCGGCGGGAGCTTCGAATAGTCCTCGCTGGTGATCATGTCCTTGATGCCGTTGCCGTTCTTGTCGAGGCCCAGCGCCGAGAGCATGTCGGGCGTCAGCTTGGCGCCGTTCAGACCCTTGGCGACGGACGGTTCGACATAGACGGTATCGCCGGTCGTCGTCTGGATCGGCTGGTAGTTCATCTTGGATGCGGAAATCTGGTCCATGGTCGGTATTCCCTCGTTGATCTCGGGCCGCGTCAGCCGGCAAACATGTTCTTGGAAAGCGAAGAGGCCCGATCGTTGAGCGACTGCATGGCGGAATCGAGCATTTCGCCTGAGATCTGGTTGGCGTTCATCAGCATGTCGAGCGCCATGTCGATGAGGCTTTCGAGCGTCTTCATCACGGCTTCGAGTTCCTGGCCCTCGGCCTCCAGCTGCTTGGCCTCGGCCTCGCGCTTCTGCTGGCTGTAGGTAATGGTCGACGAAATGACGCCGGTGGTTCCGCTGCCGAGATCGACAACCGCGCCGCCGACTCTGGCGACGGTTTGCAAGGTTCGGACGCTCTCCTTGATGCTTTCGGACGCCCCATTGACATATTTGGAGAGGTTGGCGGCTTTATCCGCCCATGTGAGGGCATTTTTCGCCGCTTTCATGCCGGCATCAAAGCCTTTGCCGGTAGCGTTCACTGCGCTGTCGAACGACTTGACCGCAGAGGCGGCCATGACCTTCGCCACTCCCTTCATCACGGCAGGCGCCAGTTGCGCGCCGATCGTCAGGACCGACAGCGCGACGGTGACACCCATCATGACTTCGCCGAAGACCTTGTCGGCCTTGGCGATCGCTTCCTCGCTGGCCCCCATCGACTTGGCAATATTACCGGCAATGCCGAGCCCCGTCGCGTCCTTGACGACCGAATTGGCGAACATGACCGTCATGGCCACCGCGCCGGCGATCAGCAGGGCGCCCATGCCGGCACCCACGCCCGTTGCCATCGCAAGGCCGGCCATGATGTAGGTGAAGACGAGGGCAAGCGCTTCGAACAGGCGGGAGAAGAATTTCGCGATCGCGCTCTTCTTGTCGTCGGCGATCGACTTCTCGATCTTTTCCTTGCGTTCGGCGAGCTTCGACTGCTGTTCCTTCTGGGACGTTCGAACCTTCTCCTGGTTGGCGTTGACGCTTTCCAGGCTCGTCTTTTCGCGGGTATCCTTCAGCGTGACCGACACTTCGGCAAGGGTGATCTCGACATCGCCCGAACGCTTGGGCGCGAAGGACGACGATGCGAAGATGATCGAGAAGCTGATGGTTGCCGCAGCACCCATGCCGGTGGGCACGTCGGGCACGCCGCCGACCTGGCCGAGCGTCCCCTGCCCGACCGGGTTCTGGCTGTTGATGTTGCTCTTCTTCTGGACATTGCTCGTCTGAACGGGGTCCAGGTTGGGGGTATTGACCGGTATGCCGCCGCCGCCAATCGTCAAGTCTGCCACGTCACGTCCTCCAGGTTCGGTTCCGGCCTAGTGCTTGCCGCCGTGGACGGCCCATTTGGCGCGCGCCTGCTGCAGCGATTCGGGCGATCCGTGCCCGCGTTCCGCCTCGCCGAGGGCGATCTCGTAGCAACCGGCGGCGTTTTCGATTTCGCCGATGGCCTCCAGGCACTCGCCGAGCCGCAGGAACCCGTCGGGATTGGTGGCATCCATCGTGATGAAGGTGGTGTAGATCTGCGCGGCGACGTCGAAACGGCCTTCCAGCTGGTAGGTCGCGGCCAGCGCGTAGACTGCACGCTCCTCGCTGGGATCGAGCTGCAGCAGGGTCGTCAGGACGGCCCGCGCCTTCGCAAGCTCGCCGACCGCCAGCAGATCGTATCCCTGCTGGTAGAGCGCCTCGATATGGCGCTGCTCGAGCCCGAGGGCGGCGGCAGGCGTCGCACCCGACCGCACCGCCTGGATATAGGGCGTGTCCTCGATCTCGAGCGATTCCATGACGGCATCGAGAATCTCGGGCAGGCTCCTTGTCGCCGCGTCCATATCGATCTTCAGGAATGGGTGGCTGTCGAGGATGCTCATGTCTTGCCTCTCAGACTCATGTGAACGGCAGTTAATCATCGGACGCTTCTGCGGATGGTGTCGAAAGGCACACCGCCATTCGGCCCCGCGCCGGACGCCCCGATCGACGACAATCAGCCGACGCTGACGATGCCCCTGAGCTGCGCCCAGGCAGCCTCCAGATCGGACAGCTCGAACCGTCCGTCGGAGAGCGTCGTCCAGGCCACGGCGCGCTGGTCGCGGGTGACGCCGACATGGATCATCCGGTCCGTGGCGGCGTCGTAGCCGGCCTGGGCGAGCAGGGTCGGCATGGTCTGATGGGCGAGCCCCGTCATCGGCCGGCTGAGGCTCATGACGGGCGCATGGCCGTTGCGGTCTGGGCTGGGCGTGAAGGTGAGGCGGCCCGACGTCTCGAACTCGAACGTGTAGGACCCGTCGCGTCCCGGCTGGGCCACGAGATCCATGGATTCGGCGAAGCGCTCGACGGTCACCAGGATGGAGTGCGGTAGACTGGCCATGACGTGTTCCTTCAGCCGGACTGCGATTCGAAATAGGCCTCTTCGCGGGCGACGAGCCGCGTCGAGAGATCCATGATGGAGCGGCTCTGCTGCTCGCGCGACACCGGCGAGGGCAGGATCGCATCGGGCATCAGCCCGTGAATGTTGCGCAGCATGTTGACCGCCGTCACCGAGATGCCGGGGTCATCACCCGATATGCCGGCGATCACCTTCTCGGCATCGGCGACGGATGTGGAAGGATTGGACCCGAAATGCAGCAGTCGGCTGGTCAGGTCGTCCTGGTTCGGCATGGAATTCGAGCCCGTGAGCTCGGGATGCACGCGCTTGATCGTGTCCAGGACGAGGCCGGATTCGGAGTGGAGCGTCTTGATCTGCTTGAGCTTGGAGAGCTCCGTCAGCACGTTGCCGATGAGCTGCGACGTCTCCCCGATGGTGACCTGATCCTTGTCGGCATTCAGCACGTCGAGATCGCGCCCGGCGATTTTCGTGAAGGAATCGACGATCTGGTCGAACGAGCTGGCGAGATTGAACGTCCGCAGATGATCGAAGATCTGCCCGAGATTCTGGTTCTCGCGCACCATGTCGCGATAGCTGTTGCGGATTGCCGTGGGATCTGTGTCGAGCGACCCGGCCATCTTGTTTGCGATTTCGGCGGCCGCGAAACCCGCGGTGACGTCGCGTCCGACACGGCCTTCGCGGAAGGTGGCGCGCGCCTCGTCGATGACAGAGAGAAACGCTTCACCGGCACCGAGCGCCGCGACGTCCTGGCGGAAGCGCTCGAGCGCCGCGAACTGATGGGTCGGGTCGGTATCGTAGCTGCGCAGCGCCTCGAGAATGTCCTCCTTCGTCGGCCGGCTGGAGCCGCTTCCGCCGCGCTCGAAGCTCTGGCGGAATTCCTCCAGCTTCTCGCGCAGGTCGCGCAGGCGCTGGTCCACCGGCTGGTCCGGCAGCTTCTCCTCGATATCGGTGATGCGGCCCATGCCTTCGGTATGGGTACCCGCGCCCTTGCGGACCTTTGTTTCTTCGAGGCGCGGCTTGCGCCGCTCGGCGACCGCGGCGCCCAGCTCCTCCATCGCATCCATGATGTCGGACTGGTCGACGCCGCCCATCTGGACGGCTTCCTTGGTGACCGGCGATTGGCCGAGCGTCCGGACGCCGGTTTCGGTTTCGGCATTCTGGGTGGCGAGCTGCGTTCGCACCATTTCCAGAGGCGCGCGGGTGGATGTGATGTCGGCCATGGTGCGATGTCCCTCGTATGGCTGCGCTTAGGCTGTTGCCCTGGATGTAGCCAAACTTTGGCGGCGGGGTCGTGTCAGGCGACACGGGCGCGGCTGGTCAGCGCTTCGATGCCGCATTGCACCCCCCCGGATTTCCGGCTACACGATTGGCATTCTCGGACGTGTTGGCTTCAGTAGGTGGGGATCGTCTTGTCATGCAGAGCAGTGCCGACGCGCTTGCACTGATCAGAAAGAAGGTGCATCCGAAGGACGATGGCAAGTCGCTCGACGCGTTGCGGATCGACATCGAGAATGTCGTTCACGTCAACCTCGCACCGTCCTCGCCCGATCACATCATCATGACCGCCGAGCTGCATGAATTCCGGGGCAGGGTCAACGAAGCCGTGATGCGCAGCATGCTCGAAGCCAATGCCTTCGGCGAGAGCACCGGCCCGGCGCGGCTTTCGATCGAGGCCGACAGCCGGCCCATGCTTTCGCTCGAACTCCCCGCCTCCAACCAGACCGAAGCGACCCTGATCGAGAACGTCATCGAGTTCATGAATTGTGCGGCCTACTGGCAGTCCATCGGCACCGACATGCTGGTTGCCGCCGCGTCGGGACGTCGATCCGAACCCGAGCCCGTGAACGAATGGGACGACGTGATGCTGGTGCGGGTCTGAGCGCTCCGGATCCTCATTAAACCCGAATACACATCGCAAAGGGCGCCCTATCCGCCCGACTTGCATCGAGAAGCGCCCTCGCCCACGACGTGGCAGTGCCAATCGACACATCACCTCTCGCGAACGCATCCTAACATCGCAGCAACTTGCAGAGCAGCTCCGGCCTTGCGGGATGGCGCTTTTCGTTCGCTCCCGGCAATCCGTCTGGTCGCGGCCCTGCACAAGGGAGAAAGCGAGATCATGGCTGAAATTACGTCGTCACCGACTGTCTCGATCCAGTCGCTGCTCTATCCGACCACCACCGACACGCAGACGACCACCCAGACGACCCAGTCGAGCCCGACGGTCACCACGACTGTCGTTCCGACGGACACGTCCCTATTGCCGTCGAGCAGCCGGGGCTATTCCGCGGCAACCCTGGGCCTGACCCCGCCACGACCGGGCGGGTCTGCCGAGGCCGATCTCCTGATGGTCCGGCAGATGATCGAAGACATGAACAACGAGAACCGCGACACCGAAATCATGGCCAGCACCCAGCGCAAGGCGACAGCTCTGGGCGGCGCACTTGCCCTGCTGGGAGGCATGGTGTCGAGCATGGCGGAGGCTATCGCGCTGACGGTCGAGCAACCCTATGCGAAGGCGAAGGCCGAGGAGACCCTCGCCGAATACCAGGTCAAGCAGAAGGCGACCAGCGAGGTCAACGAGAAGCTGACGCCGGTGAAGGCCGAGTTCGACAAGCTCACCGGGGACATCGCAGCGGCGACGAAGGCCATTCAGGACATCGATCGCTGGATTGGGGAGAAGAACACGGCACTCGAGTTCGCCAATACCGATCTCAGTGTTGCGAACTTCCAACTCTCCGGGATCAGGGACAACATCGACAGCAAGAACAGGGAAATCATCAGCCTTCAGACACAATTGGCGGCCGCGACCAATCCTTCTGTGAAGAAGTCGCTCCAGGAACAGATCCTCTATGCCCAGGGCGTTCTGAACCAGTTCAAAACCCAGGAATCCGACAAGCTCAAGGACATCGGCGGCATCAACACGCGCATCGAGCAACTGAACAAGGAGAAGACCGATCTTCAGTCCAGTCGCCAGGAAAGAGTGAACCAGATCACCGCCGCCCAGACCCGCTTGGACGAAATCACGCCGACCAAGGTGCAGCTCGAAGCCGATCTGGCCGCGGCCAAGAAAGAGGAAGAAGAAGCCGGCGCCGTGTATTACGCAGCCAAAGCCTATTACGATGGACTTCAGCCCCGGATCGACCAGGCATTCGCCGATTTCGACACCACTTTGGCGGGCTTCACGCTAATGGCCAATCGGCTGGCCGCCGTTCCGGGCATGCCGGATGCGGGCGTCGATACGGAACTGGCCGTGATGCGGAAGGAAAACAAGGAAGCGCTCGCCGAGCTCTGGAAGATCATGTCGGATTCGCGCGAGAAACTGGGCGCCGAAGCCAGGATCAACGACGCGATCAATAGCAAGCTGAAGGATGTCGACGAGGTCACCCGAACAAAGATCGGGCTCGCCTTCACTTCCGTCTTCAGCGCGCTTCAGGATGCGTTCAAGAGCCTGGCTGCCTTGCTGGATCCAGCCTCCAATTCGGGCGGCAGCAACTTCTCCGAACGCCAGCCGCAACGCATGCGCTTTGCCATCGGTGGCTCAGCATGACCTTCTCGCCCTTCGACCCTGAAGTGATGCGCGTGACGCTCGGCAGTCGCCGATCCTCCGTGGGGGGCAAGTCCGAGATCGACCGGATCGCCGAAAACGCGCCTTTCGAAGAGGCCCGGTTGAAGGGGGTCTATCGCGAGATCGAGAAACGTCTCGGCGATCTCCTGTCGCTGGATTTCGTGAAAGACGACCCCGAGGCGCTCGATCGGCTGCATCAGCTCTTTTACGCCGTCGACATCGAGGACTTTTCCAAGCGCTTCGACCATTTCGCTTTCCATGCCCTGTCGCGGCTCGAAGAGATGGGCACCGACGACGATCGGGGCGCAGAGGCGCGCGCGCGCCTGCGGGCCGGGCTGGGCAGGCTCGGAGGCAGGGCCGGGACGACCTCGGGACCGGGCGCGATGCAGTCGCCCCTCTCTCTCATGAACCAGAGCAAGAGCCTGTCCGCCGAAGCAGAGCCGGAGGCATCAGGGCCGTTGGCGCCGAAGCCCCGCATGCGTCTGCGGCTCTAGGGTAGTCGAACGACGCACAGCAAGCGACGAGCCGGGTGAACCGGTCACTTCAATCGACGTGGAAGGATGAGCATGACCGTTTCGGTAGCAGCGTTTGGCGGCCAGTATTCCTTCACGCCGTCCTCCACGAACCCGCTGTTCGCCGGCGGCACGGCGCTTGCCCCGAGCAGCGTCAGCCTTGCGAGCTTCCTCGCGGCCGGCGAAGCCTTCCAGGTCGAATATCTCAAGGCCGCGTCCAGCCTCCTGGGAACGACGACTAACGGCGTGGGCGCCTACGGCTTGCAGTTCAGCGACGCCTCCGGCACGCGGACCTTCATCCTGGAGACGAACGGCCAGTCCGTCATCGCCGTAGACCAGCTGACCGCGAGCGCCTACGAGGCCCTGACCCCTGATAACCGCCAGGCCGCGCTTTCCACGGGCGCACTCGCCGTCCCGCCCTTCGCCGGCGATTTTGCGGTCCAGACCACCGCCTTCCGCACGGCCTATCTCCAGGCGAACGGATCCGCGCTCGGCTCCGTATCCCCCCAGCCCAAGGGGCTGGCCCTGCCACAGGCAGGCGGCGACAGGATCTTCATCCTCAACACGGCCGGCAACGACGTGATCGATGTCGGGCTTCTGGACATCAAGTCCTATTTCAGCCTTCCCGCGGCAGACCGGACCCTGGCCCGGCTTTCCGGGGGGTTGACGCTCACACCCACGGCCTTCGAACTGCGCACGATCGCACCCGCCCAGCAGGCGGAATATCTGGCTACCTTCGGCGCCACGATCGCAACGACTTCGGGCGGCACGGCGGTGCAGGGCGTGTTTCTGATGGACAATGGCCGCCAGAGCGGCTTCATCCTGAGCGAATCCGGGACCGCCATCGACATCGGGGCCTTGACCTTCTCAGCCTTCAACGCGCTGTCCGATGCTGATCGGGACAGGCTGCTGGCGACGGGCGTCCTGCGCATCGATCCGTCGGCCAGCGAGTTCCGGGCAGCCTCGGCCGCGGAGCAGCAGCGCTTCATCACGCTGTTCGGCACGTCCCTCGGCACGTCGATCGACGGCACGGATGTGCGGGGCCTGCTGCTGCGGGACAGCGCCGGCGCCAAGGCCTTCCTGTCGTCTCCCGCCGGCGTGATCGATGTGGCATCCGTGGCGCCGACCGCCTCTGCCTTTACTGCCCTTCCGGCAGCGACAAGAGCACTGATCATCGCAACGGGCACGCTGCCGTTCCTGCCCACGCGGGAGGAGTTCCAGTCCTGGCCGCAATCGAGCCAGCTTGCCTATCTGACGGCCAATGCGCTCGAACTCGGTACGCCGTCCAGCGGCACGGGCTCCGTCTCAGGCCTGGTGTTCCGCGGCGCCGGCGGCCCCGGGGTCTATATCCTGTCAGCGAGCGGGATCATGATCGATCCGGCGACCGTGAGCTTCGGCACCTATGCCGCGACATCGCCCGCAGCGAATGCGCTGACCGACAGCGAGCGCATGGCAATCGTTCTTTATCGCGGAAGCATTCCGACCCCGACTCTGGCCGAACTGTCCGGGGCGAGTGCCGCAATCGGGCTGTCCTACCTGCAGTCGGCGAAGAGCCGTCTGGGCCTGACCCCTTCAGGCACGCCGATCGAAGGCGTCCGCCTGTCGGACGGCAGCACGAGCCGGACCTTCGTCCTCTCCGCGGACGGGGCGCGCGTCATCGACGTCAACGCCCTGACGCTCGCCGATTTCATGAGCTTGCCGGCAGCCGACCAGCAGCTGGTCAATGCCCTGCCGGAATTCCAGACCGCGATCACCGCCTCGGCCTTCCGGAGCGCGGCGACTGCCGACCAGATCGCCTACCTCGCTGCCTTCGGCGTCGTGCTCGGCACGACACCGACCGGCGCGACGGTGAAGGGCCTGCGGCTGCCCGATGGCGCGGGAACCGCGACCTTCATTCTCTCATCGACCGGTTCGACCGTGATCGACGTGTCGACCCTGTCGCTTGCGACCTATGTCGGCCTGCTGCTGGCGGACCGCCAGCTGGCGACGGCCTCATCGGCCTTCAAGCCAAAACTCTCTGAGTTTCTCGCGCTCAGCGATCTCCAGAAGGGGACCGCCATCGATGATGCGGGCGAAGACCTCGGCACCGTGGCACCATCGACGAGCGTCAGGGGCCTGCGTTTCAGCGATACCGCCGGAACACGCGTCTTCATCCGTTCCGCCGATGGTCTCGGGATCATCGAGCCGAATGCGCTGACGCTCGACGCCTATGCCGCGCTTTCGAGCGCCGATCGGGCCATCGTGGTCGCCAGCGGCGCCTTCACCGGCGGCGCGACGGCAGACCTCTTCCTCGCCTCCTCGACGGCAGCCCAGCTGCAGTGGCTCGCCGACGAGGGTCAGCGGCTGGGTGCCCTGCCGGATGGTACCGTCATCACCGGCCTGATCCTCGACGGCTTGACCGGACGCACGGCGTTCATCCGCAATGCGGCCGGTACCGGCGTCATCAACGTGACCGACCTGTCACCGCTGGCGTTCCTGCTGCTCGGAGCCACCGATCGGGCGCTCGTCGCCGGCTCCAACCTCTTTCGTCCAACGCTCGACCAGTTCAACACGCTCGGCACGGTCCTCAAAGCGGACTTCGTGCGCCAGGCCTCGACCGCGTCATTCACCCGACCCGACGGCTCCAAGGCATCCGCCCTGACGGTTTCGGCCGCGGACGGCGACCATGTGATCATTGTCAACAGCGCCGGCACCGACGTTATCGACACCGCGACGCTTACCTTCACGAGCTTCTACGGACTGAGCAGCGCCGATCGCAGCCTCGTCCTCGCATCCGGCGGTTTCGCGCCCAATCCGACTCTGGCGGAATTCAGGGCGGCAGCGCCGGCGATCCAGGCTGCCCATGTCAATCTCGCCGGCTATCAGGCGGGATCGCTGGCCGACGGCACTGCCGTCAAGGCCGTGGTACTGTCGGATGGCCTGACCCGCTCGATGTACGTCGTCAACAGCACAGGAACAGGCGTGATCGATGTGCTGTTGATCAACGCGATCGGTTTTGCGGCATTGACGCAGGCCGACCGTGACCGGGTCTATGCGACCGGACAGTTCACGTCCCTGCCGACGGCGGCGGCGATCCGCGCCAATCCATCGCTTCTCACCGCCAATGCAGTCACCCTCGGCTATACCGATGCCAATGTGCCTGTACGCGGCCTCGTCGTGTCGGACGGCAGCGCGCAGACCCTGTTCATCGTCGACAACAATGGCAATGTCATCGAACCCGGCCTCATGACGACCGCGCAGCTCGACGCGCTGACCGCAACCCAGCGCGACTACATACGCAGCGTGGAGTCCTTTGTGCCGGCCGGCCTGATCCCGCCCTATTTCCGCGACGCCAATGCCCGTGACCCGTCCAACACCACCACGGGCGAACTCGGCGAGCTCGTCCGGGTGCGGGAGACCAAGGAGCTCTATGACGACACCTATCTCGACGGGGATACGCGCAAGCTCGCCAACAATCCGCTGATGTCGCTGGCGACCAGCGACACCACCTTTCTCAACCTGTTCCTGCAGGCGCATTCCATTCACCAGCTCGAATATATCAAGTCCAAGGGCGCCACGATCACGTTTACAGATTCGAGTGTGTCGCCAAGCGTGACCTATACGACCAAGGTGCTCAACCTCGTTGTGAACGGCGAAACGCTGAGCTACATGGCGAGCACCGATGGCACATCCGTCATCAATGTGGCGAAGCTGTCGCTGGGTGGCATAGCCCGCCTCAATCAGGCCGACCAGGCGCTGGTGTCAAAGACCGACGGCTTCACCCAGATCGCGTCCTCGCTCGGCCTGACGGCCGACGGCGGCGGCGGGGTGGAAAGAGGCAATCTCAAGAGCCTCGTCCAGACGCTTCTCAACACCGTGACCAACGACGCTTTCCCGTCCACGTCGACGGACGCAGATGTCACGAGCGCCCGCACGATCTTCTCCCAGGAACTCACCCTGATCCTCGAGCGCCTCGACAACACGACCGTCTTCTCGATATCCGCGCTGCAGACCAAGCTTTCCGAGATATCGCAGCGCATCGAGCGCGTCAGGGCCTTCACCGACACGCTCAAGGAAGTGCCGGACAAGGCCAGTGCCTTCGCGCGCGGTCTCGACTATGACAAGCTCAAGGAGGGCCTCACCTCCTTCTTGCGCGAGGAAAAGCGCATTGCCGTCAACGACACCCGCATCGCGCGGCTGGCCAAGCTGGCCAAGCTGGGCATTCCCAATCTCGACCTTCCTTCGCTGATCGTCGAGTTCCAGACGCTCTACGAGATCGACTCGCGTGCACGAGCGGACGCCGACACCGTCGAGGTCAAACAGCAGAATGCGATGCTGGCGGACTATAACGAATACCAGCGCGTCATCACCCTGACGGCCGGCGGCTTCCCGGCCAAGGACGACGGCAAAACGGCGATGGAGATCAAGGACGATACGCTCGATGCGCGGGTCAAGAACATGTTCGACGCGCGCTGGGGAACCGTCATCCATCCGATCGAGAAGCTGACCAGCACCAAGCGGCCGGTGCAGTACACGGCCGAGCTGGCGATGAACTTCAAGAATTTCCCGTCGAACGACAATGAGGAAATCGACTCGAACTTCCTCAATCTGCTGGAAAGCGTGATGGGTGTGACAATCCCGGTCTATTCGGGAAACGCACTGCGTACCGGCTATGAATTCATGAGCAGTCTGGACGCGATCGACGCCGAGATAGACCGGTATGCCGACAATACCGGACAGAAAAACATCCTGAACTATCTCCAGTTTCTCGGAACAGACAGTGCACTTGATTCCGAAAGGGAAGCGGTCAAGACCGCCCTGGGCATAACCGGAACCTTTGGCAAGAATCAGTTCAAGGACCTCTACAACAAATGGAATCAGGAGACCGGCGATTATGGCGACGGGTCCGGTCCACGTTGGTACTTCAGCCAGTTCTACCTCAGGTACATCGAAAAATACCAGGGTGGCAGCTGGACGACCGGCGACACATTCTTCCCCAAGTGGGTCAACGAGAACTATTACAAGAACAACGACGACAAGGGCGACAAGCTGACCTATGACGAACTCACCATTAAGGGCGCCTTCACTTACAAGGCCCTGAAGCGCAAGGTGGACTGGGACAATATCGGCACGCAGCTGTCCAACGCCATCACCAACATCAACCAGTCGAACCAGATCCGCCAGAACTCGATCAGCCAGTATCAGAGCGAGGCGACGCGCCATTTCGATCTCGTCAACAACACCCTGAAGCGCATGTTCGACCTCATGCAGAGCATCGGCCGCAACACGGCATAGGACAGGCCATGACCACGATATCAGGGACCCCGATCTATCTCCGTCTCGCCGATGCCGACGGCAAGCTGCTGAACGACGACCTGCTGCAGGAATCGCTGTCGCTGGACGACGGCATGCCCTATGACGGGGAGACGCGGCTGCTCGGCAACCGACCGGCGGATTTCGGCGATCCGGCGACGGCCTCCGCCTTTCCGACCGGCTTCCGCTACTGGAACACGATCTACCAGCTCGAATGGCTGAAGGCCTATGCGGCCAGCCATCCGGATCAGAAGGTCACATCGACGGACGGCGGCAAAAGCCTCTCCACCATCGCGGTGACGCTGCCGTATGGCTCCAGCACCGACACGATCAGCGTCATGGTCACGTCGGGCCTGGTCGGTCAGGTGGCGGGGATGCAGCTCGGCGTGACGATCCTAAACGACCTGACGCCGGAGAAGCTGCGCCGGCTGACGCTTGACGACCAGAGGCTGATCGCCGCCCATCCCGACTTCAGCACGCTGATCGCGGAGCCTTTCGCGCTGCGCCCCTCGGGGACGGAAACGGTTGCCGAGGCGCGGCAAGCGATGAAGGACATTCTTCTCGAGCTGAAATCCGTCATTGCCGCGGCGGGCGCCTTGCCGTCCTCGACCGACAGCTCGATACCCTCAGACCCCGCCAAGCTGATCACCGATTCGATCGACCTGTCGCTGGCATCGCTCGACAAGATGGCGATCTTCAGCCCCGACGCGATCGCGCAGCTGCGCGCCGATCTCTCCGAACGCTACCAGCGGCTCGCCAATTACGCCTCCGCCCTGCGCGGCTTCGAAACGGCGGGGACCAAGGAGACCGATACGACCGGCTATATGAGCATCGACGACCGCGCCTCGCTCCGCAGCACCTATGAGATCTTCGTCCAGTCCGCCAAGCGGCAGCTCGACGTCGAGAAGACGGCGGCCGAGATCGCCGATACCGGCGTCTTCAATGGCAAGTCTCTCGATCTGGCCGGTCTCACCTATTCCTTCCAGGTCATGGGCAATTATGGCGGCGAGGCCGAAATGCAGGCGCGCACCGAAGAGATCCGGTCCCGCAGCTCGCTCCTCAACATCTATTCCATCGTCCAGAAGCTGATCAACCGCACCTCGGCCAAGGTGGACGACCCGCCGAAATCCAAGGACGGCGTGGTGGATCAGCCCAAAGGCGCGCTCCAGTACGATGCGGCGAACCAGGCGACGGAAGAGCGGGCACTCAAGCTGTTCCTCGCCGTCGGCGGGGTGCCGCTCGCGCTGCATCCGTCGGAAGTCGCGCTCGGCATAAAGCGTCCGACCCTCACGGAAACCACCATGACCAAGGCCAACTGGGACCTGTTCGCATCCAGCCTGTCGGGGGCCGTCCGGGTGCTCGACCGCGACGTCCAGACCCTGTCGGATGCCGTCAATGCCGTCAGCCGCGAGCGCAACCGGCACTATGACATGGCGACCGAGGTGGTTCAGAAGATGTCCGACATGATCAACTCGATCACGCAGACCATGGACTGAGGAAGGGACGGACGACAGGATGAAGCCAGCCCGACCCACCGAAGGCGGTGCACGCGCCTTCCGCATCCAGTCGCTGGATGTCGGCGTCGAATCGATCGGCCGATGGCGGATTGACGACGAGCAGCACCTGCCGGAGGACCGCAAGCCCTCGCCGGTCTTCCTGCCAGAAACCCGGGCGCTCGACGAGATCCTGCGCCGGCCCTCTCTCGACGAACGCCTGCCCAACCTGCTGCGGCCGGACAGGCTCGATCCCGACCTCCTGCTGCCGGCGCGCATGAGCGCGGTGCGCCTGGAGGTCGCCCAGCGTTTCCGCGACATGGAAAGGCATGCCAGGACCGCGGCGGCGCGCAACATCTTCGCCTCCGCCGCCACGGTGATGGAGGATGATGCCGCGCTCGACGACGAGGTGCAGACCGCGCTGGCGCTGCTGTTGCGTGGCTGACCTGACATGAAAGACGAGGACATGGACATCGCCGGCGAGACGCCAGACGACAGACCGGACACTACCGGGCTGAGCCTTCGGCCCGAACCGGTCGCCGAACGCTGGATCAGGCCGATCGAAGGCGCCGAGCGTGACTTCCTGCTGCTCCTGGTTTTCGTCTACCTGCAACATGAAATGTTCGACCGCGCCCAGGCAATCGTCGAGGCGATGCTGGAGGCGGGCGACGGCAGCCGCGAGGCCGTCCTCGCGCAGGCGGTGATCGCCTTCTGCACCCGGAACTACGAGAGGACGCTGGAAGTGCTGACGCGGCTCGACCGCGTCGACCCGATCGAACGCTATGCCCGCAAAACGCTGACCGAACGCCAGCGCATGCGCTCCTATCTCCGGGCCCGATCGCTCTACGAACTCGGCGGCGACATGAAGGCCACCGTCGACCTCTATATCCGCCACCAGGAATATGACGGCGACGAGGAGAAGGGCTGACCGGCTCAGTGCGGCCGGTGGCCGCACGAGCCCGACGGACACCCATCATCCTGCCCTGATCACCGCGGTCACCCCCTCCTCGTCGTCCGCGACTTTACAATCGCGTCGGCGCCGTCATCATGGCCGGTGCGGGCGCTGCGCCGAAGCATGGCCGATCGGATGGGAGGGAACAGGACACCTGTTCCGGCGATATCATGAACCGTTACGAGCTCAGCGATTTCGTGCTCACGCTGATCGACAAGGCCAATACGCACACGCCGCTCCGGTTCCAGCAGTCGATGATCGCGCTCGTGCGGGACGTGATCGTCTTCGATTCCGCCTGGTGGGGCTGGTCGCTGTTTCGGGGCGGCAGGATCTCGATCGTCCACACCAATCTCAGTGGTCTTCCCGCGGAATTCGAGGCCGCGGTTCGGGAGCGGCTGTTGATCGATCCCTTCATCCGGGCGGGGCGGTCGCTGAAACTGTTCGCCAAGTCGCTCACGGTCGACGAGTCGGTGTCGGATCCCGACTTCAAGTCGCTCGGGCAGGAGTTCAATCTCACGCATATGCTGAACGGCCATTGCAATGTTCATGGCGGCAGCTTCAACTTCTTCATGTCGCTCTATCGGGAGGGCCGCAGCCAGGCCTTTTCCGAAACCGAGAAGGCCGATTTCCTGGCGATACTCCGCCATCTCGAACAGGCCCTATCGCTCAGCCTGCAGCATGACCTCAGCCTCAGGGTCGATCCCCATCACGAATGGGCGCTGGTCGACCACCATGGCGAGCTGTTTCTCTGCTCGCTGGGTTTCAACGCCGCGCTCGCCACGACCCTGACGCGCGGCCAGAAGCCGACGACGCGCCTGAAGGAACTTGTCCAGCAGCAGCGCCTGACCAGCCGCAGCGGCACCGTCTTCACCCGCCGCCGCTATTCGGACGAGCTGTGGATCCTGTCGATCCAGCCGAGAAGTCCCTGGATGGTCCTGTCGCTCAAGGAGCGGCAGATTGCCGACATGCTCTGTTCCGGGGCAACCGCCCGCTCGATCAGCGAGCGGCTCGACGTATCGGTCAACACCGTCCGCAACCAGACCTCCTCGATCTACCGGAAGCTCGGCATCCACAACAAGGTGGAACTGGCGCGGCTCGCCACGGAGCGCAGCGATCGACCCGCCTGAGGGCGGCTACATCCCGACCACGACAGCTTTTTTGCCGAACCGCAAGACGGATTGGCGGTTTTATAGTGCATCTGCACTATATCGCGCCTCAGTGCCTGGCCTAAGTTCGTGTGCAAGCCGGCACGATGCGCGACGCATGGATGCCGGGCGCGGCGCAAAGCCCGCGCATGGAACTGGGAGGTTCCCGACGAACAGCAGCATTTCCGGACGATCCGGGAATGTCGGAGATGAGACCGGAGTGGACGCCGTCCGCTCCGAGGGGGCCGGCTGCGCTCTTGGCGGCGCGGCCCTGGACAGGGGATGGGAATGAGCGGATTTGCCGATCTGATCTTGACTGGGGGACGGTTGTTCACGGCCGATGCGAAAGGCAGCTGGGCCACGTGTGTCGCCATCCGCAAGGGCCGCGTTCTGGTGGTCGGCACGTCAGACGACATCGCTTCTTTCCGCGGACCTGAGACCGAGGTCGTCGATCTCGGCGGCCGGACGGTGCTGCCGGCCTTCAACGACGTGCACAACCACATTCTGCTGGCCGGACAGTCGGCGCTCTACGAAATGCAGTTTCCGTCGAGCGCCTCGGCCGAGGAGGTCTGTGCGCATGTCCGCAGCCAGGCCGGGCGAATCGGACCCGGCCAGTGGGTGGTCGGCAATGCCTGGGGTGCCGACATGATGACGGTGCTCAACAGCGAGGCCGCTCTCGCGATGCTGGACGCGGCGAGCCCGGACAATCCCGTGATGCTGCGCGACGAAACCATGCACAATCGATGGGTGAACACGGCGGCGATGCGGGCGATCGGCATTTCCGACAACCTGCCCGCCCCGCCCCAGGGTGCCTTCGGCCGCGATCCGGTCAGCGGCCGGCTCACCGGCGTACTGATCGAGGCTGCCGCCGGCGTGGCCGAGATGGAGGTCGACCGCGCGGTCACCGATACCATGCGCAAGTCGGCAATCAGGAAGGCGGTCGAAATCGGCAATTCACTGGGCATCACCGGCTTCCAGGAGGCCGCCACTGCCCTGCCGATCCTCAAGGCGCTGGCAGAACTCGATCGTGACGGCGAACTGACGGCCTGGTCGGTCGGCTCCCTGCCGCTCGTACCGCCCGGCTTCCTTTTCGGGACTTCAGGCGACGAGTTGCTCGCCGTCCGCGACCAGTATCGCACCGTCCACGTGAAACCCAACTTCACCAAGCTCTTCCTCGACGGCGTGCCGGGCGCGCGCACTGCCGCCTTCCACGAGGCCTATCTGCCGGACCCCGCGCACGGCCACGGCCATCGCGGCGAGCTGCTGATGGACATGCCCGAACTCATCCGCATGATCGACAAATCGGAAAGGCTCGGGATGGGGCTCAAGGTGCATTGCACCGGTGACCGCGCCGTCACCACCATGCTCGATGCGGTGGAGGCGGTGCGGTATTTCAATGGACCCACGACGGTGCGCCACCAGATCGCCCATGCGAGCTATATCCGTCCCGACGACATCGCCCGCTTTGCCAGGCTCGGCGTGGTCGCCGACCTGTGCCCGATGATGTGGTTTCCGACCACCTTCCTCGAAGCGCACAAGGAAGTCATGGGCGTCGCGCGCGCCACGAGCTTCTGGCCGATTGCCGATCTGCTCGACTCCGGAACGCTGATTGCCGGCGGCTCGGACTGGCCGGTCGTTCCGCTGCCCAATCCATGGATCGGCATCGAAGGCATGGTGACGCGGCAGAATCCGCTCGGCGACTTTCCGGGCGTGTCGCTCTGGGCATCCCAGGCGATCGATCTCGAAACCGCGATCCGCGCCTACACGATCAACGCGGCCACCGCCATGGGGATCGACGACCTGACGGGATCGATCGAGCCGGGCAAGTCGGCGGACCTCATGATCCTCGACCAGAACGTTTTCGACGTGCCGCCATCCCGGATCGGCAAGACGAAAGTCCTGACCACCTATTTCGAGGGCCGCGTCGTCCACCAGGCCTGAAGGCCGCCGTTTCAAACAAGCAAAGGGGAGCCTAACAATGAGGAATGGAATCCTGTCAGCCCTGATCGGGTCGATGTTCTGCTGGGGCGCGTCCTGCGCCACCGCACTCGCGGGACCCACCTGCGAGAGCGGGCCGATCAAGATCGGCGCGGTATCCACCATCACCGGCATCGTCGATTTTTCCGATGCGCCCAATGCCGCCAAGGCGGTTTTCGACCAGCTGAACCAGGCCGGCGGCATCAATGGCTGCATGATCGACTACTCGCTCGCCGACGACAAGGCGGATCCGCAGGTCGCAGCCCAGGCCGCGCGCGACCTGATCGACAACAAGGAAGTCTATGCCCTGGCCGGCGGCGCAAGCCTGCTCGACTGCGCGGTCAATGCCGGCACCTATGCCCGCAACGATGTCCTGTCGGTGCAGGGCGTCGGCGTCGATCCGCTCTGCTTCAACGCGCCCAGCGTGGCGCCGGTCAATGTCGGTCCCTACACCCTGACCACGGTGATGCTCGACTATGCGACGAAGAACCTAGGCTCGCAGAAGGCCTGCGCCTTCATCGCGGTGATCGGCGGTACGCAGGAGGCCTATGCCGGCGCCATCGCCGACTGGGAGAAGCGCTCCGGCAGGACCATCGTCCTCGCCGACTACACGCTGCCGCTGCAGGGAGACCTCACGCCCTACCTCATCAAGGCACGCGATGCCGGCTGCGACGCCGTGCTGACCAACCAGGTCGAGCCCGGGGTGGTGCAGTGGATCAAGACCGCAGACGCCCAGAAGATCAGCGGCATCAACTGGCTGTTCCTGGCCCCGGGCTACACGGAGGGCGTCGCCAAGGCGCTCGCCGACAGCAAGCAGCCGCTCTATATCGGCACCGAATGGGAGCCCTATACCGAGGCCAACAGCCAGGCCAACGCGGAATGGGCCGCGACGATGGACAAGGCGGGCCTGCCGAAGACGGCTTTCTCGCAGGGAGGCTTCATGGCGGCCAAGGTCATCATCGACACGATCGCCGGCATGGAGGGCGAGGTGAACCGCGAAAGCCTCACCGCCGCGCTCAAGGCCGGCAAGGCGCTCTCCTATCCGATCGCCGGCACGCCCTATGTCTTCGGCGACGCCCCCCGGCACGCGCCGATGCAGGCGTCCAAGATCATGCAGCTCGTCGACGGCAAGTGGACGGTGAAGACGCCGGACTGGTTCGTCCTCGACAAGGCGCAATAGGCCAGGACCCGGCGGAACCCGAGCGTGGACCCCGCGACAGCGGGTCCATTGGCCGAGACGGCCGGCAGTGCGTCCAAGGCGGGGCTTCGCTCCCTGCCGCTCCCCTGCCTGCCGGCCGGACGGTCGCCAACCCAGAACAAAGATCGGAGTGCGTGTTGAACTCATTGCTGACTGCCGCCGTCGCCGGTCTCTCGGCCGGCGGCGCCTATGCGATCCTCGGCGTCTGCGCCATCTTCACCTACCGGCTGGTCGCCGTCGTCAACTTCACCGGCGCTGCGATCGGCGCGACCGGCACATTCGCCATGGTCGGGCTCCATGACCTCGGCATGCCCCTGGCGATGGCCACGGTCGCCGGTATCGCGGCCGGCGCGCTGGCCGGGGTGCTGATCGGCCTCGTCATGACGACCTGGTTCGCCAATGCCGGCGCGTCCACCAAGGCCGCGGTCACGGCCGCCCTGCTCGTGGGCTTCCTCGCCATCGGGCTCAGGCTGACCGGCGGCCAGCATCCGCATTACTTCCCGGAACTGATCCAGGGCTCCGCCTTCCGGCTGGCGGGCGTCGAGGTGACCTGGGCGTCGGTGGCGACGATGCTGCTGGCGCTGGGCTTCACGCTGGCGACCGAACAGTTTCTCGGACGGACCCGCACGGGGCTGCAACTCAGAGCCCTCTCGGAGCGGCCGATGGCCGCCGAACTGATCGGCATCCGCGTGAAGCTGCTCGCGCTCGGGGTCTGGGCCGTGACCGGCGCCATGACTTCGCTGGCGCTGATGGTGATCGCACCGCTGCGGTCGCCGGATTTCGCCTCACTGAGCCTGCTCGTGGTCCCGGCGCTGGCCGCCGCCCTGATCGGTGCCTTCGCCAGCCTCCGTGCCGCCCTGCTCGGCGGGCTCCTGATCGGGGTGCTTGAAGGAGTCGTCAGTGCCGTCGACATTGTGAGCCAGTATCGCAGCACCGTGCCCTTCGCCGTCATTCTCGTCGTTCTCCTGTGGTCGCAGAGAGGAGCTCGCTGGGATGACGCGCGCTAGTCTCCGCTCAGTGCTCGCCACGCTGCTGCCGCTGCTCGCCATCGGTGCCCTGGTCCTCATTCTCCTGCCGAAATACTGGGTCTTCCTGCTGACGGCCGTTTTCATCGTCGGGATCTCGCTTCAAAGCCTCGGACTGGTCACGGGCCGCACCGGCATGATCTCGCTCTGCCAGCTGTCCTTTGCCGGCGTCGGCGCCTGGGTGACGGGCTATCTCAACCTGATCGGAGCGCCCGGTGGCCTTCTGGTCTGGACCGTCATCGGCGGGCTCGCCGCCGTCCCGGTCGGAATCGCTCTCGGGCTACCGGCCCTCAGGCTGCGCGGCATCAATCTCGCCATCGTCACGCTCGGCTTTGCCGCCGCGTTCGACACGGTGCTGGCGACGATCACATTCCCCGGCCAGACCACCTTCACCCAGGTCGCCCGGCCGGCCCTGTTCGACAGCGACCGCGGCTACTTCGTCTTCGTCCTGGCGGTCTATGCGGTCATCGCCGTGGCCCTCGACCTTCTCAGCCATTCGCGGCTGGGCGCCTCCTGGCTGGCGGTACGGCATTCCGAGCGGGCGGCGGCCGCCCATGGCATCTCGATTCCACGGGCCAAGCTGAGTGCCTTCGCCATCAGCGCCTTCGTCTCGGGCATTTCAGGCGGTCTGCTGGCAGGCTATCTCGGCACCTTGGTGGCCGACAATTTCTCGATGATGCAATCGCTTGCCCTGTTTGCGGTCGCCACCATGGTGGGCGCGCAATTCACGCTGGGGGCGATCATCGGCGGCGTGCTGATCACGCTGTTTCCCGAGCTTCTGCGCCGGCTGAACCTGCCGCAGGATATCGGCAACCTCGTCTTCGCGGCCGGTGCCGTGCAGGCGCTCTCCACCGGCGAGACCATAGCCGAAACCTGGATGCGGCTGGGCCGCAGGCTCTGGCCGCAAGACCCGGCCAAGATGAACGGCGGCAGCGGCGACAGCAGCGACAGGCTGCCGCCCCGCGCCCGCCACGCGCCGGGGCCGGCACTCGAGGTGCGCAACCTCACCGTCCGGTATGGCGTGGTCACCGCGCTCGACCGGGTCAATCTCACGGTCAGCGCCGGCACCGTCGCCGGTCTGGTCGGTCCGAACGGCGCCGGCAAGTCGACGCTGGTCGACGCGATCGCCGGCTTCCTGCACCGCTACGAAGGCTCGGTCCTGCTCGAGGGCCGCGCGCTCGAGGGCGTGTCGGCCACCGAGCGCGCGCGCCGCGGCATCCGCCGCACCTGGCAGACCACGCGCATCGCGCCGGAACTGACGGTGGGCGACTATCTGAAGCTCGCGGCGGGGGCAGCCGCGGCCGCCGAGATCGAGGCGCTTCTCGGTTGGATCGGCGCGCCCGCGCCTGAAACGCCGATCGCCGCCGTGGATGCCGGCACGCGCCGTCTGCTCGATGTCGCGGGTGCGATCGCGGCGCGGCCCCCGGTGATCCTGCTCGACGAACCGGCTGCCGGCGTCTCCTATGACGAGGCGCTGAAGCTGGGCGAGCGGATCGCCGCCATCCCTGCGACCTTCGGCAGCGCGGTGCTGCTGATCGAGCATGACATGGATCTGGTGCGCCGCGCCTGTTCGGAGATCACCGTCATCGACTTCGGACATGTCATCGCCCATGGCCCGCCCGAAACGGTGCTGGCCATGCCTGTCGTGCAGAAAGCCTATATGGGCATCGAATTCGAGGAAGCGGCAGAATGACGGCGTTCCGGGTCGAAGGACTGAAGGTCGATCGTGGCGGCATCCCGGTCATTCACGGTGTCGACCTGATGGCCCGCGGCGGCGAAATCAGCGTGCTGCTCGGCTCCAATGGTGCCGGCAAGACGACGCTGCTCGAAAGCCTGTCCGGCATCATTCCGCACCGGGCCGGCTCGATCACGCTCGACGCGGTGGAACTGGCGCGCCTGCGGCCGGGCGCCCGGGCCAAGGCCGGCATCAGCCATGTCGAACAGGGACGGACGGTTTTTTCGACCATGTCCACCGAGGACAATCTCAAGGTCGCGCTGCATCCCGAGGCAAGCCTCGACGAGGCCTATCGCTTGTTCCCGGAACTCCTGCAGCGGCGGTCCGTCATGGCCGGCATGCTCTCGGGCGGCGAGCAGCAGATGCTGGTGATCGCCCGGTCGATCCTCAACCGGCCGCGGCTCATCATGATCGACGAGATGTCCTCGGGTCTGGCGCCGGTCATCGTCAGCCGGCTGATGGCGGCGGTGCGCAGGCTCGCCGATGCCGGCATGGCGGTGGTCCTGGTCGAGCAGTTCGCAACGCTGGCGCTCGCCATCGGAGACCGGGCCTATGTGCTCCGCCGGGGTGAGATCGTCTATGACGGCGACTGCACGGCGCTGGCCGCCGACCCGGCCCTCATGCACCGGCTGTATCTGGGATCGATCGAGCCGAGCTCTGCCGCTGCAGACTGAGGCGACCCGCCGTCAGAGCGGCGCCAAGGTCGCCGGCGCGCGGTTTCGCCGCATTTCCGCAAAGATATGGCCGAACAGGGCGGCGAGCACGACCGCGCCGCCGATCTGGGTCGCGGGCGACGGCACTTCGTCCATGAAGATCCACACCCAGAGCGGCGTCAGTGGCACTTCGAGCGCGATCAGAAGGGAAGCATCGACCGCCGGGATGCGTTTGGCGCCGAAGGTGTAGCAGGCGAGGCCGAGGCCGTTCTGCACGACGCCGAAGGCGAGGATGAGGCCGAGATCGGCGCTACCGGCGGAAAGCGGGCTCGCGAAGGGCAGGGTCAGCAGCGAGCACAGCCACGCCGAGAGCGCCATCGCCGGCAGCATGGGAACCTCGCGGTGCCGGCGCATCACCACGGCGAGACCGGCGACCGTCAGCGCCATGATTACGGCGAGCCCCTTGCCGAGCAGCGATCCGCCGCCGGCGCTGTCGGTCACCATGTAGAGCACGCCGAGAAACGCCACCGTGCTCGCCACGATCGTCGCGCGGCTCGGGCGTTCGCCGATGAAGACAAAGGCCAGGAAGGCGGTCAGGAAGGGCGCAGTGGCATAGATCACCATGCTGTCGGCAATCGAGGTATAGTAGAGCGAGCCAAGGCCGGACATCATGCTGGCGGCCGAGAGCGCGGCAGCCATGAGCGTCGGCCAGCGCATCGCCCTGACGATGCCGGGCGCCCGGCCGCGCTCGATGGCCAGGAAGACCAGCCAGACGGTGGTGCCGGACACGATGCCGCGCAGGAAGAGGATCGTCATCAGGTCGGCCTCGATCGACCGCATGAACAGGCCGGACAGCGACCAGAGGAAGGCCGAGAGCGTGACATAGGTCACGCCGAGGCGATAGGTGGTCTGTTCGGCTGCTGTCATGGAGGCCTGCGGGCGAGGAGCGGTCGCGATTATCGACGATTCCCGGCCCTGCGGCAAGCGTGTTTGGTCAGGCGATCAAGAGCGGATCAGGCCGGACCGAGGAAGAGATGCGTCTCCGATTTCGCGACCCCATCCATGCTGCGCACGCTGGTGACGACCGCGTTGAACTCGCCGAGGCTCGCCACCTCGATCTCGGCGATCAGGTCCCAGACGCCGTTGGTCGTGTGCAGCGCCGAAAAGCCCGGATTGCGGCGAAGCGCGGCGACGACGGGCTTGATGTTGCGACCGGCGAGCTCGATCATCATCACCCCGCGTACTGTTGCGTCGGCTGGCCCGTCGCGCAGCTTGACCGTGAAGCCGGAAATGGCGCCCGATGCCAGGAGCTTGTCGAGCCGCACCTGCACGGTGCCGCGCGCCACGCCGAGCAGGCTCGCCAGCGTCGGCACCGAGGCGCGGCCGTTGACCCGAAGTTCGGCGATCAGCCGTCGGTCGAGATCGTCCATGCGGGCTCCTGTCGATTTGGGCAGTGATGGTGACGAAAATGGCAGAAAGCTGCACGGATTGCCAGTTCTCTGGATGGATCGTCCGCCCGGGAAGCGTTAACGTGATTGACGAGAAGCCCTCCCACAAGGGGAGGGACTATGATCCGGCGATCGCCTACCCCAAGCAACACCTCTATCGATGCAGAGATGGAGGGTCAGGTGCCGGCTCGACAGGTCAAGCCCCTCCCCCGCCTGGGGAGGGGTCGGCACACGCACCCGGAGACCCCCATGACCCCCGCCTGGACCCCCTTCGATCGCGTCAGGGACATCGCCTACCGCCTCGTCGGCTGGCCGAGCGAGAGCGGCACGACCGGAGAGGCCGAATTCGCCGACCGGCTCGCCGGCCTCATACGCGAGATCCCCTATTTTCGCGACAACCCCCGCGACATCGCCGTGATCGACAGCCATGGCAGCCCGCCGGCACGGAATGTCGTGGCGGTCGTGCGGGGTACGGGCCGGCGGACGCTGGCGCTGGGCGGACATTTCGACACCGTGGAAACGGTGAACTACCGCGATCTCCAGCCGCTCGCCTGCCGCCCGGACGAGCTTCGGGCGGCACTTCTGGCCGATCTCGAAGGCCGCCCGCTTTCGCCGACGGAAGCGCGGGCACTCGAGGATCTCCGGAGCGGCGATTTCATCCCCGGCCGCGGCATGCTCGACATGAAGAGCGGCGTCGCCGCGGGCATAGCCGTGCTCGAGCGCTATGCGCAACAGGCGGAGCGACCGGGCAACCTCGTCCTCTTCGCGACCCCCGACGAGGAGCGGAACTCGCGCGGCATGCGATCCCTGCGCGACGCGCTGCCGGCGCTGATGGTGCGCTGGAACCTCGATCTGGTCGGCGGCATCAATCTCGACGCCACCAGCGACCAGGGAGACGGGTCGGAGGGACGGGCGATCTACTGGGGCACGATCGGCAAGCTCCTGCCCTTCGCCTTCGTTCTCGGCCAGCCCTCGCATGCGAGCTATCCGTTCGAAGGCGTGAGCGCCCACCGGATCGCCGCCGAGATCATGCTGGCCTTCGAGGCCAATCCGGCGCTGTCGGACAGAGGTGGCGGGGCGGTCTCGCCGCCGCCGATCTGCCTCGAGGCCAAGGACCTGCGCGGCGGCTACGAGGTCACCACGCCCGACCGGGTCTGGCTCGCCTTCAACTGGCTGTTCCATACCCGCACTGCGGCCGAGATCGAGGCGGAGTTCCGATCCATCGTCGGCGATGCACTGGCGCGCGCTCTGGCCGACTTCGGCCGCAAGGCGCAGGACTATGCGCGACTGACCGGTGGCACGATCGACGAAGCCGACAGGACGGGACGTGTCATTCCCTTCGCCGAACTTCGCAAGAAGGCCTTTTCGATGGAGGGTGTCGCAGAGCGCTATCGCGCGATGGAGGCCGAACTCGCGTCCAACGACAACCCGCTCGAGGTGACGCGGAGCCTCGTCGGCTTTCTCGCGCGCGCGACACGGCTGACGGGGCCGGTCGTCGTCACCGGCTTTGCGAGCCTGCATTACCCGCACAGCCATGTCGATGCCACGACGCCGGCAGGCCAGGCCTTCGCTGCAGCGATAGTGGCGGCGGAGCGCGATTTCCAGGAGAGCGACGGCACGATCTTCCGCCGGCGCGACTACTTCACCGGCATCTCGGACATGAGCTTCTTCGGCACCGGCCGGGGCACAGGTCCGGATGCGGGTGCCGCAGTCGCCGACAACACGCCGGCCAGAATCTGGGTCGACCTGCCGCCTGCCGAGGCACTTTCCTATCCGGTGGTCAATATCGGGCCCTGGGGGCGGGAATTCCACCAGCGGCTGGAGCGGGTTCACGCTCCTTACGCCTTCGACACACTGCCACGTTTCCTTCTCACCATCGTCGGCAGGGTTCTCGGCGGTCAGACACCGTAGATCGCATCGCGGATGTCGAGCGGGAAGCTGCCAGTACAGCCCTCGAGCGCATTGTTGGTCACGACGAGCGCCGTCAGCCCATTCGACCGGTCGATGAACCAGTCGAGGCCATAGACGCCGCCCCAGCGCACGGTGCCCACGGCCTGCGGCGTCATGGCGAGCCGCCGGTCGGTCACGACGGCACCGAAATAGCCGAACTTCACCCCCGGCTCGTCGCGGACGAGGTCGCCGATGCGATTGGACAAGCCCGATTCGACCAGGCCCCTGTCGAGAATCGCCCCGCCGCCGGCCCTGAGCGTATCGAGAATGGCCATGATGTCGGGCGCCGTTCCCGCCATACCAGCGCCGCCGGACTGGAAGGCGCGAGGATTGAAGATCCGGTTGGGCGAGAAGGTCAACGTCCAGCCGGCTGGGTCGGCGCCGGCCCAGCGGTCGGGCATCCGGACCGGGAGCGGTGTGGCATCGCCGTAGGGCACGGCGAGGCGGGCGGGATCGGTGACGTGGAAGCGGGTGTCGGCCATGCCGAGCGGGCCGGCGACATGCGTCACAACGGCGTCCTCCAGCGTGCCGCCCTCGACCGCTGCGATCGCCGCCCCGAGAATGTCGGTCGCGAAGGAATAGGCCCAGCCGGTCCCCGGCGCGAAGGCGAGCGGGATCGCATTGTGCCGGGAAAAGTTCGCTTCCAGACCGAGATCGGTGTCGGAGAGGCCCATCGTGATCGCCTGGTCCGGCGGCAGGACCTCCAAGGCCGGATCGTAGGCGAGGCCAGAGGTGTGAGTCAGCAGATGGTGGATGGTGATGTCGGGGATGGTGCCGTCGGCGAGCGGCGGCCGGAACCAGGGCAGATAGCGCGCCACCGGCGCATCAAGCTCCATCCGCCCGTGGCCGACGAGCGCAAGCGCAGTGGCGGCCACGATGGGCTTGGTGACCGACGCCATGCGGAAAATCGTGTCCATGGCGACCGGAATAGCCGCCTCGCGATCGGCATGGCCGGCGGCCCGCTCATAGACCGCGCCACCGTCGCGCCGGACGAGCACAACGGCACCGGTGATCTTGCCGCTCGAAAGCGCCCTGTCGATGACCGCGTCGATTGCTGCCTGCATCACGTCCCCCGAAACGAAACTGCCGACCAGCTTTCGCCGGTCGGCAGACAAGTTTCAAGCCGTTTGGCAGGCAAAGCGTCAGGCGACGGCGCGGGCCAGCGCGCAGCGCGACCAGAGCGAATGCAGGGCACCCACGAGATGCTCGATATCACCGTCGGAATGATAGGGCGCCGGCGTGATGCGCAGGCGCTCGGTCTTCTTCGGCACGGTCGGGTAGTTGATCGGCTGGACATAGATGCCGAAATTGTCGAGCAGCAGATCGGACAGCCATTTGCACTTGGCCGCGTCCTTGACCATCACAGGCACGATATGGCTCGGATTGTCGAGATGCGGGATGCCGTTGCGATCAAGCGCGGCGCGCAGCTTGCGCACGCGGTCCTGATGGCGGGCCCGCTCGAAGGGGCTGGCCTTGAGGTGCTGGATCGAGGCGAGCGCGCCGGCGGCTATTGCCGGCGGCAGCGACGTCGTGAAGATGAAGCCCGAGGCGAAGGAACGGATGAAGTCGACCAGAGCCGCCGAGCCGGTGATGTAGCCGCCCATCACGCCAAAGGCCTTGCCGAGCGTTCCCTCGATGACCGTCAGACGGTGCATCTGGCCGTCGCGCTCTGCAATGCCACCGCCGCGCGGGCCATAGAGGCCGACCGCATGGACTTCGTCGAGATAGGTCATCGCACCATACTGGTCGGCGATGTCGCAGATTTCCTTGATCGGGGCGATGTCGCCATCCATCGAATAGACTGATTCGAAGGCGATGATCTTCGGCGCCCCGGGATCCGCCACAGCGAGCTTGGCGGCGAGGTCGTGGAGATCGTTGTGCTTGAAGATCACCCGCTCGCATTTCGAGTGGCGGATGCCCTCGATCATCGAAGCGTGGTTGCCGGCATCCGAGAACACGATGATGCCGGGAATCTTCGAACAGAGCGTGCCCAGCGAGGCCCAGTTGGACATGTAGCCGGAATTGAACAGCAGCGCGGCTTCCTTGCCATGCAGGTCCGCGAGCTCACGCTCGAGCAGGACATGGTAGTGGTTGGTGCCGGAGATGTTGCGCGTGCCGCCGGCGCCGGCGCCGCAGGCATCGATCGCCTCTTTCATGGCCGCGATCACCTTGGGGTGCTGGCCCATGCCGAGATAGTCGTTGGAGCACCAGACGGTGACCTCCTGTGGCCCGTTCTCGGTGTGGCGTACCGCCTTCGGGAACTGGCCGGCCCGGCGTTCGAGATCGGCAAAGACCCGGTAGCGACCTTCCTGATGCAGGCCGTCGAGCGCGTCCTTGAAAAAGGCTTCGAAATCCATTGAAAACTCCAGATGCTCCAAACCTTTTGTTTGGAATCATTCCAACCGTCAACCCCCGCGGCCGGGATTCGTCAACGCCGCGTCCGAATGGCGCACGGCATGCGATCCGTCCACATCGGCGATCCTAGCCTCGCCCATCGGGTTGCGTCTTGATCGAAGTCAAGACGGCTGCGCGCCGGCAACTATTCTCATGCGCGAGCGGCTGCCTCACGGCCTCCGGAATGCCTAGCACCGGTCCGGTCCGGGCGCCGGCAGGCGTAGTGCGCCGCCATCCCCGGTCCGGAAAAGCCGGCCGGTCAGAAATCCTGCCAGCCCTCGGCGGCGAGCGCAGTGTTGCCGACTACGGCAGGACGTGTCTTCGCCCCGGACGATGCCGCGCGCACCGATCCGTGCGCGGCGACGGTACTTGGCGACGCGGTGGCGCGGCTCCGCGATGCCGGCACGTCCCGGGCCGGCGTCGCGATGCCGGTCGTGAATTCGCCGAGCATCGCCCGGATCCGGGCGGCCTCCGCGGCGAGCCGGCTGCTCGCCGTGTTGGTGTCCTTGACCATGGCACTGTTCTGGCCGGTCGCCTCGTCCATGACGTCCATGGCGGAATTGATTTCGCCGAGCGCTTGCTTCTGCTCCTGGGCCGCCTGGTTGATGGCAGCGATATGGGCGCTGATCTCGCCGACCTGGCCGACGATTGCCCCGAGCGCGCGGCCGGTTTCGGCCACGAGGTCGACGCCCGACTTCACCTGCTCGGCGGAATTGTTGATCAGGGCCTTGATCTCCTTGGCGGCGTTGGCCGAGCGCTGGGCAAGCTCGCGGACCTCCTGGGCCACGACGGCAAAGCCCTTGCCGGCCTCGCCCGCACGCGCCGCCTCGACGCCGGCATTCAGCGCCAGCAGGTTGGTCTGGAACGCGATCTCGTCGATCACGGTAATGATCTTGGAGATTTCGCGGGAGGACCCTTCGATCGCGCCCATTGCGGCCACGGCCTGGTCGACCACCTGGCCGGACTGCTCGGCGCCGGATTTTGCCGTTACCGCAAGGCGATCGGCTTCCTCTGCGCGCTGGGCGGCATTGGTCACCGTCACGGTAATCTCGTCCAGGGCCGCCGCCGTCTCTTCGACGGAATTCACCTGCTGCTCGGTGCGCGCAGCGAGATCGTCGGCGGCACGGTGAATGTCGGAGGCTTCGGCATGGACATGCTGCGCCGAGTGCTCGATCTCCGCGATCGTTCCGGCGATTTCGGCAAGTGCGGCATTGAAGGTTTCCCGCATCGAACCGTAGCTCTGCGGCAGGTCGTCGGTGATGCGATGGTCGAGCTTCTTGGCCGCGACCGCCGAAATGGCCTTGCCGAAGATCGCCGAGACAGCATTCGCCTCCTCGATCACGGCATCCTGGGCGCGGCGAAGGGCGGCCTCCTTCTCGTCCATATAGACGGAGATGGCGAGATCCATGTCGAGGAAGACGGCCTTGACGAGACTGCCGAGCATGGCGCCGAGTTCCGATGCGTCCGTCCCCTTCTTGCCGAACAGGCCGGCCTTGGGGCTGTGCGCTTCGACAGCGGCGCGGATCATGTGGTCGAGCACGATCGCATAGCCACCGATATACCATTGCGGCGCCAGCCCCACCTCGGCATGGACCGTGCCGATGGCGCGCGACTTCGCGGCATAGCCATCGTCGAAGGCGCCGCGGGCGATGGCCGACCAGTGCGATAGCTGGGCCGACTTGGCGGCGGCCATATGGTCGCCGGAGCGGAAGAAGCGGCCGGTTTCGGGCGTCGCTTTGACCTTGGCATAGAACTTGTCGAGTGCCTTGGGCAGTTCCCGGGCCACCAGCTCGCCCATCGCGGCCACCTTGGCCCGTTCTGCCGGTCCGAGATCCATGAAGGCGAGGCGCTGGTCGATATTCGGAAGGGGGAGGCTGTCGGGCGCTATGCTCATGTCAATCCAGGCAAGGTTGGGAGCGCCAGGAGCTCATCCCCGGCCGGTCGTCCCGCTCATGTCCGTCCGCATCATGGAGGATAGGAATCTTTGTTAGGTTGAATGACTTAAATACGGTTTAACAAATGTTAGCCATTCTTTGAACATCCCCCAAAACAAACGGCACCCGCGGAACACGGATGCCGTCGTTGTCTCGCAGGAAGTGCCAGCGTCAGCCCGCGGCTGCCACCGCACGCTTGGCCATGACCTTGACCAGGTTTGCGCGGTAGGCGGCCGAGCCGTGAATATCGGACATCAGCCCGCCCGCATCCACGCTCTGCGACGAGAGCGCGTCCGGCGACCAGTTGGCCGAAAGCGCGGCCTCCATCCCGGCATGGCGGAAGACGCCGTTGGAGCCCGCGCCTGTCACCGCGACCCGCACGTCGCCGCCGGCCGATTTGGCCACGAAGACGCCGGTCATCGCATAGCGCGAGGCGGGATTCGGGAACTTGGCATAGCCTGCCTTGGCCGGTGCCTGGAACTCGAAGGCGGTGATGATCTCGCCGTCCTCGAGCGCGGTCTCGAACAGGCCGGCGAAGAAGTCGTCGGCGCCGATCGTGCGCTTGTTGGTGTGTACGGTGGCGTTGAGCGCCAGGACCGCCGAGGGATAGTCGGCCGCCGGGTCGTTGTTGGCGACCGAGCCGCCGATCGTGCCCATATGGCGGACATGCGGATCGCCGATCATGCCGGCGAGGTCGGTGATCGCCTTGCAGGCGCGCCGCAGGTCGGCATTGGTGGCGACGTCGCAATGCGCCGTGCCCGCGCCGATCCGGATTGTGGAGCCGTTGACCGAAACGCCCTTGAGATCGGCGATATGCCTGAGATCGACGAGGTCGCTCGGCGAGGCGAGCCGCTGCTTCATCGTCGCGATCAGCGTCATGCCGCCGGCGAGGTACTTCGCATCGTCACCCGAGCCGAAGAGCGTGGCGGCCTCGGCCACGGAGGAGGCGCGGTGATAGTTGGTGTTGTACATGACTTCTCTCCTCAGGCGTTTGCCAGGGCCCAGACCTTGGCAGGGGTCGCGGGCATGGTGAGCGTGTTGTTGCCGATGGCGTCGGTGATGGCGTTGATCAGCGCCGGCGGCGAGCCGATCGCACCGGCCTCGCCGCAACCCTTGATCCCCAGCGGGTTCGACGGGCAGGGCGTGTTCTGGTGCGACACGTTGAACGACGGCAGGTCGTCGGCGCGCGGCATGGCATAGTCCATGTAGCTCGCGGTGAGCAGCTGGCCCTCGGGATTGTAATGCACGCCTTCGAGCAGCGCCTGGCCGATGCCCTGGGCGATGCCGCCATGCACCTGGCCCTCGACGATCATCGGATTGATGATGTTGCCGAAGTCGTCGGCCGCCACGAACTGGACGATCTCAGTTTTTCCGGTTTCCGGATCGACCTCGACTTCCGCGATGTAGCAGCCGGCCGGGAAGGTGAAGTTGGACGGGTCGTAGAAGGCGCCCTCTTTCAGACCCGGCTCCATGCCGGCCGGCAGGTTGTGGGCGGTATAGGCGGCGAGCGCCACCTGGAACCAGGGCAGCTTCTTGTCGGTGCCGGCGACCACGAGCTCGCCGTCCTTGATCTCGATGTCGGCCTCGTCGGCCTCCATCAGGTGGGCGGCGATCTTCTTGGCCTTGGCCTCGACCTTTTCCAGCGCCTTGACGATCGCCGACATGCCGACCGCGCCGGAGCGCGAACCGTAGGTGCCCATGCCCATCTGCACCTTGTCGGTGTCGCCATGGACGATGTTGACCGACGAGATCGGCACGCCGAGCCGGTCGGAGACCAGCTGGGCGAAGGTCGTCTCGTGGCCCTGGCCGTGGCTGTGCGAGCCGGTCATGACCTCGATCGTGCCGACCGCATTGACCCGCACTTCCGCCGATTCCCAGAGGCCGACGCCGGCGCCGAGCGAACCGACCGCGGCAGACGGTGCGATGCCGCAGGCCTCGATGTAGCAGCTCATGCCGATGCCGCGCAGCTTGCCGCGCGCCTTGGCTTCCGCCTTGCGGGCGGCAAAGCCGTTCCAATCCGCGGCGGCCATGGCGGCGTTCAGCGAGGCTTCGTAGTCGCCCGCGTCATAGGTCATGATGACGGGCGTCTGGTAGGGGAAGGAGCGGATGAAGTTGATCCGGCGCAGCTCCGCCGGCGACAGGCCGAGCTCGCGCGCCGCCGTCTCCATCGTCCGCTCGAGCAGGTAGGTCGCCTCCGGGCGGCCGGCGCCGCGATAGGCGTCGACCGGCACGGTGTTGGTATAGACCGTCCGCACATTGGCGTGGATCGCCGGGATCGCATACTGGCCCGAAAGGAGCGTCGCGTAGAGATAGGTCGGCACCGCCGAGGAGAAGAGCGACATGTAGGCGCCGAGATTGGCGATCGTGTCGACCTTGAGCGCGGTGATCCTGTGGTTGGCATCGAAGGCCATCTTCACCTTCGAGACATGGTCGCGGCCATGCGCGTCGGTCAGGAAGGCTTCCGTCCGGTCGGACGTCCACTTCACCGGCACCCCGGTTCGCTTGGAGGCCCAGAGACAGACGATCTCTTCCGGATAGATGTAGATCTTCGAACCGAAGCCGCCGCCGACATCGGGGGCGATCACGCGCAGCTTGTTTTCCGGCGCGACATTGTAGAAGGCGCTCATCACGAGGCGCGCCACATGCGGGTTCTGCGAGGTCGTGTAGCAGGTGAAGTGGTCTTCCGCCGTATCGTAGATGCCGAGCGCCGCGCGCGGCTCCATGGGGTTGGGCGAGAGACGGTTGTTGTGGATCTCGATCTCGGTGACATGGGCGGCACTGGCGATGGCAGCGTCGGCTGCAGCGCCGTCGCCGATCTGCCAGTCGTAGATCAGATTGCCGGGCGCATTGTCGTGCACCTGCGGCGCGCCCGGCTTGAGCGCATCGACCGCTTCGGTCACGGCACCCAGCACCGCGTAGTCGACCTCCACCTTCTCGGCGGCGTCGCGGGCCTCGGCGACGGTGTCGGCGATCACGACGGCGACGGCGTCACCGACATAGCGCACGGTGTCGATGGCGATCGGCCGCCACGGGCCCATATTCATCGGCGAGCCGTCCTTGGAATGGATCATCCAGCCGCAGATGAGGTTGCCAATGCCGTCGTCCTGCATCTGCTGGCCGTTGAGCACGGCGATCACGCCGGGCATGGCGAGCGCGGCCGCGGTGTTCAGGCTCTTGATCTTCGCATGCGCGTGCGGGCTGCGGACGAAATAGGCATATTTCATGCCGGGCACGCTCATGTCGTCCGTATACCGGCCCTTGCCGGTCAGGAAACGCTTGTCTTCCTTGCGCGCCACGCGCGCGCCGATGCCTTCGATACCCATCTCGATCTCCTCCGGATTGGAAGGCCAGTAGTCAGCAGGAATGGTCAGCAGGGCGAATTCCTACCGACGACTGACTATTGACCACTGACTCACTCAGCCGCCTGCTTCGCGCTCATCGTGTCGGCCGCGCTCAGAACCGCCTTGACGATGTTGTGGTAGCCGGTGCAGCGGCAGATATTGCCCTCGAGCTCGTGCCGGACGGTCGCCTCGTCGAGATTGCCGCCGTGGCGCCGGATCATGTCGACCGAGGTCATCACCATGCCGGGCGTGCAGAAGCCGCATTGCAGGCCATGATGCTCCTTGAAGGCCGCCTGGACCGGATGCAGCTCGCCATCCCGGGCCAGCCCCTCGATCGTCACGATCTCGGAACCGTTGGCCTGAACGGCGAGGATGGAACAGCTCTTCACCGAGCGGCCATCCATGTGGATCACGCAAGCGCCGCACTGGGTCGTGTCGCAGCCGACATGGGTGCCGGTCAGGTTGAGTTTGTCGCGGATGAAATTCACCAGAAGCGTGCGATCGTCGCAGTCGCCGCTCATCGTGCGGCCGTTGACGGTCAACGTCACTTTCGTCATCGTTAATCCTCCCTTGGGGCAGAACCCGGAGCACAAGCTGACTCCATTCGCGCGATTTTCCAAGCAGAGTTCGTTGTCTCTCCGGGCTTGGCCGGAAGGAATGGCGCATCCGTGAGACACTCGCCGCAGGCCACCCCGAGCGATGCGCGACGCTTCGCCGCTTTCACATTTTAAACGCTTTTGCTCCATAATCGCGTTTCGAACCGCGACGTTCTTCCAGGCGCCGGCATGGCGGGCCAGCCGGACGCGGTCGAGAAACGGAGTTCCAGACATGTTCAAAGTGATCGCAGTCGTTCTTGCCGGCCTGACGCTGGCGAGCTGCACCCAGACGGAACGCGGCGCCTCGCTCGGCGCGGCCACCGGCGCCGTGATCGGCGGCGTGCTCGGCAACAATGTGCGCAGCGCGGCCCTCGGGGCGGCCATTGGCGGCGTGCTCGGCGCCGTCGCCGCCCAGCCCGGCCAGTGCTACTATAAGGACGAATACGGCCGGAAGTTCATCGACAACTGCCCGCCGGACTATGCCGTCCGCGTCCGCGCACCGCGCACCAAGATCGTCATCCGCTAAGCCTCCGACCGGCGGCACGGCATCACAATCCGCCCGGGCAGGCAACTGCCCGGGTTTTTCGTGGGCGTGCGAGACTGCTGTCGTAACCGCCATGGGGGCTGGTTCGTCGAGGAGGCGCCGCGCAAGCCGAAGCGTCCGGTGCTTCCGCCGGGTGGGCTTTCGCCGGACGGCGATGGTCTTCTCAACATGTCCGTGTTGCCGGAGGGATGGCCGTCGCATTGTCCGGTCGCCCGGCCGCAGATCACCGGGAACGATGGCAGACTTCACCAGGATTGGCTTTTCGTCGGCCACCGCGAGCGTATGCTTGATGTCCAACCGCTTCGGGACCCGCCATGCCCATCCACGACTACCTGCCCTATCTCGCCGTGGCCTGGACGGCCTATTTCATCGCCGTGGTCAGCCCGGGCCCGGCGACGCTCGCGCTCGCCGCAACCTCGATGACGCAGGGCCGCTCTGCCGGCGTCTCGCTCGCCGCCGGCATCTATACGGCGTCCTTCTTCTGGGCCTGTCTCACCTCGGCAGGGCTCGCGGCGATCCTCACCGCCTATGCCGGCCTGCTCACCGTGCTCAAGTTTGTCGGCGGGCTCTATCTGCTCTGGCTCGCCTGGAAGTCTTTCCGTTCGGCGATGAAGACCGACCCGGTGCATCTCGCAGCTCTCGCCGACCGAACCCTCACCCGCCGCCAGCTCTATCTCAAGGGACTGGCGATTCACCTCACCAATCCCAAGGCGGTGTTCGCCTGGCTGTCGATGATTTCGCTCGGCCTGCCGCCGGGCGCGCCGGCCGCGATCATGGCCCTCTTCATCGGCGGCTGCCTGGTCATCGGCATCACCACCTTCATGGGACTGGCGCTGCTCTTCTCCACCGCCCCGGTCCGCCGCGGCTACACCCGCGCCCGCCGCTATATCGACGGCTTCGTCGCCCTGTTCTTCGCCGCGGCAGGGGTCAGGCTGCTGACGGCGCGGATCTAGCTCTGGGGCCGCTCCTTCTTGTGAGGAGACTTTAGGAGGGTTTTCACCTCCCAGCCCTACTCCGCGGCCGCCGTCTTCCCGCCGAAGCGCTTCTCGATATAGTCGATGACAAGGCCCTCGAAGTCCTCGGCGATCCTCGGCCCGCGCAGCGTCAGCGCCTTCTTGCCGTCGATGAAGACGGGGGCGGCGGGGGTCTCGCCGGTGCCGGGCAGCGAGATGCCGATATCGGCATGCTTGCTCTCGCCGGGGCCGTTGACGATGCAGCCCATGACGGCGACGTTCAGGCCCTCGACGCCGGGATATTTCTCGCGCCAGACCGGCATGTTCTTGCGAAGGTCGCTCTCGATCTTCTGGGCGAGTTCCTGGAAGACGGTCGAAGTGGTGCGACCGCAGCCGGGACAGGCCGCCACGACAGGCAGGAACTGGCGGAAGCCCATGACCTGCAAAAGCTCCTGGGCGACGACGACCTCGCGGGTGCGATCGCCGTTCGGCTCGGGGGTCAGCGAGACGCGCACCGTGTCGCCGATGCCGTGCTGCAGCACATAGCCCATGGCGGCGGCGGAGGCGACGATGCCCTTCGAGCCCATGCCGGCCTCGGTCAGGCCGAGATGCAGCGCGTGGTTCGAGCGTTTCGCGAGCTCCGAATAGACAGCGATCAGGTCCTGGACCTGGGATACCTTCGCCGACAGGATGATGCGGTTGCGCGGCAGGCCGATCTCCTCGGCGAGTTCGGCGGACAACAGCGCCGACTGCACGATCGCCTCGCGGGTCACGTCGTGCGCCGACATCGGCGAGCCCTCGGCGGCGTTCTTGTCCATGAGCGCGGTCAACAGCTCCTGGTCGAGCGAGCCCCAGTTGACGCCGATCCGCACCGGCTTGTCGTAACGGATCGCCATTTCGACGATATCGGCGAACTGCTTGTCCTTCTTGTCCTTGAAGCCGACATTGCCGGGATTGATGCGGTATTTCGCGAGCGCCTCCGCGCAGGCCGGGTGATCCGACAAGAGCTTGTGGCCGATATAGTGGAAGTCGCCGACCAGCGGCACGTCCATGCCGAGCCGCAGCAGACGGTCGCGGATCCTCGGCACCGCCGCGGCGCTCTCGTCGCGATCGACGGTGATGCGCACGATCTCGGAGCCGGCGCGGAAGAGCTCGGCCACCTGCTTGACGGTGGCATCCACATCGGCCGTGTCGGTGTTGGTCATCGACTGGACGACCACAGGTGCGCCGCCACCGACGATCACGCCGCCGACATCGACGGCAACGGAGGCGCGGCGTGGCTGGGGGGCATAGGCGGCAAAGACAGACATGGCGTGGCTCGGATCCCGCGTCGGACTGGACTTCAGGTGGCAAAGGCCGACCGGAATGTCAATGCTGCGGCGGTGTCTTGACGCAGCCGGAAGCTTACCGGGCCACCATCATCGGCCTGAGCATCAGGTCGACGAGAAGCCGCATTTCCGCTTCGGTGCCGTCGCCAAGGAACGTGCGCGTCTTGATGCCCTCGAGCCCGTTGACAAGCAGCCTCGCGACGGTCGTCGTATCAGCCCCGTCAGGCAGCCGGATCTCGCCTGCCGCCGCCGCGCGGTCCATGGCCTCCGATACAAGACCCTGCATACGCTCGAACCACTGAGTGCCGAGATCGGCCGCCAGCGACTGCTTGACGTCGAAGAGCTCCTCGCCATGCGGCGTGCCGTGAAAATCGCGGAAGGGGGTGATCATGCCGGCGACGACGGCCTCAGTGACACGCTCGGGCAGGGGACCATCGCCGTCGAGGACGGCTTTCATCGCCGCCAGGATCTCGTCAATATAGGTGGTGAAGCCGGCGCGGAAGATGTCGGCCTTGTTCTTGAACTGCAGATAGAGCGCGGGGCGCGAAATGCCGGCGGCGTCGGCGATGTCGGCCATCGTCGTGCGCTTGAAGCCGTAGGACACGAAGGCCTTGAAGGCCGCTTCGAGGATTGCCCGACGCCGGTCGGGCAGGTCTGCGTCTACCATAATTGACATTCTGACATTATTTGATAATTTGTCAAAGAACTTCGCTTCGGAGGAGAGTCTGATGAATCTGACCGTCAATGGCAAGGCATACACGCTCGACGTCGAGGAGGACATGCCCCTGCTCTGGGCATTGCGCGACGAACTCGACCTGCTCGGCCCGAAATTCGGCTGTGGCGCCGGCCTCTGCGGTGCCTGCACCGTCTGGATCGACGGCGAGGCGCAGAAATCCTGCCAGCTCGAGGTCGGCGCGGTCACCGGCGCGGTGACCACGATCGAGGGCCTCGCCCAGGGTGCGACGCTGCACAAGGTCCAGGAAGCCTGGATCGCCGAACAGGTGGCGCAATGCGGTTACTGCCAGTCCGGCCAGATCATGGCCGCCGCCGCGCTCCTCGCCGGCAACCCCGATCCCGACGATGCCGCGATCGACGAGGCGATGGGCGGCAATCTCTGTCGCTGCGGCACCTATCCCCGCATCCGCGCCGCCATCAAGCGGGCGTCGCAAGAGCTGAGGGGAGTGTAACCATGGGACGTCTGGCAACGATTACCCGGCGAACTTTCCTGGTCGGCGCCGTCGCGGTGGCCGGTGGTGCGGCCTTCGGCTACTACAAGTACCGGCAGCCCTTCGACAATCCCCTCGAGGGCGATCTCGCCGAGGGCGAGGCGACTTTCAACCCCTATGTCAAGATCGCGAGGGACAACACGATCACGGTCATCGCCCCGCGGGCAGAGATGGGCCAGGGCATCTTCACGACGCTCGGTGCTCTGGTCGCCGAAGAGCTCGACGTCACGCTCGACCAGATCCGGATCGAGCACGGACCGGCGTCGCCGGCCTATTACAACGCTGCCGCCCTCAAGGAAGGCGCTCCCTTCCCGCGCTTCGACGAGAGCTTTACCGCCGAAACTACACGGTCGGTGATGGGCGTGCTCGCAAAGTTCCTGGCGATCCAGCTCACGGGCGGTTCCACCTCGACCGTCGACCATTACGAGAAGATGCGGCTCGCCGGCGCCGCCACGCGCGAGATGCTGAAGGCCGCCGCGGCCAAGCGGCTCGGCACCAAGCCCGACGCGCTCGTGACGGAGGCGGGGACGGTCGTCGATCGGACGAGCGGCAAGCGCCTCACCTATGGCGAACTTGCCGTCGAGGCGGCGTCGCTCACCCCGCCCGACGAAGTCCGTCTCAAGGACCGCTCGGAGTGGAAGATCCTCGGCGCCTCGCCGCCGCGCAAGGACATGCTCGCCAAGGTCACCGGCGCGCCGATCTTCGGCATCGACGTGCGCCAGCCGGACATGCTGCATGCCACGATCAGGATGAATCCCGGTCTCGGCGGCAAGCTGCGCTCGGCCGACCTGTCGCCGGCAAAGACCATGCGCGGCGTGGTGAAGGCGGTCGAGATCCGCTCGCCCTATGGCGAAGGCTATGGCGTCCTTGCCGACAACACCTGGCGGGCCTTCCGCGCCGCCGAAGCGATCACCGCCGACTGGGAAGCCGCCCCCTATCCGGCCGACAGTGCGGGCATGGAGAAGCTGCTGGACGCCACATTGGCGGGCGAAACCGGCTTCACGCTCCGGACGCTCGGCGACGTCGATGCGGCGCTCGCTGCCGCGCCGAAGGACCGGATCGTCGAAGCGGAGTATTTCGCGCCCTTTCTGAGCCATGCGGCGATGGAGCCGATGAACGCGACGGCCCTGTTCAAGGACGGACGGCTCGATGTCTGGGCGCCCAACCAGTCGCCCTCGGTCGTCAAGGTCGTCGGCGCGCGCGCCGCCGGCATCGAGGAGGACAAGGTCTTCGTGCACACGACCTTCCTCGGCGGCGGTTTCGGCCGGCGCGCCGAGCCCGACTTCATCGACTACGCTGTCCGGATGGCGATGGAAGCCCAGGGCAAGCCGGTGCAGACCACTTGGACGCGCGAGGAGGACATGACGCACAGCCCGTTCCGGCCTTTCGCCAAGGCACGCTACCGGGCGGTGCTCGGCGCCGACGGCGTGCCAACCGCGCTTTCGGGCTCGGTCGCTTCGCCCTCGATCATGAAGAGCTTCCTCGGCCGGCTCTATCCGTCCTTCCCGGCCGCCGGCCCGGACGCCTCGATCATCGACGGCGCCTATAACCAGCCCTATGCCATCGAGAACTATCGCATCGACGGCAGGCCGGTGGAGCTCGCCGTCCCCGTCACCTTCTGGCGGTCGGTCGGCTGCTCCTACAACGCCTTCATGCACGAGAGCTTCATCGACGAGATCGCCGCGGCCGGCAAGGTCGACCCACTGACGCTCCGGCGCAAGCTGATGGCGCCCTACCCCGTTGCCACGGCCCTGCTGGACAAGGTCGCCGACATGTCCGGCTGGGAGACGCCGCTGCCCGCAGGGCGCGCCCGTGGCCTCGCCTTCACGCTCGCTTTCGGCACCTGGGTCGCCGAAGTGGTGGAGGTCTCCGACCGCAACGGCGCAATCAAGATCGACAAGGTCTGGTGCGCCGCCGATGCCGGCGTCGTGCTCGACGAGCGGAATTTCAAGGCGCAGATGATGTCCGGCATCATCTACGGCCTCTCGGCGGTGACGCAGCAGCAGATCACCTTTGCCGATGGCGCGGTGGTCGAGCAGAACTTCGCCGACCACGATCCGCTCCGCATGCCGCAGGCGCCGGAGATCGAGATCGCGCTCCTTGCCAACTCCCCGCATATGGGCGGTGCCGGCGAGCCCGGCGTGCCCCCGGCCATGGCGGCCCTCGCCAATGCCGTGTTCGCGCTCACCGGAAAAAGACTGCGGCGCATGCCGCTCAACGCAGAGGCGAACTTCGTCTAGGTCGTTCGGCCAGACGCGCCTCTCGTTCCGGGCAACGATGCCCCTCTCCATATGGGGAGGGGCACAGCGCACCGTCTTGCCAAAATGACCATGTCATTGTCGGCTGGAGTCGTGTCCAAGCCCTGCATCCGTCGCATTGCTGTCAACCACGTCGGATAGTTTCTGCCTCCACCCCTTTCGCAAACGCAAAAAAGAGGGTATGAGGCCCGCAAATTGCAGGTGCGCGGCATTCTGCCCTGCTCGAACTCCAAATAGAGACCGACCTTCATGAAGATTCGCAACATCGCGATTATCGCCCACGTCGACCATGGCAAGACCACGCTGGTTGACGAACTGCTCAAGCAGTCCGGATCGTTCCGCGAAAACCAGCGCGTCGCCGAACGCGTGATGGACTCCAACGACCTGGAAAAGGAGCGCGGCATCACCATTCTCGCCAAGGCGACGTCGGTCGAATGGAAGGGCGTGCGCATCAACATCGTCGACACGCCCGGACACGCCGACTTCGGCGGCGAGGTCGAACGCATCCTGTCGATGGTGGACGGCGCGATCGTGCTGGTCGACGCCTCGGAAGGTCCGATGCCGCAGACCAAATTCGTCGTCGGCAAGGCGCTAAAGGTCGGCCTCCGGCCGATCGTCGCAATCAACAAGATCGACCGTCCCGACGCCCGCCACGAGGAAGTCGTCAACGAGGTCTTCGACCTCTTCGCCAATCTCGATGCGACCGACGAGCAGCTGGACTTCCCGATCCTCTACGGTTCGGGCCGCGCCGGCTGGATGAACGTCAACCCCGACGGCCCGACCGATGAAGGCCTGACGCCGCTTCTCGACCTCGTGCTCAAGCACGTCCCGGAGCCGAGCGTGGGCGAGGAAGACGGCGCTTTCCGCATGATCGGCACGATCCTTGAAGCCAACCCCTTCCTCGGTCGCATCATCACCGGCCGCATCCATTCGGGCTCGATCAAGCCGAACCAGGCAGTCAAGGTGCTCGGCCAGGACGGAAAGCTGATCGAGAGCGGCCGCATCTCCAAGATCCTCGCCTTCCGCGGCATCGAGCGCACACCGATCGAGGAGGCCCATGCCGGCGACATCGTCGCCATTGCCGGCCTCTCCAAGGGCACCGTCGCCGACACGTTCTGCGATCCCTCGGTGACCGAGGCGCTGCATGCCCAGCCGATCGATCCGCCGACCGTGACCATGTCCTTCCTGGTCAACGACAGCCCGCTCGCCGGCACCGAGGGCGACAAGGTGACATCACGCGTCATCCGCGACCGCCTGTTCAAGGAAGCCGAGGGCAATGTCGCGCTCAAGATCGAGGAAGCCGAGGGCAAGGATTCCTTCTACGTCTCCGGCCGCGGCGAACTGCAGCTCGCCGTGCTGATCGAGACCATGCGCCGCGAGGGCTTCGAGCTCGCGGTGTCGCGTCCGCGCGTCGTCATGCACAAGGACGAGGCCGGCACGCTGCTCGAGCCGATCGAGGAAGTCGTGATCGACGTCGACGAGGAACATTCCGGCGTCGTCGTGCAGAAGATGAGCGAACGCAAGGCCGAAATGGCCGAGCTCCGTCCCTCGGGCGGCGGTCGCGTGCGCCTGGTCTTCTTCGCCCCGACCCGCGGCCTGATCGGCTATCAGTCCGAACTTCTGACCGACACGCGCGGCACCGCCGTGATGAACCGCCTGTTCCACGACTACCAGCCCTTCAAGGGCCAGATCGGCGGCCGGGTCAACGGCGTGCTGCTGGCCAATGCACCGGGCGAAGCCGTGGCCTACGCGCTGTTCAACCTCGAGGACCGCGGCCCGATGATCATCGATCCGGGCGAGAAGGTCTATATGGGCATGATCATCGGCATCCATAGCCGCGACAACGACCTCGAGGTCAACGTGCTCAAGGGCAAGCAGCTGACCAACATCCGCGCCGCCGGCAAGGACGAGGCCGTCAAGCTGACCCCGCCGATCCGGATGACGCTCGACCGCGCGCTCTCCTGGATCCAGGACGATGAACTGGTCGAGGTGACGCCGAAGTCGATCCGCCTTCGCAAGATGTATCTCGACGCCAACGACCGCAAGCGCATGGAAAAGCAGCGCGCAGCCGGCGCCGCCTGATCCGGGCGTCACGCACGAACCCTGCAATCCGGTCCCGGCAGCGATGCCGGGATCTTTTTATTCGGGGTTTTGTTCGGGAAGCTGTTGAAAACTCCGGTTGCGCGCAATTGTCGGGTTATGAGCCCGTGCCCGATCTTTTAACCTTCGATTCGGAACTTGCGCCTTGTCGCGCCGGTTAACATTGCGTTAATTTGGCCGATGTCCACCCGTTCCGAGTCCGTGGGGTAGAGCGTTATGACGACGTTGTCGATTGAGGTCCGGCGTGCCGACCCGCAGGATGCGCGGGCGTTGGCCGGCGTTCATCGCGCCGCATGGATCGCCGCCTATGCCGGCATGATTCCGCATCGGCCGCTGGTCAAGATGATCGAACGTCGGCGCGAGGACTGGTGGCGGCGGGCAACACGTGGACCCTCGACCGTGCTCGTGCTCGAAGTGGCCGGAAAAATCGCCGGCTATGCGACGATCGGCGCCAATCGCGTGCGGGCGCTGAAGCAGGAAGGCGAGATCTACGAACTCTATCTCCTGCCGGAATATCAGGGCATCGGCCTCGGCAGCTATCTCTTCCGCGAATGCCGCGCCATCCTGCGCGCGCTCAACATGGCGGGTCTCGTGGTCTGGTGCCTCGAGGACAACGACAACGCCGTGACGTTCTACCGCGCGATGGGCGGCATGGATGTCGCCGAGGGCATGGAAGATTTCGGCGACGCCTCGCTCAAGAAGCTCGGCTTCGTTTGGCGCGACTGAGCATCGCCTCTGCTGTCTCGAGCTTACTTCGCGCCGCTCAGATCCGGAAAATTGTAGACCGGCTCGCTGACCTTGTCTCCAACCTTGCCATGGAACACCGGTTCCTCCCTGCCACAGGGAAAACCCGGCGCCTGGGTATCTGCAAGCATACGTGCAAGCCCTTCGGCATCGGCATTGGCGAGTGCATCGACATAGGCGGTAACGCAGCCTGTCTTGTCATCCGGCTGGCCGACGCGGGAGATCACAAGGACCTGTCCGTAGCGCGCGGAATCCGGCTCCAGCGTGTCGGGATCCACGTTCTCGATGAAGTAGCGCAGGATCGTCGCCCGTGGCACCCCCTTGGCGTCCAGGCGCCACTCGATCTTCTCGTCGACATGGTTGAAGGTTTCGAATGTCTCGCCCGCACCGGCGCGGATCTCGTCGCTGAGATAGCCGAAATGCGTGCTCTGGCGCACGTCGTTCTCGTCGAACCAGTAGGGATAGCCGGCATAGCCGGGGCATTTCATCGACACGACCCCCATGTCGACGTCGATAGGCTCCGGATTCGGAATGAGGTTCTCGCAGCGGTCGAGACGCGTGTCGGTGAAGACGGACTCGGCGGCTCGCGCTGCAGGAGCAGCAGTGGCGGCAAGCAGCGCGGCAAGGAGCATCGGCAGGAGGGTTCGGGTCATGGCACTATCCTTTTCAGGGAAACGCGCCGCGGCCCGACTTCATTCGCCGCACGTCACTCCGCGTCGCCGTGATTGATCATCGGATCACCGGCCTTCGGGCCGCGTATGCCGTGATAGCCGGCAGTTTGCCGGCCGCAGGCGAAATCCGCTGCAATCGTATCGGCCACCTTGCGGGCGAGCGCGTTGGCATCCTTGTTGGCGAGCGCGTCGACATAGCCGACCGGGCAACCTTCCTGGTCGTCCGGCTGGCCCACACGCGAAACAACCAGCACCTGGCCCTGGTTCCCGTCGTCGCCGACGAAGAAGCGTTGGATCGCCGCATAGGGACGACCCTTCGCATCGACCCGCCATTCGATCTTCGGGTTCATGTTGTTGAACAGTCCGAAGGATTCGAAGGCGTGATCCACGATCGATTTCTTCAAGTAGCCATAGTGAAGGCTCTGGCGGAGATCGCCCTCCTTGAACAGCACCTTGTATTTGCCGAGGCCGGGGCATCGGGTGATGATGAAATCGCCGCCGGGTTCGTCCGGATTGCCCTTGAAGATGGCCTTGCAGCTGTCGAGCACCAGATCGGTATAGACGCTCTCGCCGGCGGTGGCCGGGCCGATGCCGGCGCCGACCGCGAGGCCCGCAGCAAGGACGAGGACTGAGGGGCGGTTCATGCGGAGATGCCTCCGGGACGGACGGGATTGCGGGATGGCTTCGGCTTGGTTGCCGGCGAGCTATTCCGCCGTGGCATCGGCAGGCCCGAAGGAGATCGTCGGGTCGCCGGCATAGGGGCCCTGCTTGCCGTGATAGCGCGGCGTGTCCGTGCCGCAGCGGAAGCCCGCCGCCTCGGTGTCGGCGATGCGCCGCGCGATCGCGTTGGCATCCTTGTTCTCGCGCGCATCGACAAGGCCGACGAAGCAACCGGAGCGGTCGTCCTTCCGGCCGACGCGGGACACGACGAGAACCTCGCCCTTCATGGACTCGTCGGCCATGCCGGTATCCGGATTGAAATTGGCGAGCCGGTAGCGGTGGATGGCTGCGACAGGCACGCCCTTGGCGTCGAGCCGCCATTCGATCTTCTCGGCTACGCTGTTGAAGGCGCCGAAGGATTCCCAGGCGTCCTTGATCACCGCATCGCTGAGGAAGCCGTAATGGATGCTGATGCGGCCGTCGCCATCCTTGTAATAGACCGGATAGTCCTTGTAGCCGGGGCAGACGAGAGAGACTCCCATGCCTTCGGCCTCTTCGTCACCGGTATCGGGCGCCAGCGACTTACAGGCGGGATTTTCGAAGGGGAAGTCGGTATAGACGCTCTCCGCCGCCAGAACGGGCATCGGTGCGAGCCCGGCGATGACGATTGCGCATAGCAGCAGACGATGTCGCTGACGATCCATGGTCCCTCCGATCCTCCGGCCCCGGCCCGTTCGATTTCCGTACCGAATGGCGCTTCTCCTCCTGTTTAGCGGGCTCTCGGAAAATAGTCGAGAATCACCTTCTTCGCACGCGCAGCAATATTGTCAGCACCGGCGATTCCCTCTATTGCCGGCACGAACGAGCTATGGAGACGCCCAATGCGCATCGACGCCATCAAGACCGGCAAGAATCCGCCGGAAGACGTGAACGTGATCGTGGAGGTGCCGGTCGGCGGCCATCCCATCAAGTACGAAATGGACAAGGAGGCAGGCGCACTCGTTGTCGATCGCTTCCTCTACACGCCAATGACCTATCCCGGCAATTACGGTTTCGTGCCGCATACGCTTTCGGAAGACGGCGACCCGATCGACGTCCTGATCTGCAATACGCGTCCGCTGGTTCCGGGCTGCATCATCGCCGTGCGGCCGATCGGCGTGCTGGTGATGGAAGATGACGGCGGCAAGGACGAGAAGATCGTTGCCGTGCCGGTGCCGAAGCTCACCCGCCGCTACGACAAGATCGCCAATTACACCGACCTGCCCGACATTACGATCAAGCAGATCGAGCACTTCTTCGAGCACTACAAGGATCTCGAGCCCGGCAAATGGGTGAAGATCGGCGGCTGGGAAAATGTCGACGTGGCCAAGCGCCTGATCGTCGAGGCAATCGACCGCTACAAGGCGGCTAAGTAAGCTTCAGACCTTCGAGCTTTTCGATCACGACCTCCGGCTCGGCCTTGATCCGGAGGTTTTTCATGCGCGATGTCTCGCCCGACACGATCGATAGGGACGTCTTGGGGAGGCGGAGCGCCTTGGCAAGGAGCGCAATCAGCGCCTTGTTGGCCTTGCCCCCTTCCGGCGGCACGGAGACGCGCGCCCGGAGAGCGATACCGTCTGCAGTCCGCTCCCACCCGTCCACGCTATCGCGGCCGCCATTCGGCGTCAGCCGGACGGCGAGACGGGTCCAAGGCCCGGCATCGCTCCGCGCGCCGGCCAAGGTCAGACGGCGAGCGGGTAGAGGTAATAGACCACGATCTGCTGGATCAGATAGATGATCAGGACCAGGACGATCGGAGAGATATCGACGCCGCCGAGATCCGGCATGAAGCGGCGAATCGGTTTCAGCACCGGTTCGGTCAGTTGGTAGAGGGCGCGGCCGATCGTGTTGACGAACTGGTTGCGCGTGTTGATGACGTTGAAGGCGTAGAGCCAGGAGAAGATCGCGTTCGCGATCAGAATCCAGATATAGATGTTGAGCGCAAACATCAGCGTATTGAGAATCGGGATCATTCTGGTCTCCGTCGGGCGTTGACAGACAGATAATGATTGGCTCTTTATCGGGCAAGAGCGGCATCCCGACGCGATCCCGCTATGATTAACGGCCGAGCCCGACAGGTTTCCTCCAAGAGCGCATCATGCAGATCACCCAGGCGAACGACCGCTTCGCCGCATTCCGCCATCGTTCCTATTCGCTGTTCTTCGCCGCCCGCTTCCTCGCGGCCTTCGCCGTGCAGATCATTTCGGTCGCCGTCGGCTGGCAGATGTACGACGTCACCCGGAACGCCCTCTATCTCGGCATCATCGGCCTGGTGCAGTTCCTGCCCTCGCTGCTCTTGATCCTGGTGACCGGCAGCGTGACCGACCGCTACAATCGCCGTGCCATTGTCGCCATTTGCCTGACGGTGAGCGCGCTTTGCTCGGCCGCGCTTCTCACACTGACCGTTACGGGCACATTCGCGCCGCTGCCGGTCTTCGCCATCCTGACCGTCTTCGGCATCGAGCGCGCCTTCATGGGCCCGGCAGTGCAGTCGCTTGCACCCAACCTGGTGCCGGAGAAGGACCTCGCCAATTCCTTCGCCTGGAATGCATCGTCCTGGCAGATCGCGTCGATCCTCGGCCCTGTCGCGGGCGGCCTGCTCTACGGACTGGGCCCCATTGTGGCCTATTCCGTGGCGCTTGCCTTCGTGGTCGCCGGCACGCTGCTGGTCTACCTGATCCCCAAACCGGCGCAGCGCAAGGTCGGCGAGCCGACAAGCTGGTCCTACATCCTGGCGGGCTTCGGCTTCATCAGCTCGGAAAAGGTCGTGCTCGGCGCCATTTCGCTCGATCTCTTCGTCGTCCTGCTCAGCGGGACCGTGGCTTTGCTGCCGATCTTCGCCTCCGACATTCTCGCTCTGGGTCCGGTCGGCCTCGGTCTCCTGCGCGCCGCCACCGGCATCGGCGGCATCGCCATGGCGCTCTATCTCGCGACCTTCCCGATCCGCCGCGCCTCCGGGATCAAGATGTTCATCGGCGTCGCGATCTGGGGCGCCGGCACGCTGGTCTTCGGCCTCTCGACCACGCCCTGGCTGTCGATCGTCGCACTCGCCGTCATGGGCGCCGGCGACATGGTCTCCGTCTATGTCCGCGAGACGCTGATCGCGCTCTGGACGCCGGACGAGGTGCGTGGCCGCGTCAACGCAGTCAACTCGGTGTTCATCGGCGCGTCCAACGAACTCGGCGAATTCCGCGCAGGCACCATGGCCCATGTCATCGGCGCGGTACCGGCGGTCGTCATCGGCGGCATCGGCGCCCTGGCCGTGTCGTTGGTCTGGGCAGGGATATTTCCGCAACTGCGCAAGATCGACACGCTGGAGGCACCGGAGCGGCCCTGAGACCCCTCGGGTGACCCTCCCCCTGTTCGAGGATGGGTGCATTCGCCCCGGAGGCTCTCAAACGCTGACGAATTGCGGTCGGAACACCAGATCCAGCATGCCGCTCATCCAGTTGCGCAAAGCCGCATCGTAGAGAAAACGGCCCTCGAGATGCTTGTCGCCGGTCTGGGCGCCGGGCAGGTCGAAGCGGTGGGCGCCACGGACCACCCAGCGATGCATCATCACGCGGGTCAGTTCGCCGTGGAACTGGATGCCCCAGGCATTGTCGCCGTAACGGATCGCCTGGTTCTCGTAGACCTCGCCGCGCGCGAGCCGGACGGCACCCTGGGGCAGGTCGAAGCCCTCGCGGTGGAAATGATAGACCATCCGCGGCCATTCGATCAGCTTCTCGCCCTCCGGCGTCGGCTCGATCGGGTACCAGCCGATTTCGGTCAGGCCCTCATGATGGCCGAACACCTGGCCGCCGAGATGCTTGACCAGCATCTGCGCGCCGAGGCAGATCCCGAGGAACGGCCGGTTCTCGGTCAACGGCACGTTGATCCAGTCGATCTCGTATTTGACGAAGTCGTCCCGGTCGTTGGCGCTCATCGGACCGCCGAAGATGACGACGCCGGCGTGATTGGCAAGCGTGTCGGGCAGTTTCTGGCCCATGGCCGGGCGGCGGATGTCGAGCCTGAGGCCGCGCGCTTCGAGCATCTGGCCGACGCGGCCCGGCGTCGAATGTTCCTGATGGAGGACGATCAGAACCGGCCGGTCATCCGGCGGCACCATTTCGAGCGATTGCAGCATGGCTCTCTATTGTTCACCCTTCGTCTGTCGTTCCGCCTCCTGCCGCTTCGTGATGCGGACACGACCGGAGACGCCGATCAATTCGGCGATACGCCACACCAGGTGATCCTCGAGCTCGTTTCTTTTGTCATCCGCATGCACGATCTGCCAGAGCAGGCCGATGAACTCCGTCTTTTGCCGTTCATCAAGAGCGCGATTGATCCGCGATGTAAAGCGGAAAAGGTCGATCGCGCTCTCTTCCTGCCGCTGGGCGGCGGCGAGCATTTCCGCATATTCACCCCTGGACAGGTTGAAATAGGCGCGGATCTCGGTTTCGAGCACCTGATTCTCCCGCTCCTCGACGATGCCGTCCGCATGGATGACGTGAAGCGCCAGCGCCACGACGGCGACCGCGGTCTCGTCGAGCTCGACCTTCGGCGCCTCGCTGCGGCCAAGCCCGTTGAGGAAGGATTTCAGCGTCTCGAACATCTCGGATTCCCGCCCTCTCCGCCACCCGTTTTCAGAACAGCTTGAAGCCCGGCTTGCCGCCAGCGGCCTTGACCGGCTTGACGCCGGGATCGTCAGGCGGCCGGCCGAAGAACGGATGCTCGCCGGGGACCGTCGGACGGTTTCCACCCTCTTCCACCACGACCAGCTCCGGCCGCGACCGTTCGCCGGACGTCGTTGCCACGCTCGCAACACTCGCCGCGAGCGGCGCAGGGTCGGTTCCCGCGAGGTCGGCCGCGGCCGGGGTTGGCGCTGCGGCGGACTCGGCCGCCGAGATCTCGGTGGCGATCCCGGCACCGGTCCGGGCGGGCGCCGGCAGCGAACGGAATGCCTCGTCGGCGCGGTTGCCGGATCCGTCCTCGACGGCACCCGAGGCAGGGCCATAGGCCTGTTTCCACTCGAAGGCGTCGAGCTTGCCGGTCACCGGCGACACCGGCAGCCAATGTGCCGAGACCTGGCCGTCCGCCACCCATTCCGGATCGCGCGGCGCCCGCAGCGCCTGCGCCAGCCAGTGGCGCACCCGGCCCTGGTCGCCGGTCTCGGCATCCTCGATGTCGGCCATCAGGAGATAGATGCTCTCGCGCTCGGCGATCCGGGCCGCTGCCATGGCGCTGGCGCGGGCATCGGCGAAGTTGCGGGCATCGAAAGCTGCCGAGGCGAGCGCGTAATGCGCCTCGTAGCTCAGCGGCTGCAGGAGCTCGAGCTTGGCGGCCCGCTTGAGCTTTTCCTGGGCGGTGGCACCGCCGGCCGAGAGATAGGTGGTGACCAGATCCATGTGCGGCACCTGCCGGAAGGCAGCCTCGACAATGCCGAGCGCCTTCTTGACATTGTTCTCCCGAACCGCCGCCCTGGCAGCGATCGTGGCGGCAGGCACGAAGTCCGGCACCAGCTTCAGCGCCATCTGGGCATCGTCGCGCGCGCCCTTCGGATCGGCATCGAGCCGCGACAACGCGCGGCCCGTAAGCAGCACCGCTTTGCGGCGATCGTGAACCTTGCGGTCCATGCCCGCGAGCACGCGCTGGCCCTCGAGCAACCGGATCGCCTCGTCATAGCGGCCGGCCTGCGTGCGGTATTCGAGCGCCGCCTCGGCGGCCCAGGGCAGGTGCGGCCCCTTTTCCACCGCCTTTTCGGCATAGTGGCGGGCCGCCTCGTGCGCGCCGACCCTGAGGGCTTCGAGATAGAGCCCGCGCAGGCCGAGCTCGCGCGTCTCGGGATCCTCGGCCATGGCCTCGAACTTCTTGCGGGCCTCCTCGGTCTTGCCCTCGATCAGGCTCGCCTGCGCCTCGAGCAGGTGGATCAGCGGCTCGGAATCGGCCGAAATCAGGCCCTTGGTGCGATCGAGCATCTTGCGCGCGAGCGGCGCGTCGCCCGAGCCGACGGCAATCAGGCCGGTCGACAGCGCCTGGTAGCCGCGATCGCGCTTCCGGGCGCGAAAATAGCGCGTCATCGATTGCGGCGAAGTCCAGATGGTACGGATCAGCCACCAGCCGAGCATGACCGCGGCCACCAAGAGCGTGACCAGCACGGCCGCGACCATCAGCGTCATGGAAACGCGCTGGCCCTGCCAGATGATGAAGAGCTCGCCCGGACGGTCGGCCAGCCAGGAGAAGCCGAAGCCGAGCGCGAGGACGAGGAGGAGGAAAACGACGATGCGGATCATGATACGCGTTACTCCTCAACCGTCCGACTTGGTGGCGGAGACCGCCTTGCTGAGCGTGGCGCCCACCAGCTGCTCGACGCGGATACGCGCATCGAGCGACTTCTTGTAGTTCGCCGAAACCGTCTTGGCAGCGTCCGGCAGCTTGTCCCATTCGGCGGCCGCGGCGACGAGATCGCCATTCGTCAGCCGGGTTTCCATGCGGGCGACCACGGCGTCCGGCCCCTCGCCCTCGACCTCGCCGACCGGCCGCACCTGGATTGCCGAAAAGGCGCTCGACAGCAGCCTGTCGGTGAAGCTCTGGTTGGGATCGTCCGCCTGCGCCGAGAGCAGGATGGCGTCCGCGACATCCGGGAAATCGGCGACCAGCTTGGCGCGCGACGGAACACCCGTCGATGCGAAGGCCTCCAGCTCCTTGGCGGCGGCGTTTTCGGGGTCGATGCCCCTGAGCGTCTGCAATTCGGCGACGAAGGGTCCGCCTCGATCGATCGCCGCCTTGAGTCCGGCAGACGCGATGGCGACCGCGACCTCGACGTCGTCGCGCGGCTGCGCGAGCTTCTTCTCGATCGCCTCTATTCGCATTTCGAGCGCCGCTCGCGCGGTTTCCGCATCGGTCTTCAGCGTGGTGCCTGCCGCTTCCGCCGCCTTGACCTGTTCGGCCAGAGCCGAAAGGCGCGCATCGGCATCCGCCGACAACCCGTTCGCTTCAGGCACCTTGGCGACCTTTTCCTCGAGCGCGGCGAGCTTGCTCTCGACCGGCGAGAGATCGATCTTGGGCGTTGCGGCGGCCTGCTCAGCGAGCCTGCCCTTGAGCGCCTCGATCTCGCCCGACATCAGGTTGAGCGACGCCTCCGTCTTGTCGTCGGAGCCGAGCGAAGGCAGCACGCCCCAATATTGCAGGCCCGCCGCGCCGGCGAGCGCGATGACACCACCGACCAGGCTCGCAGCGATCAGGCCGAGGCTCCCGGGCGTCCGCTGCGATGCCGGTGGCCGTGCGGCCGTGTCGGCAGACGACGCAGGCTGGGCATTCGGAATGCCGGAATAGCTCCGCGACCGGGCCTCCGCCGCAGCGGTTGCTGCGGGCGTGACATCGCCGGGAGCCGCCGTAGCCTCGTTAGCGCCGGCGGCGCGCGACGCCGATTCGGCCTCGGCCGCCGTTTCCGAACCGGCATTTGTTTCCGCTGCTGGCTCTGCCGTCACGTTTTCCTCGATCCCGTCGGAATCGGCGGCAGGCGACGTCTTCACCTCTTCGGCGGAGAGATCGATCGTGGCCGGTTCCGGTTTGATCCGGGAATGGCGGCTCTGGTCTTCCGGTTCCATTTGGATGCCTTTCTCAAATCCTGGCCCGCAGCCATCACGGGGAGCTTAGCCGGCCCTCGTGCTGTCGCAAGGCATTTCTTGTCGACGATCCTGTCCCGCTCGATCGCGCTTCGAGCATCCGTCGGCCACTCCCCAGCCGCGACCGGCCTACAGGAGATCGATCAACTCGTCCTCGTCCGGATTCTCGCTGACCACCACGCTCGTCTGCAGCTCTTCCGGCACCGCTTCGGCAATATTGCGGCTGAGGCAGAGAAAAAGCGTCCGGGCGATCGCGTCCCGGCTGTCCCGGAAGACTACAAGATCGAAGAACGCATCTGCCGCCTCGCGAGAATAGAGCATGACGGCATCGGCCTTGCGGTCGACGAGCAGCGCCTGCTGTTCTTCGAGCGAATAGGCGACCGGCTCCATGCGGTAGGTTTCCGCGACGACACAGGCGAGGCCGTTTTCTGTCAGAATCTTTTCAAAACGGCCCATCCGCTTCTCGCCGGCCAGATAGAGGACGGGCAGCAACGGCGCAGCATGGGCGGCATAGTGATCGGCCACCAGCCGTCCGAGCTCTGCGCCACCTCCGGTCGATGCCGCGATGTCTGTGAAGCCCGCCTCACGCGCGGCCTGGGCGGTGGCCTTTCCGACCGCGAAGAGGCGCGTCCCGAGATGCGGATCGAGCGTGGCGCCCAGCGCCTCGATGGCCCGTATCGCCTCCGCCGAAGTGACTGCGATCCCGGCGTGCGGCAGCGCAAGCGCCGCCTCCGCCGCCGCGCGGTCGTGGACGGGCTCGAAAAGCGGCATCGGTACGGCCTCGTGGCCGAGCGCCTCTAGCTTGGCGGCGGTTCCGCCCGAGCGATTCTCCGGCCTGGTGACGAGGACCCGCATCGTGTCAGCTCCAGCCTTCGAAAAAGCCCGGCCCTGCCCGCTCGCGGACGGCGAGCCCCGCCTTGGCGCCAATGGCGATCGCATCGGCCACCGATCCATCGCCTTCGATCGAATGATGGGCCTGGCCATCGGGCGAAAGGATCATCCCGCGAAATCGCAGGTCGTCGCCAACCACTTCAGCATAGCCGGCTATGGGAGTCCGGCAGGATCCGTCGAGCACGTCGAGGAACGCCCGCTCGCAGGTCACCGCCGCGAATGTCGGCGCATCATTGATCGGCGCCAGCAGCGCCCGAACCTCGTCATTGTCGATCCGTGCTTCGATGCAGATCGCGCCCTGCGCCGGTGCGGGCGGGAACACCGTGGGATCGAGGATTTCGGTGACGACGTCGGGCTTGCCGAGTCGCTTCAGGCCGGCATAGGCGAGCAGCGTCGCATCGGCATCTCCCTCGGCAAGCTTGCGCAACCGGGTGTCGACGAGGCCCCGAAAGATCTTGACCTGCAGGTCGGGCCGGAGTTTCCGGACCAGGGCCTGCCGGCGCAGCGAGGCGGTCCCGACCATGGCACCGACCGGCATGGCCGCAAGGCTCGGCGCGACGGGACTGACAAAGGCGTCGCGCACATCCTCCCGCTCCAGATAGGCCATGATCTCCAGGCTTGCCGGAAGCCGTGTCGCCATGTCCTTGGACGAATGGACGGCGAAATCCAGTTCACCGGTCAAGAGCTGGTTCTCGAGTTCCGCGGTGAACAGGCCCTTGCCGCCGATCTCCGACAGCGGGCGATCGGTGATGCGGTCGCCCTTGGTCGAGAGCACGACGATCTCGAAAGCCTCCTCCGGCAGGCCGTGCGCCAGCATCAGCCGCGCCCGCGTCTCGGCCGCCTGGGCCAGCGCCAGCGGGCTTCCGCGCGTGCCGATCCGGTAAGCTTTTGTTTGCATCGCAGGCGTCCTCTCGTGTAATCGGCACTCACCTAGACGCTATCCGTCGAATGAGCAATCTGACAAGAGGCGCGCGCTTGCAAGCCAGTCGCATTCTCGGCATCGAAACAAGCTGCGACGAGACCGCCGCCGCCGTCGTCGAGCGCCGTCCGGACGGTTCCGGGGTGATCCTGGCCGATGTCGTGTTGTCCCAGCTCGAGGACCATGCGGCCTATGGCGGGGTCGTGCCCGAAATCGCTGCCCGCGCCCATGCCGAGGCGTTGGACCGGTTGATCCTCGAAGCTCTCGCGCGCTCCGAAACACGGCTCGACGCGCTCGACGCCATCGCCGCGACATCGGGCCCCGGCCTGATCGGCGGGCTGATCGTCGGGCTACTGACCGGCAAGGCCATCGCCATGGCGACGGGCAAGCCGCTCTATGCCATCAACCATCTCGAAGGCCACGCGCTGACCGCGCGCCTGACCGACGGTCTCGCCTTTCCCTATCTGCTGCTGCTGGTCTCCGGCGGCCATACCCAGCTGATCCTCGTCAAGGGCGTCGGCGACTACGAGCGCTGGGGCACGACGATCGACGACGCCCTGGGCGAGGCCTTCGACAAGACCGCCAAGCTGCTCGGCCTGCCCTATCCGGGCGGGCCCGCAGTGGAGCGTGCGGCCCGCTCCGGCGACCCCGCGCGCTTCGCGTTCCCGCGCCCGATGGTCGGCGAGGCGAGGCTCGACTTCTCCTTTTCCGGACTGAAGACAGCGGTACGGCAGGCGGCCGAGAAGGTCGCCCCGGTCACCGATGAGGACGTCGCCGACATCTGCGCCTCGTTCCAGACCGCCGTGTCGCGCACGCTGAAGGACCGCGTCGGCCGCGGCCTCGCCCGGTTCCGCGAGCGTCTTCCGGAGACTGCGACCCCCGCGCTGGTCGTGGCCGGCGGGGTCGCCGCCAACAGCGTCGTGCGGGCGACTCTGCAGGCGCTCTGCGATGCACATCGCTTCCGGTTCGTCGCGCCGCCGCTGGCGCTCTGCACCGACAATGCCGCCATGATCGCCTGGGCGGGGCTCGAACGCCGGGCGGAGGGCCTGCCGCCTGATGACCTGACGGTAGCGCCGCGCTCGCGCTGGCCGCTCGACGGCGAGGCCGCCGCGGTCATTGGCAGCGGCAAGCGGGGCGCCAAGGCATGAGCAAGCAGGCGCACGCGCGCGAAAAGATCGTCGTCGTCGGTGCCGGCGCCTTCGGCACCGCGCTCGCCGCCGTCGCCGCGCTGTCCGGCAAGGCCGACGTGACGCTCCTCTGCCGCCGCCAGGACCAGCGTGACGCGCTCGCGGCGACGCGGATGAATGCGCGGAGCCTTCCCGGCATCACGCTTCCGCCGGACCTCACCTTCGAGACCGACGGCGCGGTGCTGGAGATCGCCGACATCGTGCTCTTCGTCATGCCGAGCCAGGAACAGGCCGCGGCGGCACGCGGCCTCGCCGTGCATCTCCACCGTCATCAGGCGATCGTCACCTGCGCGAAGGGCATCGACAAGTCGTCCGGACGGCTCCTCACCGACATTTTGGAGGAGGCGCTGCCGGGGCATGCGATCTCGGTCCTGTCGGGGCCGGGTTTCGCCGCCGACATTGCCAGGGGACTGCCCACCGCGATGGTCGCCGCTTCGCCGACGCTGGATGAGGCCGAGCGGATAGCCCGCGCCGTTTCGGGTCCGTCCTTCCGGCTCTATCCCTCTATCGACCGCATCGGCGTGCAGCTCGGCGGCGCGCTCAAGAACGTGCTGGCGATCGCCTGCGGCATCGTCGAGGGCGCCGGGCTCGGCAATTCGGCCCGTGCCGCGCTGATCGCCCGCGGTCTCGCCGAGATGTCGCGCTTCGTCGAGGCACATGGCGGGGCGCCGGAGACCGTGAGCGGACTTTCGGGCCTAGGCGACCTCGTGCTGACGGCGACCAGCCACCAGTCGCGCAACCTGCGTTTCGGCATCGAGACCGGACGGACCGGGCGCGCCGCACTGCCGTCCGGCGAACTGGTCGAGGGCGCGCATGCCGCAGCCGTCGCCGACCGCATCGCCGCCGCCCGCGCTATCGACATGCCCGTGACCCACGCCGTCGCCGAGATCATCGAAGGCCGCCTCGACGTGGCCGCAGCCATGGCCAGCCTGATGTCGCGCCCGATCACCACCGAATGACCCGCTTTCAAGAGAAAGGACCGAACATGCTTTTCGCCTTCGTCTGCCAGGACAAACCCGACGCGCTGCAACTGCGCATGGACACCCGCCCGGCGCATATCGCCTTCCTCGACGGGCTGAATGGCGAGGGCAAACTGGCCTTCGCCGGCCCCTTCCTCGACGCCGACGGCAAGCCCAACGGCAGCCTGGTCGTGGTCAAGACCGAGACGATCGAGGAGGCCCGCGCGCTGTCCGCCGCCGATCCCTACGCCAAGGCCGGCCTCTTTGCCACGGTCGACATCCGGGCTTGGAACTGGACCTACAACAAGCCGGAGGCCTGACATGGCCTACTGGCTGTTCAAGTCCGAACCCGATGCCTTTTCCTGGGACCAGCTGAAAGCCAAGGGCGCTGCCGGCCAGGAATGGGACGGGGTGCGCAACTATGCCGCCCGCAACAACATGCGGGCGATGAAGATCGGCGACAAGGGCTTCTTCTACCACTCCAATGCCGGCAAGGACGTGGTCGGCATCGTCGAGGTCTGCGCACTGGCCCATCCCGATTCCACGGCCGATAATCCGACCTGGGAATGCGTCGACATCCGCGCCGTGGCCGACATTCCGAACCCGATCGACCTCGACGCGATCAAGGCCGATCCCAAGCTCGCCAAGATGATCCTGGTCAACAATTCGCGACTGTCGGTGCAGCCCGTGACCGACGAGGAATATTTCCACATCTGCAGCCGCTGCGGCCTGGAAAACCCGCCGACATCGCCGTGAAGACCGACCCCGAGCGCTTCATCCTCGACAATACGGCGGTGACGGTGCCGCCGCATATACCAGAGATCCGGCTCCACCTTGCCGACGAAGCGCACGACCTCTGGCTGAAGACCGAGGAGGAACTGGAGGCGATCGGCCTTCCGCCGCCCTTCTGGGCCTTCGCCTGGGCCGGCGGCCAGGGCCTGGCACGCCATGTGCTCGATCATCCGGAGACAGTCGCGGGCAAGCGCATCCTGGATTTCGCCTCGGGTTCCGGGCTCGTTGCGATCGCGGCCAAGAAGGCCGGAGCGGCCTCCGTCCTGGCCGCCGATATCGATCCCTGGACGCGATCGGCGATCAAACTCAACAGCCGGCTGAACGACGTCGAGATCGCCTTCACGGGCGCGAACCAGATCGGCGAACAGGTCGATGCGGATGTCCTGCTGGCCGGCGATGTCTTCTACGACAAGAGCTTCGCCGACGCGCTCGTCCCGTGGTTCTCGGCCCTTGCCGCCGCGGGAAAGACAGTCGTCGTCGGCGATCCGGGCCGCGCCTATTGTCCGCGCCCGCTTATGACACCGCTCGCGACATACCAGGTCCCCGTGACACGCGCGCTCGAAGATGCCGAGGTCAAGCGCACCACGGTATGGCGGTTCCTCGGCACCCACGCCTGAGCTTTCGGGCAGCCACCGGGCGAAACCGACTGGACTTTGCGGAATACCGGGAGCAGAAGACAAGCCTGCCCTGCCCGAACAAGCCCCGGACACGCCATGGATTTCTCGTCGATCAACTATCTTTCCGTCGCCACCGCCACGCTCGCGGGCTACGTCGTCGGCGCCGTCTACTATATGGCGCTCGGCAAGGCCTGGATGCGGGCGGCGAAGCTCGATCCGGCAACGATGAAGATGCGGTTCTCGCCCTTTGTGATCTCCTTCGTCGCCGAGTTCGTGCTGGCTCTGGTGCTCTACGTCCTGCTCGACGACATCACCTTCGCCGGTACTTTCTCCGAGGATTTCGACCTCAAGTCCTCGATCGCCTGGGCCGTGATCCTCTGGATCGGCCTGGTCGTCGTGCCGCTTGTGGTCAACCACCGCTACCAGGGCTCCGGCTGGAACCTGACGTTGATCGATGCGCTGCACTGGCTGCTGGTGCTTATCGTCATGGCAGCGATTATCGGCTGGTTCGGACCCACCGAGGCCGGGCTGACTTAACCGCCGCTTCACCATTCCAGCGCATGCTTCCGGCATCCGGAGCATGACGATGAACGAGATCCTGATCTACGCCGACGAGGGCCTTCTCACGGCCCGCAAGGCCTGGCTCGACGGCCTTGCCGAAGAGAGGCGCCTGTCAGCGCTGACGGTGGATGCCTATGAGCGCGATACGCGCCAATTCCTGCACTTCCTCGCCGGCCATGCCGGCGGACCGGCGCGTCTCTCCGACATCAGGGACCTCCGACCCTCCGACCTCCGCGCCTTTCTCGCCAGCCGCCGCAAGGACGGCGTTGGCGCCCGCACGCTCGGCCGGGGCCTCGCGGGGCTACGCTCCTTTCTTCGCCATCTCGAAAAGCAGGGGCTCGTCAACGCTGCCGGCGCCCGTGCCGTCCGGACGCCCAAGCAGGGCCGCAGCCTGCCGAAGCCGCTCTCGGCCGGCCAGGCGGTGCGGGTGACGTCGGACGAGGGTCAGCTCGCCGAGGAGCCGTGGATCGCAGCCCGCAACGCGGCGGTTTTGAGCCTCCTCTACGGATCGGGGCTGCGCATTTCCGAGGCGCTGGCGCTGACGCCCGGCGACGTAGCGCCCGGCACGACCACGCTGCGGGTCGCGGGCAAGGGCGGCAAGACCCGGATCGTGCCGCTGCTCGCAGCGAGCCGCGAGGCGGTCGAGACCTATCGGGCACTCTGTCCCTATGCGATCGCTGCCGACCATCGGCTCTTCCTCGGCGCCCGGGGCGGTCCGCTGCAGCCGGCGATCATCCAGCGCGAGATGCAGAAGATGCGCGCCGCGCTCGGCCTGCCAGAGACGGCAACGCCGCATGCGCTGCGCCACTCGTTTGCGACCCACCTGCTCTCGGCGGGCGGTGATCTGCGCGCGATCCAGGAGCTGCTCGGTCATGCAAGCCTCTCGACCACCCAGGTGTATACCGGGGTCGATGCCGCACGGCTGCTCGACGTCTACGAACGCGCCCATCCCCGCGCCTGACGCCGCCATTAACCATGGGCATTAAGGGAATATGAGCGCCGAGCGGCTAGCCTCGGCGGGATTCGGGATCACGAGAAGGTTTCGCCATGTCCGCCGCCGTCGCCAGACTGAAGCATCGTTTCGCGCCGGGATGGGTGGAGCGGCTCGCAGACCAAGCCGCCGTCGGGCTTGCGGCCGTTCCGCTGGTGATCTTCATTTTGCTCGCGATGACCCTCGCCTTCGTCGCTCCCGCCAAGGCGGAGGAGGATCCGGCCTGCGGCGGCAAGGACCGCGTCGCCGAGCTCCAGGCGTCCGATCCGGCCGCCTATGCGAGGCTCAAGGCGGAGGGCGACAAGGTGGCCAATTCCGGCTCCCGCTTCTGGAAGCTGGAAAAGCCTGGCCAGGCGCCGAACTGGCTTCTCGGCACGATGCATCTCTCCGACCCGCGGGTGACCGACCTGCCTGCGGAGGCAAAGGCCGCGTTTGCCGCATCGACGACCGTCCTGCTCGAATCCGACGAGATCCTTGACCAGCAGAAGGCCTCGGCGAAGCTGTTGGCGCGGCCCGACCTGATGTTCTTTACCGGTAAGGAGACGATCGCCGACTATCTGACCGCAGAAGACCGCAAGCTGCTTGAAGACGGTCTTTCCAAGCGCGGCATGCCGTTCACCGCCGTCATGAAGATGAAGCCATGGATCCTCACCTCGATGGTGGCGTTGCCGACCTGCGAATTGTCGCGCAAGGCGCAGGGCATACCCTTCCTCGACATGAAGCTCGCCCGTGACGGACAAGCCACCGGCAAGCAAGTCAAGGGTGTGGAGACTCTGGCCGAGCAGATTGACATCATGGCGAGCCTGCCGATGTCGTTCCACGTGAAATCGCTGATCGAGACGGTGAAATATCCGCAATACACCGCCGACATGATGGAGACGACGCTGCAGCTCTATCTCCGCGGCGAGATCGGCATGGTGTTTCCGGCCGGCGCATATTTCGCGCCGGACAAGAGCGCTGCCGATTTCAAGGACATGGCCCTATTCGAGGAAAAGCTGATCACGGTCCGCAACCATCACATGGCGGACCGAGGCGAGCCGATCCTGGCGCGCGGCAACGTCTTCATGGCCGTCGGCGCACTGCACCTGATCGGCGACGAGGGCCTCGTCGAACTGCTGCGCAAGAAGGGCTACACGGTTACGGCGGCAGACTGAGCCTGGCTCGAGGGGAAACGCGACGGTGATAGCCCGCCCGCGTCCCCCATCGCCCCGAGGCGTCGCCGATCAGCCGGCCGCCTTGACGCGCCCGCTGGTCATCCGCTCGAGCACGTCGGTCTTCCAGTAGAACTTGTGCACCAGCGCGCCCGCGACATGCAGGCCGATGAGGATCCAGAGCAGGAGCTTGAGCGGTCCGCCATGGACGAAGCCCGCTGCATCGACGCCGAGATAGAACTTGGTGATCCCGGCCAGCGGCATCGCGAGCAGCACGAGATAGAGCAGGCCATGGGTTGCGGCCGCGACCTTGCGCAGCGCCGGAGGCTCGGAGGCCGGCGGTTCCGGCGCGCCCTGAACCAGACGCAGGATGATGCGCAATACGGTAAGGCCGAGCACCGCAAAGCCGATATAGACGTGGATGTTCGCTGTGAACCACTGCTCGGCCGAGGGAACCTTTGCCTCGTCCAGGAGATCGGCGACCTCTTCGATTTCGCCCGGAAGAAGCAGGTTGTAGAGGACGAGGGCTGCGGTGGTCCAGTGAAGAATCCGCTGCGGGATGGAATAGACGAGGGGTTTCATGCCGATGCCCTTTCGACGGTCGGGATTGCGCGCGCCGACACCGACAAAAGCAGAAAGACGCCCTGCTTCGCAAGGCGCCCGTTTAGAACCACTCTAATTATTCCTGCGAAGCTTGATCTTCGTCAGGTCAGATATGGATCGGCTTGGCGAAGGTGGCGAGCGCCGCCTCCTTGACCGCCTCCGACAGCGTCGGATGCGCATGGGTGGTTCGGCCGAGGTCCTCGGACGAACCGCCGAATTCCATCAGCACGGTCGCTTCATGAATCATCTCGCCGGCACCGAAGCCGACGATATGCACGCCGAGCACCCTGTCGGTCGTGGCATCGGCCAGCACCTTGACGAAACCGTCAGTGGCCTCCATTGCCCGCGCACGGCCGTTGGCCAGGAACGGAAACTTGCCGACCTTGTAGGCGACGCCCGCCTTCTTGAGGTCCTCTTCGGTCTTGCCCACCGAGGCGACTTCCGGCTGTGTATAGACCACGCCCGGAATGGCGTCGTAATTCACATGGCCGTGCTGGCCGGCGATTATCTCGGCAACCGCCACGCCCTCGTCCTCGGCCTTGTGCGCCAGCATCGGGCCGCGCACGACGTCGCCGATCGCGTAGATGCCGGCCACATTGGTGCGAAACTGGTTGTCGATCTCCACGCGGCCGCGATTGTCGAGCACGACGCCAACCGCCTCGAGGCCGAGCCCGGCCGTATAGGGCTTGCGGCCGGTGGCGATCAGCACCACGTCGGCCTCGACCGACTGCGCCTCGCCGCCCTTGACCGGCTCGAAGGTGACGCGGGCGCCCGCGTCGGTCCTGGCGACGCCGGTGACCTTGGCGCCGAGCTTGAACTCCAGTCCCTGCTTGCCGAGCATCCGCTGGAACTGCTTCGAGACCTCGCCATCCATACCGCCGAGGATCTGGTCGAGATATTCGACAACCGTGACCTTGGCACCGAGCCGGTTCCACACCGAGCCGAGCTCGAGCCCGATCACGCCACCGCCAACGACCACCAGATTGGTCGGCACCTTGTCGAGCGCGATCGCACCCGTCGAGGAGACAATGACCGTCTCGTCGATGGCGACCTCGACGCCCGGAATGCCCGCGACATCGGAGCCTGTGGCAATGATGATGTTCTTGCCGTCGACCTCCTGAGTTTCGCCGCTCTCGGCGGTAACGGCGACGCGGCCGGCGGCGACGATCTTGCCGGTGCCGTGCAGCCAGTCGATCTTGTTCTTCTTGAAGAGATAGGCGACGCCGTCGACATTCGACTTCACCACAGCGTCCTTGTGCCCCATCATCTTTCCGAGGTTGAGGCCGACGCCCGAGAGCTCGACGCCCAGGCTTTCCATGCCGTGGCTGGCATGGGCGTAGACTTCCGAGGCATGCAGCAAGGCCTTGGAGGGGATGCAGCCGATATTGAGGCAGGTGCCGCCGGGCGTGGCGCGCTTTTCGACCACGGCGACCTTGAGGCCAAGCTGCGCCGCCTTGATGGCGGCGACATAGCCACCCGGGCCGGTTCCGATCACGATGACATCATAGGACATGGATACCTCACTTGGCGGTCAGCGGCCGCCGCTCACGTTCAGGATGGCCCCTGTTATGTAGGAGGCCTGGTCGGACAGAAGAAACAGGATGGCGTCGGCGATCTCCTCGGCGGTGCCGGGCCGCCGCATCGGGATGATGTCGGCCGACTGGCTCGCCCGATCGGGCAAGCCGCCCGACGCGTGGATTTCGGTATCGGTGATGCCGGGACGGACGGCGTTGACCCGCACGCCCTCGGTCGCGACCTCGCGGGCGAGGCCGACAGTCAGCGTGTCGATCGCGCCCTTGGAGGCGGCATAGTCGACATACTGGCCGGTGCCGCCGATGATAGCCGCCATCGAGGAGACATTGACAATCGCGCCGCCGGAGCCGCCCGTCGCCGTCGACATCCGACGGACGGCCTGGCTTGCGGCATAGACCGGCCCGATCGAATTGATCCGGAACATCCGCTCGAGCCGGGCCCAGGAATAGTCGGCGACGCGGCTCGGATAGTCCACCACGCCGGCATTGTTGACGAAGCCGTCGACACGGCCGTAGAGCCGGTCGATCTCTGCGAACATGCTGTCGATGCCCGCCTCGGTTCCAGCATCCGCCTTGATGGTTTCGGCCCGGCCGCCGGCTGCGCGGATCTCGTCGGCGAGCGCAGACGCCGCCTCGTCATTGGCAACATAATTGATCATCACCGCCCAGCCGGCCGCGGCCGCCTTGCGGCAGACGGCGGCACCGATGCCGCGCCCGCCGCCGGTGACGAGGAGAACCCTTGCCGTCATGTCCTGCATCCCTTGAGGCTCAGAACGTCCCAGGGCACCACGGTGGCCTTGTCCTTGCCCCAGGCGGAGGACTCGACGAGGCCAAGCGCGAAGCCCGGCAGCAGGATTTCCGGTGCAGCCGGCGAGCCGGTTAGCGGCAGGAGGTCGATCTTGCCGCTTTCGGCGGCGTAGATCACGCCCTGCCAGACCGTGCATCTGCGCAGGTCCTCGCCGGTCGCGTCGCCTTCGGGGCAGTTGTGAAAGAGAATGCCGTTCGGCCGGTTGACAGGTTCGGATCCCATCACAAAGCCATCGAGCTTGAGATCGGTCTTCTTGACCGCCACGGTGAAGCGGTAGGACGAAGACGCGGCTTCGGTATCGACAGGCTCGAAGGACAGTTCATAGGCGCCGTCGCGATCGGTATAGATCGCCTGTTCCTGCGGGCAGACGGCGGCAACGGCGGGCATGGCGGACCCGAGCCACAGAGCCGACAGGAGCAGGGCGCGTTTCATCGGCGGCTCCTCAGACAGCCGTCATGACGACGCGGACGAGCATGATCAGCAGGCCGAGAAGCGACAGGCCCCAGACCGCCGAGCGGATATAGGCAACGCCGCCGAGATAGAGGGGAATGTAGACGATCCGTGCCGCAAACCACAGAAGCGCGCCACCGAGCGCCCAGCCGGACGTATCGCCAACGGCGTGGAGGGCGAAGGCGAGCGCCACGAAACCGGGATAGGTCTCGCGGAAATTGGCGCTCATCCGCTCGGCGCGGCCAGCAATCGGGTTCCGGAGCGGCCGCGTGTCATCGCGCGGACCGGCATTCCAGTCGCTGCCGCGCTCGCGGTTGGAGAGATGCGCCTGGATCAGCACATGGACCACGAGGAGCCCGACGCTGAGCGCGGCGAGAACCGGATAGGATAAGAGACCTGCCGCGCTCATATGTCGATGCCGCCTTCGCTCAGAGGTCCAGAACCAGGCGTTCCGGATCCTCGAGGCTGTCCTTGACGCGCACAAGGAAGGTCACCGCTTCCTTGCCGTCGACGATGCGGTGATCGTAGCTCAGCGCGAGATACATCATCGGCCGGATGACGATCTGGCCGGCCACCACCACCGGACGCTCCTGGATCTTGTGCATGCCGAGAATGCCCGACTGCGGCGCATTGAGGATCGGCGAGGACATCAGCGAGCCGTAGACGCCGCCATTGGAGATGGTGAAAGTGCCACCCTGCATGTCGGCCATCGACAGCGCGCCGTCGCGGGCCGCCTTGCCGAGCCGGCCGATATCCTTCTCGATCTCGGCGATCGACATCTGGTCTGCATCGCGGACCACGGGAACCACCAGTCCCTTGTCGGTGCCGACGGCGACGCCGATATGGGCGTAGTTCTTGTAGATGATGTCCGACCCGTCGATCTCGGCATTGACCGCCGGGATCTCCTTGAGCGCATGCGTCACCGCCTTGGTGAAGAAGCCCATGAAGCCGAGCTTGACGCCGTGCTTCTTCTCGAACAGGTCCTTGTAGCGGTTGCGGAGATCCATCACCGCCGACATGTCCACCTCGTTGTAGGTGGTCAGCATGGCCGCGGTGTTCTGCGCGTCCTTGAGGCGCTTGGCGATCGTCTGGCGAAGACGCGTCATCTTCACGCGCTCCTCGCGGGCCTGGTCGCCAGCCGAGGAGGCGACGCGCGGCGCCGGGGCAGGCGTGGGCGCTGCTGCCGGAGCTGGAATCGGAGCCGGCGCAGCGGCCGGCGCCGGGCCCTTGGCGATTGCCGCCAGAACGTCTTCCTTCAGCACCTGGCCGCGCTTGCCGGACCCGTCGACATCGGCGGCAGAGACATTGGCATCTGCCATCAGCTTGGCGGCCGAGGGCGCCGGCGGCATCGTGGTGGCGGCAGGCGCGACCGGCACCGGGGCCACCGGCGCGGTGGCGGGCGCGGGCTGGGCCGGAACGGCTGTGGCAGGGGCAGCATCGGCGACAGCGCCTTCGGCGATCTGGCCGAGCAGACCGCCCGGGGAAACGGTATCGCCGGCATTGGCGGTGATTTCGGAAAGCGTGCCCGCGGCCGGAGAGGGGACCTCGACGGTCACCTTGTCGGTCTCGAGCTCACAGAGGATCTCGTCGGCCTTGACGGCGTCGCCCACCTTCTTGAACCAGGTGCCAACGGTGGCTTCGCTCACGGATTCGCCGAGGGTCGGGACGCGGATTTCGGTTGCCATTGTCTGAAGTCCTGAATGTTGAATTGCTGTTGCTGTCTTTGGGATGGGCGGTCAGTCTTTCGGATCGCGCAGGATGAGCGAGGGCATGGGCGCCACCTCCCAGCGAAAGCCGAGCTCGGCCCTGGCGACCGGATCGGCCGCGCCGAGGGCTTCCGCCTCCGCCTCGTTTTCGGTCTCGACGATCGCGATCCCGAAGGATCCCTTGGGATCGAAGACAGGACCGACCGCCACCGCAAGCCCTTCGCCCGCAAGGCTGCGCCAATACCGGACATGCTCGACCATCACCGCACTCTCCGCCTCCGTGATGTCGAAGGGGAAGGTCGGTCGGGGCGGGACGAGCCTGAGGTGGTAGTAGGCCACGGCGTTTCCTCAGCTGCCCAGCGCGTCTTCGAGGAAAGCGCCGAGCTGGGCGAGATGCTTGGACATCAGGCCCGTCGCCGGCGAGGCGGCGGCCGGACGGCCGGTATAGCGCACCCGCTGATACTTGGCGTCGATATGCGCCAGCACCCATTCGAGATAGGGGTCGATGAAGGCCCAGGCGCCCATGTTCTTGGGCTCCTCCTGGCACCAGACCATCTCGGCATGGCGGAAGCGGCTGAGCTCGTTGATCAGCGCCTTGGCCGGGAACGGATAGAGCTGCTCGACGCGCAGCAGGTAGATGTCGTCGATGCCGCGCTTCTCCCGTTCCTCGAAAAGGTCGAAATAGACCTTGCCGGTGCACATCACGACGCGGCGGATCTTGGCGTCCTTCTGCAGCTTGATCGGGCCGTCCTTGATCACCTCGGCGTCGTCCCAGAGCAGGCGGTGGAAGGAGCTCTCGCCGGCCAGTTCCGAGAGCTGCGATACCGCCCGCTTGTGGCGGAGAAGCGACTTGGGTGTCATCAGAACAAGCGGCTTGCGGAAGTCGCGCTTCATCTGCCGGCGCAGGATGTGGAAATAGTTAGCCGGCGTCGTGCAGTTCGCCACCTGCATGTTGTCTTCCGCGCAGAGTTGCAGGAAGCGTTCCAGGCGGGCGGAGGAATGTTCCGGACCCTGGCCCTCGTAGCCATGCGGCAGCAGGCAGACGAGGCCCGACATGCGCAACCACTTGCGCTCGCCCGACGAGATGAACTGGTCGAACACCACCTGGGCGCCGTTGGCGAAGTCGCCGAACTGGGCTTCCCAGAGCGTCAGCGCATTTGGCCGGGCCAGAGAATAGCCGTATTCGAAGCCGAGCACGGCCTCTTCCGAGAGCATCGAATTGATGACCTCGTATTTGGCCTGGGTCGGCGACAGGTTAGCGAGCGGGATGTAGCGCTGCTCGGTCTCCTGGTCGTAGAGGACCGAGTGCCGCTGCGAGAAGGTCCCGCGTTCGCAATCCTGACCCGAAAGCCGGATCTTGTGGCCGTCGAGGCAGAGCGAGCCGAAGGCCAGCGCCTCCGCGGTGGCCCAGTCGATGCCCTGCCCGGTCTCGATCATCTGCGCGCGGTTTTCCATGAAGCGCTGGATGGTCTTGTGCGCATTGAAGCCCGCCGGAATTTCCGAGAGCTTGCGGCCGATTTCCTTCAGCGACTTCATCGGCACCGCGGTCTTGCCACGGCGCTGCTCGTCGGCATTGTCGGCCGTCTTCAGCCCCGACCACAGGCCGTCGAGCCAGTCGGCCTTGTTGGGCTTGTAGCTCTGGCCGGCCTCGAATTCCTGCTCGAGATTGGCGCGCCAGTCCGCCTTCATCTTCTCGAATTCGCCCTGGCTGATCAGGCCTTCCGCGATCAGTCGCTCGGCATAGAGCGTGGCGACCGTCTTGTGCGAACGGATCACCTTGTACATCTTCGGCTGGGTGAAGCTCGGCTCGTCGCCTTCGTTATGGCCATAGCGGCGGTAGCAGAACATGTCGAGCACGACCGGCTTGTAGAACTTCATCCGGAATTCGGTCGCGATCTTGGCGGCATAGACCACCGCTTCCGGGTCGTCGCCATTGACGTGGAAGATCGGCGCCTCGATCATCTTGGCGACGTCGGACGGATAGGGCGACGAGCGCGAGAAGGCCGGATTGGTGGTGAAGCCGATCTGATTGTTGATGATGACGTGCATCGTGCCGGCCACACGGTGGCCACGCAGGCCGGAGAGACCGAGAATTTCGGCGATGACGCCCTGGCCGGCGAAGGCCGCGTCGCCATGCAGCAAGAGCGGCAGCACCTTGACCCGCTCGCGCAGCGGGATGATGTCGTCCTCCCACTCCTGAGCGATCTGGTCCTGCTTGGCCCGGGCCTTGCCCATGACGACAGGATCGACGATCTCGAGATGCGACGGATTGGCGGTCAGGGACAGATGCACCTTGTTGCCGTCGAATTCGCGGTCCGACGAGGCACCGAGATGGTACTTGACGTCGCCCGAGCCCTCGACGTCGTCGGGCGCGTAGGATCCGCCCTTGAACTCGTGGAATACCGCGCGATGCGGCTTGTGCATCACATTGGTCAGCACGTTGAGGCGGCCGCGATGGGCCATGCCGAGGACGATTTCCTTGAGGCCGAGCTGGCCGCCGCGCTTGATGATCTGCTCGAGCGCCGGCACCAGCGACTCGCCGCCATCAAGGCCGAAGCGCTTGGTGCCCTTGTATTTCACGTCGATGAACTGCTCGAAGCCCTCGGCCTCAATGAGCTTGAAGAGGATCGCCTTCTTGCCGTTGGCCGTGAAGTCGACGCCCTTGTCCGGTCCCTCGATGCGCGCCTGGATCCAGCTCTTCTGCTCGGGATCCGAGATATGCATGAATTCGACGCCGATATTGCCGCAATAGGTGCGGGTCAGGATGTCGATCATCTCGCGTACGGTGGCATATTCGAGGCCGAGCACGTGATCGATGAAGATCTTGCGATCGAGATCGGCGTCGGTGAAACCATAATTGGCCGGCGAAAGTTCGTTGTAGTCCTCGACCGGTGCGGCAATGCCCAGCGGGTCGAGATTGGCGTGCAGATGGCCGCGCATGCGATAGGCGCGGATCATCATGATGGCGCGGACCGAGTCGCGCGCGGCGCGCTCGATCTCCTGCGGCGACAGCGCCTTGGCAGGCTCGGCTGCGGCCTTGGCCTCGATCTTCTTGGCGACGGCCTTTTCGACCGCCGGCCAGTCGCCGTCAAGCGCGTTGACCAGCTCGCCGTTGAGCGGGACCGGCCAGTTCTTCTTCTGCCAGGACGCGCCCTTCGCCGCCTTGGTCACATCGGCGGGCGCATCGGCCAGCGCCGAGAAGAACTGACGCCATTCGTCGGTGACGGAGGCGGGATTCTCCTGGAACCGGGCATAGAGCTGCTCGATATACTGGGCGTTGGCACCGTCGAGGAACGACGTCGCGGTGAACTGCTGGTTGGCGCTTTCGACTGCCATGTTCAATTGCGGAGTTCGCTCCGCCTCCTGGATTGCGTCACATGCGGGTGAGACCCGCCGATGGCAAGGGCGGCCGAAGCCGCCCGTCCCTTTGTTAACCCTTGAGCACCTCGACCAAGGTTTTTCCGAGGCGCGCCGGCGAGGGCGACACCCGGATGCCGGCCGATTCCATCGCCGCGATCTTGTCCTCGGCGCCGCCCTTGCCGCCCGAGATGACGGCACCGGCATGGCCCATGGTTCGACCGGGAGGGGCGGTGCGGCCGGCGATGAAGCCGACCATCGGCTTCTTGCGGCCCTTCTTCGCCTCGTCCTTGAGGAACTGGGCGGCGTCCTCTTCCGCCGAGCCGCCGATCTCGCCGATCATGATGATCGACTTGGTGGCCTCGTCGGCGAGGAACATCTCGAGCACGTCGATGAATTCGGTGCCCTTGACCGGGTCGCCGCCGATACCGACCGCGGTTGTCTGGCCGAGGCCCTCGTTGGTGGTCTGGAACACCGCTTCATAGGTAAGGGTT
>JAESFG010000328.1_pt1 | contig 77994 bp, 74 predicted proteins | sample 9269371 | NCBI WGS metagenome assembly JAESFG01 (sample SAMN14506227, study PRJNA617093) | algae metagenome | isolation source: Aetokthonos hydrillicola CCALA 1050 (B3-Florida) and co-occurring... | place: USA: South Carolina | collected 2013-01-01
TGTCCCTTGTTTATAGCCTTCTTCCAAACGCCTTCTTTCTTCATCTGTCAAAATTATATGTTTACTTTTACGTCCCATCAAACAAAGATAAAAATAAATTTCGGTTATTTTTGTCCTTATACTTATACCAATTAAATCTCCTATGACTGAAAGAATAACAACTATCAGAGGGCAAAATGGTGAGATATGGGTAGTGACTCACGAGCTTAACTCAAACCGGTTTCTGAGCTACAAAGTTACTTCTTCTGGATTGGATGTCTCTCCTGTATCAAGTGCAGCAGGGTCTCTGCATGGAAATTCGTGTGATGCAATTGGTTATATGAAAATTTCACTAGACGGAAAAAAGTTAGCTTTGGCAGTTTCTAACTGTCTTACACCCACTCCAGTAGATAGAGTTGAGATATTTAATTTTGATGATGCCACAGGTAAAGTAACGCCTTTATCAAAACCCTTCTCTAATTCTATTCCAAATGCGTATGGTATAGAATTTTCGCCCAACAATCGTTTTTTATACGTATCGTCTTGGTATCAGGAAGGAAAATTATATCAGTTTGACTTAAGTAGTCAAGATATTGCAGCTTCTAAAAAACTTATAGGTACAACTGTGCCATTTGGAGATAATGCTGATGAAAATTGTTTTGGGGCATTACAACTGGCAGTAGATGGAAAAATCTATATAGCTAAAAACAAACAAAAAAACCTGGCAGTGATTAATAAACCTGATGAGGCTGCCTGCGATTTTAAAGATAATGCTTTTGACTTGGGTGCTAAAACAAGTGGATTGGGGTTGCCTACTTTTATTCAAAGCTATTTTTCGGTATTGGATGTCAACGAATTTGTCTTTAAGAATTATTGTTTATCTACAATAAATGATACAGTAAAATTTGTGACACCGAGTATAGTAGGATTAAAGTCTATTTTATGGGAATTTGGAGATGGCGATACTGATACTAAATTTAATACTTATCATATTTATAAATCTTTTGGAGCCTACAATGCCCAGGTAACCGTTGAATATGTGGACGGGAGTACTGCTACATTTGGTCAGACAATACAGATTGCTCAGGGAGTAGCACCACCAAAAAACCTGAAATCAAGTTATGGATTCTGTGAAAATGAACCTACGGTAGAGTTAGATGCTACTTCTGAAACGGCGGGTGTAACTTATGAATGGCGAAATTCTAATGGAGATTTAATTTCTACTAACCCTAAGATAAAGTATTCTCAGGAAGATATACTTACTATTCAAATAGAATTAGGGAGTTGTAGTTATAGAGCTTCAATTCCTGTAGCCCGCTTCAAATTTGATTTTGGACCTGACAGAGAATTATGTCAGGGAGATTCTCTAAAACTTTCTCCAGGATTACCATCCAGCACTGTATATGCATGGTATTTTCAGGAGAAAGCAACAGATCCATTGATAAAAGTATCTGAAGCCAATTATTATGTTGCAAAAAAAGCAGGTATTTATACATTATTGGCAGGTTTGGGAAAGTGTTCATGGATTGATGATATTCGTGTAACATATAGCCAAAAGCCCTTACCACAGGTAAAAATCACAGGGGATTTACTTTTTTGCTCTCAGACTATATTAAAGGCTGATGTTTTAAATCCTACCACAGATGCTGCTTCATTTGTATGGTATCAGGGGAAATATGATGAAACCAGCTCACCTGTTGGGATAGGAGCAACACTAACTGCTTATTTTCCGGGGAAATATTATGTTGTCACTACACGGGCAGGTTGCTCTGTTAAAGATAGCATAATTGTTTCAAAAGTTGATTTAGTGTTACCTTTAGAAGTTTATTTATGCTTTTCACCTACTGTATTAGACGCTGAGCCATTTACTTATCCTCTTGCTTATTATGATCCGGCTGCTACCTACGAATGGAAGAAGGTGGGTGATAATACTTTTCTTAAAAATACCAGAACACTGGCTGTTACAGAAACAGGTACCTATACAGTAAAGGTAGTAACATTTGGATGTACTTTTTCGAAGAGTGTTGAAGTGCTTCCTAAACCTGCTTTATTAACATTGCCTAAGCTGCCCACCAAAGATGCAATAGATACTGCTTTTTGTGCTAACGAGTTTCCGGTAAGTTTTGATGCAAGTGATCCATCCGATGTATTGTCTTATAGTTGGAAGGCAGATAATACAATACTTTCTTATAAGCCTAAAGTACAGATAACCCAACCTGGTCTTTACAATTTATCAGTAGTAACAGGATGCGAAAGAAAAGAGAAGACATTTGTCGTTCGGCAAATTTCACCTATTTATGTCAATCTAAAGCCTGTTACATATACCTGCCCCGGAGAGAAAAAAATAGACCCTCGTGTAACTAATTCTTACAACGTTGATGCAATCTATACATGGACCAATGAAAAAGGAGATACTTTATTAAGAGGCAATGAGTTAACTGCAAGTATTCTGTCTTTTACCAAAGAGGGAATTTATACTGTAAATATCAAGAATAAATGCTTTGAAAAATCAAGTACTACCAGAGTTGTTTTTATTCAACAACCTGTTTTGAAAGCTAACGTTACAAAAGAGATAGAGACTTGTAAAGACTTGGTTTTTAAAGAAGATATCCTACAAAATCCGTTAGATGATATTACCTATTCATGGACTTTGCAAGGGATTAAGGTAAGTGATTCCTTACAGATAACATTTAAGAAATCAGGTATTTATACCCTTACTGCTACCAATGGTTGTGGGTCTGTTAGTCATAACATAAAAGTAATTTATTATGATGCTGGTAAATCAAAATTATCTCCATCATTTTTGAAGTGCCCCGGAGACAGTACTACTTTATTTATTGAATCTGATACGGTAAATAGTTTTCTGTGGACTAGAAATGGACAAACAATAGGTAATAGGGCTTTTGTGAAAGTAAAGGAAACAGGTGTTTATACAGTAGTAGTCTCTAATAAATGTGGTTCAGCTACTTTCTCGACAGAAGTTATTGATAAACCTGCCATTAATGCTGATTTTGACCCATTTTTACAAGCTTGTGGTAAAGAGGGAAGTTCTTTTGATTTAAAGGTTATTGTAAAAGAACCTGAAAAACAAGGAAAATTATTCTATAAGTGGTTGTATAATAATGTGTTGTTTGCAAATACGGATACATCGGTAGTTAGCGTAAATAAATCTGGAAATTATACTGTATTGATTTCAAATGGATGCCTAAATTCAGAGATTAGCCGGAATATCTCTATATCCTATGGAGTGTCACCACAAGTAAGTATTACCGGAGATATGGCAATTTGTCCAGACCAAACTACAACTTTGACTGCCAAGGCAACTCATACAGACCCCAATGCTACTTTTTTATATCGTTGGGATAACAATCCGAATCTTAACACAGCTGTGTTGCAAAATGCCAGCTTTGGTACACACTTTGTGGATGTTGTGGTCAAAAATTGTACTCAACGTACTTATATTACAATCGATAAGCCTGTATTACCGTCTAAAATAGATTTGGGAAGAGATTCTACTTTCTGTAAAGACAATCCGTATGTATTGACAATTCCTAAAAATTCAGATTATCAATACAAATGGTTACGTAATGGGGTTCTCATAAGCGAAGAGTCTTCTATTACTTTTACAGAATCAGGTACTTATAAATTAATAATTTCTGATGGATGTGGGAATTTTGTAGAAGATGAAATAGGCATAGAAGCACTGTCTTGCTTACCAGGATTGCCTCCAGGAGAGTGTCCTTTTTTATATATTCCTAATATGTTTACCCCTAACAACGATGGAAAAAATGAAACATTTGCAATAAGGTGTATGGAAGGAATAAACTGGCATCTTACAGTTTATAACAGATTAGGAAAAACAGTTTATGAAAACAAAAACTATGATAATAGCTGGAGTGCTCAGAATATAGGCAATGGTTTGTATTACTTTACACTTTTATCACCTAAAACAGGAAAATTATACAATGGCTGGGTTGAAATCGTGAGGTAAGTGTTTGAAGAGTATGTAAGACAATAATTAATCTGCCTGAAAAATAAGTTTTTCCATGTGCAGTGTTATTTGAGTTTGCACAACACAACTTTATGCTTTAGCTTTGCACCCTGAAAATTTGGCACTCACCAACAATTGATTGTCAAATTATGGTCAGTCGTAATCTACAATCGTAAATCTACAATTAGATGGCTCAGAATATAGGTAAAATTACACAAATTATTGGTCCTGTGGTGGACGTAAGTTTTGAAGCCCAGGGGTCTCACCTACCCAACATCCTGGATGCTCTCCAAATTACCAAATCAGATGGGCAGAAAGTTATTTTAGAATGTCAGCAACATCTTGGTGAAGACCGGATTCGGGCTATTGCTATGGATTCTACTGAAGGGTTATTCAGAGGTATGGAAGTAATAGACTTGGGGCAACCTATCGCTATGCCAACTGGAGAAGAAATCAGAGGTCGTTTGTTTAATGTAGTTGGTGATGCTATCGATGGTATCAAACAACCTAAATCTGGTGTAAAACTTCCAATTCACCGTAATGCTCCTAAATTTGAAGAACTTTCTACCAGTGCTGAAGTACTTTACACAGGTATTAAAGTAATTGACCTGATTGAGCCTTATCTGAAAGGTGGAAAAATTGGTTTATTTGGTGGTGCCGGGGTAGGAAAAACTGTATTGATTCAGGAATTAATTAACAATATTGCCAAAGCTTACTCAGGTCTTTCTGTGTTTGCAGGAGTAGGAGAGCGTACACGTGAGGGAAATGACCTGCTTCGTGAAATGATTGAATCAGGTATTATCAAGTACGGTCATGCTTTTGAAGAATCTCTCAAAAATGGTGGCTGGGATTTGAATAGTGTAGATTTAGAAGAGCTTCCTAAGTCTAATCTTACCATGATATTTGGACAAATGAACGAACCTCCCGGAGCGAGAGCAAGAGTGGCATTGTCAGGTCTGACTATTGCTGAACACTTCCGCGATGGTGATGGTACTGGTGAAGGTCGTAATATCTTGTTCTTTATAGATAATATATTCCGTTTTACTCAGGCTGGTTCTGAAGTATCTGCTTTGTTAGGTCGTATGCCTTCTGCGGTAGGTTACCAGCCAACATTGGCAACAGAAATGGGTGTGATGCAGGAACGTATTACTTCAACTAAAAGAGGTTCTATTACATCGGTTCAGGCTGTATATGTGCCTGCTGATGACTTGACTGACCCTGCTCCAGCAACTACTTTTGCTCACTTGGATGCAACAACCGTACTTTCTCGTAAAATTTCTGAGTTAGGTATTTATCCTGCTGTGGACCCACTTGATTCTACTTCACGGATTTTGACAAGAGAAATTGTAGGAGATGCCCATTATAATACTGCACAACGTGTAAAAGAAACGTTGCAACGCTACAAAGAGCTACAAGATATTATTGCTATTCTCGGTATGGATGAGCTTTCTGAAGATGACAAACTGGTAGTGACCCGTGCCAGACGTACCCAACGTTTCTTGTCTCAGCCTTTCCATGTAGCAGAACAGTTTACAGGTTTAAAAGGAGAACTGGTAAGCATAGAAGATACCATTAAAGGTTTCAATGCTATCCTTGATGGAGAATATGATTATTTACCTGAAGCAGCCTTTAACCTGGTAGGAACCATCGAACAAGCTAAAGCTAAAGGTGAAAAAATGCTTGCTGAGGCTAAATAAATTTGAGAAAAGGGAAGAAGTGATAAGACCTTCTTCCTTCAACCCCTTCATAATATGTTTTTAGATATTATAACTCCCGATAGTCAGGTTTTTTCAGGCGAAGTTAATTCTGCCACTTTTCCTGGTACAGATGGGTCTTTTCAGGTTTTAAATAACCATGCTGCTCTCATAAGCACTTTGGACAAAGGAAAAATAACTATTAAAAGTGCTACAGAAGAACTTTCGTGGGTGGTAGATGGTGGAGTCGTAGAAGTTTTGAATAATAAGATAGTGGTATTGGCAGAAGCAATTTTGTAACTATTTGATAAAACTTACCTCTAAAACTTAATCTCTTTTCTGTCAGAAAAGAGATTTTTTTATTTTTTAAAGGAAATGTCTGAAAAAAGAGAGAAATTTAAGTTTTAAGAGTAAAACTGATAATTTTTTACAATAATTCGTTGCATCATCTCGTAATCTAAATCCTGAATTGACTTTTTTTACTAAAAAAGCATAAATTTAACCATGATATGTTTCAAACCTCAAAGCTTTTATAATATTTTTTCTGTTTTTAGTATTCCTTATCATTGATTCATGATAAAAAAAGATTGCATATATTACTTTTTGATTGCCTTACTTCTTCCTTTTATCTTTTCTGAGATAAAAGCACAAAAGCTTTCACCGCCACTTCAAAAACAAGCAGATACTTACAAAGATTTAGCCGATAAGGCAAGAAAAGTAGGTAATATCCCTGAAGAATTACTTCAATTGAATAAACTGGCTACACTGTATAAAGACAATTCACTTTTAAGCGAAGCAGCAGATTATTTTGAGAAAGTAATAAAGATAGAACAGAAGCTGGGAAATACCTCTGACTTAATGTTGGTATATCAAAACTTAGGAGCAGTATATAGAGATTTAGGTAAATATCCTAAAGCTCTAACAGCATTTAATGAAAATCTTAGTATCCAAAAAAGAATAAATAACAAAATCGGAATATGTCAGGCACTTATAGATGTGGCAACTGTTCAGGGATATATGAAGCACTCTCAGGAAGGTGTAAAGAACATGGAGGAAGCATTAGTTATTGCTAAAGGATTAAAAGATTCAAAACTATTGCTGATGATTTATGTAAAACTTTCCGAATATTATAAACAGAGTGGAGATGCTGGGAAATCTGCTCTTTATTACCAGCTTTACACCACTCTGAGAAATAAGTTGCAGGATGAACAAATAAATCTTGACCGTCAGCACAAAATGGCTGAAGAAGCAGAAAAACGCCAGCGGGAGAGTGATAAGCAACAGCGTGAAGCAGATAAAATTAAACAACAACAGCTGATAAAAGAACTTGAAAAAGATGAAAAGATTTTGAAAGAACAGGAAAAGATAGCACGCCAGCAAAAAATGGAAATAGATTTGCTTAACAAACAAAAGCAAATTGACAAAATGAAGTTGGAAGCAGAGGAAGATGACCTCAGAGAAGAAAGACTCAGAAGCAGTCTTTTGCTGGGGATAGTAGTGCTGGTAGGATTTATGGCATTTATTTTATTCCGGGATATTCGCAAAATTCGTAAACTTAATTCTCAACTTGTGGCTCAAAATCAAGAAATACTTGAGCAAAAAGCAGAAATAACACTACAAAACAGTCGTCTTGACCAAAGCCAGCGAAACCTGCTGGATGCAAAAATTTTGATTCAGGAACAAAATCTTAAGCTGCAATCTTATAACAGAGATTTGGAAAAGCAGGTGGAAGAAAGGACTTCTGCACTTCAGAAAGCTTATACAGAGCTACTGTTAATTAATAATGACCTCGATACGCTGACTTATAGGGCTTCACACGATCTGAAAAGTCCTGTGGCTTCTTTGGACGGATTGTGTAATGTAGCTCTGATGGAAATGACCGAAGATAACCCGTCCACTTTTTATTTTACCCGTATTAAAGATATTGCCAAAAATATGGCAAGTTTACTCGATGGACTGGCACGCTTGAGAGATATTAAACATACTGATTTGAAAATTAGTGATTTTTCGATAAAACTGGCTGTTAATGAGGTAGTTAAGTTAGAGACAAGCTATCTCAATGATTTTGAAAAAATACAATTTATAACAGAAATTTCTGACAGTGTATCTCTTAAAACAGATGCATCGCTATTCAAGCTGATTGTGAAGCATATTTTACAAAATGCTGTTCAATTTAGTTTACCTCTCACAGACTCACACAAGCCTTTCATAAAGATAACTGCCGAATCTAATGAAACATATACTGAGGTTTGTATTATTGACAATGGAGAAGGAATACCCCCGGATGTAGCTCCTAAAATATTTAATATGTTTTACAGAGGGTCTGTAAGATCCAAAGGAGCCGGTTTGGGACTATATACTTGTCGGGCAGCTATAGAAAAACTGGAAGGTGATTTGGAATACAGGCAGAACGAGCAAAAGAATACCGTATTTAGTATTCGTTTTATCCATGTTCAAAATCCTGCTCCCGAACAAGTCTTTGTCCCTAAAATAGTGGCAACTGGCGAATTTTCAGCATAATTTTATTTTTTTATGCCAAAAGCCAAATCTCCAGCATCTCCCAATCCAGGAACAATATAAGATTTTGAATTTAAAGTTTCATCCAAATCCCCTATCCAGAGCTGAGCTTCAGGCAGGTTTTTTTGAAGGAAATCTACGCCTGTCTGACTAGCGATAGCTGCAACAATATTTACATTTTTAGGAGTACCATATTTGAGAAGTGCTTTATAAGCCCGCAGCAACGATTTTCCAGTAGCTAGCATAGGATCATTGATAATCAGTATTTTATCGTCAAGTGGGGGTGAGGTTACATAATGTAACTCTATTTCAAAAGAATTATCTTCCTGGTAGCCACCCCGATAAGCACCTACAAAAGCACTTTCAGCTTTATCAAAGAAATGCAACATCCCGTCATATAAAGGCAAGCCAGCCCGTAGAATAGTTGCCAATACTGGTTGACTGCTCATCAAATAGGTTTCGGCTACGCCAAGTGGTGTAGTAGTTTGGTAATTTTTATAAGAAAAAGTTTTAGATATTTCATAAGCCATAATCTCTCCTATTCTGAAAAGATTTTCCCTAAAACGCATCCTATCTTTCTGAATATGGATGTCACGGAGTTCGGCAAGAAAATGACTTGCAACAGAGTGTTGTTGAGTTAGAATAAACATAAGAGAGATTTCTCAGATTTAAAAACCCAAGATTAAACACTATTTTCTGAAAAATCTATACCTGCTCACTTTTAATATTGAAGAGACATGAAGCTTTTATTTAAAAACAAAAAAACTGTCTGAATATCAGACAGTTTTTTTATTAGTTGAAAGAATGATTTTTTTATAAGACTTAACTAAGTCAGCAACAATGTTTTATTCTTGTTATTCTACAATGATACTTGCTGATTCGATAGCTTCATTTACTACCGGTACAAATTTTCTGGCATCAAAATTCCAGCTAATATTAATATCCTGAGCAATCTCATTCATCTTTTCTGACCATTCAATAGATTCAGGAGTCTTGATTTTAGATAATTGGTTGTTTAATTTAGCTACAGCTTGAGTGAATGAATTTTTCTGAGCAGCAGATAATTGCATAAAAGCTGCATTGTTTTCATTATACAAAGTTACTACAGAAGTAAAAATTTGCCACTCGTTGCTTTTCAGTACATTTTTTTTATTTTTCAGGAAAAAAGATTCCAGCTCATTCAAAGGTTGTACAGGAAATAAAGATTTTACTTGTGTATATGAAGCATGATTAGCCGATACCGGAGCATTAATTGATAAAGTAATGATGATTACTAAAGCGAAAAATTTTGCAATTGTTTTCATAATGGTTTGTTTTTTTTAGTTTTTATTTTTTGTGTTCTTTCGACAAATATGACGCACTTGTCAGGGTCTTCGTTACGGTTTTGTGTTTATCGGTTGTTTTCCCTGATAGACGCTGCAAAATTACGGACAAACTTTTATTTCCAAACAATAATTTGTGAGAATATGTTTCATTATTGTGTTTTAAAATATAATTTTGAAATTTAATGAAATAGCAAAATTATATTGTGTTTTTATGAATTTGCCAAAGGTGATAAATGTATAAAAAGATTCTACAAAATCTAATTTGGAAAAAGAATCAAAAAGAGCTATAAAACGTGCTGGTTATGAATCACAGAAAGTAAAAAAATTATATAAACGGTCTGGAAAATATTCAATTTTGGCAATAATATGACCTAAAATTTATAATTCAGTAAAATGTCTTTCTTGGGAAAGTACAATTTTTTCGATAATGATTCAATATCTGGATTTTTAAAAGGGCAGAATATTATTTTTTTTACAAAAACATACATCAGAATATACTTAGATTGTTTCTAAATAAGATTTTATAAGCTTTAAAACCTCGATTTCTTTTGGCAGAATACTTTCTCAATATAAATTTGCTAAACATAAAAGCTACCAGACAGTTTTAACATTGTCATAAACAACAGACTTTTACCTTTATGCTTTTTTTACAAAAAACTACTTACCTGCCTTCTGATTATCTTCCTATCATTGTACAGCTGGTTTGTGCTTTAGGTTTTATCATCACTTCTATGATTGTAAGTCATAATGTTGGTCCTAAACGTAAGGGTGTGGTCAAAGATGAGGCTTTTGAAAGTGGTATCCCCTTACATGGTGATGCTCGCATGCCGGTTTCGATTAAGTATTTCCTGACCGCTATTTTATTTGTTTTGTTTGATGTGGAAGTTATTTTTCTGTATCCCTGGGCAGTAAATTTTAAAGCATTGGGTTGGGCTGGTTTTATAGAAATGCTTCTGTTTATGGCTTTCTTACTTGTAGGATTCTTTTATGTGATAAAAAAAGGTGTGCTGGACTGGGAGTTGGATTGAGTGTTACTAAACCAACGATGACTTCAGTTTATTAAAAAATACTATCTTTACTGAACTTCTTAATAAATTATAATTATGAGTGTTAAGACTGTTGATTCTCCGGAAGGTTACGAAGGCTCAGGCTTTTTTGCAACCTCTTTTGATAAAGTAATAGGACTGGCTCGTGCCAATTCATTGTGGCCCTTGCCTTTTGCTACTTCTTGCTGTGGTATTGAATTTATGGCAGTAATGGGTTCTCATTACGATATATCGCGTTTTGGTTCTGAAAGACCCAGTTTTTCTCCTCGTCAGGCAGATTTATTGATGGTTATGGGAACGATTGCAAAGAAAATGGCTCCTGTAGTTAAGCAGGTTTATACACAAATGGCAGAACCTCGGTGGGTGATAGCCGTAGGGGCTTGTGCTTCAAGTGGAGGTGTTTTTGATACTTATAGCGTATTGCAAGGGATAGACAGAGTAGTACCTGTGGATGTATATGTACCCGGATGCCCGCCCCGCCCCGAGCAGATTATTGAAGGATTGATGCAGATTCAGGAAATTGCAAAAAATGAAAGCCTGAGACGACGAAATTCCCCTGAATATCAGGCTCTTTTAGAAAGTTATAACATTAAATAATTGCCCATTTTGAAATGTAAACTATCAGCAGGTGTCTGCTGAAATCTAATGACTCAAAACTCATAGCAGAAACCTGATAGCTAAAAATATGACCCACGAAACTATAACCGAAGAACTAAAAGCCAAATTTGGAGATGCTCTGATAGAAGCAGATGTTCCTTTTGATTTGCTGACAATAGTAGTAACCAAAGACAGTATTATTGATATTTTGGCATACCTGAAAGAACATACAAGCTGGCAATTTATTTTTCTGACAGATATTACGGCTATTCATTTTCCGGATTTGCCGGGCAATGAGTTTTGTGTGGTGTATCATCTACATAGTTTGGTAAATAATGTAAGGCTTCGCCTGAAAGTTTTTATTCCGGCATCAAATCCGGGTATTCCTACGGCAGTAAACTTATGGTCGTCTGCTAACTGGATGGAACGTGAAACTTATGATTTTTTCGGGATTATATTTGAGGGACATCCTAATCTGAAAAAAATTCTCAATATTGAAGAACAGGACTATTTTCCAATGCGAAAAGAATATCCTCTCGAAGACCAAACACGAAGAGATAAGGACGATGCCATGTTTGGACGTGATAGAAACGATGACCAACTCGAAAAATTAAAACAACTTAATGCACAGAATTGAAAGCTGTAAGCTCAAATAAAAATATTATGGCAGATATTATCAAAAACCGGAATACAGATTTGATGGCACAGGGCAATCTGGCTGTCATCGAGGAAGCAGACAATGAACTGATGACCCTCAATCTGGGTCCGACTCACCCTGCTACACACGGCATTTTTCAAAATATCCTGCAAATGGATGGTGAAAAAATTGTGTCTGACGAGCAAACGGTTGGTTATATTCATCGGGCTTTTGAGAAGATTGCCGAACACCGCCCATTTTACCAGATTACGCCACTCACCGACCGGATGAACTATTGTTCGTCTCCTATCAATAATATGGGCTGGTGGATGACAGTAGAAAAACTACTGGGTGTAACTGTTCCCAAAAAAGCTCAGTACATGCGGGTAATCATCATGGAACTTGCCCGTATTTCTGACCACTTAATTTGTAATTCTATTTTAGGGGTAGATACGGGAGCATTTACCGGGTTTTTGTATTTCATGCAGGAGCGTGAAAAGATTTATGAAATTTATGAAGAAGTTTGTGGGGCAAGGCTTACTACCAATATGGGACGTATTGGTGGTTTTGAGCGTGATTTTTCGGAAACTGCTTTACGAAAACTACGCAAATGGCTGGATGAGTTTCCCGCTGTTATGAAAGAATTTGAAAAATTATTTAACCGGAATCGGATTTTTATGGACAGAACGGTAGGCGTTGGAGGTATTTCTGGTGACAGGGCTTTGAATTACGGTTTTACAGGACCCAATTTGAGAGCAGCAGGTGTTGATTACGATGTACGAGCTATGAATCCTTATTCTTCTTACGAGGATTTTGAATTTGATATTCCGGTAGGTACACATGGCGATACGTATGACAGATTTTTGGTAAGGAATGAAGAAATATGGCAGAGTTTACGAATTATTGAGCAGGCTTATGCCAAATTACCTGCTGCGGAAGGCAGTTATTTTGCAGATACTCCTGATTATTACCTGCCTCCTAAAAAAGAAGTATATCGCAGTATGGAAGCATTGATTTATCATTTCAAGATAATAATGGGTGAAATAGATGCTCCGGTTGGGGAGGTATATCATGCAGTAGAAGGAGGAAATGGTGAGTTAGGCTTTTACCTGATTTCGGATGGAGGTAGAATGCCTTATCGTTTACACTTCCGCCGTCCATGTTTTATTTATTATCAGGCTTTTCCAGAAATGGTTATTGGCAGTACATTATCAGATGCTATCGTTACGATGAGTAGTCTGAACGTAATAGCCGGAGAGTTGGATGCATAACAATAAAATCTTTCAGAATCAAAAGAATGAAATTCAGGGAAAAAATACATCCCCGCTTGAGTGAATTTGAAACCGAGAATTTGTTGAAACGCTATGGATTACTGAAAGAGAAGCGGAAATGTGGAAAATTAAAAAAAAATATGGCATATAAAGATTTTACGTTTGCTGATATTGAGAATAAGTTAGGGGTCAAGCAGCAATATACATCTTTATTTGATAAAATAGCTGAACTTAAGGAACCAAGTAAGTTGCTTAAAGAAGTGTTGGAGAGAAATACTTCGCAACCCCTTACTACCGAAAAAATGGTTTCTGAGGCTATTGTTTTTCCGGTTTTGCAGGAAATACGAGACAATAATATTAATAAAGTACAACTTTTTTCCGGAGAGATTATAAAAGCTGATAAAGAAAAAGGATTGAATGGAGAATGTGATTTTGTTTTTTCGAAGCACCCAGTTTCTCCTCAACTCAAAAATCCTATTATTCAGGTTACAGAAGCTAAAAAAGGAGAAGTGGACAATGCCCGTTCTTTGTCACAAACGGCAGCCCAGATGATAGGAGTAAGAATTTTTAATCAGAAGTACAATAAACAAAATCCTGTTGAAACGATTTATGGGGCTTGTACAACAGGATATGAGTGGATTTTTCTAAAATTAGAAGAAAATACGGTTTTTATAGATACAGAGCGATATTATTTAGTGAAGTTACCCGAACTACTGGGTATATTGCAGAAAGTAGTTGATTTTTACGATTAGATATATGAGAAACTTTATCGTTATTAGTACTATTGTATTCGGGATTTTTAGTCAAACTTGTTTAGCTCAAAGAGATAATTGTGGGGAGAATCTGCCTGATTTAATTCCTTACAGAAAAGGCACGAAATGGGGATTTTGTGACAAAAATAAGAAAATAATCATTCCTGTAATTTATGATAATGTTGAGTTTTTCGGAGCGTATTATGTAGAATCTTATGAGCCGAGTAAAATTTATCAGGATTATGCTTTAGTTAGAAAAGATGGTAAAACTTTTTTATAGGCAAAAATAATAAAATCAATAAAAATTTAGTGTTAGATGAACCCCCACCACCCACAGAGAATTTAATTGATAAGTTTGAATCAGGGAGTAAGTATGGGATTAAGGATAAAAAGGGTACTATTATTGTTTCTCCTAAATATGATAGTATAACTCAAGACATGCCAGAAAGTAAATATAATATGTATAAAGTAGTTCTAAATAAAAAAGAAGGCTATATTTCATGTAATGGTATCGAGTATTTTGAAGATTAAAAAATAAACAATATGTCATCAGGCAATCAGAATTTAAGCAATAACCACGGCGTACATGAGGCAGTAACTGCTGAAAAAGTGGAATTTACACCTGAAAATCTGGCGGAAGCAAAACGCTATATTTCACATTTTCCGCAGGGTAAGCAAAAATCAGCGATTTTGTCTCTTTTGCATTTGGCTCAGGCTCAGTGGGGATGGTTGAGTGTTCCTGTTCAAGACTATGTAGCCTCTTTACTTAATATTGAGCCCATTGAAGTATATGAAGTAAGTACTTTTTATACCATGTTTCACCTGAAGCCTACAGGTAAATATGTGCTGGAGGTTTGTCGTACCGGACCTTGTGTGTTGATGGGGGCAGAAGAAACAATTGAAAGAATAGAAACCAAACTCGGTATTAAAGTAGGTGAAACTACAGTAGATGGATTATTTACTTTAAAAACAGTAGAATGCCTGGCTGCCTGTGGGTTTGCTCCCATAATTCAGATACATGAAAAGTATCATGAACACATGAGTCCTGATAATGCAGAAAAACTGATTGATGAACTAACAGAAAAAGGAAAATAATAATATCAGGAATTAATAAAAGCCACGAGATGAAAAAGCTATTATTTCTGATACTTATTCTGATGACTTCTGTTTGCTATGCACAAAAATGGAAGAATATCGATCAGAAATATTATGGAATGAAGTACAAACTACCAGCAAATTGGGCTATAGATGGCTTTGGGCAAGATGACGACTGGGATGCCAATGGAAGTTCTGTTTGTGAATGTGCCGGTACTATTAATACTTTTAGAAGATTTGAAAAAGATGAAATTCTAATGGTTGCTTATCCTTTTGAGAATACAAAAGGCGAGGTTTTAAAAGACAGCAAAAGAATGAAAGTCTGGGACATGCAGTTTGACACCAGCAGTATTAAGAAATCTTTTGAAATAACAGGAAAATATGCCCGGTTTCAGGGAAATGTGGGGAGTTGGGTTAAAGGAACCGAAGAAGATGGAAAAGTATATGAAGTATGGCGATTGACAACAAAATACAACAAACAATCTTATGTATTGTATTTTTGGGCAAACCCAGCCATCATGGAAAAAGAGAAAAAAACTATTTATAGTATTGTAGAATTATTTCAGCCGGTGCGTAGAAAATAAATACAAACCGAGTCTGAAAGACCTAATTAAAATGTTTTAGTTAAAATAAACTAACATGGCAAAACTTAAAATTCTGACCGAACATATAGGCAAAGGAGACCTTCAGGATATTGATGTGTATCGCAAATTTGGGGGTTATACAGCGGTAGAAAAAGCCCTTAAAACCATGACTCCAGATCAGGTGGTTGAAGAGGTAAAAACTTCGGGATTGAGAGGACGTGGTGGTGCCGGTTTTCCTGCCGGAATGAAGTGGAGTTTTATTGCCAAGCCAGAAGGAGTGCCACGTTATCTGGTTTGTAATGCGGACGAGTCGGAGCCCGGAACCTTCAAAGACCGCTACCTGATGTCAAATAATCCTCACTTGCTGATAGAAGGGATGATTGTATCAAGCTTTGCCTTGGGTGCAAATACATCTTATATCTACATACGTGGGGAATTATTATATGTATTGAGAATACTTGAGAAAGCTATTGCTCAGGCTTATGACAAAGGTTTGCTGGGAAAAAATATATTAGGAACAGGATATAATCTGGATTTACATGTTACACCAGGTGGAGGAGCATACATTTGTGGTGAAGAAACAGCTTTGCTGGAATCTCTGGAAGGCAAGCGTGGCAACCCCAGAAACAAACCCCCTTTCCCTGCTGTAAAAGGCTTATATGGTTGCCCCACGGTTGTGAATAATGTAGAAACCATAGCCACAACTCCCTGGATTGTAAATAATACCGGAGCAGAATATGCTAAAATTGGTATTGGCAAAAGTACAGGTACTAAGTTAATTTCTGCCTGTGGGCATATCAAAAAACCGGGTATTTATGAAATAGAATTGGGTGTTCCGGTAGAGGAATTTCTATATTCTGATGAATATTGTGGCGGAATTAGAACTGGGCATCAGTTAAAGGCACTGGTAGCAGGAGGATCATCGGTACCAATATTACCTGCTAATCTTATTACCAAAACGGCTAATGGAGATAACAGACTTATGTCTTATGAATCTCTCTCCGATGGTGGTTTTGCTACCGGAACGATGTTGGGTTCTGGTGGTTTTATCGTAATGGACGAAACAACCTGTATTGTAAGAAATACCTGGAATTTTTCACGTTTTTATCATCATGAGTCTTGTGGACAATGCAGTCCTTGCAGAGAAGGAACAGGCTGGATGGAAAAAGTTTTACACAGAATAGAATATGGGCATGGCAGTATGAAAGACATTGATTTGCTGGTAGATATATCCAAACAGATAGAAGGCAGAACAATTTGTCCGTTAGGTGATGCCGCTGCATGGCCAGTAGCTGCTGCCATTCGTCATTTCAGAGATGAATTTGAATGGCATATCAACAGTCCGGCAGAAGCTACCAAGAAAGGTGCCGTATATCAGGGAGCCATTTTGGTATAGCTTTAAATTGACTTTTACAGAATCTGATAGTTAAAAGATTTAGAAATATTTGATTATGGAAAATACAGCCCCACAGTTATTTACAGTTACTGTAGATGGAGTGCAAGTGCAAGTTCCTCCCGGAACCATGATTTTACAGGCTTTCCGCAAGGTCGGTGGTGATATTGTTCCGCCTGCTATGTGTTATTACTCCTCTCTTAAAGGCTCTGGCGGAAAATGCCGGGCTTGTCTGGTAAAAGTAACAGCAGGTTCTGCCAAAGATCCAAGACCCATGCCAAAGCTTGTGGCTTCCTGTATTACACCAGTGCAGGATGGTATGATTGTGGAAAATTCTTTAAATAAAGAGGTTGTAGAAGCAAGAGATGGGGTTGTAGAAATGCTTCTACTCAATCACCCGCTTGATTGTCCTATATGTGACCAGGCTGGAGAATGTGAATTACAAAATTTTGCCTATAAGCATGGTTTGGAAGAAACCCGCTACGAAGAAGAACGTCGTACTTTTGAAAAAATAGACCTCGGCAAATATATACAGCTACACATGACCCGTTGCATCTTATGTTACCGTTGTGTATATACTGCTGATCAACTGGCTAAAAAACGGGTACACGGTGTGCTGGGAAGAGGTGAAGCTGCCGAAATAGGAACTTATATCCAAAATACCATTGATCAGGATTTTTCAGGTAATGTCGTAGATGTTTGCCCGGTTGGAGCTCTTACAGACAAAACCTTCCGATTTAAACAGAGGGTATGGTTTACTAAACCAATGAATGCTCACCGAGATTGTGATAAATGTTGTGGAGAAGTAGAACTTTGGTATAGAGGTGATGATGTACTGAGAGTAACTGCCCGTAAAAATGATTATAATGAAATTCCGGAAGGCAAGTTTATTTGCAACACCTGCCGTTTTGAGAAGAAGAATACATCAGACTGGATAATAGAAGGACCAGCTCCTATAGACCGCCGTTCGGTACAATCTGCTAATAAGTATGTGAAAAATACTATCAAACCTAAGTTTGCTTTGCAGATTGCCCAAACTTTCAATCCGGCAGTGCATGACGAAATCAAAAAATTGACTGACAATTAAGATTCAAAAATATGGACTATTTCTTGACCTTACCTTTTCTCATCAAAGCCCTGATTATTTTTTTAGTATTCGGGATTACTTTGCTGATAGCCACTTACTCAACACTTGCTGAAAGAAAATTTGCCGGCTTCTTTCAAGACCGCCTCGGACCTAATCGTGCCGGTCCCTGGGGATTACTCCAGCCGATTGCTGATGCAGGAAAGATGTTTTTTAAAGAAGAATTTATTCCGGCACATGCCAGCAAATGGTTATTTATAGCTGGTCCTTGTTTGGCAATGCTTACTGCTTTGATGTCAAGTGCTGTTATCCCTTTTGGAGATACGGTTAAACTAACAGATGGCACACTAATCCCAATGCAGGGTATTGATGTAAACATAGGTATTTTATATGTTTTTGGTGTGGTTTCATTGGGTGTGTATGGAATTATGATAGGAGGCTGGGCTTCCAATAATAAATTTTCACTGTTAGGAGCTTTAAGAGCTGCCTCACAGAATATAAGCTACGAGTTGGCAATGGGTATGTCTATTGTAGCTGTGCTGATGATGTATGGAACACTTTCATTAAGAGAAATTGCTGCACAACAAGCTACTTTTGGTACAGTCTGGTATCAGCCACTGGGTTTTATTATTTTTCAGGTTTGTGCTTTTGCAGAATGTAACCGTACTCCTTTTGACTTGCCAGAATGTGAAACAGAACTTGTAGGCGGTTATCACACAGAATATAGTTCCATGAAATTAGGCTTATACCTTTTCTCAGAATATGTAAATATGTTTGCCTCTTCGGCAGTAGTGGCTACTTTGTATTTTGGAGGTTATCACTATCCGTTTGATGAAATTATTCAAAAAAGCATGTTGAGTTCTTTCGGAGAATTTTGGGGACATAACCTTTTTGCTCTTACTGGCACGATGGCATTATTTGCAAAAGCATTTTTGGGAATATTCTTTTTCATGTGGGTTCGCTGGACGTTGCCACGCTTCCGTTATGACCAATTGATGGATTTAGGCTGGAAAGGATTGATTCCTCTGGCTATTTTCAATGTGATTATCACTGGCACAGCAATATTGGTGAAAGAACAGTATCAAAATGAGTTATATTACTTTGGCGTTTATTACGGAGGCTTGATGGGATTAATAGTTATCAGTTTGATAATAGCGTCAGTAAATTATAAAAAGAAACTGGCAAAAGTGGCAGCAACAGTCTGAGTTTACTAAAAGACGGATTTTAAATTTTCGAAATGAATCTAAAATAATAAAAATATGCAACTCACCAACCGAAAAAAAGTTGTAGAGAATTTAGATAGCAAACCTCTTACACTTGGAGAGCAAATATATTTGCCTGCTGTGATGGGAGGATTAGGAATAACTTTAAAGCATTTTTTCAAGAAGAAAGCTACTATACAATACCCTGAAGAAAAACGTCCTTTTAGCCCGGTTTTCAGAGGTTTGCATGTACTAAAACGGGATGAACAAGGCAGAGAACGTTGTACAGCCTGTGGATTGTGTGCCGTAGCATGTCCGGCTGAAGCAATTTCAATGGTGGCTGCTGAAAGAAAATCTGGTGAAGAGAATTTGTATCGGGAAGAAAAGTATGCCGAAAAATATGAAATCAACATGCTTCGGTGTATTTTCTGTGGACTATGTGAAGAAGCCTGCCCTAAAGCAGCTATTTTTCTTCAACCTGACCAAATGGCTCCCGTATTTACTGACCGTGACCAAGTAATTTTTGGCAAAGACAGGCTTGTCGAGAAAATGGATAATCGTGCTAATACAGGTATAGAAAAGTATATCGGTAGTAAAGACGACACTATTCTGAAAATTAAGCATTAATTGACAGAGTAATTCCTGAAGATTACTCTGTCATGCTAATAGTTCAGTAAAGAAGTATATTTTCTAAATGAAATTTCTGATTCTGACAAAGGTTTTTTGTGAAGTTGACAAGAACCCTTTAATTTGCCTGCCAATCAACAGGCGACCTAACCTTACCTTCAAATAAGATGGCACACTACTTTTTTTATTTTCTGGCTGCCCTCACCCTGCTTAGTGCATTGATGGTGATAATTTCTAAAAATCCCATCCACAGCGTTTTATATACCGTACTTACATTTTTTACCCTTTTCGGACATTATATTCTGCTTAATGCTCAATTTATTGCAGTCGTTAATGTAATTGTTTACGCAGGAGCCATTATGGTATTATTTGTATTTACCGTGATGTTTTTAAATCTCCGTACAGATACAGAACCACGTAAGCCTCTTCTTTTATGGATAGCTGCTGCAATTGCCGGAGGTTTGTTACTTACTATTTTTATTGGGGCTATCCGTCAGACAAGTGAACTTTATAAAACAACTATTATACCGGATACCAATCTGGGCTTGGTTGAAAATCTCGGAAAAGTTTTGTTTACCAATTTCCTTTTACCATTTGAGTTAGCTTCTGTGTTGTTTTTGGTTGCGATAGTAGGAGCAGTAATGATTGGTAAAAAAGAAAAACGCTTTGTAAATCAGGCTACTTTGGTAAGTACAGGTGATTTGTACGAGCAAAAACAGTTGGAGACATCGAAAGAAGAAGTAAAGACACTGAATTAGCAGAAAACTGCTTGTTTTTTGTGATTTCAATATAAAATACCAATATCTTATGGATAATCAAATACCCTTGGAATATTATCTTTATCTGGCATCAGCCTTGTTTGTCATAGGTGTTACAGGTGTACTTGTCCGCCGAAATGCTCTGATTGTATTCATGTCAATAGAATTGATGCTTAATGCAGTAAACCTGTTGCTAACAGCTTTTTCTTCTTACAGAGGAGATGCCAACGGGCAGATTTTTGTATTTTTTATTATGGCAGTCGCAGCGGCAGAAGTTTCAGTAGGTTTGGCAATTATCGTGATGATTTATCGAAACATTCAGACGATTGATGTTAATATTCTCAATAAGCTGAAATGGTAAAATAATTTACCAATAATAAGTTTTAAACTGTAGCATTCAAAAAATTATTTCCCCCAATCTATTTCAATGAAAATTGTGGAGCAGATACAGATATTTTGTATAATTATTATGGGATTACCACTACTGGGTTTCATAATAAATGGTATAGGTTTCCGTAAAATTCCAAAGATGTTAGCTGGTATTATTAGTTCAGCTATGGTCTTTGGCTCTTTTTTGGCAACACTGGTCATGTTTAAATATTTCCTGAGTTTTAAAAGTCAGGGTAATTTCAGGCTGGTTGCTGAACTTTTTGACTGGATAGCGGTAGGAAATCTGGATCTTGATTTTTCGTTTTATATCGATCAGCTTACAATTATTATGCTGATGATTATCACTGGAATAGGTTTTTTAATACATATCTATTCTATGGGATATATGAAACATGATCAAGGATATGGCAAATTTTTTGCCTTCCTGAACTTGTTTGTATTCTTTATGCTCATTCTGGTAATGGGAAGCAGTTATGTAGTCATGTTTGTAGGTTGGGAAGGAGTAGGGTTGTGTTCTTATTTACTAATAGGATTTTGGAATGAAAATACAAATTATGGTAATGCTGCTCGCAAAGCCTTTATCATGAACAGAATTGGGGATTTAGGTTTTTTAATAGGTATTTTTTTGATTATCAATACTTTTGGAAGTGCTGACTACGAAACAGTTTTTAATCAGGCAGGTAATATTAAGGTTGGTGATGATGCAATACGCTGGATAACTTTATTGTTGTTTGTAGGAGCTATGGGAAAATCTGCTCAGATTCCTCTCTATACATGGCTGCCAGATGCAATGGCAGGTCCTACACCGGTTTCTGCCTTGATACACGCTGCCACAATGGTTACAGCTGGTATTTATATGGTTGTACGTTCAAATGTCCTGTATGTACTGGCACCATCTACCCTGGAGTTCATTGCTATTATTGGTCTAATCACAGCCTTGTTTGCTGCTACAATTGGTATATTCCAGAATGATATTAAAAAAGTATTGGCATATTCTACGGTCAGTCAGTTAGGATATATGTTTTTAGGATTGGGAGTAGGAGCTTTTAGTTCAGGTATGTTTCACGTAATGACTCATGCTTTCTTTAAAGCTCTTTTGTTCCTGGGTGCTGGTAGTGTAATTCATGCCATGAGTGATGAACAGGATATAAGAAATATGGGTGGTTTGCGAAAGAAACTGGTCATAACCTTTATTACTTTCCTTATCGGAACAATAGCTATTTCAGGTATTCCACCATTTGCCGGATTTTTCTCAAAAGACGAAATTTTGGCTCATGTTTATGAACATAATAAAGTGATGTGGGGATTGGGGGTTTTAGGCTCTGCCCTGACTTCTTTCTACATGTTCAGACTACTTTTTGTTACATTCTTCGGAACTTTCAGAGGCACCCATGAGCAAGAACATCATCTCCATGAATCTCCGGCAACTATTACTATTCCACTTGCTATTCTGGCAATTCTTTCTATCATAGGAGGTTTCGTAGGTCTGCCAGAAGTGCTCAATAAAAATCACTGGTTTGCCGAATTTTTAGAACCAATTTATGAAGATGCCAAAAAGGTAAATCCTGAACTTTTTACACACCATATTACACACTCTACTGAATGGATGCTGATGGCAATTTCAGCAGGGGTAGCACTTGTATCTTTTGTTGTGGCGTATGTAGTGTATGTAGGAAATAAAAAAGTACCTGTGAGAGACGAACAAATTGCTGGCGTACAAAAAGTGATTTACAATAAGTATTATGTGGACGAGTTGTATAATTCATTATTTGTAAAACCATTTACATTCTTATCCCAGTTTTTCTATAACATAACTGAAAAAATCGTGGATTTCCTGGTAAACGGAACGGGGCAGGCAGTGGCAGGATTGAGTGGTATTCTCAGACTGGTACAAACTGGTACGATTGGTTATTATATTTTTGTTATGGTTTTTGGTATAGGATTGATACTGGCATTTAGTTTCTTTTTTTAGAAAATTATTGGTTTGAAAGAAGTAATCATTTTTGGAGGAGCAAATGGATCGGGAAAAACAACTTTTGCCAAAAAACTTATTGACGAAATAAATTATTATTTTCTGAATGCTGATGAGATAGAAGATAGCTTTGAGGAACCGAGAAGTTATATTACTCAGGTAAAAGCTGGACGATTATTTTTTGATAGATTAAATAATTTATTAGAAGAGGAAAGGAGTTTTATTCTGGAAAGTACTTTGTCAGGCAAGTATTTAATAAAAGTGATTGAAAAAGCCCGAAAGAGAAATTACAACATTAAATTGATATACATATTTTTAGAAAACCCAAATTTATGTATAGAAAGGATAAAAGTCAGAGTAAAGTTAGGTGGGCATTTTGTACCTGATGAGGATGTAAAAAGAAGATATTATCGTAGTAAAGAGAATTTTTGGAATAATTATAAATTCTTGTCAGATAATTGGGCTATTTTTTACAATTCGACAGGAGAAAGTATAGAATTGGTGGCTTCAGGAATCTATGATAGGTATATAGTTTTAACGAACAGATTTTTTGAAAAGTTTTTAAGAAATAGTGTTGAAGTGGCAAGAGAAGAGTTAGAGGATTTAAGATTTTACCAAATTATTTCTAAATGGACGAGAAAGTTTGATAAATCCGTATATGAAGTAAAAAGTGAAATTCACAAAAACGGTTTACCCATCGTTTTTACCAGAAATGGTAAAATTTATTATGAATTACCCAACGGCGAAGTCACAAATAAAAGTCCGTTGAAAAATTAAATATAACTTATGCTAACAGGAATTTTACTGGCTTTCCCTATTATTGGGGCTTTTTTATTACTTTTCCTAAAAGGCGAAATCGTCAAAAAGGCTGCTTTAGTTTTGACTATCATTGAGTTGGCAGCAGCGATTTATGTGTTTTCACAGTTTAATCCAGAAGCAAATGTCAAGCTTTTTGATATAGCTTTTAAATGGTTGCCTTCTGTTGGTGTTAGTTTCCATATTGGAATGGATGGCATCAGTTTGTTACTGGTCATGCTTACGACCTTCCTGGTTCCTCTGATTATCCTTTCTACTTTCAATCATAATTACGACAATCCGACATCGTTTTATTCGCTTATTTTGTTAATGCAGGCTGGTTTGATTGGAGTTTTTGTGGCATTAGATGCTTTTGTGTTTTATTTTTTCTGGGAAGCTGTATTAATACCTGCCTATTTTATAGCGGGCATCTGGGGCGGAGAACGCAAAGCACAGGTTACCTTCAAGTTTTTTGTTTACACCATGCTGGGCAGTTTATTTATGCTGGTGTCATTAATGTATTTATATTTCTCAACACCCGGCGGACATTCAGCTGATATTTCTTATCTCTACGACTTGTCACTCAACCGCAGTACACAAGGAGTATTATTCTGGGGATTATTTATTGCTTTTGCTATTAAAATGCCCATTTTCCCTTTTCATACATGGCAGCCTGATACCTATACCGAATCACCAACAGCCGGTACAATGCTGCTTTCAGGTATTATGCTGAAAATGGGAGTTTATGGACTTATTCGCTGGTTGCTGCCTATAGTTCCATTAGGCGTTCAGGATTGGGGACTTACTGCCATGATACTTTCTATTATAGGTATAATTTATGGCTCTGTAATTGCGATTCAGCAGAAAGATATTAAACGACTTATCGCTTATTCTTCATTTGCTCACGTAGGTTTGATGGCTGCCGGAATATTTTCTCTTTCTTTACAGGGTATGCAAGGGGCGGTAATTCAGATGCTGAGTCATGGAATCAATGTAGTTGGAATGTTTTTTATTGTTCAGATCATAGCAGACCGTACCAATACCAGAGATATTGACAGTCTGGGTGGGGTTACTAAAAATACCCCTAATCTTACCGTTTATTTCATGATTTTATTGTTGGGAAGCGTAGCATTGCCTTTGACAAATGGCTTTGTAGGAGAGTTTTTATTACTAAATGGTATTTATGAAACTAAAATTATTTCTGCCTTAAAATGGGGAGGCTGGCTGGCTGCTGTTGCTGGTTTGACTATTATTTTTGGAGCAGTATATATGTTGCGATTATTCCAGAAAGTGATGTTTGGCAAACAGAGTGAAAATACTTTCAATTTTAAAGACCTCACCCTGACTGAAAAACTGACGTTATTTCCACTGGCAGTTATGGTATTCTGGATTGGATTATATCCTAATACATTCCTGAAAGTAGCCGAGCCTGCTGCTGCCCAGATTCTCAAATTAACAGTAGATGCTGGTTTAGGAATGAAGTAATGATGATTGAATACCTGATAATTATACCTGTACAAATATTAATCAACTTTCTGACAATCAGAATTTTTAAAATAAAAGATAGTAACAGGTATAAAAAATATTCATATTGGATAGCAGGAGGGGTGGTGTTGATTTATAGTATTTCGACAATTATCAACATATTGATTGTCATAATCCATGTGATGTCAGCAGGTGCTCCTGATGCTATGGCTATAAGTGAAGGTTTTACAGAAATATTACTACATTTTATCGAGATATTTATTATAGTAATAATAACTCAACATCTTATTAATAAATATTTGATAACCAGAGTTATAAAGAAGAATTAAGAGTTTATACAAATAAAAAACGTACAGCATGTACTCAATTATAGCACTTACTGTTTCAGGCATGATTGCCATGTTTCTGGGGTTTCTAAAAGACCGCCGGGTATTGATGCCACTTACCATTCTGTTTTTACTGATTACACTGGGCATCAATGTTTTTGACTGGAATCATCCGGCAACCTACATAGGTCACATGATGAGAACCGATAACTTTTCGGTAGGATTCTCAGGAATTATCATTCTCACCACATTGCTTATCATTCCTTTGTCTCAGAAATACATCCGCAATAATGATATACATCTGGCAGAATACTACGCTTTGTTATTGTTTGCTGTGGTAGGAGCCATCATGATGGTAAGCTATCTCAATCTGATTATGCTGTTTGTAGGTCTGGAAATTCTGTCAATTAGTATGTATGTGCTTGCGGGTTCTGAAAAAAGAAATCTTAAGTCCAACGAAGCTGCCTTAAAGTATTTCTTGATGGGCTCTTTTGCTACAGGTATTTTATTATTTGGAATAGCACTCGTATATGGAGTAACCGGACAGTTTAATATTGATACAATCGGGAGAGTAATTTCTCAAAGTGGACAGCCAAGTGCCATACTGATAATAGGTATGCTACTTATCCTGATAGGTATGTTGTTTAAAGTTTCGGCAGCACCCTTTCACTTCTGGACTCCAGATGTATATGAAGGTACTCCCACTGTATTTACAACTTTTATGGCAACCGTAGTAAAAACTGCGGGCTTTGCTGCTCTTTATCGATTACTTTCAACAGCTTTTGCCGGAGCTTATGATGACTGGTGGATAGTTTTAGCAGGTATGGCAATTTTAACGCTGGCTATTGGTAATATTACAGCTGTATATCAGCAATCTGCTAAAAGAATGCTGGCATATTCCAGTATTTCACATGCCGGTTATTTGCTTATAGCTCTCACCGCTGCGTCAGCGGGTTCACAAAAAGCCATTTTATTTTATTCACTTGCCTATTCTGTTGCCAGTATAGGTGCTTTTGGAGTTTTACTGGCTGTAGCAGACGCAAAAGGCTCAGATAATTTTGATGCTTTCAATGGCTTAGGTAAAACTAATCCAAGTTTGGCACTTGTAATGACTGTGTGTAGTTTATCGCTGGCAGGTATCCCTCTTACTGCTGGCTTCTTTGGAAAATTCTTCGTTTTCTATGCTGCTCTCCAACAAAATTTGACATGGATGCTGATTCCGGCAATATTGATGACTGCGGTTGGGGTATATTATTATTTCAGGATAATTATTGCTATGTATCTGAAAGAGGGAGAAGGAGAAGAAATTAATCTGGCTCCTGCTTTTCAGCTGGTATTGGTAATTGCTACAGTTGCTACACTTACATTAGGTATTGTACCGGGTGTATTTAGTGAATTATTCAAATAATATCGCTAAAAAAGTACCGAAAAAGCTTACAAATCTTGTTGTTTCAACTATGGCTATCAAAACCGCTCTTACTGCATTCGGAATGTCAGGAGAAGTATTTCATGCACCTTTGCTGGTTTCGGATCCTAATTTTCAACTGACAAAAATCGTTTCCCGGCAGGCAGATAAAATCCGAAAAAAATACCCGGATGTGGTAGTTTTGTCAGATTATGAAGAACTATTGAAAGATGATACCATAGAACTGATTATTGTAAATACACCCACTCACACCCACTTTGATTATGCCAAAAAAGCTCTGGAGGCAGGCAAACACGTAGTAGTAGAAAAACCCTTTACACTCACTGCTGCTGAGGCTCAGGTATTGATTGATTTGGCAAAAAAGCAGCAGAAGGTACTTACAGTTTTTCATAACAGACGCTGGGATAGTGGAGCAAAAACTGTAAAAAAAATAATTGAAAACCAGTTACTGGGCAAGCTGGTAGAGTTTGAATTACACTTCGACAGATTCCGTAATTTTATAAAGCCTAATACCTGGAAAGAAGAAACCGAAATCGGGGGTGGTGTATTGTATGATCTAGGTGTACACCTTATTGATGAGGCTCTCCAATTATTTGGTTTTCCTAAAAAAGTAAAATCAGATATCCGACTGCAACGTGATAATACACAGGCTGTGGACAGTTTTTTGCTTATACTTGATTATGAAAATCACTTGCGGGTAAGTCTTAAAGTATGCTATCTGGTAAGAGAACCGTTGCCAAAGTATATATTACATGGCATATTGGGGTCTTATGTAAAATATGGTAACGACCCACAGGAAGAAGACCTCAATAAAGGAAAAACGCCTCTTTCACCAGATTGGGGAATAGAGAAGGAAGAAAATTGGGGGACATTAAATACTGAAATAAACGGGCTTCACTTTAGAGGTAAAGTTGAAACACTACCCGGCTCTTATCAGGATTTTTATAAAAACCTTTATGAGGTTATCTCTAATGGTAAAGAACTTGCCGTAAAACCAGAGGAAGCCATGCAGGCTATTCAGGTAATAGAAATGGCACTTGCTAACAAGTAGAAATCAAATCATATTCTTGATAGTTCTTATAATATCATTCTCAGGCATATTGTAAGAAAACTCAATCAGATAAAAGTAATCGCAACCTTCCTGATAGCAACTTATTATCTTGCTTTCTACAGTAGCATTCCTGTATTCTTTCTGCTCTGATAAGAAAAACATAACAGACAACAGACTTTTATCAGGGACATTGAGCCTGCTGATAAATTTTTTTTCGGATATTCCTCTTCCTGTATTCTCCAAAACCATACTCTTAATCATAATTGTGTGATAAAAATAAAGACTTCTGTATTGGTAAAATATTAGGCTGGTTAGGCTTTTGCAGAAATATTGAACTAATTCGGATAAAATATTCTGCTTTTTCAGGGCAGGATTATTGGCTTGTTATATATTTCTAAACGTACAAAATCCCCAATGGATAAGCAAATTTTTTGATGGCAAAAATTCCTGAATTATTGGAAATATATGTAAGATTCTGATATTCAATGTGGAAAATGAGCGTATTTTTATAGATAGTTATAAATGCATTAGAAAAGTCTTTTTTAATGATATTTGTACTTACTGTGCTTATTTTGTGTTTTTAAGGAAATGCAGCAACGTATAATAGATACGAGATATAGCATCCCGAAGTTTAATTTTTTTGTCAGATTAATATGCTTTTTCAGGAAATTGTAGGTGTACTCTCCCTCAAAAATACCCTTATCAGGTCTTTACAGTCCGGACATATTGCTCATGCCCAGCTTTTTTTAGGAAATGAAGGTTCTGCTAATTTGGCTCTGGCTTTGGCATACGCCCAATATCTGAATTGTGAAAATCCTACAGAAACTGACGCTTGTGGGTTTTGTCCGTCTTGTTATAAAACTCAAAAGCTGATTCATCCTGATTTGCATTTTGTTTTTCCGGTAACTACTACCAAGACTGTAAGCAAAGACCCTCTAAGTGAAAATTTTTTGCCTGACTGGCGAAAATTTTTATTGCAAAATCCTTATCAAAACCTTACAGACTGGTTGGATTATATTGGCTCTGAAAACAAACAGCCTAACATTTCGGCAGAGCAAGCAAGAGAGATTATCAAAACGCTATCTCTTAAAACCTTTGAAGGCAAATACAAAATAATGATGATTTGGCAGCCCGAATGTATGAATTTGACAGCCGCCAATATATTGCTGAAAATACTTGAAGAACCACCTCCACAAACCATCTTTTTGCTGGTTGGAAACAGTGCTGATAATATCCTGACTACTATTATTTCAAGAACACAATTGGTGAAAGTACCTGATTTTACAGATGAAGAAATAAAACAAAATCTGGTAGAAAAATTTGGAACTGACCCTGAAAAATCAGCTCATTTTGCTTTTTTGGCTGACGGCAATCTTCATAAAGCCCTGATGTTTAAAGAAGAAACTCCGGATGAAAATTTGGTGATATTCAGGCAGTGGATGCGGGATTGTTATAGCATGAAAGTGGGAGAATTGCTTGAATTTTCTGAAAAATTCCAGAAAACCTCGAGAGAAGAGCAGCGAACGGTTCTGGAATATGGATTGCAAGTCTTCAGAGAATGTCTAATTTGGAATGGTGGAGAAAACAGCTTAATTCGTTTACCGGAAGAGCTAAAAAACTTTGTACAGAATTTTTCGAAGCAGATGACAGAGGAAAAAATTGAGTTTCTGTATAAAGAATTCAGTCAGGCTATTTATTACCTGGAACGTAATGCTAATCCAAGAATATTAAGTTTTGACTTAGCTTTGCGTATAGGAAGTATACTTCGTTGAAAAACAGGATTTTATGTGTTACTTGCAAACATAAAATAAAATGAATTTTCTGAAAAAGACAGTTTTATGGGTAGCAGGTGTTTACCTGATAGTGGTGACGGGGGCGTATGTGTTTCAGGAGAAAATTCTTTTTCATAATGTAGTATTGCCGGCTGATTACAAATATAGTTTTTCCGAAAGATTTGAAGAACTATGGTTCGAACCCAAACAAGGTATAAGAATAAATGCTCTCCATTTTAAACCCGATTCTGCCAGGGGATTGATATTTTATTTACATGGAAATGCCGATAATCTGGTAAGATGGGGCAGTTATGCCAAAGATTTTACTGAAAATGGCTACGAAATACTGATGATTGATTATCGTACCTTTGGAAAAAGCACTGGTACACTCCATCAGGAAAACGATTTGCATGAGGATGTGGCTTTTGTTTATAAAAAAATACTCGAAAAATATCCTGAAAAAGATATCATTATTTATGGTCGCTCTTTAGGAAGTGGACTGGCTACCAGACTTGCCTCTGAAAATCACCCCAAACAGTTAATTCTGGAAACACCCTATTATGATATGCAAACCGTAGGGAATTATTTTTTTCCTTTATTGCCCTATAAACTGCTCCTGCGATATCAGTTACCGACCTACACCTGGCTGAAAAAAGTGAGTTGTCCGGTATATATTTTTCATGGAACAGAAGATGAAGTAGTGCCTTATAGCTGTGGACAAAAACTGGCTGCTTTGGCAGGAAATCTTAATGTTTTGACAACAATTCCGGGAGGTAAGCACAAAAATTTAAGTGATTTTCAGGCGTATCATACCAAATTGAAAGAAATTCTAAAATGATACAACTATGTCAAAATCATCTCACTTTACAAAAACTATTGTAACCACTGCATTGCTGGCAGGGACATTTGATATTTTATCAGCATTTACTTACACCTACATTGGCTCTGGCAGGCAGCCTGTTCTTGTATTGCAATATGTAGCCAGTGGGGTGTTGGGTAGTGCAGCATTTACAGGAGGCTGGTTTTCTGCTATCTATGGATTGCTGTTTCATTATTTTATTGCTTTCACATTTGCAGCTTTATTTTTTCTTATATACCCCAAATTGAAGTTTCTTGCACAGAATATTATTTTGTCAGGAGTGGCTTATGGCATTTTTGTATGGGTAGTAATGAATCTGATGGTAGTGCCATTAAGTAATGTAAACCGAAGACCTTTTACTATGCAATCGGTAGTTATTAATATGGTTATACTCATATTTGCCATCGGCATACCCATTGCAATAAGAGCAAAACAGTATTATAAAAATTGATAAAATATCTTTTCAAAAATCTTCTTTTGTTGCATTTCCCAAAAAAATCCTACTTTTGCAATTGACTTTTCAGAAAAACGTGTTCTGAAAATATTGGGGTGCCTTAATACAACGGGCTGAGATTATACCCATTGAACCTGCACAGGGTAATGCCTGCGAAGGGAATATAGAATCAATTACCAATTATTTTTTAGAAAAACCAAGCTTTTCAGACAAGCATGCAGTCTGATTAATTGGTTAGGTCTAATAACTTGTTGGGTAGTCTCCGAATCTGTCAGGAATGCTATACCCCATGCAAACCTGTTCGTTTCATTTATTTTACAGTTTACAAAATCATGTTAAGATTTTCACTCGTTGGCATTTTTGCAATGTTTTCGCTTTGCTCATTTGCCCAGTTTACCCTTTCCGGGAAGGTTACAGACGCTACTGGTTTGCCTTTAGCCGGAGTTAATATAGTTTTGCAAAATTCATTTTCAGGCACAATTAGTCAGCCAGATGGTAATTTTGCTATCAAACAGTTGCCATCTGGCAAATATACCTTACAAATTACATCAGTGGGCTATGAAAAATGGAGTAAAGAAGTTGATTTACAAAAAGATACCTATCTGGAAATAGCTTTGTCCGAAGTCAGATATATTGCCGATGAAGTAGTAGTAACAGCCACACGAGCTTCCGAAAAATCGCCGACTACTTTCACCAATATATCTAAACAAGAGCTGGCAAAGCAAAACTTAGGTCAGGATTTGCCGGTTTTATTAAATCAAACCCCTTCGGTAGTGGTAAACTCAGATGCAGGAGCAGGTGTGGGCTATACCGGCATACGTATACGAGGCTCAGACCCTACCCGTGTCAATGTTACCGTAAACGGCATACCGATGAATGATGCCGAAAGTCATGGTGTTTTTTGGGTAAACATGCCTGATTTTACTTCTTCAGTAGAAAGTATTCAGATTCAGCGTGGTGTTGGTACTTCTACCAACGGTGCCGGAGCTTTTGGGGCAACCGTAAATATTCAAACCAATTCACTCAATCAAACTCCTTATGGTGAAGTGAGTAATTCCTTTGGTTCGTTTGGTACTCGCAAGCATACCATAAAAGCTGGAACCGGGCTACTGGATGGCAAGTGGGCATTTGATGCCAGACTTTCCAAAGTAGCCTCAGATGGCTTTATTGACAGGGCTTTCTCTGACCTGAGTTCTTATTTTGTGTCCGGCGGGTATTATGGCAAAAAAAGTCTCGTGAAAGTGAATGTTTTTTCCGGTAAGGAACAAACCTATCAGGCATGGAATGGTATTCCGGAGGCAAAACTTTCTGGTGATAAAACAGCTCTTACTAATCATTATTATAATAATCTGGGAACTGCCTATATAACTCCTCAGGACTCTGTGAATCTTTTTAGTTCAAATCCGAGAACTTTTAATCAGTTTACTTATCAAAATCAGACAGATAACTACAAGCAAGATCATTATCAGTTGTTTTTTTCGCAGGAAATCGGAAAGTTTTTTACACTCAATACGGCTTTGCATTACACCAAAGGCAAGGGCTATTATGAAGAATATAAAGCCAATGATAGTTTTTCTAAGTACAATCTGCCTGCCGTAATAGTAGGAGATGATACTATTGCCAGAACAGATATTATTCGCAGACGCTGGCTTGATAATGATTTTTATGGTATAGTTTATTCACTTAATTATCAGAAACAGGATAAGCTGACAGCTACGATTGGTGGAGGATACAATGTATATAAAGGCGACCATTTTGGCGAAATTATCTGGGCAAGATTTGCAGGCAATACCAACATTCGGGATAAGTATTATCTGGATGATGCCACCAAAAAAGATTTTAATATTTACGGAAAAGTATTGTATTCATTTTCTGAAAAGTTGACTGGGTTTGCTGATTTGCAATACAGATTTGTTGATTACTCATTTTTAGGTTTTAATCAGGTGCTGCAAAATGTGCAGCAGGATGCTAAACTAAATTTCTTTAATCCTAAAGCAGGTTTTTCTTACAAAATCAATAGCCAAAATAACTTGTATGCTTCTTATAGTGTTGGGCATCGTGAACCTACCCGTGATGATTATACCAATTCTACTCCTCAAAGCCGACCCAAAGCTGAAGCCCTGCATAATGTAGAAGTTGGCTATAAAACCCAAAGTCGTAATTATAGTTTTTCAGTCAATTATTTTCTGATGAGTTATAAAAATCAGCTGGTTTTGACTGGTAAAATCAACGATGTGGGAGCTTATACCCGTACCAATATTGATAAAAGTTATCGTTCGGGTATAGAACTGGAAACTTCGTGGCGGTTTGCTAAAGCTTTTTTGCTTTCAGCAAATGCTACATTTAGCCGGAACAAAGTAAAAAATTACAGGGAGTTTATTGACAATTATGATACTGGCATACAACAGGAGAAAAGCTATTCAACTACAGATATTTCATTTTCGCCTAATGTAATTGCTGCCGGCAATCTGGCATATTCGCCGGTAAAAGGCTTGAATATTAGCTGGATAAGCAAATATGTGGGCAAACAGTATCTGGATAACACCTCTGACGAAAAACGCAAACTCAATGCTTTTTTTGTAAATAATCTCCTGATAAACTATACCATCAAACCTAAGTTTATCAAAGAAATCGGAGTGAATCTGCTGTTAAATAATATTTTTAGTGAACAATATGAACCCAATGGTTATACCTTCAGCTACATTTATGGAGGACAAACCACCACAGAAAATTATTATTACCCACAAGCCGGGTTTAATTTTCTGGCAGGCTTGACACTTAAATTCTAAAATTAAAAAGGGAGAAAGCTAATTTTCTCCCTTTTTAATTATTACTGTCAATGACGGTAAAAAAGAATATTTTCATAATTTAGTACAATAATAAAACTAAACTTATGCAAAAACTGATTTTTACATTATTAATGGGCAGTTTGCTTACTGCTTTTATTGTGGCTCCTAAAAATAATACTTCCAAGCCCGATACACGCCTGTATGAATTACGGGTTTATTTTGCAGAACCAGATAAACTCAACGATTTACTTGCCCGCTTTCGGAATCACACAACTAAACTGTTTGAGAAACATGGCATGAAGAATGAAGGCTATTGGCTGCCTATTGACAACAAAGACAATAAAGTGGTGTATGTATTGTCGTACCCTGACCGAGCCAGCCGGGATAAATCATGGAAGGCTTTTTCTGATGACCCAGAGTGGAAAAAAGTAGCTGGCGAATCAGAGAAAAATGGCAAACTGGTAAATAAAGTAGATGCTTTTTATATGAAAACTGTTGATTTTTCGCCTAAGAAAATAGCTAAGACAGGCACTCCCAATCGGGTTTTTGAATTACGGACTTACAAAGCTACTCCTAATCACTTACCAAATTTGCTTGCCCGTTTTCGTGAGCATACCCTCAAATTATTTGAAAAACAAGGCATGACCAATCTCTGGTACTGGACTTTGACAGACAAAGAGCAGGGAGCAGATGATATGCTGATTTATTTTTTGTCTCACCCCAGCAAAGAAGCGGGTCTGGAAGCGTTCAAAAAATTTGGGGCTGACCCTGAGTGGCAGGCAGTAAAAAAAGCTTCAGAAGAAAAAGCAGGTGGCAGCCTGACCGAATATGTAAAATCTGAATATATGATCCCGACAGATTTTTCACCAATAAAATAAATTGTAATTATTGTTGAATTGCTTTATTGTTGAGAGGATAAACAATTTCACAATAAAGCAATTTTAACAATTCTATTTACGCTTCATCCTGCTTTTTAATAATTGTAATTAGCTTTTGCAATTCAGCGTGGCGGGCTTCATCAGCTTCCGGATAACTCATATCCAGTTTTTTCAGATTGTCAATAATAATCTGACTGATAATTAAACGCATGTTCTTTTTATCATCTGCCGGAATCACATACCAGGGAGCTACTTTGCTGGCAGTGGCATTAATACATTCCTCGTATGCCTTCATGTAATCATTGAAAAGCTCTCTTTCTTTAACATCCTGTTCCTCAAATTTCCAGTTTTTAGAAGGGTCTTCAATCCGCTCAATCAGTCGTGCTCCCTGCTCTTTTTTTGAAACATTCAGAAAAAACTTAAGAATCCGAATACCATTGCGATGGTAGTATTTTTCCATGTTTACAATGTCTTCATACCGATTTTCAAACACCTTTTCCGGTTTTTCAGTAAGTTCAGAAGGCAATCGCTGGCTTTTGGTAAGAATTTCAGGATGAACTTTTACAACCAGCACCTCTTCATAATAAGAGCGATTGAAAATAGTCATGCTTCCCCGACTTGGCATTACCAGTTGCGAACGCCACAAAAAATCATGTTCTAACTCTGTTTCTGTTGGGCGTTTAAAGCTATGAATTGTTACACCCAATGGATTTACACCTGAAAGCACATGTTTGATGGTGCTATCTTTACCGGCAGCGTCCATTGCCTGAAAAATAATGAGCAAGCCATAGCGATTGTGAGCATACATCAGACTTTGCAATTCGTCCATCTCTGTCTGAAACTCTCCAATCAACTCTTCATATTCTTCTTTGCTTTCATACAGGTCTTTTACTTTGGTAGGGGCGTTTTTAACAGAGAATTTCTTTTCGCCAGTCCATTCAAAACTATCTATCTCAATCTTGTGTTTCATATTTATCGTAGGTTTATTATTAAGCTTATCAAGCGATTAAATTCAAACAAATACATGGTATTGCCAAACTGTTTTATGATTAAATTGTTGGAAGATGTTTAACAATTCAGCTATAAAACAATTGAGCCACTTTCACATGAGTGAAAATCATTTTAATCCTGATTTAAAATCAAACTTATGAAAACTTTTTTAAAACAATTAACATTTCTGACTTTAGTTTTGGGAATAAGCAACGGCTGTAATTCTCAATCCAAACCCGCAAAAAATATGGAAAATGCTGTGAAAAGTAAAAATCCGGTTGCTGAACCTGTACCGGCAGGCAAAGAGGTTGCTACTTTTGGGACAGGCTGTTTTTGGTGTACGGAGGCTGTATTTCAAAATCTGGAAGGTGTAGAAAAAGTAGTTTCCGGCTACTCTGGTGGTACTGTAGAAAATCCAACCTATAAAGAAGTGTGTACCGGTGAAACGGGTCATGCCGAATGTTTGCAGATTACTTTCGACCCTAAAAAGATTAGCTACGAAGAGTTACTAGAAGTTTTCTGGAATACCCACGACCCCACCACACTCAACCGTCAGGGCAATGATGTGGGTACACAATACCGTTCAGCCATTTTTTATCACAATCCGGAACAGCAAAAGCTGGCAGAGGCTTATAAGCAGCAACTGACAACCCAGCATACTTTTAAAGACCCGATTGTGACTGAGATAGTGCCTTTCAAGATTTTTTATGCGGCAGAAGACTATCACCAGAATTATTTCAACAATCATCCAGACCAGCCCTATTGTGCTTTTGTAATTCGCCCAAAAGTTGATAAATTTAAAAAACACTTTGGCGAAAAGCTCAAAAAAGGGAATTAAAGTTATTGAATGAATAATTATTAAAGGGTCAGTTCGTTAAATCTAAGCTGACCCTTTGATAATTTAATAGAACTCTTTTTGCACAGAGTCGAAAATAAAAACACCATCCATTCCCTCAAATATTTTTAATATAGAATCGTATTTTTCCATCATATAGATGTTTGGGTTATCCGTTCCAAAGACCATTATATGACACTTGCAACGTGCTATTTTATTAATCATTTTGGAAGAAGCGTAATTTTCTGCTAATTCTTTTGACTCACCTGAAAGTGCTTCATAATTATCATATCGTAGTTTAATCTCCTGATTTTCTTTAAAAACGAGCTTGAATAACCAGCCTAAATTTGGCTCATACTTAAATACAAAAATTTCCTGACAATCAGGCAAGTTAGCTGATTTGAGTGCTTTTTCGAGTTTGAGAGGTGTCAATTTTGCTTTGCTTAAAACAAGGATTCTATATTTTTCAAACATGGAATGATATTTTATAGGTTTAGGTTATATAGGTAGGTGTAAATTTAAATAACAAGATAAGTTAAATAATCTAAATTGAGTAAATAACTCCTCTTCTTATTCTCAATCAGAATATAGATTTCAATATTTGTAAAAAAAGCTACCATTTTCTCTCATGCACGAAATAGAGCCGTTTTATAACTGGGAAGCCTATTATTCAGCAGCCGACGACGAACGTTCTCCGTTTTATGGAAGGCAATACAATATGACTATGTATTCGCATGACATATATGGCTATTACATACATCCATTATGGGATTTTATAGGTTCAGAAACCCTTTATATCAAAATACTTTTTACAGATTATAACCGTAAATTTACTGTCATCGAAATGTTTGGTGAGTGGAATGATACCCTGCATAATGACATCATGCACTTCAAACGCAATGTGATAGATGAATTATTGTCGGAAGGTATTAAGCAGTTTATACTCATTGGCGAAAATATTTTGCAGTTTCATGGTTCCCGTGATGATGAATATTATGAAGAATGGTTTGAAGATGTAGAAGATGGCTGGATTGCTGCTGTAAATTTCAGAGAGTTTGTAGAAAACGAATGGAATAAGTTTAAACTCGATTATTACATCAATTTCGGTGGTACACTGAATATTGAAAACTGGCGAACTCTTACGCCTCTTCAATTTTATAACCAGGTAAGCGAGCAAATTGTAAGGCGACTGACTTAAAATAATACTTTTGGCTTTATCTGTCTCAAATGCATTGCTTCATTAAAAATCATTGCCACAACTCTTAATCATCCGAAAATAGCCCTCTGACCGCCTATCACATTTTAAAGTTAATCTTTGGACTGAAGACTTTATTTGGTTTAATTTGAAGGTGGTGGCTATTGCATTTTATATGGCTAAGAAGCCACTATGCTTTCTAAAAGCAGATTTTTAACCTGAAACTATCGGTTTTTAATTCTGAAATATCGATTTTTTGCAATATAAAAATTGCTAATCCTTAGTTTTATGGTTTTTGTAAGTACAAAACAACCTTTATCAACAAACCATTTACAATGAAACGCAGAGATTTTATTCAATTGGCAGGTTTGGGCGTAGGAAGTATGATGATACCATTACCGGCATTTGCCAATATGGTTGACCCAGCAGCTTTTCTGGAGCCCGGCATTGATACCGCCAAAAAGAAGCAACTGGCAGATGTAGCCCTTAATTTAGCTAAGAGTAATGGGGCAAGTTATGCCGATGTCCGTATCGGACGCTATCTGAACCAGTTTGTTTTTACAAGAGAAAACAGGGTTCAGAATATTGTAAATTCCGAATCTAACGGAGCCGGAGTGCGGGTGTTGGTAAATGGAACATGGGGTTTTGCTTCTACACATGAAGTAACTACCGAAGGTATTGCCAAAGCCACCCGCCAGGCTTTGGGTATTGCCAAAGCCAATTCCCGTTTGCAAAAAGAGCCTGTACAATTAGCCCCTCAAAAAGGCTATGGTGAGGTAAGCTGGAAAACTCCCATTCAGAAAAATGCTTTTGAAGTACCAGTTTCTGAGAAAGTAGATTTGCTGCTTTCAGTAAATGCTGCTGCTTTGAAAGGGGGGGCTAATTTTGTAAACTCCAATGTGTTTTTTGTAAATGAGCAAAAATATTTTGCTTCTACCGATGGTTCTTACATCGATCAGGATGTCCACCGGATTTGGCCTACTTTTACTATCACTGCCATCGATTCCAAGAGTAATTCATTTAAAACACAGGAAGCATTAAGCTCGCCAATGGGAATGGGGTATGAATACCTGATGGGCAATGGAGCCGGGAAAATCAATGGTCCTGCCGGAACAGGTCTGCTTTTGTATAAAAATTCGTATGATATGGTAGCAGATGCTGCTGCCTCTGCCCAGCAGGTAAAAGCCAAGCTGAGTGCCAAATCGGTTGAGCCAGGTAAATATACCGTAGTTCTCGAGCCTAATCACCTTGGGCTGACCATTCACGAATCAGTAGGTCACCCGACTGAGTTAGACCGAGTGTTGGGCTATGAAGCCAATTATGCCGGAACTTCTTTTGCCACAATGGACAAATGGAAAACCAAAAGCTTTAATTACGGAAGTAAACAGGTAAACATCTTTGCAGATAAAACACAGGTAGGTTCATTGGGAGCTGTAGGTTATGACGATGAAGGCGTAAAAACCAAACGCTGGGATTTAATTAAAGATGGTGTTTTGGTAAATTATCAGGCGATTCGTGACCAGGTACACATGCTTGGCGAAAAAGAATCGCATGGGTGCTGCTATGCTGATAGCTGGAGTTCGGTACAGTTTCAGCGTATGCCTAATGTGTCGCTGGCTCCTGGTAAAGCTAAATTGTCAGTAGATGATTTGATTAAGAATGTTGATAAAGGCATCTACATTGCCGGAAGAGGCTCTTACTCTATAGACCAGCAACGCTATAACTTCCAGTTTGGTGGTCAGCTTTTCTATGAAATTAAAGCTGGTAAGATTGTAGGAATGCTCAATGATGTAGCGTATCAGTCCAATACACAGGAATTCTGGAACTCTTGCTCACAGGTATGTGATGAAAGTGATTATCGTTTGTTTGGTTCATTCTTTGATGGCAAGGGTCAACCTTCGCAGGTAAGTGCAGTTTCTCATGGCAGTTCTACAGCTCGTTTTGATGGTGTAAACGTTATCAATACGGCAAGAAAATTATAGTTGAATTGATGAATTGTTAAATTGTTAATTATTTGTAAGTCAATAATTTAACAATCTGGCAATAAGGCAATTTTATCTCAACTCAATTTAGATATTCAACAACACAAATATGGCAATATTAACTAAAGAAGAAGCTCGTCAACTACTTAAAAAGGTATTGAGCTTTTCGAAGGCTGATGAATGTAACATCAGCCTGAATGGCTCTCAGGGAGGAAATATCCGGTATGCCCGAAATATGGTTTCTACCAGTGGTGAAGAAAGCAATATGTCTCTATCAGTTACCTCTTCTTACGGTAAAAAAAGTGGTACGGCTACTATCAACGAATTTGATGATGCTTCACTGGAAAAGGTAGTTCGCCGGGCAGAAGAGCTAGCCAAACTCGCTCCCGAAAACCCTGAGTACATGGGAGTGCTGTCTCCACAAAATTATAATGAGTCAACAGCTTTCTTTGACAGTACTTATAAAATAGACCCTGAGTATCGGGCAAAAGTAGCCGAAGACAGTATTATACCTGCGTCTAAAAAAGAGGTAACCGCAGCCGGCTTTTTAGAACATCAGTCCGGATTTTCAGCATTGATGAACTCTAAAGAGCTTTTTGCTTATCAGAAAAATAGTAATCTGGAATTTACGGTTACAATGAGAACCAACGATGGGCAGGGCTCTGGTTGGGTAACCCGTGATTTTAATGATGTAAGTAAACTCAACTCTGCAGAAGCCTCTGAAATTGCTATTCAAAAAGCAATTAACTCCCGGGCTGCTAAGGCAATTGAACCCGGAAAATATACGGTAATTCTTGAACCGGCTGCCTCTGTTGAATTATTGGGTAACATGATGCGTAGCTTTAGTGCCAGACAAGCCGATGAAGGCAGAAGTTTTCTTTCCAAAAAAGGTGGAGGTAACAAACTTGGCGAAAAAATTGTAGATGAACGAGTGAATATTTACTCTGACCCGCTGGATGTGGATGTGCCCGGGGCTACCTGGGCAGGTGATGGGTTGCCACGCAAAAAAACAGACTGGTTACAAAATGGAGTAGTTAAAACAATGGCTTACGACCGTTTCTGGGCATCTAAAAAAGGAACTGAAGCCATTGCATTCCCATCTAATATCATCATGCAGGGTGGTAGTGCCAGTCTTGAAGAACTAATTAAAAGCACTGAAAAAGGTATTTTAGTAACCCGCTTTTGGTATATTCGGGCAGTTGATCCACAAACTTTATTATATACTGGTCTTACCCGTGATGGTACGTTTTATATTGAAAATGGTCAGATTAAGTATCCGGTAAAAAATTTCCGCTTCAACGAAAGCCCCGTGATTATGCTTAATAATCTGGAAGCTCTTGGCAAACAGCAGCGAGTAAATGGTAATCTGATACCTGCTCTTAAAATTCGTGATTTTACATTCACCAGTTTATCCGATGCTATCTGATTTAACAAGCCTTCCGGGTCTCAAAAGTTCGGAAGGCTTTACAAAAGCTTTTTTTTTCACTCGATTGCAATACACCTCCGGGGATTGGAATACGGATCAGCGAATGCCTTCTAATTTGCTGAACTCGTTAATTGAATATACTACCATTCCGGTAGATACCGAAGAAAAAGTAATCCCTTTGTCAGATAAATTAATGCTCTCTTCACCTTTTTGCTACCTGAGTGGGCATAAATTGGTAGAGTTTACCAAATCTGAAAAAGAAAATTTTAAGGCTTATGTAGAACGTGGCGGATTTGTATTTGTAGATGATTGCAATCATGATATTGATGGATTGTTTGCCAAGTCTTTTGAACGGCAAATGGAAGAGCTTTTTGGAGCTAATGCCTTGAAAAAATTACCCAAAGACCACCCCATTTACTCAAGTTTTTTTGAATTTGAAGATGGTCCGCCTGCTACAAGTGTTGAACTTAACGGTTGGGGCGATGACTTGGTACACGATTACCTGAAAGCAATTTTGATTAATAATCGCATTGGAGTTTTATATAGCAATAAAGATTATGGTTGTGAGTGGGATTATGATTACAAAAACAAACGATGGCTGGCAAAAGATAATACTAAGTTTGGAGTAAATATTATTGTACATGCTCTGACAAGATAAATAGCATTTGCCAGATTTCTTAACTCAAAACTTTACAAAAAATTGACTACAACTGATTACCTACAAGACCTGCAACAAAAACTGAGTTTGTTAAAAAAAGAAATTGGCAAAGCTGTTATCGGGCAGGAAGAAATTATAGAAGAATTACTGATAGCCTTGCTGGCAGGTGGTCATGCTCTGCTGGAAGGAGTGCCGGGTTTGGGAAAAACCTTGCTGATTCGTTCGCTGGCAGAAGCCCTTCATCTCAAGTATAGACGAATTCAGTTTACGCCTGACCTGATGCCTTCAGATATTATGGGTACTTCAATACTCGAAGAAGACGAAACCGGAAAACGACGTTTTAAATTTATTGAAGGACCACTTTTTGCCAATATCGTACTGGCTGACGAAATTAACCGCACTCCACCCAAAACACAGTCTGCTTTGCTGGAAGCCATGCAGGAACGTTCATTGACGTATGCTGGCGTGACATATAAAATGGAGGCTCCTTATTTTATTTTGGCTACCCAGAATCCTTTGGAACAAGCCGGTACGTTTCCATTGCCAGAAGCCCAGTTAGATCGCTTTTTGCTCTATATCCGGGTATCTTATCCGGAAGCCAAAGACGAACTCGAAATTCTCCGTCAAACTACCGGAAGCCATAAAGCCAATATACAGCCTATACTGAGTCAGAAGGAGCTAATTGATTTGCAGGGTTTTACCCGTGAGGTGATGATACACGATGATTTGCTGGACTGGATAAATCGCTTGGTAAGAGCTACCCGCTCTGATACTTCGGATGTAGAAGAAGTAAAAGAATGGGTAGGTTGGGGAGCTGGAACCCGTGCGGGACAATCGCTGGTGGTGTGTGCCAAAGCCCGTGCCTTAATTAAGGGAAGGTATGCCGTAACGCCTGAAGATATTGAAATAATTGCCAGACCAGTACTTCGTCATCGGGTATTGCTCAACTTCAAAGCCGAAGCCGATGGAGTTGCTACCGACCAGCTTATTGATATTTTGCTTAAAAAAGTAAAACTGATAAAAGGATAGGAACTGGAAAGAATTTTTGAGAGCTTTTGAAAATGAGGAAGTTTAATTTGCACTAAAAGAGGAGGTTTCTTCAGAGATTTACCAGTCCTTTTAATAAATATTCTGGAAGTTTTGGCATCAATACCTACCTGACTTTTATTTTCCGGTCAGGTAAGTATAATCTTTTAATACAGTATCCAGAAATTCAGCAGGAAGCATTTCGGTTTCAGTTTTTAGCAACTGTTTCACTTTATGAGCGGTATGCTGCAAAAGATATTCTGCATTTCGGGTTGGGTTTGTTTCGGCAATATCTTTTACCTCTTCAATCAGGGAAATATCCCGGTCTGTGAGAGAGGTTACCTGCAAAAATACTGGGGCATATTCTTCTTCAGAAGCCGGGGGTAGCATGTCTTCCCAGTTAATACGTCTTTGCAGATTTAGCACAGTAGTTCCGGCTGCCATATCTCCCAGTCGTTGCCCCATGCCATTAGAGGAAATAGCTACTATACCCATCCCATAAAACCCCGGGAACATATCAACCGGACGTAGAATCCAGCGTAATATATAATTACCCACTGTAGGATGTTTGCCATCAAGGCGGGCAACTTTTATTTTACGGATTTTTTTACCAATGCTTTGCCCTCCCAGAAAAATCTCACACATAACATGGTAAAAAGTATGAGGAATAAGTGCCAGCATAAATAAAATTCTGTCCACATCACTTCGCAGATGAATATTTTCTATTATTTCATACACAATAAACCAGTAAGCTCCCAAAATCATCCAATCTACCAATCCTGCTACAATCCTGTCGCCTACACTGGCTGCTTCATATTCAATAAAAACATTCTGGGTAGTTTGTATTCTAACGTTTTGCATAGAAAAATAAAGAGAAGTATTGATACAAATATATTGGATTTTACAAAATCAGCAGCATTGCTACTCTCTGATTAACTGTTTTTCTTCAGGCGAAAGATAATAATCCTCCAACAATTTGCTAAACGTGATAGTATATTCATTCCGGGCATTTTTGATTGCCACGGTATGGGCAATCAAAGAAGATTTAGTAAAAGCATAGCAACAGATATGCCGGATAAGTTTTTCATTTTCTCTGGCATATACTTTATAAATCTTATTCTGAAAAAGTCCCTTTGTCTTTAAAATATCTGCAAATATTTCAGCCTCATGTGGGGGGAGCATTATCCAGCAGTTCCCTTCTTCATCAAGCAAACTAACTATGCTTTCTGCTAACTCTTCAAAACTAAGACTCTCACTATGAAAAGCGACATTTTGTGATTTTACAGGACGTTTGAGGTGGTTTGTAAAAAAAGGAGGATTACAAATAATGAGATTGAATTTCTTTGAGGTTGTTTTAGCAAAATGCTGAATACTATCTTTATATACATGCAGGCGGTTTTTCCACGGGCTGTTTTCAAAGTTTTCTTTAGCCTGTAAGGCAGCATTTTCATCTATTTCTACGGCTACAATCTCTGCTTCAGACTTTTGGGCAAGCATCAATGACAGTAGTCCTGTACCTGTGCCTATATCTAAAATAGTATTAGCTTTGTTAGTGTCTACAATTGCTCCAAAGAGGCAGGTGTCAGTACAGACCTTCATAGCAGTCTTCTCCTGATTTACACGAAACAATTTAAATTGAAAGTAATGAGCCAAACTTGAAAGATTATTGTTCTTCTACCATTTCAGGATGTTCTTCTGTATTGGGAACTGTAAATTTTAGAGAAGTGCCTCTACCAGGAATGCTCTCTATGGATATTTCTCCGCCATTTTTTTCTACAAAATCCTTACAGAGCAATAAACCAAAGCCTGTACCTTTTTCTTTGCCAGTACCCGGTGTAGAGAAATGAACATCAGGCTGAAAAAGCTTTTTCATATCTTCAGGGCTTATACCTACTCCATTGTCGCTGACAGTGATTTCAGTAAAACTTATTGAGCTATTGGCTATTACCTTTACTTGCCCTCCCTGTCTTGTAAATTTAATGGCATTTGAAATAAGATTTCGCATGATAAAATCAAGCATATTTTTATCTGCCTTTACCCAAATATTGGTATCTGACTCCAAAACCAGTGATATGTCTTTATTTTTAGCAATATCTGTAAAAAGATGTAGATTCTCCTGGAGTACATTATTGAGTTTAAGTGTGATAGGTTTATGTTCGATGCTACCTGTCTGTGATCTTGACCATTGCAACAGATTTTCGAGCATGGTAAGTAAACGTTTTACCGAATTATCCATACTCTCTGCAAATTCTCTTAGTTCAGCTTCGGTAAACGTATTCGTATATTTAATAAGAATCTGTAAAAACCCGGTCAGGGTATGTAAAGGTCCCTTTAAGTCATGTGAAATGATAGAAAAGAATTTATCTTTAACAGAATTGAGACTACGTAGTTTGTTTTCAGAAGAAATAAGCCGGAGATTAATAGACTGCAACTGCATATTCTGCTTTTGCAAAACTTTTGACTTTTTGGTAGTTTCCTGAAGGTGTTGCTGAATTTCTTCAGTCATCAGGTTAAAGTTACGGGTCAGCCTTCCCACTTCATCTTCACTTTCTACTGCAAGTGGGGTTATTTCGCCTGTAAACTGGCTCTCTACAATAGAATTGATATGAGTGGAAAGCCTCGAAACAGGTTTTATCATTTGCTGGGTAAGCAGATAACTCATTATCAGACTCACTATAACAGAGGTGATAAGTACAATAACAAAAGTAATGTAAAAGGTTTCTTGCAAATCACGCCCGTCCTGGTAAGCTTTACTACGAATCTGAGCAAGTTTGTTTTCTATTTTTGTAGTACTCTCAACAAGTTCTTTTCTGAGTCCTGAGGTATATTTATGACCAACTTCTTTTTTCAGGGTTACAAGCTCCATAAAAGAATTGATATACTCAGTAAGCAGTACTTGTATTTCTGTGTTTTTTTCAGAAGAGGGACGGTTTTTAATATCACTTCTTATCTGTTCATATATTTCTTTCAGGGCATTTACCGAAGAAGAATCGCTATGCAACAAATAATCTTTCTCATACTGACGAAGTAATAATAATTTTTCTCTGTTAGGGAAATAAGATTTATTTTGCTCCAGTTGTCCGGCATAGTTTTGTACCTTTCCTGCAAGCCCAAACTCTTTATATCCTAAGGTGTTTTCTTTCTTTACAATCGTTCTGAAAAAGCTTTCATACGAAATAATATCAATTTTGAGTGTGTCAAGGTCTTTATCAATACCAAAACTCTTGGTTTCTCCAAAATCCTCAAGATTTTTAAATGTAACTTTCAGGTCTTCTACACCTTGTTCATGTCTTGCCAGGTATTCACTGCTTCCCGTTTGATAAAATCCGGGTTCAGTTATATCATGTGTGAAAAATTCACGCTCATATTTCAATACCTTATTCAGGTTCCCTGAGATATCTTCTATATAACCCAGCACTGTTCCCAAATCTTCCCTTTTTTGATAAAACCAGATACTCAATACAGCCACAAATGCTGTTAATAGAACAAATGCAAAGAAAGAAGAGAATAATTTTGACCGTAATGTGCTGAAGAAACGCAGCATAAAGGACTATATTTTATAAGTTTTCGGTTTTTATCAGCTACTTTTACAAAGAATGGCAGCCAACAAAATTAAGTTAACTTACCCGTCAATTAAAAAATATATATTTAAGTACTACAAACTAATTGCAATTATTTTGCCAAATTTAAAAGAAAAGCTTTAAAATATCTTTCCTGAAATTATGTTCTCCAAAAGAAGTTACCAAGCTGAAATTATGGATGATTTTGCTATAAGTGGTGAAATTATGCAAAAAACAATACAGGAAATAGATTTTATTAACCGATGGCTTGGTGGAAATGCCATAACACTGAAAGGCATTTCGGAACTTTACAAGCCACTTTCACATAACTTTTCATCTCAAAACCCTCTACAAGTTGTCGATCTCGGGTGTGGAAGTGGCGAAATGTTAACACTTTTAGCTCAATGGGCAAAAAAAAGAAACATCCCCGCCATATTTACAGGTATTGATGCCAACGATTATATTATAACTTTAGCTCAACAAAATACCACGCAATATTCTGAAATTTTTTATAAAAACCTAAACGTTTTCTCGGAAAAATTTGCTTCTGAAAACTATGATATTGCTACTGCTACCCTTTTCTGCCACCATTTTACGGATGAAGAGCTCATAAGGTTACTTACACAACTTAAGAATCAGGTAAAAGTTGGAATCGTAATTAATGATTTACATCGTCACTGGTTTGCTTATTATTCTATCAAAATGCTAACGAGTTGGTTTTCAAAATCTTATCTTGTGAAGAATGATGCCAAGCTATCAGTGCTGAGAGCATTTAGAAAGAAGGAACTGGAAAACATATTACATCTGTCGGGTATAAAAAAATATAAGATAAGATGGGGATGGGCTTTCCGGTGGAAAGTAATTATTTATTGTAATACTTAATCTGCCCTCAAAAGATTATTAAAACCTGATTTTTTTCTACTGTTTCGCCTTTCTTTATTTTCACTGTTTTGACTACGCCATCGGCGGCTGCTTTCAGAATATTTTCCATTTTCATCGCTTCCAAAATTACCAGAGGGTCGCCTTTTTTTACAGCCTGATTTTCTGAAACTTTTACTTCAAGCACCAAACCCGGCATAGGAGCTTTTAACGGGGCTGCCTGGTTTGATTGCGTTTTGTTAATGCCCATTTTTTCAAGCAACAAATCGAGTTCGTCCTGAGCTGAAATATTGAAAATATGGTTGTTGATTTTTAACTGTAAGGTTTTGGCAGCAGCATCTATTTTCAGTAGCTCTGCGGTAAAGGATTTGTTGTCTTTGATAATATGAAAGATGCCGGGACGAAGCTCTGTAATATCCCACTCAAAGGTTTTGCCATTGTTAATGATTTTGTCCTTTTGAATGTCAGTTTCAAAAACAAGTTTGTCGTTTACAGTAACTTTAAGCATAGTTAAACAAAGAGTAAGTTCTATTTTGCCGGTAAATTACACGATTATTACGAAAAAATCTGCTTTTTTAATCTATTGTTGCGTTTTTAAATTTGCCATCAGGAACCTCTGCTTCGATAAAGCAGTTGAAAAACATAAACCTTATTACCATGAATGTAAAACAGGCTTATAACAGTTGGGCACAGCAGTACGATACCAATCATAATAAAACCAGAGACCTTGAGGCAGCTGCTCTAAGAGAAAATCTGGAAAGTATTCAATTTAATGCTTGTCTGGAAATTGGATGTGGTACTGGTAAAAATACAAGCTGGCTTGTAAAAAAAGCTGGTGAAATTGTGGCAGCAGATATTTCTGAAGAGATGCTGGCAAAGGCAAAAGAAAAGATAACATCCGATAAAGTTGTTTTCCGGACGGCTGATATTAACCAAAAATGGGATTTTACTGAAAGAACCTTTGACCTTATTACTTTTAGCCTTGTGCTGGAACATATCGAAAATCTTGACCATATTTTTGGTCAGGCTTCTGAGAAGTTGACAAAAGGTGGATATTTGTATGTAGGAGAATTGCATCCTTTTAAGCAATATTCCGGTTCCAAAGCACGCTTTGAAACAGAAGAGGGTTTGCAGATTGTAAACTGTTTTAATCATAATGTTTCAGATTTTACACAAACTGCCCGAAAATATGGTTTTGAAATTGTAAACTTAAATGAGTATTTTGATGACGATAACCGAAATAATCTCCCAAGAATTCTGACAATACTTTTTAGAAAAAAATAAAATGATATGCGACATCTATTTTTAGTATTCCTGTTTCTGACTTCAGTTACTATAGCTATTGCTGATGAACAGCGAATTACAACACTTTTTAAGTCTGAGAATGGTGAATACAGTTTACAACTAAATAAAAAAACATGGGTGTTAAAGAATAAAAAAGGTAAAAAGATATACTCTATTCTAAATTCAGGATATGAAAGTATGAGTATTTTGGTATCAAATGATGGACAAAAGCTTGTTGTCATTGATGATTTTATGGAAGGACACAGGATTGGTGAAAGAAATGCTTTGATTTTTTTCTATAAAGGAAAGCTTACTAAGTCACATAAAATGATTGAATTAGTGAAAGATACCTGTAATGTTACTCTTACCATATGGCACACTATATGGCAATTAAATGATTTTGCATTTAGTAAATCAGATTCCACATTTGTAATAGCTACTTTTGAATTCAACGAAATTGAATTTAATACTTTTGATGGTAGTATCATTAAAAATAAGAAGTCGTTTCCAACAGATGATTCTACTTTAATAGTTGCAGCAGAATTTAATAAAGGCTCATCAGAACAATGTACTCTACATATTCGTAAATATATTTTTGGAAAAAAAGAGCCAAATGATGTTATCACTATTAAGACAAATTATTATGGTGAGGGACATTGGGATGAAGTTTTAGTTATTAAAGAAGGTGTTGATGTTACTCCTTTACGATATCGTAACCAACACATTAGTATAAGTTGTACCAATGAATAAAGGAACTTATTTTTAACACCTGCTACCTCTTCACAAATCTTTTTACTGCTTAATGTCTATTAAAGAAACCCAAGATCAAATAACTGTTTTTCAAAAATACCTTCCTGAAAATGCAGCTTTATATTGCTTTAAAATTTGGAAAGACAGCCATTTTCATTTTAAAATAACCCGCAAACGCCAGTCTAAATTGGGAGATTATAGTTTTTCTCCTGAAAAAGGTCATCAGGTAACAGTAAATCAGGATTTAAACCCGTATGCATTTCTAATAACTTTTTTACATGAAGTGGCTCATTATCAGGTTTTTTCTACCTATAAACGACGTAAAGCCCCACATGGTAAAGAATGGAAGAAATTTTTTCAGGAATTGATGTTGCCGGTATTGAATGAAACTGTTTTTCCGGCAGATGTGCTTGGCTCTCTGAGAAAATATATGGCTAATCCTAAAGCATCTTCCTGTGCCGACCCTGCTCTGATGAAAGAACTTCGCAAGTACAATAAAAATGAGAATCAGTTGGTGTTACTTTCGGAGTTGCCTGAAGGTAATGTATTCAGTTTTCAGGGAAGGCAATTCAGAAAAATTGAAAAACGCCGGACACGAGTACTTTGTGAAGAAGTGGCAACTAAAAAAAGATACCTTATTTCGGGTATTGCAGAGGTAGAATGATTTATATTTTATCCAGAGATTTGCGTTTTTCGGCTTTGATTTCTTTGAAATGGCTGGGTGTAAGTCCGGTAATTTTTTTAAATTGGGCAGAAAGGTGCTGTACGCTGCTATAGCCGAGTTGCCAGGCTATTTCGCTCAGGGTGAGTTCGTCATATACCAACAGCTCTTTTACCTTCTCTACTTTTTGTAAAATGATATATTTTTCCAGCGTGATTCCTTCTGTTGATGAGAACAGATGACTCAGGAAGTTATAATCCCGGTTTAGCTTTCCGGCTATATACTCCGACAGATTTATATCGGAGCCAGGAGAGGAATCATGGTGTATCAGTTGAATGACAATATTTTTGATTTGTTCTATCAGTTTTTCTTTTTTGTCGTCAAGCAACTCAAAACCCAGTTTTTGCAAACACTGTCGTATTATTTCTATAGTTGGAGCATCAGGATGTGCTGTTAAATCTACTTCTCCTAAACGCACTTCAACTGGCTCTACCCCAATTTTTTCAAACTCCTGCCTCACTACCAGTTTACACCTATCACAGACCATATTTTTGATGTAAAGTTTGAAATACTCTTTCATATATAACTATCAATATTTTAGCTCTTTTCGTAAATTAATTTATTCTTGCTGGACTTAAGGGATACCTCGTGGGATTGGAAAAGACTTTCTCAAAACTTACTCTAATAAAGCCCATGACCCAGCAACTCAGGAAAAAACAACCCAATTGGTTTTCTCTTAATTTTATTGTTTTTATATGATTATTTCATATAAAAAGTAGTAAGGAAAATATTATCTTAAATTATTTACCCAATTTAAACTGTCAGGAAAGGATATATGATATTGATAGAAATCTTCTGGAAAAATAAGTAATTGGTTGTTGTCAGGATTTTGGGAGGAATACATAACTGGGAATTCTTTTAATTCTAATAAGGAATATTGTTGTATAAATTTACTTAATGGATAGTTTTGCTCATATCTCTTACCTCCTATTGTGAACCTACATTCTGCAATAATAATATCATTTTGCCCTTTTTGGGTACTAAGCCGTGTATGATATATATACCCATTTACATATCCTCTATTTGCCTTTCTGGACAATTGCTTTTCCTTACTATTATCATTGATTATACTAACAATTGCAAAAACCATTATTAAAATAAATATTGCCCAGCTTTGAATAGGTTTATTTGCAAATATTTTATCCATTTTAATTAGAGTGATAAGTTTAAATATTTTTAGCAAAAATATAACTATCCCAATAATTTTAAATACCAAAATTCACCCTATTCTAAAAAAAAACTGAGTGAATTTTGATGATAAGTTAATTGAAATTATGGATTTTATGCTAAATAAAGCTGCCTCAATAAATAAACTTTATTTCTTACCTTTTCCTCTGATAACTTGCCCTGCTTTGGCTCCGGTGTGTTTGCCATTTTCCAAAACTATTTTTCCGTTGATAAATACATAAGAAATGCCTTCGGTATAAGAATGAGGTTTTTCATATGTGGCAGTTTCGTGGATGGTATTGAGGTCAAAAATGAGAATATCAGCCATTTTTCCAACAGTTATTTCGCCACGGTCAGTAAATCCAAAACGCTTTGCCGGAAGTGAGGTCATTTTGCGAATAGCATTTTCGGGAGTAATTATTTTTTTTTCTCTTACATATAACCCTAATACTCTGGCATTTGTACCATACGAACGGGGGTGGGGCACACCTTTACCAAACTGGGATACTCCGCCATCAGAAGCTATCATGGTATAAGGATATTGCATAATTCGTTCAATATCAGGCTCGTACATGCTATGATAAACCATATAAGTTTCACCTTTATTTTTCTGGGAAAGCATATCCATTACGGTTTCAAAGTCATCAATCAGATTAGGTTTTTTACCAATACGACTTGCTGAAATCTGGGTAATGGTTTTGCCATTGTAAGTAGAATCACCAGGAAAATAAGCCACAAAAGCATAGTCCAGATTTTCCTGTCCCCGCTTTTCATATAACTTAAGCCGATCTTGCAATATTCTGGCACGAGTCGTAGAGTCTCTGAGTCTGCGAAGGAGGGCAGAGTCGCCACTTGCCAATGCCCAATCAGGCAATAATACATCCAGTGAAGTGCTGCTGGCAGTATAAGGATATTGATCCACCATCACATCTATACCCTGATTTCTGGCATTTTCTACCAGTTTCAGCATCTCAATACTTTTATTTTGATTGTTTTTGCCCCCTACTTTAAAATGAGAGATTTCCAGAGGTATTCTGGCATCTTTTGCCACAGTAAGAGCTTCACGAATGGCAGCCATCACTGAATCCCGCTCATCACGCATGTGTGTAGCATATACACCACCATAAGCAGCAACTACTTTTGCCAGAGCTGTAATTTCAGGTGTTTTTGAATAGACCCCCGGCGTATAAATTAATCCGGTAGAGAATCCAACGGCTCCTTCTTTCACGGCTTGCTCTACTATTGTCTGCATTTTATAAAGTTCGGTGGCAGTCGGTTGCCGGGCTTCACTGCCCATTACTACCCGTCTTACACTGTTATGTCCCACCAATGATGCCACATTGATAGAAATGCCTTTTTGCTCCATTCGCTTAAAGAAATCAGCAAAGTTTATGGTAGAAGAGCCACAATTCCCGGTAATGACTGTAGTGACCCCATCAAATACAAAATTGTCGGCGGTGGGTATATCTAATACAAATCTTTCGATATGGGTATGTACATCAATAAAACCAGGAGAAACCGCAAGTCCTTTGGCATCAATTACTTTTAAGCCGGAATCGGCAGGAATGGCATTGATACGAGCTATTTTCCCATTTCGGATGCCAATATCCGACAGAAAGCCGGGCTTGCCTGTACCATCCAAAATATAGCCGTTTTTGATGATTAAATCGTATTTGCTTTGTGAAAAGCTGTAAAAACTGAATAAAAAAAGAAAAGCAGCAATAAAAAGTTTCATAGCCAAATAAAATAAAAATTAACTATTTTTTCAGTACCATCCATCAAAAAAACGTAAAATATGGTATTGATTTCATAAAAGAAGGTGTAGCTAACAATATTTAAGTTCTTCTTTAAAAAATAAGAGGGATAAAGAAGTTTGGCAAGTCTTATGAAAGAACCTCAATTCGCAAAGTTTGTCTCAATATCTGGCAAGCCTATATTAATTCTTGTCAGAACCCAGAGACTCTTACTTTTGACCTAGTCACAGGAGATAGTTGATTTTGCTCAATTGCAGATAAGAAAAACCTGAAAAATTTAAGTCTCATAAAATTTGATTTTATGAGACTTAAAAAAATAATTGCCGACGTGGCTTTTTATTTAGAAGCCAGTTCTTTCAGGTTCATACTTTTTAAGACAGATTTCATAAATTCTGTATCTGTTTGGTTGTCGGCTTCAGCTACTACAATAAATCTTTCAGCAACGCCGACAGTAACTGTTGCTCTTTTTTCTTTCTTCTTAAAACTTTCAATTCCCTTGATATTTTCTACTCCCAAACTGAATCCATTTGTTTTTTCTTCGTCATTCTCCATTGAAATCATAGACATCATACCCATTAAACCCTGATAACCACTGATATTGCCGTTATAATCTGTAATAGTAACTTTTACATAGTTATCACCTTTCTTAAAACGTGATTCCGCATTAGAAAAAGACATACCCGGCATATTGGTTGTTTGACCCGTAGCATCACCATCTTTTTCATATCCTGAAGGTGCAGATGGCAAGTAGGTTTTTAGTTTTTCGTAATTAATGGCGAGGGTATCGCCTTTGGCACGACGTTCCTGCATTTTTTTCTCAGCAGCATTGGTTTCTTCTTGTGCTTTTTCAGCCATTTTTTCAGCATTCTGTATTACCGACAGAGGGTTGTTGGCATCTACAGTGCTGGTATCGTCTTTTTTCTTGCCTCCACAGGCAGTTACTAATAACATTAAAACCAGACACGCAGCGGAAATATAAGGGATTTTCATAGGTAAAAAGGGATTAGATAAATGATGAAAGTATGAAATTTTTTATTGTAAGAATGCAAAAATGCTGGTTGCCCGATAAATGGAATAACTTCTTACAGGAAACAAATCTTAATAGAAATCGTACAAAAATGTAACCTGTATTGAGTGTTGAATAGCCAGCTAAAATGTTAAAACTATCTGATTGTCAGTTTTTTTGTATTTTTAAATGATAAATTTTTCCGGCTTGTCTTGCTACAAGAAAGTAAACTCCTGTATGAAGAGAGGATAATTTTTTGCTAAGCTGAACAGAGAGTAATTCGTCTTCACCCTCTGCCTGAAGAAGTAATATACCTGTCATTGTAAAGAGTTGAATAGTTGCTTTTTCTGGAAAAGGTAATTCAATGCTTATATCGCCATCAGTAGGATTAGGAAATATTTCAACTATTCCAGAAGCCGTATTGCCTGACATAAAAATTACCTTACTGTAATCGGCAGCACCATTTTTATTGATTTGTTTAAGCTGGTAATAATTTCGCAAAGCAGGATTTTCGTCAGTAAAAAAATATGTTTGATTTCCCTCATAGCTGGCACTTACAAAGCCTGTCTTTTCAAAATGTACACCATCGGTAGCTTTCCGAATTTCAAATCCAGTGATTTCGCCAGTATTAGCAACTTTCCATTCGAGCAGGTTTTTATTTTCTGCTTTTTTGCCCCGAAAATAAATAATATCTAGAGGCAAACTGGTAACGGGACTGGCAGCTATGGCAAAATCAGAAAATCCACTCATATTAATCCGCCTTACCGAACCATCTGACTGTACACCATTCAGAGAATTATCAGGATTGCTGAGTATTCCATTTTTACTCCATGTATCAACTGATGTGCTTCTTTTTACGATGGTAAAAGCAGGTTTTCCATAGGGGAAATTTGCAAAGTTTTGAGGAACTATCAGCATCTCATAGCCAGGTGTACCAGCACAATTACTACTTACAGTCCAAAAACCCTCTATCAATAATTCCGAAAAATTACCTCTGCCATCTGCAAAAGGAACAAGGGCAGTTGTGGCAGGCGTTGTGTTGTTAAAACTGGCAGTATAATCGGCACTGCAATCTGTGTTTATCGTTACAAATTGTTTATTTACGCCATCTCCCACAGGGAAATTATAATAAATACCAGGCAGCAGGCTTCTTTTCAGTTTTCCCACTATATGTCCGGTTGTATTGCTTGCTACGGCTCCTGTTGCTGTATTAGTAATTACAAGTGTAGATGAACCAGTATTGACTACACTGTTAAGAGTTATCACACCATTGGTAGTTACATCGTCATTTAAAAATAGTATCCCAGGAGAAGTTTTGTTTACGAGAATCTCTGAGTTTGTACCAAATGTAAGGTTTCCTGCTTTGCTGATGGTCTGATTGCTGCTACCACTAAAGGTAAATGTTGAAGTTGCACCAATGTTAGTTGGATTATAATTAAAAGTAGCTCCTGAAGCTATGGTCAGATTTCCCTTAAGACTAATATTCACCGGCGAATCATTGCCTGTGAGTGGAAAACTTACCGAACCCTGTGTAATAGTAAGATTATCAATAGTACAAACTCCACTACCTCCTGTTACAATGCTTACTGTTCCGGGAAGGTCAAACTCAACATTGCCATATACTCTCCCCACCAATGATGGAAAACTGCCTTGCTGATGTTTATAAAGACTCCCTGTCTGAAAAATTACTTTTGAAGAAGGCTGTGTTAATCCGAAAGGATTTGCTCCACCAATAGAATTATATATTGAGCCATTTTCGAAAGTAACAGCATCGGCAAGTCCGGTATTCCCAAAGGGATTACCTACCATGATTCCTGCCGTAAAAACAGCTCCATTTGTAAATTTGAGTGACGCTCCTGTACTAGCTGCCGGAAATAAAATACGATGATTGGGGTTGGGAAAACCACTTGTGTTGGTAAGTGTAATGCTGCCATTTACAATACCTGTTACATTTGAACCAAACAACAATTCCAGAGGATTAGCTCCACCCCCATCAAAAGTAAGATTACAACCTGTGTCTATCAGAAAATCTGTACCAATCCCTCCCGAAAGTGTAAGTGTACGGGTAGCTCCTCCCTGTGCCGTAAAAGTTACATTCCTACCCTGTAATACAAATAGCCTGCCTATGGTCTGGGTCGGAACATTATTAACCACGAAATCTGTAAATGGACTTAGACTGTTAAAAGAAAGTACATCATCAGTAGCTGTAATGGTGCGTACAGGACTCCAGTTGTTAGGATTCTGAAAATCAGTGGATATATTGGTTCCTATCCAGTTATAAGAAGTCTGTGCATATAAACTTTCAAAAAATAGTGCATAAATGACTATCGTAAGAATGTATCGGAAGGGCATAGCTTTATTAAAAGTTTGAATCGTTTAAAGTATTCGCACTTACCTGATTATTAAAATCCGAAAAAGTAAAAAGAGTGTTGTTGTGGGAATCTGAAAGAAGTTTTGACTAAATTAAAACAAAGTAAGCTGGTATTTACAAATCCATCTTAACTGATTAATAGTCAAAATATTACAGCAGTAAAGTAAGTAAATTTATATTAAATAAAAAATCTGCCTGTAAAATATTGTTTCTACAGGCAGATTTTTTATTTACGACATGTTTTAAAACTGAAAGTAAATAAACGGCTGAATGTCTGCTGATTTTACCTGATACAGTCCCAATATAACCAGTGCTATCAGAAAAGCTTTGGCAAAATCAGGTGTTTTGAGGAGTAAATTTTCTACAAACAATTTGGTATCTTTTTTCATCCAGTGAATTAAAAATGCAGCTGCCATCAGGAAGAAAATATACCGATATGCCTCTAACATTTTTGGAATCAGTTCCGGCTCAAAATGAAAAGCTATTCTTTCCAGTAGCTGATTTACTACTGTCAGATTTTCTGCCCGAAAATAAATCCAGCAAAATGCTACAAAATGAAATGTGATGACCTGTCCGATAAATCTGCGAAATCCCTGAGGTTCAGATTTTTCAGTTTTTGTAATTTCCAGCCAGAATTTATGAAAAGCCAGAGCTACACCATGCAATGTTCCCCAGATAATAAATTTGATACTTGCTCCATGCCATAATCCACCTAATACCATGGTGATAAACAAATTAAGATAAGTTCTGAATTTGCCTTTCCGATTTCCACCCAAAGAAATGTACAGATAATCCCGAAGCCAGGTAGAAAGTGAAATATGCCATCTTCGCCAAAAATCTGTAATGCTGAAAGATGAATAAGGTGAATTAAAATTGAGATTGAGCCGAAAACCCAGCAAAAGTGCTACTCCAATCGCAATATCTGTATAGCCTGAAAAATCGCAATAAATCTGGATGGTATATCCATAAACTGCCATCAGATTTTCAAATCCAGTATAATTGACAGGAGTTTCAAAAATCCTGTCTACAAAATTGCCTGAAATATAATCAGATATTAGTATTTTTTTTATCAATCCATTGATAATCAAAAATATAGCCCGATTGTAATCTTGTTTAGAAAGTTCAAAAGGTTTGTATATCTGAGGTACGAAATCTATAGCCCGAACGATAGGACCGGCAACCAATTGCGGGAAGAAACTGACAAAAAAGGCAAAATCTAAAAAGTTTTTGACTGGCTCTAGCTTGCCTCTGTAAATATCTACTGAGTAGCTGATACTTTGAAAGGTATAAAACGAAATGCCAACTGGAAGTATAATATTAAGTATATCGAAATGACTGCCTGTAAGAGTATTAGTCCAGATAGCCAGAATGTTTACAGGCTGAAGTTGTGTGTGGAAAGTATCATTTAAAATGTCTGTAAAGAAATATGCATACTTAAAGTAGCTCAACATCAGCAGATTAATACTGACACTGATGGCTACAAAGAGTTTCTTTCGGGATTTGCTTTCTGCTGCGAAAATCAGCTTCCCCATAAAAAAATCTATCAAAGTAGTAATGAGCAACATCACAAAGTAAAAACCACTTGACTTATAGTAGAAAAATATACTGAAAATCAGCAGAAATATATTTCTCAGACGATTGTGTGTGTAAATAAATTGATAGACCAGCAGCACAAATCCAAAAAAGTACCAAAACAGAGAATTGGTAAAGATGAGTGGACTTTTAGGGTCGTAAACGAAAAGATTTTGGAGTATTTCCTTTAAATTAAGGTCGAGCATGCACAAGATTCTGCCACAATTTCTATTGGGTGGCATTTTGGGTTACAAAATAAACTTAATGCTTTAACTTTAGCAAAATCTTATTATCAAGTATTAGGTTTTTATCTGAAAATGATTCTATATTTCGTACACAATAACCTTACAGTATATCTCTCCAGTCTAAAAATTATTTTTAATCTTAAAACCTACGTTTAATTATGGCAGAAAAAAAACTTTCCGGACAGGTAGCTCTTGTTACGGGTGCTAATTCCGGTATTGGTGAAGGTTGTGCACTGGCTCTGGGCGAAGCCGGGGCAAATGTTATTGTAAATTATGTTACTAAACCAGAAGTAGCTCAGGAGGTGGTAGACAAAATTAAATCTTTTGGGAGTAATGCTATTGCTATTCAGGCAGATGTAAGCAATGAAGAGCAAGTAATTGCTATGGTGCAGCAGGCTGTTCAAACTTTTGGAACCATTGATATTCTTGTTAATAACGCAGGTTTGCAACGGGATGCTAAATTTGATGAAATGACAGTAGCTCAATGGGATTTGGTCATGAATGTAAACCTGAAGGGTATGTTTTTGTGTAGTCGTGAAGTAATAAAAGAGTTTTTAAAAAGAGGGGTAGTACCTGAGCATTCAGTAGCTTGTGGTAAAATTATTTGTATGAGTTCAGTTCATGAGATTATTCCGTGGGCAGGGCACGTAAACTATGCTACTTCTAAAGGTGGGGTAAAAATGTTTATGCAAAGCTTAGCTCAGGAATATGGTGATCGTAAAATTCGGGTCAACAGTATTTGTCCCGGAGCTATACAAACGCCTATCAATACGGCTGCGTGGAGTACGCCTGAGGCTCTTGCCAGTTTGATGACTCTGATACCATACAATCGTATAGGGCAACCTTCAGATATTGGTAAACTGGCAGTATTTCTGGCATCTGATGATTCAGATTATATTACCGGAGCCAGTATATTCATTGATGGAGGTATGACTGTATTTGAAGGCTTTGCTACCGGGGGTTGATAACTGATTGTTATAGTGATAAGTTGTTTATTGTTACTGGTTATCAATAGTTTGGTAATGATCATTAATAAGTAAATAAATCAAATAATATAGATAAAAATCTAACTCAAGGGTTAAAATTTTGAGAATTAATGCTTAAATAATAAAACCTGATGGGGGGATTTAGTCGTTCTGACTTACTAATTATTTTGTTTTATCACATAATAAAAGGACAGGCTTGAGTATTTAAGCCTGTCCTTTATTGTATTGTATTTGTCAGTACGTTATTTGCTTCTTTTAAAACTTAGTACACTGGCAGCACACTTATCTTTTCCACTTTCAAAAGTAAAACTCAGGTAATATATACCGGTAGTATTGCAATCATATTTTACGCCACTCAAATATTTGTTATTACTATCAGCTGAATGATTAGTAGCAACTTGTTTGTGATTTGAATCATATAATGTCAGTACCAGTCCTTTATTGTCTTCATCTTTACTTGCCAATGTAACAAGGTAGCTACTTCCTTGTGTGAAAATGTAAGGAAATTCAATTTTAGCGCGGCTTTCACCGTCAATTTTATATGTTTTAAGAAAAGTAAAACCAATTTTATTTACTTTTTCTAGGCATTTAGCTTCATAAGCCTCCGTGTTACATTGTGCTGAAGCAGAAGTAGTAAATATAGCGAGAGTTGCAAAAAAGCTCAATTTTAAAAGCAGGTGTTTCATATCTGTCAGAATAATTTTAGAGAGAATAGTTTTATTTTTTAATTGTTATCCGATTATTTTTTTACGAATTCCCAAAATCGTTTCATAAATATTATTGAAAGTTTCAGGACTTATTTCTATTTCATTAGTGCTGTTATCTTCCACAACAAGTATGCCATCTATTTCTTTAATAGTTGCAGGTTTTTCTATGTGTACAACCTTTACGTCATCATATTGTTTCTGCAATTTTCTCATATCAGTTACTATATCTTTTACAAAAGGATCAGTACCCTCATATCCTCCTAATACATAGATTAAGCCTTCAATTACCTTTTGTTGCTGCCCTATTCTATCTCTCAAACCTTTATCATTTGAAACTTTAGCTGCTTCACAAGTAAGGTATAACGACTCAAGCCAGCCTCCGGTGAGCATCATAATACTTAGATTAGAACGGTTCTGTTCCTGCAAATGTTCATTAATTTTAGTGAAGTTTTGCTGAGTAGTAACGAGCAACGAATCCAGTGTATTGCGTTGTGTAGCTAATCTGCGGATAGTAGTCATATCAAAAAACTGTCCGATATTCAATCCTTCTGCCATGTCTTTAACGGCATCCAGATATTTAAGTACTTCCTGTTGCTGATTATAAATATTACAATAACCTAAATCAGTACTGTAAATTCCAAGATTGGCAGCTCTTTTCAGATTAGTATTATATTTTGAAGTATTTTGGTCACTGTTCAGGTACGTCTTATTAAACCGAATCTGTGATTGTTTGAGTAGTACTGAAATTTCAAGCGGAGAAGGCATTGATTCCAGTGTTTCTTTTACACGCCCCTGGTCAAGTTTAGGTTGTGAACTACTTGTAGTGTCGTTATCTAATTTATCAAGAACATCATCTGTTTTTGGCTTGTTGTTGTTGCAGGCTGCCAGTAAAAGTAAAAGAAGTAGAAGAATATAGCTTTTTTTCATTGGAATGTGGTTTGGTGAAACAAATTCAGGTTCAGTTCTCAAGTTGCATTCAAAAATAAAGGCTTTCCCAGAAAATTGCAATTTTTTTAGGGAACTTTGAAGATAATGAATTCTTTTTGAAAAAAACAAATTTCCCTGTTATGATTCTAAATGTATAGAAAATATAACAGGGAAATACAATCGTTTAAAAATATGATTTAAAAATATGACCCAAAAGTCAATGTTAAACTGGTGGGGTTATTTTTAGTAACAACTGAAGGAGTAAGCGAAGGCAGTACATATGGAGTATATCCAGTTTGCGATATAGAATGTAATATAGCAGCATCCATATAAAAATTGTCTTTCCGAATACCTCCTCCCACACTCACATTATACTGAGTACGATCTAAGTTGTCCACATTCTTATTTACCGGATTTTGGTAATAGCCAAACCCGGCTCTAAGCCTGTAAATATCAAATCTCCCCTCAACACCTGCTTTGAAATTTATAACAGATTTAAAATTATTCTTGATCGCTTGATTATTACCTGAGAAATCATAACTGCCACCGTTGCTAAATTTCATAGCGTCATAAGGAATATAATCTACATCTGCTGTAACAAAACCATTTTTCCCGAAGAATACTGCTAATCCGCCTGATGCTTTCCAAGGCATCAAAAGTTTGTAATTAAAATTTCCTGTTCCGGTTTTATCCTGGGCATTACTCAAAATATCGCCGTTGGAAAGATTGACATTTGCGAAATTAGCATTGATAGATTGTGAAAATTCTTCTTTCATGCTATATCTTGTTGGAGAAACGATAGATGCTCCGAATCTAATGATGTCATTGGGGCGATAAATAAATCCACCTGAAATATTTACCCCACTTCCTGTAGCTGTAAAATTATCTTCAAATGTAAAATCGGTGAGCCATCTTGGATAGTAGGTAGCTACAAGACTTTTATTATCAGATGAGGGCTCCCTAAAAGTAACACCTGTGGTATTTATTACCGTTTCCTGATAAGTTTTCTTTACATCATATCTCATTCGGGTAATTCCTAAAGCTACTCCGAAATAAAATTTATTATCAATATTTCCGCCATAGCTCAAGTTCCACTGAAAATTTCCACCACTTGTATTTACAGTTTCTTTCTGTTTAAGACTTTCCTGAGAACTTAATGAAGCATAATATGTATTATCATAACCATATAATCCGGTTTGGGAATTTTTAACGTAAATTGGGTTTATCAGGTAAGTAAAATAGGCTATTTGTGTCAGGGCAAGATTAGGATCATAGCTATTATTTTGATTATATCCTATACCTTTGTTATTTACTGGGTCTAATTCATCTAAATAGTAACCATTAGCATTCTGAACAAAATAGTCAATCATAGAAGTCTGATTATTTACCCCCTCATAAGTAAACTGATTTTGATAATTGCCAATACGATTAAAACTAATCCCAAAGGCTCCACCTCTCCATTTACCACCTACCAAATCATCAGTGGGACTTGCAAATACTATTCCAAAATTAGGTACACTAAAATAAGCCTTGCCTCCAGCAGTTGTATTACCCAGATACTCTGAACTGGCAGAAGTAAATCCAAGTGAAGGAGATATAGACCACTCCGACTTTCTGAAAAATCCGAGTCCTGCCGGATTTCCTGAAAGATTGCTGATATCAGAACCAATAGCACTACCTGCCCCTCCTATACCCAGCATGCGGGCAGAACCATTAATGCCTATCTGTGAATATCGTAATGCATCAAAGCTACTTTGCGAAAATGCTGTCAAAACTGGACAAAGCAGAGCCAGACCTATTAAAACAGGTTTGATTTTCATGGTAAAAATTGTTGAATGTAAAACAGATTATGAAAGAGGTTTCGCAGGTTTGAAGAGAATAAGTAAAAAATTCTGCGAAAGTATATATTATTTTGAAAAAGACCGGAAGTGAAAACGGAAAGATATTTTTTGCTTCCGGTCTTTTATTTGATTAGTGACCTCTTGGGCGAACCCCACCACCTCCGCCACCACCTGAACCACTACCGCCAGAGTGACTACCACCACCTCCACCACTGTTGCTGCCTCCACCTGTGCTAAAACTTCCACCACTGTTTCCACCCGAGTTATAACTTCTTGATGGGGTGTATCCTCCACCATTAGAACTTCCACCTGAATTGTGATTATAGGAAGGTTGCTGATAAGTAGGCTGACTGTACGAATTGTTACTGTTATTATCACTTCTGTAGCTTCCTCTCTGTCTTACTCCATCATTTCTATACTCTGTTCCTGAATTGCTCTGACGTTGAGGCTCGACATTTCCACTGTTGCCATTATCACTATAGGCTCTTGATGGTCTATAACTTCCTCCACCAGAACTGTAAGTATTGCGATTATTATCAGGTCTGTAGTATTCTCTTCCACGAGGCTGTACTCCACTATTGTCATCACTTCTTCTTTCTGCTCTGGCAGGGCTGTTAGGGTTTTTACCTGAGCCTTGAGGGTCATTATTTACGTTTCTGTTCACATAATCAGAACTACGGTTTACACGGGGAGAATTGTTAGTATAAGGTCTGTTGTTACCTGTACTACCTCCATTATTATTATTACCGTTGTTGTAGTTATTATTTACTACTACATAAGGTCTGTTCCATGAATTCCAGCCACCACCGTAATAATAGTTATTACCCCAATAATAGTTGTTTCCCCAGTAAGAATTGTAGTTTCCATAATAAGGGTCATACCACGAATTCCAACTGTTATAAGAATTCCATCTGCTACCCCATCCCCAGGAATATCCTATACTGAACGACCATCCCGGACGATACCAGCTGTTGTAACTGTATGGATACCATGAATTATAACCATAATAAGAATAAGGCGAATACCAAGAGTTCCAGCCATATGGAGAATTCCAGCTATTATACCCGTAAGAATTGTAATAATAAGGGTCATTATACCAATAGCTGTTATATCCATAATTGTTATATCCATAGTTATTGTAGCCATAATTATTATACCCGTTGTTATAGCTATTATAATTATAAGGACGGAAAAGACCTCCGGAATTCGAGTTATAGTTATTGTAGCTATACTGCGAATTAGGATCATAATAAGTGTTATTATTGTTGTCAGTAAAAGTGCTGTCATAATAAACCTGCGTATTCTGGTTATTATAACGGTCTTTTGCTACCTGACTGGTATTGGTCTGTCCATTAGTCCTGTTATCATCAGCAGCCGTATTGGGGCGATAATTATAGTTATTCTTCTGAGAAGAAGCTGTATAAATAGCCTGTTTTTGGTCAGACGAATTGAAATACAGGTCATCCGCCTCAGACCGGTTCTGAGCTACTTGCTGCGTTTTACAAGCAGGCAGTCCGAGAATTCCCATTCCGAGAAGCAGGGACCATAAACGAAAGGCTTTCATATTTAAGTTGATTTAGGTTTTACGTTTCTACAGGTTATTAGTATTTCACTACTAAAACCTGTTAACAATGAGTAAGTAAATATACAAAAAACTTATATTTGCCGCTCTTTTGAAAGAAATTATTTCTTCTCTAAGAGAATAACAAATTCTATACCAAAAAGATTAAATTATATCAAAGTTTAATACAAAATAAAAAATTATGTTATCTGTTCAACCACTTTTCTGATTTTTAGCAAAAAGTAACAATTTCCTATACTATTAGAAAGCGTGTAACAGTTAAAAAACAATACATTTATGAGCAAAGCATTACCTAAACGCAGTGAAAATTATTCGGAATGGTACAACGAACTTGTTAAAAGGGCTGACCTGGCAGAGCATGCTGCTGTAAAAGGCTGCATGGTAATAAAACCGTATGGCTTTGCTATTTGGGAAAAAATGAGAGACATTTTAGATAAAATGTTTAAAGACACTGGTCATCAAAATGCCTACTTCCCTTTATTTGTGCCAAAAAGCCTCTTTGAAGCTGAAGAAAAAAATGCCGAGGGTTTTGCCAAAGAATGTGCTGTAGTTACACACTATCGCCTGAAAAATAATCCGGAAAAGAAAGGTACTCTCATGGTTGATCCAGACTCTAAGCTGGAAGAAGAATTAGTAGTTCGCCCTACAAGTGAAGCAATCATCTGGAATACCTATAAGAGCTGGATTCAGTCATACCGGGATTTACCACTGCTTATCAACCAATGGGCAAATGTGGTCAGATGGGAAATGAGGACACGTTTATTTTTGAGAACTACCGAATTTTTGTGGCAGGAAGGTCATACCGCTCATGCCACACGTGAAGAAGCAATTCAGGAGACTGAGCAAATGCTGGATGTATATGCCGAATTTGCTGAAAAATATATGGCAGTTCCTGTAATTCGGGGACTTAAAAGTGCCAACGAACGTTTTGCAGGTGCTGAAGAAACTTATTGCATTGAAGCCATGATGCAGGATGGGAAAGCTTTACAGGCAGGTACATCCCATTTCTTGGGAACCAATTTCGGAGATGCCTTTGATGTGAAATTTCTCAATAAAAACAATCAACTGGAACCCGTGTGGGGAACGTCTTGGGGAGTAAGTACTCGCCTGATGGGGGCTTTGATTATGACTCATTCCGATGATGAAGGGTTGGTATTACCCCCTGCACTGGCTCCGATACAAGTGGTAATTGTTCCTATATTCAAAGGACAGGAGCAGTTGCAAGTTATTACCGAGGCGATACAACCATTGATTCAGGAATTGAAAACCAAGGGAATAGCTGTGAAGTTTGACAATCGTGATACACTTACACCAGGATACAAATTTGCTGACTGGGAGTTAAAGGGAGTTCCTGTAAGGCTTGCTATAGGAGCCAGAGATTTAGAAAATAAAACGGTCGAGTTAGCTCGTCGTGATACAAAAGAGAAGAAATCTTATCCTATAGAAGGAATTGTAGAACAGGTTGTTGCGTTGCTTAATGCGATTCAGGAGAATATTTATAACAAAGCTCTTACTTTCAGAAAAGCCAACACTTTTTTAGTGGATTCTTATGAAGAGTTTAAGAAAAAATTAGATGAGGGTGGATTTATTCTTGCTCATTGGGATGGTACTTCTGAAACTGAAGAAAAAATTAAAGAAGAAACCAAGGCTACTATTCGCTGTATCCCGCTAGATGCTCCTTTTGAAGAGGGTAAATGTATTTACTCAGGCAAAGCTTCTGAAAAAAGAGTATTGTTTGCCAGAGCTTATTAATAAAATACTTGCATAAAATTTAATACTCGCATAATATTTATAGCAAGATGTTCAAGTCTTGCTATAAATATTATGAGCAGATATTTTTTTATACGACTAGGTAAGTCTTTTACAAATTTTAGTTTTTTAATTGGTGTAAGAACCCACCATAATGCTGTCCCCCTTATGAAAACATCACTGCAATTGCTACAAGCAGGCTATTGTACACAACAAGAATGGATTGCAATAAAAGGGGGAAGGCAGAAAAAAATAAAATTTCCTGCCACAGTAGGATTGATTCATCACAAAGACAGAGGAGTAATTCTTTTTGATACGGGCTATTCGCTACGAAATTATACTGAAACCAAAGGTTTTGCCCTTACAACATTTGCTAAACTTTTGCCAGTTTATGTTACAGCAAAAGACACAGTAGTTGCTCAACTAGAAAAACTGGGAATATTCCCCGATGAAGTGAAATATATTATTGTTTCACATTTTCATTCCGATCATGTTGGGGGATTAAAGGACTTTCCAAAAGCCAGTTTTATCACCTTGGCAGAAAGCTATGAATATACCAGCAAACTATCTCCTTTTAAAGCTGCTACAAAAGGTATTATTCAAAGTTTGATACCGGAAGACTTTGAAAAAAGAACTACTTTTTTAAACAAGCTATCTGATGAATTTAATAATTACTCATTACCCCCGTTTCCTGTGGCTCATGATTTATGGGGCGATGGCAGTATAATTATAGTTCCATTGGAAGGGCATTTTAGAGGACAGTTTGGGATAGTACTCGATTGTGGCTGTTTTTTGATTGCTGATGCATGCTGGCTCAAAGAATCTTATCAACAGAACATTATGCCACACTGGCTGGCTTACAGACTTATGGACGATAAAGTAGCTTTTCGGGAAAATCTAAATCTGATTTATAAGTTTCATAAATCTAATCCCGATATTAAGATTATTCCTACTCACGAAACCAATCCTCTTTGATAAATACAAGCTATTTATTTAACGAGAGTTGGGAGGATAGCCAATCTCTAAAAAATGCGTGGAGCTAAACCGAAAATAACTATGAAGTATGAGAGATGAACTATAAATTGGATGATTAAAGTTTCTCTCATAACTTACAGTTAATCTTGCATACTTAAATATTACTTTTTTGGGCGTACAAAAAAGTAAGAAGATGGCTAAATGAGCAAAAGTTGGGAATTAGCTAAAGACAAATCCATTCAATATTTGACAGGCAACAACTTGATAGAAAATCTAATCCTGAGTTCACATTAGTTTCAGTAAAGAGACAATCAAACTACATAAAATAAGCCAACCCGCAAGGGTTTATACTTTGAGTACTAATTATCAACACATGAACCCTTGCGGGGATTTTGTACCTCTGGGTACTTAATTGGGCATCTCCTGCAAAATTTTCCCGTTTTTTAGTCGTAACGTATGATTAGTACTGGCTGCCAGTTCGGGATTGTGTGTAACAAGTACAAGTGTAGTGCTGGACTCACGGTTAAGATCAAATAAAAGTTTAATGATCCTATCACTGTTTTCAGTATCCAAATTTCCGGTGGGTTCATCAGCAAAAAGGATTTTGGGTTCATTAGAAAAAGCCCTTGCCAGTGAGACCCTTTGTTGTTCCCCGCCAGAAAGTTGAGCCGGATAGTGTGCTGCTCGTTGTACAAGACCTACTTTATCTAATAACTCAAGAGATTTTTTACGAATATTTTTTCCTCCCTGCAATTCCAGTGGAACCATTATATTTTCGAGAGCTGTAAGTGTAGGCAATAATTGAAAATTCTGAAAAATAAAACCTACATATTTGCTTCTGATGGCAGCTCTTTCATCTTCACTAAGCCTGTCCAAAGCTATCCCGTTCAATACAATACTTCCTGAAGTTGCTTTGTCTAAGCCGGCACACAAGCCCAGCAAGGTAGTTTTGCCACTACCTGAATGACCTACAATTGAAAAAGTATCTCCTGCTTCTACTTTAAAACTCACTTCCTGAAGTACAGTAAGTATGTTTTCACCTGTTTTATATGATTTGGTAAGATTGATGGCTTCTAACATAAAAGAGTTGTTTTAAAAAAGAAAAAGAGAACTGTTAGTTAGTTCTCTTTGCTTATAGCATAATACGAAATGCGTCTAAAAAAATTTTAGGTGTTAAATAAATCTCCGTATTGATTATTTACACTCTTCTTAATAGAAGTTGGTATATCAATATTTACATTACTACTGGAATTAAGCAGCATTTGTTTTTGATCGCCCAATAACCATGAAACACCTTCTTTTTCCCATTTTTCCAGCATTTCCAACCCTTTTTCTTCGTAAACGCCATTTTGCAGGTCAATAGACTCAATAAATGAGGCAGATACATCCATAAAGTGCTCCATTTCACCTACTTTACGGCTTACATCGTCAGCAATTGCTTCCATTGCCTGGTCAAACATCATGCGTTTGTCATTATTTCCTGCAATGATATTCAGAGCAGAACGCATGGCAGAATGAGAAGTACGAATGGCTTCACGTTCCATTTTCTTTACCTCCACCTGGTCGGTTACGTCTTCCAGCAAAATACCTGATGTCTCATACATTTTATTAAGTACACGATAAAGTACTTCCATTTTCTTGTACAAATCACCGAGTTTGAGGTTAGAGTCCTGCAAACGTCCGGCTTTACGGGTCTTAAGAATCATGATATTCTGATTGCCTTTGCTCTTTGCCTGATTTGCTAAAGCCAAGTTATCTTCCATGATTTTAGTATTTTGATTGATTACATCTTTCAGCTTACGCATTTGTCCACGCAAAGATTGTATTTGAGCATCCATTTTTTTAAGATTGGTCCTCAGGCTATCGATGTATGTTTCTAAAATACCTACCGGGTCTATCTGTACGAAAAGACCTGTCAGAAAACGCATGATACTTTTATAAATATACCAGATAAGATTGCGGAACTTTGGGTCAAAAACTACATATAAAATTGCTCCGATAGCTACCAAGGTTATAACTAAACCAAGTGTATCAGACGCAAATTTTAGAAGAGCTTCCATATTTTTGTAAAGGAAATAACCTACACCACCTAAAATGGCTACGCCGAAAATCATACCGGTGGTTCCTTCAGGTTTTTCCCAGAAAGACTTGGCTTTGATTTTTTCCAGACCTTGCATTGGGTTTTGCATAACAGTTAAAATATTAAGAGTATAAGATTAATTAAAAGATAAATTTTTTTAAGCAGTAGGAGCTTGAAGATAACGCTGAATACTTACCATATCATTGTCTATTTCACTTACTACTGTTTGAAAAGTGAGCTGGAAATTATTTTTGGTAGTTTCAATTTTTACATTGGCATCTGTTACAGATTGTTGAATTTTATTAATCTCTTCCTGATGAGCCATTATTTCCTGGGTCAGCTCCTGAATTTTTTGTTGTTTTTGCTGAATGGCAAGTGTTAGAGCCTCAGCTTGTTTTTGTTTGGCAATAACACCATTATCGACTTGTGCCGCCAGAGCTTCCTGAAATTTCTGAAACTCTTTGTTTAATACTTCTTTATAATAGTTTCCGCTTTCAAGTAACTTTTGTACTGTAACCCCCGAAGATGCTGCCGTAGCAAATACAGCCCTGAAACGCGTAGCTTCATCAGGAATAATTGCGGAAAGGCTTTTAAGTGAATTTCTAAATTCAAAATAATCAAACCCTTGCATATTGCTGTTTTCGAGAGCCTTTTGAAGCGAGTCAAATATTCGCTGATCTATCACAGGTGTTCCGGGAATGGCAGGAGGTATATTTTGGATATTCTGGTTGTTAGTGACGGGCTGATTTACTACAGGCTGGTTTTTAACTGTAGGATTATTAGTTGTCTGATTAACATTATTATCAGCAGGCACAGGGTCTTCAACAAAGAAAAGTGATTTGAGATTTTTAAGAGCCATGGTACTATATATTAGATAAAATATGCGTCTGAGTAAGATTGTTTTTCGGGTAGATTGCTCTTCATTAATATTACAAGAAGATATTTTGTAACCACTTTTTAGGCTTATCCGTGATAAACGGCTACCGGACATTTTAACTGGTATTTCACAAACTTATATAAAATGTGTCAAATTACAAATGGATAGCTTTTAATATTAAACATCGACTTTAATGACTTGTTTTTACTCAGTTTTTATGAAGTAAGTATTACTTTTTTAAAATACAGAAGGTGTCTATAAAAGATATAAAATTTATTTATATTCCAAGATTTTTTTTGACTTTTAATATATTTTTTTGCTTATTTGCTTTTCATACCTATAAAATTTGTAAGAAAATCAGGTTACTTTTTTCAAAAGCTGATATAAAAATAAGATATGTTTTCCGGACTTCGTACCGTCATTTACAAAGTAACTGATATAGAAAAAGCAAGAGATTGGTATAGCCTGCTTCTTGGTTTTAAACCCTATTTTGATGAGGCATTCTATGTAGGCTTTAATGTTGCCGGATATGAACTCGGATTGCAGCCTGTCGAAAACCTTTCAGATAATATTTCCACACGTACTATAACTTATTGGGGCGTTGAAAAAATAGAAGAGGCATTTGCCAGAATACAGAGTCATGGAGCTATCGTGGTAGAATCAATTCAGGATGTGGGAGATGGAATAAAAGTAGCTACTCTTGCAGACCCCTTTGGAAATGTAGTGGGTATTATAGAAAACCCACATTTTAAGTTAGACTAAGAAAAACCTCATTTAAAATATTATGAAAACAATTGGGCTGACTATTACAAAGAATATGTATTCTGTGAGAGAGCATATAGGTATGTCAAAGGCAGCCAATAATTATGATATTTTTGACGCAGAAACAGATGAAATGGTACTGGAGTGTCGGGAGCAGCCTCTTGATTTGCTCAATGCCACTCTGAGGCTGGCTCGATTGAGTGGCTTCAATCCTTTTCATATTCATATCAATACCCCCGATGGAGAAAAGCTTGCTGCGATTCGCCGTCATCCTGAATTTTTAAAAGAAAAAATAGGTATTCTTGATGGAGAAGGCAAGCTACTGTGGACGATGCGTGAAACCGGCAATAAAGAAAGCATTATATTGGAAGTAACTGACTCTTATCAAACAGTATTATATACCATCCGAAAAGAAGATAAAAACTACATTTTGGCAGAAAATAGGCAAGATATTGGGTCGGTAGTAAAAGAATGGTCTGAGCTTGGCAAAGAACTTTTTACTTCAACTGATAACTATACAATCTATATAGAACCTCATATTCCCAAAGACTCATCAGTACGCATGCTGATTCTGACTTCAGCTATTTGTATTGATATGTTGTATTATGAATAAGTAAAGCAACAAAATAAATACAAGAGCCTAATTTAGTAAGGGTTAATTAAATAACGGGAGCTTGGGATTGAATTGTAATTTATTTATTACCAACTTTTTATCTATATTATTGTGGCTGATTCCCAACTTTATTTCATTTAGAGACCTTCTCACTTTTTTGTATGCCCAAAAAAGTAAGCAAAAAAAGGCAGCCACAGCAAAAACTAACCCTGACACTCCTAAGTCTCTAATTATTTTCTCAATGCTTTCGGGTTAGTTTACGCTGCTGTTGCATCCCTACACACTTTTTTATCCCGAACTCACGTTAAATAATAAAATCTTACGAAGATTTAGAGTTTTTTAATTTTGACTTATTGTTCTATCACAAAAACTCTTCTATTTCTCCCATGCCCTGTCTTACTATCTGAATGTCACCTTCTGTACAATTGAGAATAGTAGAAGGTATAAGGTTGCCTGCCCCTCCATCAACTACAATATCAACCTGATTTTTAAATTTTTCATAGATCAGCTCCGGGTCTGTAGAATACTCAACCACCTCATCATCATCTTTAATAGAAGTTGTGATTATCGGATTTCCCAATTCCTTCACTATCATGCGGGGAATGTTATGGTCTGGTATGCGGATGCCTACTGTTTTGCGGGGAGTATCCAGAATTTTGGGAACTTTATTACTTGCCTGCAAAATAAAAGTAAAAGGTCCCGGCAGGGCTTTTTTCATAATCTTAAATACGGCAGTATCCACTCGGGCATATTCAGAAATATGACTTAAGTCATGACAAATAAATGAAAAATCGGCTTTACCTATCTTTATGCCTTTTATCCTGTGTATTTTCTCAACGGCATTACGATTATGAATATCACAACCTAAACCATATACAGTATCAGTTGGATAGATTACAAGACCTCCACCTCTCAGACACTCTACTACCTGTAATATTTTCCTGATTTCAGGAGTTTCGGGATGAATTTTAAGAAGCATATTTTAGAAGATTTGAGCCAATAACAAAATAGTACTTTTCAATAACCTGAAAACAGATTCTTGGGATGAGCAGTTTCCAAAATCTCAACATCTTTTTATAACTTTACGCCATGCTCAACAACCTTTCCAAACGACAGCAATTGTTAGCCGGCTCTATCATTGCCGGAACCATATTATTTTCAACTTTTTTTGTTTATTTCTATCAGGCATTTCTAACTCCAAATGTAAAGGTAGAAAAAAAAGAATTTTACCTTCTCATTCCTACCGGTGCTACCTATAAAACGGTTTTGGATTCTCTTAAAAAAAATAAAATCATTCAGGATGAACTTTCTTTTAACTTTCTTGCCAAAGTGCTTGGATACCAGGACAAAGTGTTGCCGGGCAGGTATAAAGTGAGTCCTGAAATGAGTAACTCAGCATTGCTGAACATCCTGAAGGGGGGTAAACAAACGCCTGTAAAATTAGTATTTAACAGTGTGAGATTAAAAGAACAGATTGTAAGTAAGGTTTGTAAAAATTTTGAGGCTGACTCAGTTGAATTTAAAAAACTGATGAATGACCCGAAAACCTGTGAAAAGTATGGCTTTACTACTGAAACAATTACATGTATGTTTTTGCCAGATAGCTATGAAATTTACTGGAACTCTTCAGCTCAGGAATTATTAGACAGATTTTATGATGAATATAAAAGGTTCTGGACGGAAGAACGCCTTAATAAAGCTAAAGAAATTGGTTTTACGCCGATAGAAGTTTCTATTTTGGCATCTATTGTAGGAGCCGAAACCCAAAAAACAGATGAAAAGCCACGTATTGCAGGAGTATATATCAATCGTTTAAAATCTACTGAAACTGGTCATAGGTTACAGGCTGACCCAACCGTTATTTTTGCTCTTAAAGATTTTAGTATCAGACGGTTGTATGAAGGTCAGCTTCGGGTAGATTCTCCTTATAATACTTATCGTTACAAGGGTTTGCCACCAGGTCCAATCAACACTCCTGGTAAGACATCTATTGATGCTGTATTGAATTATGAAAAAAATAAATATATTTTTTTCGTAGCTAAAGCTGATTTTTCAGGTTATCATACCTTTGCCGAAACTTATCAGGAACACATTCAGAATGCTAAACTCTATCAGCAGGCTCTGGATATGAGAAATATCAAATAATACTTCTTTTAAAGCTCATTATGTATCTTTTTCACCAACAAGTCCGTGTTTGCTATGCAGATACCGATCAAATGGGTTATGTATATTATGGTAACTATGCTCGTTTTTATGAAATTGCCCGTGTAGAAGCTCTGCGAAATCTTGGATTTTCTTATAAGGAACTTGAATTGTCAGGCATTATGATGCCCGTGTATGACTTACAGGTAAGATACTTGCAACCAGCCCGTTATGACGATTTACTTACAATACATGTAAAAGTAAAAGAGATACCCAAATTAAAAATGATTTTTGAGTACGAAATTTATAATGAAGCCAATTTGTTGCTCAATACAGGTAGTACAACGCTCGTTTTTATAAAGATGTCAAATAATCGTCCTTGTATGATTCCGGATGAGCTGGCAAAGAAACTGAAAACCCATTTTGAGTAATTATTATCTATAGATGCTATCAAAACTTAAATATCGGTTTGTAAATGGCAGTTTTTACCAGAGACTAAAAAAAACTGCTCAAAACCGTTATCTTTCTGATAAAACTACTTCATTTTACATTCTTTATAAGGTTATCATTCGTAAGGCTCAGCGTAATGAGCTGATGGCAAGGGCAGACGGGGTTGCATTCAATCTTACACTGTCTGTTTTTCCTTTTCTTATCTTTTTATTTACCCTTATTCCTTATATCCCTATACAGCATCTTGATCGTCAGATTATGGAATTTTTGGGAGAAATTTTGCCTGCTGGAATTTATAAAGAAGCAGCTCCTACGATTTCAGATATTGTAAGTCGTCCAAGAGGCAAATTATTGTCGCTGGGTGTGATACTTGCTTTATATGGAGGCACCGCTGGCATGATGGCTTTGATGACGGCTTTTAATAAGATGTACCGAACCATAGAAAACAGGGGTTTTATTCAGACACGGTTGACTGCCATTGGACTCACCTTGATATTGGTATTGGTGATGATTGTAGGCATTGCTCTTATTATAGTAGGGCAATTTATATTAGATTGGTTTGTAGATCAACACTGGATTAATGACAGCTGGACTTACTATCTGATAATGGTACTGAGGTACGGAATGGTGTTAGCAGTGTTTTTAGTGGGAGTATCTGCTATATATTACATTGCTCCTGCTATTCATAAACGCTGGCAGTTTATTTCCGCAGGGTCTATCATTGCTAGTTTGCTAATTATTCTGGCAACTCAAGGGTTTTCATATTATATCAGTCACTTTGCATCATATAACCGGTTGTATGGCTCTTTGGGTACTTTTATAGCTATGATGGTATGGTTTCTTCTGGTATCTATTATTTTACTACTGGGTTTTGAAATAAATGCCAGCTTGGATGAAGCCAAGATTGAAGCCCAACTCCAGCTTACTAAATCTTCAAGAGATGCTCATAAAATTATTCCAGCTGGCAGAGATATGAAAAAATCGCTATAATTTTTTGGTAAATTAAATCATATATACTACCTTTGCGTTCCCAAAATCATACAAGTTATTTCTACAACAGAAACAGAGAGATGGCAGAGTGGTCGATTGCGGCGGTCTTGAAAACCGTTGACCTGTGAGGGTCCGGGGGTTCGAATCCCTCTCTCTCTACTAAAAACCCCTTAATTGATAAAATTAAGGGGTTTTTATTACTTAGACATTGATTAGACACCTAAAATAGCTATTTGCATCCTGGTAAATTGTATCTACAGGCGTTTATTTAATAAATAACAGGACATTTTAGTTTAAAACTGGACACCTAATACTATCAGATCGATTACACAAAAAATGTAAAATGATTTTTAAACCAAAGTAGTAATACTACCTTACTACTATTTGCATAAGTATCTGAAAGACAATTTATTATCCTTCATTTCTTGGTAGTAAAAAGGTAGTAAGCCATTACTACCTTTTTACTACTTTTTGCTTTCATTTTTTATCACTTACTACCTTTTTACTACTTTATTTATATGTATAATATATTGATTATTAGTTAGTTATATGAATTAGTAGTAAAGTAGTAAATTGTAGTTTGTATTTTTTATTCACTTCTTCTTTGGTAAGGATTTGTTCGATTCTTGAAATCAATACCATAAATTTCTGAAAGCCTTTCATAATCTAATTCACAAGAGTTGGACTCAGGTTTTTGACTCTTTACTTTATCAGTTATTTTTTCTTTAAACTTTGCAGACCTGGTCAAGTCTTTCCAGTTATCTACGCCTGCAAAATTTATTAAGGCTGATTTAACCGCATCTCTGTCTAAGGGCGTTTCATATCCTACTCCCTTATAAGATTCCAGGTAGGCTGAGTAAATTTTTGGGAAGTGTAGTACGATTGATACTGTATCATCAGAACCCATTTTAAAAAAGAAATGGGTTCCATCATGAATTTTATAGTTATCGAAGCAGCTTTGTAGTTTTGCCATGAACTTCATCAAATCTCCTCTTTCAGAAGCTACAGTGTGCTGGCTTATAATTTGCTGACAGGCTATTTCTACAAACTCATTTAAAACGTCCTCATAATCTGTAAACTCTGATATAATGATTTTTTCTGACTGATGAAGAATGAGAGGAATGGTAATAATTGTAGCCAGATTCTCAATAGCTCTTTCTACAATTCCATTCTGACCTTGATTACTTAATTCTTTCTTAATGCTGTCAAAAACTATTTTATTGGTTTTGGTAAATTCTGACTTTATTAAATCTCGGTGTTTCATTAACTCTATGGCGACGCATCCGGCTCCCAATTCTTCTAAGTCCTTTAGTTTTAAATAAGCCTCACGTTGTTCCTTTGTCCATTCCTCCTTAGGAATAGGCAAATAAATACACCGGGTAAAAAAAACATCATCATCTGGCAACTCATTACTGGTAAGCATTAAAGAAGAACGAACATCAATGTTGGTAGTACCTCTTGAACTTTTTTCTGAGGATTTAAGATAGCCGGAATTATCAAAGCTGGCTTGAAGCGTGGTAGTATATTCAAACTTATTATGATACTCGTCAAATATAACCGGAATATTACTGGCTTGGGAAAGCACTTTCGAGAGAGCAGATTCAGTATTCCTTGTCTTTAAATTGATTAACTGCTTACCATGATTGCCAAAAATGGTTCTCAAGTGGACAGCAATACTGGTTTTTCCGGAAGAAGCAACTCCTTTCAAATATAAAATAGGTGATTTCCCAACAGTCTTGGTGATAATATCCCTAAATAAAGACATAATAATCCCTGGGAGGAGGATTTGGGGAGTTTTGATTGTTTTGAGAGGTATTGACTTGGAAGTTAGAGGAGTTGGCAAGGACTTGCTCAGGAGTTGCTAAACTTTGATTTTCAGAATTCTTTTGATAAGTTTGCATAGAGACTTTGTTTATGCCTGATTAGGGTCAGGCAGATTGACATTAGAAATTATAAGTTACCAAGCCTGACTATTGGCGTAGTCAGGCTTTTTTCTTTTCAGGAATTACCCGTCCGAGAGCAAATCAAGCTGACTTTATATCAGTTTGACTTTCGAGTTTTTCCAATCCGACTTCAAGTAGTTCAATGATTATTTTATTCATTGTGCTTCTTGGCTGATTAGTAATCTTTCGTTTTGTCGAAAGTTCTAATAGGCGAGCCTTTAAAAGTATAGGCATCTCAAGCGAGTAGGAAATTTTGTTTTTAGTCATATAATCATTTGTTTTTATTGATTTTATGCAAATATAAAATGATAAAATCAATAAAAACAAATGATTTAATAAATATTTAGAAGGAAAAGTTAATATTCCTATATTTGGATATGGAACATGTAAGAGAAAACATACGAAGAATAAGAGAATCAATAAGATTAAGTCAGAAAGAGTTAGCCGAAAGAATGGGTGAAAAGCAAGAAGTAATTAGTAGAATAGAATCTGGAAAAACACCTATAACTCTTGATAGACTTGAAGAAGTAGCTGCTGCTTTAAACGTTGGTATTAAAGACTTGCTTGAAATAGATTTTAATACTGATGAAGCCCTAAAATATTTGAAGGATTGTTTTAATTTTTTCGATGCTTTTTGGAAGATTCTTATAGATCAGGACTTAAAAAAAATAGGTTACCACAATATTAAATTAACAGATATTGATAATGGCTTTAAGCAGAAATATGGATACATATATAATTCAGAAACTGGTACTTTTAATAATCCTGATTTGAAATTTCCAGCTTCAGACTTGGAAACTTTGTTAATGATGTATAGGGATGGATTAAATCAGTTTCTTGATAGAAACAAGTATGAAAGTGAAAAAGAAGGAAGATAAAGTTTTTGAACCTAATGAGACAAAAACTAAATTAGTTCACTTTTTATTGGTAAAGTCTTTGTTATATTTGGAGGAAGCTATTTTGAGATTAATTCAATTTAGGGTAGTGTATAAAATGTGTTGATATAAATGTGTTTATTATTGATAATCAATTAGTTTCAGGACAAATCAACACTTTTGAGACATCACCCAATTTAGGGTGATGTATTAAATATGTTGAAATAGTTAACTTTGTAGATGGTATTAGAAGCAGTAGTATGTAAACATTGTGGTCAAAGTGCAAACATTCAACGCTTTGGCAAAACGTCAAAAGGTACACAAC